>Ga0307479_10005599_pt1 | contig 11488 bp, 15 predicted proteins | sample atmos_gasesECM4C_FD_203743 | JGI IMG/M metagenome (GOLD analysis project Ga0307479, IMG submission 203743) | Hardwood forest soil microbial communities from Morgan-Monroe State Forest, Indiana, United States - atmos_gasesECM4C_515 | ecosystem: Environmental > Terrestrial > Soil > Temperate... | reverse complement strand
AAGCTTTATCCCATCACGCACGGGAAGATGGCAGGACGTGGTTCTCGATACAAGCGCAGGTTTGGCGGCCCAGATCATGATTTTCCTCTGGTGGAAAAATCGCCGGCGAGGCACCTCCCCAACACATTGGGAAAAAACTCAGAACGCATCGTAGCGGGAGAACGCTTCTGTACTGTGGAAAGCGCGCTTAAGCATCGGCGTTTCAATACCGCGGAAGGGCGGCGCTCAGCGCCGCATAAAGCGCCACTTAGATCGAGGCTTCAGCCACCGGGAAGGCCGTGAGCTTGAGTCAACCGCGATTTGCGATTTTTTCCTGTACGCCCAGCACCCTGCAGTAATCCTGCCGCTGCCAGCGCCAGCGCCGCCGAAAAATAAAATGGACTTCTGGCGCCAAAATGCTTCCACAATTGGCCCGTAATCAAGCTGGCAGCCAAAGTCGCCACGCTGGTCACAAAAAAATAAATTCCCAAAGCGCGGCCGCGTATATTCTCCTCAACCGCATCTATCACCAGCGCTTTCAACACCGGTTGCGTAAGGGCGTTGTAGAAGCCATACACCGCCATCGCAATCCAGATCGCCAGCGTGGACGGCGCCCGCCCAAAAACAAAATAGACTGCGGCAAAAATCACATAGCCCACCGAGGCGACCAGTCGGCGCGAAACGTGATCGCTGAACCACCCGGCCGGCCAGGAGGCGAGGGTGTAGGTAATGTTGAAAACCAGGCCAAGCAGAGGCGCGAGGGCCACGCGGATTCCGACATTCTGCGCCCGCAGAACCAGAAACATGTCGCTTGAGTTCCCCACGGAGAACAGCGTTACTGCGACAAGAACGAGATAAAAGTTCGCAGGAAGTTTGACGCTCGCGCCCACGCGATTCGCAAACGCGCCGGAAGAAGCCTCTGATGGTTTGCCTTCGCTGGACCCTGATTTTTCTTCAGCGGAGTCTTTGCCGTGCGCGCGTTTCGTCTCGTGAATCCCCAGGAGTGCAACCAGCACACACAAAGCTCCCGGAATCGCTGCGGCCCAAAACACGCTGCGAATTCCAAAGCGTGAGAGCAACACCAGTGCCGCGAGCGGCCCTGCAATGGCTCCCGCTGAATCCATCGACTGAATCAGCCCGTAGGCGGACCCCAGGCGGTTCTTCGGCACAGACTCGGCCACCATCACATCGCGCGGCGCTCCGCGCACGCCCTTGGCAAGGCGGTCGGAAAAACGAATCAGCAGAATGTGCCACCAGGATGTGGCAATCGCGAGCAGTGGCTTCACCGCATTCGCGACAAAATATCCTGCGACCACGACCGGCTTGCGACGATCGATGCGGTCGGTAAGGTATCCGGAGAAAAGCTTGGCAAATGAGGCTACGCTTTCGGCCACGCCCTCAATCAATCCCAACTGCGCCGGCCCCGCTCCCAGCGACGCCAGAAATGCCGGCAGCACCCAGTACGCCATTTCTGTGGCCGTGTCGTTGAGGAAGGACGTAATGCCGAAGGCGTAGATATTTCGGGCAGCGGAAGGCTCACGCTCGGCAGGCGAGGGCATGAACAATTTTTATCACGGAGCGGGGGTTAAATCGGGCAGGCTGACAATTTCATCATCCATGCAATCAACAACTAACGGGAGCGAACGACCGACGACCGCCTCAGTACATGGCGTCGTACTTCGTTACCACCCACTGTCCTTCTTTGTTCTCGGCGGTAACGGTAAACAATTCCTGATATGTGCCCGGCTGGCCGCCGCCGTACTGGCGCTTGCCGCGGTAGTGCAGAATAGTGAGAGGCGGCGCGCTCTCCCACTCCACTAATTCCCAGGCGAGGAGCGGATGCTGCTTCTCCGAGTCGCAGATGAAATGAGCGTACTTCTTGCGATAGTCGTGCTCCCATTTGGAGAGCAAATCGTCGCAGTGTCCGTCGCGCAACTGGCGAAGAAAGAGGTTGGCGCTGTGCTCGATGGTACGGTCGCGCAGCGGATTCATCTTGATGCTGACCGGCAGGCCGGTGAGGGGATCGTGATCCTCGGAGCGCGCGAGCACTGGTCCCTGATTGCTCAGCCACCAGATGTAGCCGAGAAATCCAAACACCAGCAGCGCGGCGGCGCCGACGGCGATCGCGATCTGTGTGCGCGTGAAGCCCATCTGAAAGAAAGTCTATAAGGATGGCAATAGACGGCAAGATTACTAGTGGGATACGCGGGAGGACATGTACGAGTGGGGGTTTAGAAGCGATGTTTGAGAAAGCAGGTTCCTCCCTGGGCTGTCGCCCAAGTCGGAATGACAAAGGCTAATTTGGTAGCGAAAAACAGAAAGGGCACGGCTTCCGCCGTGCCCTCGCCACACAAAAAATAACTATTCTTTCTTGTCTTCCTCCGCAACCGGCTCCACGCCGCCATCGTGCGCGGCTTGCGCTTCGGCCTCTTCCATGGCCTTCTTGGTCTCGGCAGCCTTTTTGGCGCGGACTTCGGCGCGCTTTTCGCGCTTTTCGTCCAGCACCTTTTCGCTCCCAAGCAATTCGAGAAAAGCCTTGTCGGCGCCGTCGCCCTTATTCCAGCCGGTACGAATCACGCGCGTATAGCCGCCCTCACGGTCGCCGAACCGAGGACCTACGGTGTCGAACAGCTTCACCACGGCTTCATCGGTCATCAGGTACGCAGAGGCCAGACGGCGTGCCGCCAGGTCGCCGCGCTTGCCGAGCGTAATCATCTTCTCGACGATCGGCTTGGCCGCCTTGGCCTTGGGAACGGTCGTCTCGACGCGCTCCTCCACGATCACCGATGTGACCAGGTTCCGCAGCAGCGAGCGCCGGTGAGCGGTGTTCCGTCCGAGTTTGTAGCCTGCTACTTTGTGACGCATGACTAACCTCAGGGGCTAAAGCCCTCTCTTATTTCAGTTCGGGACGGGACGGCACGGCTATGGCCGTGCCCTTCCCAACCCCTATTTCGCCTTCCGGCGCTATCTTACAGTTGGTCGTCCGGCCCATAAGCCGAAGCCGGCAGCACCATGTTCGAAGTCGGGCCGGGCACGGCATTGCCGTGCTCGTCGATCTTCATGCCCAGGCTCAGACCCATCGTGGAAAGTATTTCCTTGATCTCGTTCAGCGACTTGCGGCCGAAGTTCTTCGTCTTAAGCATTTCCGATTCGGTCTTCTGCACGAGTTCGCCAATGGTCTGGATGTTTGCATTCTTCAGGCAGTTGTAGCTGCGCACGGAAAGCTCAAGCTCCTCAACGGACCGGTTGAGGTTCTCGTTATGGATCTCAGGCTTGCGGTCTTCCGACGACGATGTACCGGTTTCAATTTCCTCTTCGAAGTTGATGAAGATATTCATGTGGTCTTTCATCAGTTTCGCCGAGAGGCCGATCGCATCGGCAGGGGTGATCGAGCCGTTGGTCCAGACTTCGAGCGTGAGCTTGTCGTAATCTGTAATCTGGCCGAGACGCGCGGCTTCAACGGTGTAATTGCACTTGCGTACCGGCGAGTGCACGGAATCAATGGGGATGAATCCGATGCCGAGATCCTCGTCAAAGTTTTTGTCGGCGGAGGTATAGCCGCGGCCGCGCTTGAGCCGCATTTCCATGTCGAGCTTGCCGCCTTCGCTGACCGTGGCGATGTAGACGTCTTTATCGAGAACCTCGACGTCGCCATCCGCTTCGATCATGCCGCTGGTGACCACGCCGGGCTGATCGGCGCGCAGGTAAATTGCCTTCGGCGCATCGCCGCTCAACTTGAATGGAATCTGTTTCAGGTTGAGGATGATGTCAGTTGCGTCTTCCACTACTCCGGGGATCGACTGAAATTCGTGAAGCACGCCTTCCATCTTCACCGCGGTAACCGCAGCCCCCTCGATCGAACTCAGCAGCACGCGCCGCAGAGCGTTGCCCACGGTGGTGCCAAAGCCGCGCTCAAAAGGCTGCGCCCAGAAAATTCCGTACTTGTCGGAGAGGGTGGAGGTATCAACTGCGAGACGTTTCGGTTTCTGAAAACCTTTCCAAAGCATTTATTTCTCCTTCGGCCGTTTGGCTCAGTCCCGGCTCCCTGAATCGGTCCACCGTTGCAAAAGCTGGATTCAGGTCAAGCGCCAGGACAGGCTGATCTGGCTCGAAATGTATGGACCAAAACATTGAGTAATTGTGAAATTTGGTAGTTAGGTGATTTGAAACCCAACCTCCACTTCATTTCTTCAATTACTCAATTACTAAATTCCCCAATTACTCAATCTACGTCTACTTGCTGTACAACTCGACGATCAACTGCTCGTTGACAGGCAACTGAATATCTTCACGCTTGGGCAACGAGAGCACTCGTGCCGTGTAGGCATCACGATTCACTTCCAGCCAGTTGGGCAGCGTCCCATGGCTGGCGAATTCCTTGGCCATTTCCAGAATGACCAGCTTCTTGCTGTTCTCGCGGATGGCAATTTCCTCGCCTGCACTCACTTCATAGGAAGGAATATTGACCTTGCGATTGTTGACCGCGACGTGTCCGTGACGCACCAACTGCCGCGCCTGGCGCCGCGATTGCGCAAAGCCCAGGCGGAACACCACGTTGTCCAAACGCCGCTCGAGTTGCTGCAACAGCAACTCGCCGGTCACGCCACGCGTGCGCGCGGCCTTCTCGAAGTAGTTGCGGAACTGGCCTTCCAGCGTGAAGTAAATGCGCTTGGCCTTCTGCTTCTCGCGCAACTGCAGGCCGTAGCCAACAATTTTGGCTTTGCGGTCCTTCCCATGTTGTCCAGGAGCGAAGTTGCGCTTCTCGATGGGACACTTATCGCTAAAACACTTTGCGCCTTTGAGGAAAAGCTTCATGCCCTCGCGGCGGCATAGACGGCAGACGGCATCGGTATAACGGGCCAAGTTGCTCTCCTTTTAGATGACCGGTTTACAGGTTTGGCTTCACCCTTCGTCCCGGACGAAAATACTGTAGTAGAGACGCGGCTTGCTACGTCTCTTTGTTGCAACCGGTAAAAACGTAGCAAGCTACATCTCTACGGCTTAGACTCTTCTGCGCTTCGGCGGACGGCATCCGTTATGCGGTATCGGCGTTACGTCGCGAATGGAGCGTACTTCAATCCCCGACGAGGCCAGAGCACGCACTGCCGACTCGCGGCCTGATCCCGGACCACTGACGCGCACATCCACGCTGCGAACCCCGTGATCGCGCGCCATATTAGCGGCGTTCGACGCAGCCTGCTGCGCCGCAAACGGGGTGCCTTTTCGCGATCCGCGAAAGCCCAGCGATCCTGAACTCTTCCACGACAGAACGTTGCCGTTCATGTCAGTAATGGTCACGATCGTGTTATTGAAGGACGCCTGCACGTAACACAAACCATGCGGAACGTGCTTGCGCTCCTTCTTTTTGAACGTCTTCTTCTTGCCTTTTTTCTCCGGCGCGGCTGTGCCGCCCGCTGCTGCTGGTTTAGCCATTTCGAAGTTCTCAGTTCTCAGTTCCCAGCTCTCAGAAAAACCCCGGTTCTAATTGAGAACTGGGAACTGAGAACTGAGAACTGGGTTTCTATGTTTTTGCCGTCGCCTTCTTCTTCTGCGCGACCGTGCCCTTGCGCGGACCTTTGCGGGTGCGGGCGTTGGTATGCGTGCGCTGTCCGCGAACCGGCAGGTTGCGGCGATGGCGGAATCCGCGATAGGAGCCGATTTCGATGAGCCGCTTGATGTTCATCGAAACTTCCTTGCGCAGATCGCCCTCCACCAGCCCCTGCTCCTCGATCACGGTGCGGATGCGGTTGACCTCTTCTTCGCTGAGATCCTGCACCTTCTTCATCGGGTCCACTTTAGCCTCGTCCAGAATGCTTCCGGCACGAGGGTGCCCGATGCCGTAGATATAGGTCAGCGCAATGTTGATGTGTTTCTGGCGCGGTAAATCGACGCCTGCGATACGTGCCATAAGCCTTAAACTCCGGGCGGCAGGTTTTAGCCCTGGCGCTGTTTATGTTTCGTGTTTACGCAGATCACTCGCACCACACCTTTGCGGTGGATGACCTTGCACTTGTCACAGATTTTCTTTACTGATGCTCGTACTTTCATAACTTTCTCAGTTCGCGACTCTCACTTCCAAGTTGACTCAGCCCGGCTTCGCCGAGGCGGCTGTCTCTACATGATCACTTATATCGATAAACAATTCTGCCGCGATTCAGGTCGTAAGGCGAAAGCTCCACGGCCACCTTGTCGCCGGGCAGGATGCGAATGAAATTCTTGCGCATCTTGCCGGAGACGTGCGCCAATACCTGGTGCTTGTTCTCCAACTCCACCTTAAACATGGCGTTCGGCAGCGGTTCCAGAACCACGGCCATCACTTCAATCGCGTCTTCTTTGCTCATTAAGATCAGTTCTCAGTTGTCAGATCTCAGTTCTCAGGTAGAAGCACCCGTTTCCCCACTGAGAACTGGGAACCGAGAACTGAGAACTGCCTTCTCACTTCGTCAGAATCACTGGCCCATCTTTTGTGACCGCAACGCAGTGCTCGAAATGCGCGCTGAAACTTCCATCAGCCGTGACTGCGGTCCACTTGTCTCCGAGCACTCGCGTTTCGGGCTTGCCAAAATTCACCATGGGCTCGATGGCCAGCACCATACCTTCTCGTAGTTTCGCGCCGTGGCCCTTCGCCCCATAATTCGGCACTTGCGGCTCCTCGTGCAAGCGCGTCCCAATACCATGCCCCACAAACTCGCGGACTACGCTGAATCCGGCCGCCTCCACGTGCTCCTGCACTGCCGCTCCCACGTCGCCGACCGAGTTACCGATAAGTGCCTGCTCGATACCACGGTAAAGCGACTCCTCGGTCACCGTCAGCAACTTGCGCAACTCCGGTTTCATGGAGGATTCGCTCACCGGAACTGTAACCGCCGCGTCCCCGTAATAGCCGTCGAGCACCACTCCGCAATCAATCGAAACAATATCTCCGTCCTTCAGTTCGCGCTTCTCCGACGGAATCCCGTGTACGATCTCTTCATTCACTGATGTGCACAGCACGCAGGGATAATCGTAATATCCCTTAAACGCTGGCTTAGCCCCGAGCTCCGCAATCTTCTTCTCGGCGGCGCGCTCCAGGTCCATAGTGGTCACGCCCGGCGCCACCAGCGTACGCACATAATCGAGCACTTGACGCACGATGCGGCCACTTTGCCGCATCCGTTCAATCTCGGCCGCCGACTTGCATACAATTGCCATTCTTACTCTGCGTGATGGTCCTCAAGAATCCTGAATATCTGCTTGGTGACCTGGTCTATCGGCAAATCGCCGTTGATCGAAATCAACCTTCCCGTGCGCTGGTAGTAGTCTGCGACCGGCGTAGTCTGCTCCTGGTAGGCCGCCAAGCGGGGTTGAATTACTTCCAACCGGTCGTCATTGCGGGTCACCAGCTTCGTCCCGTCTACGTCGCAAAGCTCGTCGACACGGGGAGGCTGGAAGTGGACGTTATAGATCCGCCCACAGGTGGGACAAGAACGGCGTCCAGTAATCCGGAGCAACAGTTGATTATAATCCACGTCCAGGCGGATCACAATTGGCCAGGCACGAGTCGGGCGCGAATTGTCAAAGAGCTTGTCGTCGAGCAACGCGTCCAGCCATCTGGCCTGAGCGGGGGTCCGCGGAAACCCATCCAAAACATACCCGCGCTTGCAATCCGGCTCTTTCAGTCTTAGCCGGACCATTTCACAAACCAAGTCGTCGGAAACCAGCTCTCCTCGAGCCATGACGGCCTGGGCGGCCTTGCCAAGTTCCGTGCCCTGGGCGACGTTGTACCGGAGGAGGTCTCCCGTAGAGACCTGCGGAATCTGGTACCGCTCCATGATTCGCTTGGCCTGCGTGCCCTTGCCGGCGCCAGGCGGTCCAAGCAATACCACAGGACCGACATCCCGTGAGGTTTCCTGCGCCATCGAGTTGGCCAAAGCCTCCCGAACAGTGTTCAGCAACCCCACAACCACAAACTTGTAATTGAGTAATCGGGCAATTTGGTAATTGAAGAACCACCGCAGCGCCGTCTTAAAATTGCCAAATTACCCGATTACTCAATTACCAATTCTTCCTACGACCAGTTTCTACGACCGCGAATGCGTCCGCTGCGCGGCGTGAATCCGTCGTAGTGACGCATGATCAACTGTGCTTCGATCTGCGTAACTGTATCCATGGCCACGCCCACGACGATCAACAGCGACGTTCCACCAAAATAAAAATTAACGCCCAACCCGTTGGTTACCCACACGGGAAGCTTCTCAAAAAACGTGCCTCCCAACCAGAACGGCAAATGGTTCAGGTGAATGCCGGCGATCATCCACTCGGGAATGAACGAGATGATGATCAGGTAAAGAGCGCCCACCAGCGTAATCCGGGTCAAAACTTCGTTGATGTAGTCGGCCGTGCGTTTGCCCGGACGAATTCCGGGAATAAAGCCGCCATACTTCCGCATGTTGTCGGCAACTTCGCTGGGATTGAAAACAATCGACACATAGAAGTACGCAAAGAAAATGATGCCAATGGCGTACAACAGTGTATAAAGTGGCTCGCCCCACGCCAGCAGGCGGAACAAGTCGCCAAAGTAGCGGGTATTTTTCAGGCCGACGCCCAGCGTCTGCGGCAAGGTCAGGATCGAAGACGCGAAAATAACCGGCATCACGCCGCCGGCATTCACCCTCAACGGCAAATGCGTCGACTGCCCTCCCATCACCTTGCGCCCTACAACGCGTTTGGCATATTGCACCGGAATGCGGCGCTCGCACCGCTCCACGTAGACAATGAACGCCACGACCGCGATCATGAATACAACCAGAAACGCCATTAAGACCGGCGTAATTGCTCCCCAAGTGCCGTTCTTCGCCTTGTCCAGAAGATCCTGCACGCCGCGCGGCAAGCCCACGACAATACCTGCAAAAATCAGCAGCGACATGCCGTTGCCAATGCCGCGGTCCGTTATCTGCTCGCCCAACCACATGACGAATGCGCTGCCCGTGGTCAGGGTCAGCATGGTCATCAAGATGAACGGAATTCCGGGGTGAAGCACAAAGTCGCCGGCTTTCTCGAGGCCGATGGCGATGCCAAATGATTGTATGGCGCTGAGAATGACTGTGATGTAGCGAGTCCACTGCGTAATCTTCTTGCGCCCCAGTTCGCCTTCTTTTTGCAGCTTGGCCAGCGGCTCATAGACCACCGTCAAGAGCTGCAGGATGATCGATGCCGTGATATACGGCATGATGCCCAGGGCAAAAATCGTCATGCGGCGCAGGTTGCCGCCGGAGAACAGATCCACGAATCCAAGCAGCGATCCCGCGTTCTGATTGAACGCGGCTTCCAGTTTGAGGAAGTTCACACCCGGAGTGGGAAGATGCCCGCCCAGCCGGTAAACCGCGAGCATGGCCAGCGTAAACAGCACCCGCTTGCGCAGGTCGGGAATACGAAAAATGTTCGCCAGCTTTTCAAACATTACTGCAAGACCTCAACCTTGCCGCCTGCCTTGGTGATTTTTTCCTGCGCTGACTTGGAAAATTTGTGGGCATGCACGGTAATGGCAACGGTAATCTCGCCATCGCCCAGAATCTTTACCGGATGCTTCGCCTTGATCACTCCCGCTTTCCGCAGTACATCGGGCGTGATGGCGGCGGCGAGCAGATCGTCGCCCAGCGCCGCCAGGCGCTCCAAGCTGACGATATTAAATTCCTTGCGGAAGATGTTGGTAAAACCGCGCTTCGGCATGCGGCGATGCAGCGGCATCTGGCCGCCTTCGAATCCGCGAATCATGCGCGAACCGGTGCGCGAACGCTGCCCCTTGTGTCCACGAGTGGACGTCTTGCCCATGCCGGAGCCCATGCCGCGCCCCACGCGCTTGCGTTTTTCCGACGCCTTCTTCGGTGCTCGAATATTGGATAAATTCATGATTGCTTCCCTGCTGCAGCTTTCTGTGCTAAAGACGTTGCTTGCAACGTCGTTGCCGCCACCAGCAGAGACGTAGCAAGCTACGTCTCTACGAAAGGATCTCCACCAGATGCGGGACCTTCGCCACCATGCCGCGAATCGCCGGATTATCCGGACGCTCGATCACCTGATTCAGCCGGGTAAACCCTAATCCTTTTACCACCAGCTTCTGTTTCACCGGAGCGCAAATCGCGGAACGGATCCACTTCAGGTGAATCTTTCCGCTGACCGCCTTCGGTTTCTTCGTCGTCATCGATAAATCCTCGAATCTGTTTTTCTCGGTACTCGGTACTAGCAGCTATAACTCCTGCATCGACTTGCCGCGCATTGCTGCGACGCTCTCTCTACTCTTCAAATGCCGCAGCGCATCAAAAGTCGCTTTGATCACATTGTGTGGGTTGGTGGTGCCAATCGATTTCGTCAGCACATTCTGAATTCCAACCGAAGTCATTACCGCGCGCACCGCGCCACCCGCAATCACTCCCGTGCCTTCTGGCGCCGGCTTCAGCAGCACTTTCCCCGAACCGTATCGGCCCAGAATCAGGTGTGGGATCGACGTTTGCGTCAGATTCACCTTGATCAAGTTTTTCTTCGCTGCCTCAATCGCTTTGCGAATAGCCTGCGGAACTTCTTTGGCTTTTCCCGCTCCGTGGCCCACCACTGCCGCCGAAGGATCGCCCACCACCACCAACGCCGCGAACGAAAGGTTCTTGCCGCCCTTCACCACTTTGGTGACGCGGTTAATCGCTACGACCTGGTCTTTCAACTGATACGAATTCGCATCGAGCTTCTTAATTACTGTTGGCATTATTTAAACCTAGCCTTTAGCTGTTAGCTTTTGGCTCTTAACTTTTGGTTTTTCTTGCTCTAGCTAACAGCCAAGAGCTAAAAGCTAAGAGCTGGTTAGAACTGCAATCCCGCTTCGCGCGCCGCATCGGCCAGCGCCTTAACGCGTCCGTGATAGATGTATCCGCCACGATCAAACACTACTTTGCTCACGCCCTTGGCTTTGGCGCGCTCGGCAATGACCTTGCCTACGGTCTTCGCTGCCGCCACGTTGCCGCCGGTGCGCCGCTTTTCCTTTTCACCCTCGGCCGAACTGGCCGAAACCAGCGTCTGGCCGTGCAGGTCGTCGATGACCTGCACGTAAATGTGATTCAGCGAGCGATAAACATTCAGACGCGGACGCTCCGCCGTTCCCTGCATCTTCTTGCGGATGCGATCGTGAATATGTCCGCGCTTCTGATTCTTCGATTTCTTCGTAAACATAGAATCTGTCCTTGGTCTAGACCCCACACTTTCAAACCGCGGTCGATCTTACTTCGCTCCGGTCTTACCAACCTTCTTCTTCAACCTCTCGCCCGCATATCGCACGCCCTTATTCTTGTAAGGGTCGGGCGGGCGCAGCGATCGCATTTCCGCCGCCACTTGCCCCACTTGCTGACGATCGATTCCTGTCAGAGAAATCTTCGTCTGCTTGGGATCAACCGCCGCATCGACGCCGGTAGGCAACGGGTACTCGATAGGATGCGAATATCCCAGGTTGAACACTACCATCCCTTTGCCCTTCATCTCGGCGCGA
>Ga0307479_10005598_pt1 | contig 11489 bp, 9 predicted proteins | sample atmos_gasesECM4C_FD_203743 | JGI IMG/M metagenome (GOLD analysis project Ga0307479, IMG submission 203743) | Hardwood forest soil microbial communities from Morgan-Monroe State Forest, Indiana, United States - atmos_gasesECM4C_515 | ecosystem: Environmental > Terrestrial > Soil > Temperate... | reverse complement strand
GTGTATAATGCATAGCTAATGTAACACCTGTTACTATTTGTATTACTAAACAAAGAGCTAATAAAGACCCAAAGTTTCATAAATAACTTAAATTAGAAGGTTGCGGTGAATCTATTATATAAGAATTCACTATCTTTAGTATAGGGTGACTTTTAAAAATTCTCATTAAAAAAAATAAATATTTACAATTTTTATTTACAATACTTTATATATATATATATATTTATTAATTAAAATGAAGGTACAAAAAATATAATAGTTAATATATTAGAAATATATAATAATTCATTAGGTATAAATATAAATAATAGAATAATAAGAGTTAATATAGATATAGTTATAGTTAAAGAATTAGATAAAACAAATTTTGAATAATATATTTTTTTTATAACTTTATTTTTTTGTAAAATAAGAGCAGATAGTTTAATATCTTGTAATTTATCAAAATATTTATAAGAAGATAAATCAAAAAACATTGTTTTAACAATAAATAAATAATAAACTGCACTAATAACACTAGTTAATATTCCTATAAATGTTAAAAAAATATATCCTTCTTGTAAAGCTGCAGAAAAAATCATTTGTTTAGCAAAGAATCCTATTAAAGGTGGAATACCTGCAAAAGAAAATAAAGTTATAGTTAAACTTAAAGCTAACATACTATTTATATGAAAATAACCTTTAAGTTGACTTATAAATTGTATAGGTGAATTATTTTTATCAATTAATTTATTATGATTTATATTTTTATCACTATAGAAATATAAACTATAACCAATAGCTATTAATAATATAAAAGCATTTAAATTAGAAATACTATATTGTATAAGATAAAAAATAAAAGATTGTACTGATTCTATACTATCTATACTTATAGCTAAAAGCATAAATCCTAAATGTGATATTGTACTATAAGCATATAATCTTTTAATTCTAAATTGAGTTAAACCTAAAACAGTTCCTATAACTAATGATAATAAAGAACTTATTAATAAACTTATTGTTCAATAATATTCTGTTGATATATAAATATTATTAGTATAGTGAACTATATGTAATATTAAAACTAATATTGATATTTTTGCTATTATTGCAACAAAAGTAGTAATTATTGTAGGTATACCATCGTAAACATCTGGAGATCAAAAATGAAAAGGTGCAGCTGATATTTTAAATAAAAATCCTATAGATATTAATAATAAACAATATGGTATATACGAAATTATATGTAAATTTATATTTTTTAATTCTTGTTCAATTACTATATTAGATAAATTTTTTATTATATAAAAACTATCTAAATAAGTAATACCTAGATTTGCATATATTAAACTTATACCTAATAATATAAAACAAGAAGCTAATCCTCCTAATAAAAAATAAGTTAAACCAGCTGAAGTTGAAGATTCAGAATTTCTATAAATAGTACATAATAAATATAATCCATAACTTTGTAACTCTATAGTTAAAAAAATAGAAACTAAATCACTACTAGATATTAATAAAATACTTCCCATTATTATAAATAAAATTATTAAAGTGTATTCTAATATAGTATACTGTTCTCCTTTTTTTAAAATTATATTTGAAACAGCATATTCTTTAAAAAAATATAATTTTGTAAATAATAACTTATAAAAACTCATATAGTTATCTGATATAAGTTTTATAGTATAAAATCCTGTAATATTCAATATTAATAAACTAATAATAAATATTAATATATGAAATGTTTGTGTTATAGAGGATACATAAAATAAACCTCCAAATAATCCAATACCTTTATCTAAATATGTTATAAATAAATTATTATAAGATAAAAATATACAATAAAATAAAATTAATATACCGATTCTAGAATAAAAAATAGTAATATCACGTCTATAAGACAGAGAATTAGATAACAATAAAAAAAATATAGAAGATAAAAGCATATAAAATAAAAGATAAATTTAAATTAACAATTTATAATAAATTATTTATAATATATATGTAAATTATTATTTAGTAAAGCAAATAAAGTAAAAACTACTAATATTAATAAATTATGATCATAATAAGAAAAGTATAATAAAGAAATATAAAAAATTAAACCAATTAATATATATAAAGCATATGTAGTAATAATACCTGTACTTAAATTATTTATATTATTACTTAAATTTATTAATCCTTTTTCTAAACCATATGGTCCTAATAACTCTATAGAACCTTTATCTAAAATTTTAGTAGTTTGTCCACCTAATTTAAAAATAAACTCAATAATATATTTATTATAAATTAACTCAATAAAAAATCTTTGATTAAAAAAACTAAAAATATTATAACCTAATTTATAAAATTTAAAATTAATAAGTAATTTAGGAATAAATTCGGTAAATATTATTGAAATTATACTTAATAAAACAGTTAATATAAAAGGTAATAATTTAAATAAAATTGGCACAGCAAATTCTGTATCTAACATAATTTCATGGTTGGGATGTATAAATAAACTATTATCTGAAAAAAAATTAGTTCCCAATCCTATAAAAATATCTTTAGTTAAATAACCAAAAAATATAGAAAAAATAGCTAATATAATTAAAGGAACATTAAGAAATAAATCCCCTTCGTGTATTTGTTTATAATTAATTAAAGGTCCATTAGGGTTAGTTAAAAATGTTAAATACAATACTTTTGCTGAGTAAAGAGTTGTAAACATAGCACCTATAGTTGCTATAAAATATATAATAGTACTAGATAAATAAAATTGACCATATGAAGATTCAAGTATAAAATCTTTAGAATAAAACCCAGTCATAAAAGGAATAGCTAATAAACTTAAAGAAGCTATTAACATAACTGAATAAGTTAAAGGTAAAAATGATATTAATCCTCCATATTTTCTGAAATCTTGATTATCTGATACTGAATGTATTACTGCTCCAGCTCCTAAAAATAATAATGCTTTATAAAAAGCATGATTAATTAAATGAAATAAAGCAACATTATAACAAGATAATCCTATCCCTATTACCATCATACCTAATTGACTCATAGTTGAATAAGCTATAACTTTTTTAATATCTTGTTGAAATAATCCAATTAAAGAACTAAATATAGTAGTTATAGCACCTAATCATAAACAAATAACTAAAACAGTTGAACTATATTCTATTAAAGGTGAAGATCTCATTAATAAATATACACCTGCAGTTACCATAGTTGCAGCATGTATTAATGCTGATACAGGTGTAGGACCTTCCATGGCTTGAGGTAATCAAATGTGTAAACCTATTTGTGAACTTTTAGCTGTAGCACCTATTAACAAACAAATACCTATTATAGTTATTATATTTTCATTATAATAAGGAACTAATGAAAATACTAAATTATATTCTATATTACCAAAAGATCATAATATTGCAAAAATACCTATTGTTAAAAAACAATCACCTACTCTATTAGTTAAAAAAGCTGAAATAGAACTTTGGTTTGCTGCTATTCTAGTAAATCAAAAATTTACTAAAAGATATGAACAAATTCCAACACCTTCTCAACCTACAAACATTAATAAATAATTATTTCCAGTAACAAGAATTATCATCATAAAAGTAAATAAACTTAAATAACTAAAGAATCTTTGATTATGAGGATCATGACTCATATAACTTATAGAATAAATATGTACTAAACTAGATACTATTAATACAGGTAATAACATAGAAACTGTTAATGAATCAAATTTAAAACTTCATAAAACATTAAGTGATTCTACATCTATTCATCTAGCTATATTTATTGTAACAGGTATATTATTAAATCCTACTTCAAAAAAAATTAATATAGCTAATATAGTCGTTATTATAATTGAACTACATGTTATTAAATAAGAACCTTTTACACCAATATTTCTTCCAAAAAATCCCGAAAATATTGAACCTAATAAAGGTAAAATTATCAATGTTAAATACATTATTTATATTGTATTGATATACTTCCTCTTAATCTATAAAATGCTACTAAAATACCTAAACCTATTGCAGATTCTGCACCTGCTATTGTTATAATATATATAGCAAAGGTTTGACCTAATATATCATCAAAACTAAGTGAACTAATTAATATTAAAAATGTTATAGATAATAACATTATTTCTATTGAAATTAGCATTAGTATTATATTTTTTCTATTTAAAACAAAACCTAATATTCCAATAAGAAATAAAAATATTGAAAAATTCATAAAAAAAAATTTTTATTTTTTGATTTATCTATGCTACACATTATTTATAATTAGATAAAATATTATATAATTTAAATAAATAATAGATATATTGATATACAATATTAAAAATATTCTTAAAACGTGTACAAGATTTGAACTTGTATATACATGTCCGTAATATGCTATTTTTCCATTAAATTAACACGTTTAAACTTAATAAACTAATTATTCTTATTCGAATAATTAACTTTTATAATTTATAATTACATTAACTTTCCATTTGATCTTTTAATCACAGTAAAAAATCTTTAATAGAGACAGATTGTATTACTATAGGCATAGAACTATGAAGTATTCCACAAATTTCTGAACATTGTCCAAAATATGTACCTTGACGATTTAAATAAACAGATGATTGATTTAATCTACCGGGATATGCATCTGTTTTAATACCTAAAGAAGGACAAGCAAAAGACGTTCCGTAAATTGACTATCAAAAGAATATAACTAAGATCTTGAAAAAATATAACCTTTATAAGGTTTACCTGTATTTAAGAATTTAGTTATTTGATTCCTATCGACTATTATGTCTTTATTTTTTAAGTAATTTACTGCAGCTGTTATACTAAAAAACTCTTTAATTTCTTTTTCGTTTTCTTTTTTAATAGAAACAGATTTACTAAATTTAGAACTAGAAGTTTTTTTTAACATTTCTGTTTTTTTTATATCAATTAAATTAATTATTTCAGGGATACTCAAATTTGTTTTTTCAGCTCTATCTATAGGAGTATCCGTAATTTTAAAGAAATTTAAATAACTATCACCATTTTTTATACAATTAGTACAAGTCGCATAATGTATACCTAAAATACCTTTAATATTATTTAAAGATTTACCGCAATAATATAAAGTTTTACCATCTAGATCGTAAATATAAATTTTTTTACCTTGATTAACCCGAAAATTAACTATTCTTTGAGTATTAAGATTAAATTTTTTATTTAATAAATGATACTGTTCCAAAAATAAAAAGTAATAATCTAATGTATCAGTTGGATAATTAAAATCCTCAGGTATAACAAAAATTTCTAAACTAAATGCTTCAAAACCATCTTTTTTTATTAAAGGTAATAATAAACCAGAGTTTTCTTGATTAAAATGTTTAAAAGTAAAATATTGATCTAATCTTCTAGAAAGACTATTACTAGATCCTACGTATTTACTATCTGTCGCTTTATGCGTAAAGATATATACTCCTGCTTTTCATCCTCTGGATTTAGGTTTACCTACAAGGCTTACATAAGAAGAGTATGTTTGATCAGTAAACGGTAAATCAAATCTAACTCCTGGTATATTTTTAAGTTTAGTTAACTTTTCTTCTGTTATGGTAACTTCTTGATTACTTAGTAAATTATTTAATACTTCACTAGTAATATCTTTATAATTATCAAAAGTAATTTGACGGGTAGATGTACTATAATATCTTCTTCCTGTACAAAATTTAGATAATCTATATGGGTATGTAAAGCATGTTGGATAAAATATATCCCTAGTTTCGCTGTCTCCGGCGACGGAGCCTACGAAGGAAGTGAAAAAGTTAAATAGAATTTTAATTAAAAATAATAATATAAATAAAAACGTTCCACAATTAAATATAGCTTAATAAAGAGATTTCGTATAAACAACTTGTAAATAAAGAAAAAAAAAAATAAAATTACGGTAACTTTAATCTTAAGTTACTAAGTTTTCACCTAAGAACCGGTTTCCCGGCGACTAGAGTACACCTTACAAATATAATTATTTATACTTGAAGAACCGTCTACTCGTTGCTCTTTTACAATAGTTGACTACTACTGACTTAGATCCGCGATTACCCATTTCAGATCGAAGTCTTTCATCTTTAGTGATATTACCATACCTTGAGTCATTAATCAAGCCAGATATAAAGTTTCCTTTAAGTCTTTGGTTACTAAAGCTTTAGGGTTTCCCCGGAGTTTGGTTCTTTTACACTAATTTATTATTTTAATGTATAACATCTGCAGCTGATATAACAAATCTTGTATGAGTTAATTCAGGTATAACAACTCTATTATCTACTTCTAACATTCTAAATGTTCCTTCTTCTAAATCATTTTCAGGTACTATATATGAATCAAATTCTATAAATTCATTATCTGAATTTGTAAAATCAGGATATTGATAACTTCAATATCATTGATGACCTTCTCCATAAATAACTAATGAAGGATCCATTACTTCATCCATTAAATATAACAATTTAAATGAAGGAAATGCAATTAAAATTAAAATTAATGCTGGTGTAATAGTTCATATTAATTCCACTAATGTACCATGATTCATATATTTATGAGATATAAGAGATTTTGATGAAATAAAATTTTTTATTATTGTTATCATCATTCATGTTACAGTAAATAATATAATAGCTAAATAAAACATTATATTATTATGTAATTCTTCTAATCCTTCCATTTGAGGTGTAGCACTATCTTGAAAAAAATAACCTCAAGGTGATGGAGCATCTAATTTTATAAAATTAATTTTTAATTTTTCTAATAACATTAATTAAATTTATTTAATATTCATTTATTCTTAATACATTTATTATTAGACCTAGTATATAGTTAAATAATACGATTTTTCCCTAACCTAAAAAAAAAAAATTAATAATATACTATTGTATAATATTTTGGTGATTTATTATAAAAATTATAAATTTGTCTACTTTCAATTTTTAATGCATTTTTACCTAATTCAAAAACAAAACCTAAAGTTAATACAATAAAAAAAAAAAGCATAATAACTAATCCATAAATACCATTAGAATAAGCACTTATTATATAAGGATAAACTAATAATATTTCTAAATCAAATAATAGAAATAATAAGGCAAATATAAAAAAAGAAATACTAAATTGTGTTCTATTTTGTCCTAAAAATGAATGAAAACCACACTCAAAAGCACTATCTTTTTCTTGATATGGATTATGGGGAGATAGTAATAAATTAACTAAAAGTAATATTATTACTAATATTGGTATTAAAAAAAAAAAAAAAGTTGTTGTTGTCATTTATTGTATTTATAATTAATTAAGCAACGTATAATAATAAGAATGCCATCATTAAAGCAAATACATAAAAAATTACATTTTATTTATTATACGTTTATATTACTATCTTTTAATAATAATTATATATCTTTTTTTATATGGTGTATTGATACCTTTATCAATCTGTAATTTCTCACGACGTAAAATAGTTTTTATATCAGACCCAATACCAGATGCAGCTTTACGAATAGAATCATAAACAGTAGTTATTTTTGTTTCAAGATCTGTAATCTCTACCTTTATACCAGATACGGGTGGATTAATTCTTCTTAATGCGGCATCTTTTAATAAAGCTAATGATTCCTCACTATGCTTTTTACCATAAAAAGGATTATTTTTTCCCATACGAGATTTACTCATAAGGTTTTTAACATCTTCTGTATGTTTTCTACCTAATGCTATTTCACGCATCTTTTCTATTGCTTCTATAGTATGTTTATATCCTTTAGTGTTTCCAGCTGTTGGATTAATATTGTATTCAGGTTTAAATTTATCAATTCATTTTTGTTCACATTTAATTAAATCGTCTGATTTACAATACTCTAAAATAACTAAAGAAAAATTACTCATACCATATTTAAATAAAGCTCTTACTATATACAAGTTTGAGTGAGATAAATAATATCAAGCTTGATAATAATCACTTATTCTTAAATATAAGGGATCTCCACTACCTATATAAATTTTATCTGTTTTTTTATTAATTCAACAATATATACCAATTTTCCCATTATTTTCTTCACGTATTAAATCTCGTTGATTTAATGGATCTTCGTATATTTTTATACTTTGTAAATATATAGGAGAAAGTTTTTTGGAATTACTCATAAAACGTTTATGTATTAATAGTTTCATTTTTTTTTATTTACAGAACTTATATTTAATTATATCTAATTTAAATTAAACATTTAAAATATTGGCTATCTTAATATTATAAGTTAAGTATAATAATAAAAATACCAACATAAATGCAAATATATAGGCGATGAAATTTTTGTTACATTAGGAAAAATCTTCCTAATTCAATAAATTACTCTATTGATCAGACTATGTCTTTCATTAAATATTATTTAATTATTGGGCATATAAAGAATATTATATTCTTAGTCGTTGAACGTTCATAACTCAAAGGAGTTAAGCTTCGCTGCAAATTAACTAATCAAAGTTTTTTTTGCAATTTACCCAATTTATACAGAACTACTTGCTTTATAATAATCCTGTAGCTTCTGCAAAAGCAAAACCTAATATAGCATATGCAAATAATTGTGCTCTAATTGATGGATTTCTAGCAACACCTATTATTAAAGCACCAAATACAACACCTATTCCTATACCAGCTCCAATTAAACCTGTTGTAGCCATTCCTGTACCTATTATTTTTGCTGCTTGTATCATAGTAAAAAAATTATTTTTTAGTGTACAGCCTTATAAAATAGGAAATCCTATACTAATAGATAAATTAAAATATCATCTAAGCTAGATTTTTATAATCAACATTTGCATCTATTTGCTGACCGCTTATTAATTAATTATTTATAATTAAAAAAAAAATTTATTAAATATTTTTATACAGTTTTAATTACTATTAAGACCACAAAAGAGATTAAAATAATTATTATATTAAAAAAACACCTTGTATTGAACAAGGATATACTTCATCCGTAAGGATGAAGTTGTTTTACCTATTAAACTATATCTCTTAAAAAACAAAATATTATTCATATAACAACAAAAAAAAATTATCATATAACAATTATTATTGTAAGTAATAAAAACATATATGATTTTTAATTTTATTAAATAAAATTAAGATTGTAAAGGTAAACTTGAAAAAGCGTGTGGTTTTGGTGGGCTATTTAAACATCATTCTAATGAATTATTATTTCTTGTAAATAATACTTGAAATGTATCACTAAATAATTGAGGTGTTAATCAAGGATATCTTAAAACAGCTTTACCACTTGTTAATTGTTTATATACAATATTTAAAAAATATCAAGTAGCCACAATACTCACAATAGAACCAATACTACTTATTAAGTTTCAACCATAAAAAGCGTCAGGATAATCACTAATTCTTCTTGGCATACCTTGTAAACCCAAAAAATGTTGAGGAAAAAATGTTAAATTAACTCCTATAAATAAAATTCAAAAATGTACTTTACCTGCAAATAAATCATAAGATAAACCTAATAACTTAGGTATTCAGAAATATCAACCACTAAATAGTGCAAATACTGCACCCATAGATAATACATAATGAAAGTGAGCAACAACGTAGTAGGTATCATGAAAAGCAATATCAAGTGAAGCATTAGCTAATACAACACCACTTAATCCCCCTATAGTAAATAAAACAACAAAACCTAAAGCAAATAACATAGAAGGTGTTAAATGTAATGATCCCCCATAACATGTAGCTATTCAACTAAATATTTTTATACCTGTAGGTACTGCTATAATTAAAGTAGCAGCTGTAAAATAAGCTCTTGTATCTACATCTAAACCAACTGTATACATGTGATGGCTTCAAACAACAAAACCTAATATACCTATAGACATCATAGCATAAACCATACCAAGGTAACCAAATACATTTTTATTAGAACTAGCTGATATTACAGTACTTATTATTCCAAATCCAGGTATAATTAATATATAAACTTCAGGATGACCGAAGAATCAAAAAAGATGTTGAAATAATATAGGATCACCACCTCCAGCTGCTTCAAAGAAAGATGTATTAAAATTTCTATCAGTTAAAAGCATAGTAATTCCTCCAGCTAACACTGGTAATGATAATAATAATAATACTGCTGTAATAATTATAGCTCAACCAAATAAAGCTAATTTATGTAAAGATATACCAGGACTTCTCATATTTAATATTGTAGTTATAAAATTTATAGCTCCTAACATACTACTTATACCACTTAAATGTAATCCAAATATAGCTAAATCTACACTAGGACCACTATGACTTTGTATTCCTGATAGTGGAGGGTAAAGTGTTCATCCTGTACCAGCTCCATTTTCAATTATTGCAGAAAATATAAATAATAATAAACTAGGAACTAATAATCAAAAACTAATATTATTTAGTCTAGGAAATGCCATATCAGGACCTCCTACCAATAACGGTAATAAAAAATTACCAAATCCCCCAATCAAAGCTGGCATAACCATAAAAAATATCATCATAATAGCATGAGCTGTAATTATACTATTATATAATTGATTATCACTAATATATTGAACACCTGGTGCTGATAATTCTAATCTTATAATTACAGAAAATGCTGTACCTATTAAACCAGAAAATAATGCAAACATCAAATATAATGTTCCAATATCTTTAGCATTAGATGATAAAAATCATCTTTCTTGTCATTCTGTTGGTCTTTTTAAATTTTCTTTTTCTATAGTTGTAGAAAATTTTTTAATTAATGAAGTTTGTAATACATTGTAATGTAAATGTGTTCGTAATATATTATTATTTAATAAAATTTGGGACAAAATAATTTTTATAACTTTATACAATGTATATGTAACTTTTATGTGGATATATAATCGATATATTTAAATATAATAATTATTATATTAAGGAAAAAGAAGGGGGGATACCTTGATTCGAACAAGAATATACTATTTCACATATAGCTGTTCTACCTATTGAACTATATCCTCCTTAAAATTATATTTTAATAGTATTAATTAAAACTTTATTAAAATTTAATGAAAAATTACAAGCTAGGAGAGAAACTCGAATTCTCATTCTTAATTCATGAAATTATTGTTCTACCTATTTAAACTATCCTAGCTATTTATAAAAAATAATTTTACTAATTTAATATAAATATATTAAGATTATAATAAAAATTATTAATTTTAAAACCATTATAATAAAAAGTAGTAAATTTGTGTATTTTTACCTATAATATTTAATTCACTTAAAAATAATTAAAAAAAAAAATGGATATAAATCTTATAAACAATTATAATGATAATTAGTAAAGCTCTTTTATATTAATCAATTGTAACTCGCAGTATATATTTTCGGAAGGGCGACTCGAACACCCATATATAAATACCAAAAATTTATGACTTTACCTATTCGTCTACTCCGAATATAAATTTTTTAATATTAAC
>Ga0307479_10005597_pt1 | contig 11490 bp, 9 predicted proteins | sample atmos_gasesECM4C_FD_203743 | JGI IMG/M metagenome (GOLD analysis project Ga0307479, IMG submission 203743) | Hardwood forest soil microbial communities from Morgan-Monroe State Forest, Indiana, United States - atmos_gasesECM4C_515 | ecosystem: Environmental > Terrestrial > Soil > Temperate... | reverse complement strand
CTCAAAAACAATAAAAGCTTCGAAAAACGCGACCCGACGCGTGGAATCTCGTCAGATGATGGCAATGGTCAAGATTACGAGGAGGAAACCCGCCAGCCTCCTCGCACGTCGTATGTTACAATGAATCTGATAGTGTGTCAGCCGCGCCCGGCCCAGACATCCTTTTCCGCGGGAGGGCGTCTAATTAAATGGAGCGGCCGCAGCGACAAATTGACATGGCAGATTTGAGTGCAAGACTGGACAACTCAGGCAAGGCGGGCGACCCTATGGCCCGCCTGGGATATTTGAATTCGCCCCTGCACGAATCAACCATAAAAGGCTTCTTTTCAAACCTACGGGATTTCCTATTCGAGCGGCCCAAGAAGATTCGAAGCGGACAACCGGAAGTGTTTCAGATGCCGGATTTCGGGGATAGCCTGGGCGCAAATTTCCGAGAGTTCCTCCGTACCGGCCCTCGCGGGAAGGTTCGTTCGGAACTATTGGTCAACTGGAACGAAAGCGGCAGCTTGTGGAAGAACATCCGCGATCTTATCGCGCCGCCGAAACTTCCACCCCTGAAAGTAACCAGTCCGGCGGTGCCGGTTCCGGAGATTTGGACCAAGAACACGCAGTTCACGCGCGTGCAGGCGCTTTCACTGGCATTTCACGTCGTCATCCTGGTACTGATTATTGTTCCTTTGCTTCCTGAATTGATGTCGCCTCCGACTACGCAGGCAAAAACGAATGTAGTGCCGATCGACATCTCGACCTACGTCCCCAAACTGCCTCCGGGCGCCAAGAAGGCCGGCGGAGGCGGGGGCGGCGGCGAGCACAACACGATCGTGGCAAGCAAGGGAAAGGTTCCAAAGTTCGATTGGACGCAGATCACTCCGCCATCCGTTAGACCGCCTGTAAATCCCAGGCTCGCCGCGACACCCACGGTCCTTGGGCCGCCGGATCTGAAACTGCCAAGCCCGAACATGCCAAACTGGGGCGATCCCATGGCCAAGCTCACGAACGATTCGAGCGGAACCGGCGGCGGCGGTGGAATTGGAAGCGGTTGCTGCGGTGGCGTGGGCAGCGGCGATGGACACGGCGTCGGGCCCGGGCACGAATGGGGCACCGGCGGCGGATATCCCTCCGGCGGTACCGGAGGATACGGAATGCCCACTTGCCTGTACTGTCCCAATCCGACGTTCTCAGATGAGGCCGTAAAGGCGAAGTATCAAGGTACAGTGGTTCTGTCGGCGGTGATTACTGCCGATGGCCGCGCCATCGACATTCATGTTGTGAAAGGTCTTGGCCTCGGGCTCGATGAAAAGGCAATCGAAGCAGTCCGTACCTGGCGCTTCACTCCTTCAAGGGGTCCCGATGGGAAGGCGAGCGCCGTGACCGCACCCATTGAAGTTACCTTCCGTCTGTACTGAGACTCGAGCCGTTCGTTACCTTCATCCCGTTACCTTAACGACCAGTACGTATCAGCGCGCTCGCGCATCTGCTACGATGAGTGGCATGAAACGTCTTCAAATCCTATCGCTTTTCTATCTTCTGGCACTCACCGCTGCCTCACCACGCGTGCTCGCGCAAACCGGCTCCGTTGAATTTGTCGCGCATATTACGCCCGCGAGCGGCGTCGAAGAGCCCGTGCGCGGAATGCCGTTCTACCTGCTGAGCAGAAGCTTCCAGGACATCGGAAAGGAAGCTGACACCAATTATCCCAAGCCAGACATGGACGCGTTCATCGACAAACTGGACGTGTCAATCGAATTGAAGGCCTGGATGAAGAAGCATCACACGGTGACTCTTTCGGGCGAGGAGTTCATCAACAAACTGAAAGTTCCGGATGTGATGAATATTGCGGAATTTTACGACGCCTATATGCGAAGGAATGCCGGCGACGAAGCCTTTAATTTCCCGAAGCCGAAATTTAAAGTATCGGACAAGACAAAAGATCCGGGCAAATACGAGAAGCTCTCCAAGGAGTACAACGAAGCCGTCAAGAAATACATGACCGACAACCCGCAGAGCATTGATGGGATGGACTTGAATCTTGTGAAAACGGATCCGAGCCAGAAATGGGAAGAACTCAACAAGAAACGGATCCCGGACATTCAACGCCAAACACTCGATCTCGCGCAATCGCGGTATCTGGTTGCCCGGGCGCAAACGGATCTGGAAGGACACGGGTTTCTGCGGGGACTCGCTCCAGGCACTTACTGGCTCACCACCCTGGCAGTCTCGGCCAATGTTGGCGACGCGCGATTGCAATGGGATGTACCGGTCGCTGTGCGGCCAGGCGCTACGGCGTCCGTGGCGCTAACAAACTCCAATGCAATTCAACCTCCGCGTCGTTCTCAATAAGCCCTAGCTCGAACGAGATCACCCGTGGAAAACGTCGACGACCTGGCATCGCTACTCGACAGCTTGGGCGACTCGGACGCTTCCAAGCGCGAATCCGCGGCTAGGGAGCTTTACCGGCGGGGATGCCAAGCAGCGCAACCAATCGTTGCAAATTGGCTCTCGAACCCGGAATTGAAGCGCTGCATCATTTCCGGCGAATCGCCGACGGCGCAATTGACGGTCGGCGTGGCGGTTCGGTCGGCGAAGTTTGAGAGGATTCGCGCGGTCTACGGGATGCCGCGACTCGCCGAGGTTCCTCCCGACCAGGATGCGAAGGAATTCGAACTCGAACTCCCGGGAGGCTTGCGGATAGACGTTTTAACCACACGGGAGCCGGGCGGGCCGGGCGCGATTGCGCGGTATCTGGAAACACACGGCGAGGGGATCCAGCAGATTGAGATTCGCTCCCGGGATGTGGACGGTGCGACGGAACTGCTTCGACTGAAATTCGCGCTCGCGCCGATCTATCCGGCAACGCGTCCCGGGGCCGACGGCACGCGCGTGAATTTTTTCCTCGTGCCAACGCGGCAAGGAAAGAAACTGCTCATCGAGCTGGTCGAAACGAAACCCGGGGTCAAACTCTGACGCCTGACGTCCAAGAATGTCGCTTGTGCGGCTCGGGGTTTCCGCCGCTTGCCGCGGCGCCGGGAATTCGAGTAAAGTGCTGGCAGCTCAGTTCTCGCCAGGCACCTTGCCGGGGGAAATTTCATGGCCTATGTAAACGAAATCGACGAAGCACAGGCGAATGCGCCTCTCCGTGATCTCTACGGAAAAATCGAGAATGGTTTCGGGTTTCTGCCGCACTATTTCAAAACGCTGGGCGCAATGCCTCAGGCAATCGAGGCTCAATTGCTGCTCAACGAAGCGATCATCGGTGATGGCGCACTGTCGAAGACGGTGAAGGAACAGATCGGCGTCGCCGTAAGCGCGATCAATTCCTCGTCGTACTGCGTGACGATTCACATGGAATTGTTGCGCCGGTTCGGCGTCGAGAAAACGCTGGCACGGAAACTGGCCTCCGACTACGAAAGCGCCGCTGTGGAACCGGGCGTGAAGGCTTTGCTTCGTTTTGCGGACAAACTGACGCGCCATCCCGACGACATCGACGAAGCGGACATCCAAACGCTTAAGAGCGCCGGTTGGAATGATGCGGCGGTGCGGGAGACCGTGCTCACGGTCGCCTATTTCAATTACGTGAATCGCGTGTCGCTGGGTCTCGGCCTGGTCGCGGAATTCTAGTCGTTCGGGGAAGCAACTCGATTCCCGCTCTGCTGAATCAGTTTGGCCACTAGTGCGGTCCAGCCGGTCTGGTGGCTTGCGCCGAGGCCCGCGCCGTTGTCACCGTGGAAATATTCGTAAAACAGAATCAGGTCGCGCCAGTGCGGATCATCCTGGAATAGCGGCACGTCGCCATAGACCGGTCGGCGCCCATCCTTCTGAAGAAAAATCTTCGTCAGGCGCTGCGAAATCTCGCGCGCGGCCTCCCAGAGGGTCATCCGTACGCCTGACCCCGTTGGGCATTCGACCTTGAATTCATCACCATAGTAATAGTGGATGCGTTGCAGCGCTTCGATCAAAAGAAAATTCATCGGAAACCAGATGGGGCCTCGCCAGTTTGAATTGCCGCCGAACAGACCAGTTGTGGATTCGGCGGGCTCATAGTCCACTTCTTGCGAGTGCCCATCGATGGTGAGAACAAACGGATTCGCTTGATGGTATTTCGATAGGGCGCGGAAGCCGAACGGCGAAAGGAACTCATTCTCATCAAAAAGATAGCGGCAGATGCGCTCGAGCTTTTCGCGATTGGCAATCGTCAGAAGCAGCCGCTGGCCTCGGTCCGAGCAGCAGCTCATGTCCACATGTTCGCTCACGTCCGAATGGTGCTTCAAAAACCATTCCATGCGCCGACGGAATCCCGGGAATCGTTCGAGATCTTCGGGCTCGAATGTTTGAATCGCGAAGAGGGGCACAAGCCCCACCAGGGAGCGGACTTTCATGGGAATGTGATCGGTCTTCCCGAGATGCAGCACATCGTAGTAGAAGCCGTCCTTGCCGTCCCACAGGCCGATTCCTTCACCGCCCATGTCGTTCATAGCCTGAGCAATGTATACAAAATGCTCGAAGAATTTGCTGGCCACATCTTCGTAAGCCGGATCGTCCTGAGCGAGTTCCATAGCGATCGAAAGCATATCGAGGCAGAACATGGCCATCCAGCTTGTTCCGTCAGACTGTTCGACGAAACTGCCCGGGCCGAGAGGCATCGAGCGATCGAAAACGCCAATATTATCGAGGCCCAGAAAGCCCCCTTCGAAAACGTTTTTCCCTTCCGGATCCTTCCGATTCACCCACCAGGTGAAATTGAGCATGAGCTTGTGAAAAACACGGACCAGGAACTGTCGATCTTTCTTTCCGCGTACGCGTCCTGCGATTTTATAGACGCGCCACGCGGCCCAGGCATGCACCGGCGGATTGACGTCCGAAAAATTCCATTCGTACGCCGGCAAGTGTCCATTCGGATGCATGTACCATTCGCGTAGGAAAAGGACGAGCTGGTCCTTCGCGAACTCGGGGTCAATCAGCGCCATGGCCACGCAGTGGAAGGCGACATCCCAGGCGGCATACCAGGGATATTCCCATTTGTCGGGCATGGAGATAACGTCCGAGTTGTGCAGGTACACCCACTGATGGTTCCGGCCGAACCTCCGGCGCGGATCAGGTGACGGTTGCGTGGGATCGCCAGCCAGCCAGCGCCGCACGTCATAGTGATAGCTCTGCTTGCCCCAGAGCAGGCCCGCAAACGCTTGCCGCTGGACCATTCGCATTTCCTCGCCAATTTCGGGGTCGATGCGGCGGGCATAGAATTCATCTGTTTCTTTCTGGCGCTGGGAGAAAACCTCATCAAACGCGCCGCCAAAATACTGTTTGGCCGAGGCCGAGGATTCACCTGGGTTGCGGTCGAGCAGGCGGAGTTGGACAGTCCAGTTTTTCCCAGCGCCAATTTCCGAGGAATAGTGAAATCCTGCTTTTGTGCCTCTCATCGTCGGGTTAACGGCATCGCGCTGGCCATCGACTAAATAGGTGTGGAACGCGCACTTCACGTATGGTGTCCGATTTTTCGCCTGGTACAGGCGTTCCGTGTTGGTTTCGTTCTCGGTAAAGAGGAGTTCGGGCGCGCCCTCGGCAAGCAGCCACCGTTCCCCGTAGTGAAATTCGTTCAGCTTGATCAGCGCCATTCCGGCCGGGGCGGCGATACTCTTCGCCTCCGGCGGCTCATAACCTTCGCCCCAGCTCCATCGGTTCCGAAACCACAGCGTCGGGATCAAATGAAGGCGTGCAGGTTCGGGTCCGCGATTCCACGCGGTGATGCGGACAAGGATGTCTTCCACATCGGCCTTCGCATACTCGACAAACACGTCGAAGTAGCGGTTCTCGCGAAAAACTCCAGTGTCCACAAGTTCGTATTCCGGTTCCTCGCGCGAGCGCCTTCCGCCTTCCACTACCAGTTGCTCGTAGGGATACGCAGCCTGCGGGTATTTGTAGAGATATTTGAGGTAGCAACTGGTTGGCAGGGCGTCGAGGTAGTAGTAATACTCCTTTACGTCCTCACCGTGATTGCCTTGCTGATTCGCGAGACCGAACAGGCGTTCTTTGAGAATGGCATCCCGTTCGTTCCACAGAGCAAGCGCTAAGCAGATGTGCTGGTGGCGATCGCAAATGCCGGCGATGCCGTCCTCGCCCCAGCGATAAGCACGCGAGCGGGCGTGATCGTGGGGAAAGTAATTCCATGCGTCGCCGTCGGGACTATAGTCCTCGCGGACTGTGCCCCATTGGCGCTCGGAAAGATAAGGCCCCCAACGCTTCCAGTGATGGGTGCGGTCGGAGCTTTGATAGAGCCGCTGCTCTTCAGCTGTCAGCTCTTGGCTTGGATCATTTGGCGCCGGCTTCGTCAATCTGGGCAAGCCAACTCCCTCGCGGCACATCTGCTCGATCGCCAAGCACTCTAACCGCAGCAGCGGCGAGTTGGCAAGTCTCGGGGACTTTGAGACGGCGCGCGCGGAGTCGCAGCCCCAGTGGCGCGCCGGACGAACCACGGGTATGCTCGACCGGCGACTGCAATCTGGGACGGTCTCGATTCCGGAAGCAACCACAAGAGAATTTTCCGTGACGGCGAGCGCGCCTCCTACCGCCCGTTCAGCCTGGACGGCATGCTTAGCGCTGGCGATCGTGGCAACCGCCGTGGTCACGCCGATGTTTTTTCTCGGCAATGCTTCAGGCCACGATTTCCAGTTTCACCTCGCGTCGTGGCTGGACGCTGCCGGCCAGTGGCGCGAAGGCATACTTTTTCCGCGCTGGGCTGAGTGGGCGAATTGGGGATTCGGCGAGCCCCGATTTGTTTTTTATCCTCCAGCGTCGTGGATCGCCGGCGCTGCGCTGGGCTCGCTTTTGCCCTGGAGGATGGCGCCCGGAGCCTTTATTTGGCTCGCGCTTGTGCTGGCCGGCGCTTCCATGTGGCGACTGGCTCGTGGCACTCTGCCGGCAGGCCAAGCTACGGCGGCAGCCGTCTTCTTCGCGGTAAATCCCTATCATTTGGCGATCGTGTACTACCGCAGCGATTTCGCCGAGCTTCTTGCCAGTGCAGTCTTCCCACTGGTCGTGTGGACTGCGCTGCGGGTCATACGAGAAGGCTGGAGGCCGGTGCCGGGGCTGGCCACGGTGTTTGCGGCCATCTGGCTGTCCAACGCGCCGGCGGCAATCGTCTCAACGTATTCGCTCGCGCTAATACTTCTCGTGGGCGCTTGCGTGCATCGCGGCATCTGGCCGCTTGTTCGCGGCGGCGCGGCGATGGCGGCGGGATTCGGCCTGGCCGCATTTTATATTCTGCCAGCAGCGTGGGAGCAGCAATGGGTGCAGATTGCACAAGTACTCTCGGAGAATTTGCACTTCGATCAAAACTTCCTGTTCACGCATGCCAACGATCCGGAGTTCGTGCTTTTCAACTGGAAGGTCTCGGCCGTGGCAATCGGTGTGATGCTGGTGACAGGAATCACGGCGGTCTTCGCCGCGCGAGTTCGCCGGGACTTCCCGGAACTCTGGTGGATGTTGCTGGCGCTGGGTGGCGTTTCGGTGTTGCTGATGTTTCCCCCCAGTGGATTTTTTTGGCGCCACTTGCCAGAGCTACGATTCGTACAGTTTCCGTGGCGGTGGCTTGTGCCGCTCGATGCTGTTTTTGCATTTTTTGTCGCCGCCTCGATGGGCCGACCTCGGGGGCGTTGGTTTGCGTGGATCACTCTGAGCATCATGATCAGCGCGTCGGCCATCCTAATCGTTCGAGACGCGTGGTGGGATAGCGAAGACATTCCGGTCCTCTTAAACGGAATTCGCAGTGGACAGGGCTACGAAGGCACGGATGAGTATCAGCCGGTGGGGGCCGATCGATATCGTTTGCCCCAAGGCGCACCGCAAATTGAAAAACTAGACCCCGGGACGGCAGAAGTTGTGGCGCCCCGCGGCGTGCGCATTTCTCTCCAACGATGGTCTGCCGAGCATAGAGTTTTTTCGGAGGATTCCGCGGACCTCTTTACGCTGGCTCCGCGGCTGCTGAATTACCCGGCGTGGAAGGTGCTCGTCGACGGCAAATTCGTGCGCCCCGATTCACTTCCTCAAGATGGTCAGCTTATGGAGAAGGTATCGGCAGGCCCGCATAAGATCGAGATCCATTTCGACCGAACCTGGGACCGAACCATCGGTGGTGCGATTTCTGCTGTAACAGCTGTCCTGCTGGGAGGATTCGCGGCGGTCCTTCGACGGCGCGTGAGTCACGAATCAGAACGCGGATCTCGAAGCGACCGTCGAGTTCGCTGCTACTGAGAAGGAGCCGTTCGGCTCACCGGCGTCGATGATCTCAAGTCGTCAACCTCCGCCAGAACCTTCGCCCATTCTCTCTTGTCTTTCTTCGTGGCAAAAGGCGCGGCCGGATTGCTGTAATAAGCGAGCAGCGTCTCCCGAAGGTCCGGACTCACGTTTGCGAAATGGTTCTTGGAAAGGTGGTCCAACAAGTCCGCATAAGTTTTATCCGCCAGCGGATACTCACCCGGGCCGGTCACCACTCCGGTGTCGAGATTCGTATTCGGCGCCTCGACGCGCCCGCTCGCGGCATCCTCGCGAAGCAGCTGCTTGTATTGCTCGAGGGTAGCGTTAAAGCTCGCCATAAACATTTTCTCGGTTTCGGGAGTGGGTATTCGAAAAGTAAGCGCTCGAAGAGGCCCCACCTTCGGCACCAGCCTGAGCACGAAAGCCATAAACCTCGTACCGAAACTCTGGTGTCTGTATAGGTTGTGCCACTGTCTTTCGTAGTCGGCGCGAGACAAGTTGTAGATGAACTGCTTTCGCACCATGCCCGGTAAATCCTTTTGGATATCCTCCTTTCGCTCCTGCCACGCCACCTGCGTCATTTTGGGGATGATGGTGCTGACACTGCGCCGGAATGTCCCGATGGCAAGATCGTAGTCCGAAAAAACGCTGCTGAGCTCCAGGCAGTACGTGTCTCGAATCCCTTCTTCGAGCAGCGGCTTTGAAACATTGAATCCGATGTAGTGATGGTAACTCTCCGGGGCATAGTGCCCTTTGGCCACTTGCACTACGTCAAACCCAAACTCGGTCTTGAGGTGAGCGCCGGGAGATTGGTCGTAGGTCACCTGGTGACCGTACTTTCGCTCCAGCTTTGGATACAGGATCGGCACCGCCAGATTTACGGCTAAGCGATGGCCATTGTTGTCGGCCGCATAGTGAGCCAAAGCTCCCAGCGCGAACGCGTATTCGTTCAGATTACTTGAATCGCGAATCAAGGACTCCACGAAATCCGCACTTCGGACGTAGTGCAGCAAATCGCTAAAGAATTTGTTGCCAAACGGATAGTAACCAGCATCTGCAACAATGGCGCCACCATAAGCGTAGGAGTAGGCGTCCTTTAGCTCATCTTCGGTAGCGTTCGGAAATCTGGCAAGCAGAAGCGGCTTAATGGCGACTTCCCAGAGGGAGTCGATGATTGCTTCGTGGGTCAGAACGGAATATGCATATGTGGGTATCGGAGAGGAGAACGCCAGACTGAGAATCAGAGCAACCGCTGTAAACCGGCCGAAACTCTCAATATGTCGACCGAAACGGGTTCGCAGGACTGCCACGTGCAAAGCCCTTCCGCGCTACCGATGCGCCCTGAACCCGCGAGCGCTCCTGTATTGTCGAGGTTTCAGAGAGAAGAAGCGGGAGTCGGCCCAGCCCTCGCGCCTTGATTGCTCAAGGCGTCCCAACTCCCCTTCTTCTCCCCCTACTTGCGGGGAACTGTGGTCCGCAACGGGATTGTCGCCCTGCGCGAACGTGGCTGGAATACAGCTATCTATTTAGAGCAGGCTCGGAACTTACTGTAAGGGAATCCGGCGCGCTCCTGCCGAATGCACAAGAGAGCAGGACTATGGCTCGATGATTTGATTCCGCACGGCGTAACGCACCAGTTCACTCACGGAATGGATATTTAACTTGCGCATGATGTTAGACCGATGCGTTTCGGCGGTCTTTACGCTAATGCTGAGAGCGGAAGCGACTTCCTTGCTGCTCTTGCCTTCGGACAAAAGCTGCACGATCTCCCGTTCGCGTGAGGTAAGTCGTTCACCTATATCGTCCGGCGCGAGAGTTAGAGAACCCTTCTGATTGAAATTATCGAGAATCAATTCCGTCGCTCGGGGCGTGAAAAATGGCTTGTGATTTGAAAGAGCTTCGACGGCGATAACCAGATCCCGGTCCGAATCCGATTTCACGATGTATCCCCGAACGCCCGCTTCGAGAATCTCCCTGATGAGTTGATCCGAATAGTGGACCGATAATACGAGCACTTCCGTGTTTGGTGATGCTTTCAAAATCCTACGCGCCGCTTCGACGCCATTCAACTCAGGCATGGTGATGTCGAGAATCGCGATGTCCGGCCTGAGAGCTTCCGCTTTAGCAACGGCTTCGCGCCCGGTGTTCGCTTCAGCGCAAACGGACCATCCGGGCCGCGCCTCTAATAGCACTTTGAGTCCCCTACGCATCAGATCATGGTCATCTGCAATTAAGATTCGAATATTCTTCAATACCATCCTCCCATGCCATCAAGGGACGGGTTCCTCGGGTAACCAGAGCGGTTGCGAATTTCGACTCAAAGCAGCAGTATAGCCCCCAACCTAAGCCCGGCGCATTCCAGTTCAACCGTCGATTCGGCTTCTAAAATCGAATGCTGGGCTCGAAAGATACGCGCAGATTGTTCTGCGCGCCATGATTGAAATAAACCTCATCGCCGACATCCAACCGTAAGCCGAAAGGCCCGAGGAAACCCGCGCGATCGACCAACCGCTCTCCTGATTCTCCGCGCGGACCAGAAAAGTACAGCCAATCCGTCTCAAGTTATGAATAGGCCTCTTGTCGGGGCGAGCGGCCGGTGCCTGACATGATTCAAGGCGGATGGCTGCGGTAGATGAATCGATTTTTATGAACGCCTCCGCTTCTACTTACCGTGCTGATTCGACGTGCATTACACCAAGTTACTGGCAGTCAAACCATCCAAGGCATCCTGTAACTTTGTGGCCGGCATCCTGTAGGGCCGGCGCAATTGAGCGGCAACACCGTGGCCGTTCATGGGCTCAAGTGGTAAAGCGCCTAAAATTACGCGAGTCCGTGTATTGAGCTCGCGCCTCGACTCGGTTACAAGGGGCCGTAACGCACAGCGTGTGCGACGCAAACCAAGCCCAAAGGAGGATCAAATGCTTCAGTGGGCGTTAGCTTTCTTCATCGTCGCGGTTGTTGCGGCAATTTTTGGCTTTGGAGGAATTGCCGTGGCCGCGGCGGGAGTTGCGAAGATCCTGTTTTTCGTGTTTCTGGTGCTCTTTCTCGTGTCGCTGCTCGGTGGGCTTGTTCGGCGAGCGTGATGCCGGAATATGCCTTGAGAACGCGAATACGCCCAACGCCGGCGGCTATTCGCTCCGACTCAGAAACTCGTGCGCCGGTAACTTTTTCTCCGCTGTCTGCCGCAGGTGCCAAGCGTCGCTTGGCAATTCTCGACGCCGTTCCCTCTCGCCCTACACC
>Ga0307479_10005595_pt1 | contig 11494 bp, 8 predicted proteins | sample atmos_gasesECM4C_FD_203743 | JGI IMG/M metagenome (GOLD analysis project Ga0307479, IMG submission 203743) | Hardwood forest soil microbial communities from Morgan-Monroe State Forest, Indiana, United States - atmos_gasesECM4C_515 | ecosystem: Environmental > Terrestrial > Soil > Temperate... | reverse complement strand
CGACGAATATACTTTTTGGACGTTCGAGATCTCATCCGCGTTCCACGAGCATCCCTAATCGCCTCGGCTGTGAGTATTACTTCAGCGTTGGCCGTAAGATAGCACACTAAAACCAGCGCCTTCAACCGCCGGCGCGATTCGGTTGCGGTCAGAATTCGGCGCGAGCCGCCACGGAAATTGAAAGCCCCCTGCGAACCATGGTATCGTTCGCCAGCAGAAACGAGCCTACCTGTAGCTTAAGGAGCCGAGCTATGAAACGTGTGCTGAACGTGGTCCTGCCGATTACTGTTCTGATGCTTTTTGGTCTGGCCTTCAATGGGTTGCCGGCGTTTGCGCACCACGGATTCCAAGCGGAGTTTGACGGAAGCAAGGTGATTTACATCACGGGCACTCTTACCAAGCTCGAGTGGGAAAATCCCCACGCTTATTTTTGGGTGGAAGCCAAGGATGACAATGGGAAGGTGACTACCTGGGCGTTCGAGGGCGCTTCCCCCATCGCCGTAAAGCGCACCGGCACAGTTCGGGCCGACTTTACTTCCAATATCGGGAAAACCGTCACCGTCAGAGCCGTGCCTGGGAAGGACGGAACAGCCAAGGGCGCCGCCGAGACGATCAAGCTACCCGATGGACGTGAAGTCGTGGTGGGCGGAAAGAGATTCATCGGTGAAGGCAAGGGCGGCGGAGAGAACTGAAGATTGAACGAGGCCGAGGAGAAACGCATATGAAACGCCGTGTGCGCACTTGTGTCTTTATCGCCGTCAGCTTTTTTGCCGGTTTCTATATCATTGGCGTTCCCGCCAGAGCCCAGAATGGAGCTGGCCAGGTTTCCGTGCCTGGGTTCGGGAAAGCGAATGCCAAGCCGTTGCCTCCCGGAGGACCGGCTCCTCGGACCGCTGATGGCCATCCGGACCTTTCCGGTGTCTGGTTCCCCGGCAAGATGGGACGAGAAGATCTGACGGCAGAGGGAGATTCCGCGCGGCTTCAGTTCGATCCCAAAACCACGCCGGAGGAAAAGCCTCCTTACCAACCCTGGGCGGCGGAGAGAGTCAAGAAGCTATCGACTCTGGATGCGGAGATCCTCCGGCCTTCGGTGAACTGCATGCCTCGTGGCGTTCCGGGCATGTTCATAACGAATCCCTATCCGATCGAGCTCGTTCTCACCAAAACGGAGTTGATCCAACTCGACGAGCTCAACAACAATTTCCGCGTTATTCCCACCGACGGCCGCCGGCACACGAATGACCCTGATCCCACATTTAATGGCGAGGGGGTTGCACACTGGGACGGAGATACGCTGGTTATCGACTCGATCGCCATCGACGAAAGGACTTGGAACAACTTTGTGGGCTGGTTTCACAGCGACCAGGAACACGTGGTCGAGCGGATCACCCGATCCAGCATGAACTATCTGACCTATCAGGTGACGATCGAGGACCCCAAAGTTCTTACCAAGCCCTGGACGTCTGCTCCCCGGACTTGGAGCCTGGGACACGAGGCGCTGCAGGAGTATTACTGCACGAATAACCGGGAAGAAGAAGCGCTGAAGTCTCTGCGGGAGCTCACGGAAGCTCCTAAGAAGTAACGAGACATGTAACAAGAAAGCGCACAAACCTGCGCGGTTATTTCAGAATTTGCGAGACCATTCCTTCGGCCAGCGTTCGATCACAACTTTTTTGTGGGTGTAGAACTCGATCGCATCGCGGCCCTGTCCGTGTACGGTTCCGAAGAAGCTGTCGCGCCAGCCGCTGAATGGGAAATAGGCCATTGGCGCGGCAACCCCGATGTTGACTCCGATATTCCCCGCGGGCACTTCGTAACGGAATTTGCGCGCGGCGGCTCCGCTGGCGGTAAAAATTGAAGCCATATTGCCGTAGGAATTATGCGAGATTATCTCGATCCCCTCTTCCACCGTTTCGGCATGCACGAGGCTCAGAACCGGACCAAAAATCTCCGTGCTGGATAGCGCGCTCGAAGGCGGGAGGTTATCGAGCAAGGTCGGATTCAGGAAATTGCCGACGGATTGAGCACTGCCGCCGTTACGGCCGTCAAGCAGCAGCTTGGCCCCATCCTTAACGCCTTGGCCAATGAGATTTTCGACGCGCGCTTTGCTCTCATGGGTGATCACCGGTCCCATTTGGACAGCAGGATCGAGCCCGTTGCCGACACGAATCGATCCCGCGGCACTCAACATGCCCTTGGTGAATTCACTTTGCGCTTGACCAACCACCACGGCGACGGAGATAGCGAGGCAGCGCTGGCCCGCGCATCCGAAGGCGCTGTCCGTCACAATGCGAGTGGCCGCATCCAGATCCGCATCCGGAAGAATCAACACGTGATTTTTGGCGCCACCCTGACACTGCGCCCGCTTACCCTGTGCGGCGGCTTTCGCGTAGACGTATTTGGCGACGGGCGTTGATCCAACGAAACTGATGGCTTGCACTTCAGGATGATCAAGCAGCGCATCGACGACGGTCTTGCCGCCGTGTAACAGGTTCACGACGCCTGGAGGCAAGCTCAGCTCCTCGATTAATTCGAATGCGCGCTGCGAGGTGAGCGGCACTTTTTCGGATGGCTTCAGGATAAAGGTGTTGCCGCAAGCAATGGCGTAAGGCAAAAACCAGAATGGGATCATCGCCGGAAAATTGAATGGCGTAATGGCCGCGACTACGCCGAGCGGCTGCCGGATCATCATCTCGTCGATGCCGGCCGCGACATCTTCGAGGTTATAGCCCTGCATGAGGGTGGGAACGCCGCAGGCGACTTCGACATTCTCGATGGCGCGACGCAGTTCCGCACGCGACTCGGCGATCGTTTTTCCGTTTTCTTTGGTGCAGATTTGCGCCAGCTCTTCGAGATGCGTTTCGAGGACCTGCTTGAGCTTGAAAAGATATTGAATGCGCTCTTCGGCCGGCGTGCGACGCCATTCCGGGAACGCCGAAGCTGCGACTTGCACCGCCGCGTCCACATCTTTCTTCGATCCGAGAGGAACGCGCGCCAGTTTCTCGCGGGTCGCGGGGTTTATCACGTCGGCGCAATCCTGAAGGTCAGAGGAGCGCCAAGAGCCGGCGTAATTGCGGAGCGGCTGAAGATTCTGGCTCATTGCACGATATTCCGAGTTCGGTTCAATAGCATTTCGATTTGCCTCATGTCCCTTTCATCTGAAATGAACACGATATCAAAACTATTCACGCAGGCGCATCCTTCCTGATGGTCTTTCGCCGAGCTTGAAAGCGGGCGAGGCTGCCGCTATGATCGCTGGACACAAGATTCGCACAGCGATTTCAAGGAGGCTGCGATGTCGGACACCAAGCACCCGGCGGAACAGAGCCATTCTGCACTGGCGACGGAATCACAGCACTCGAAATCCGGCGCATCAAGGCGTTCCTTTCTGGTTGGACTCGCAGCAACGGGGGCAGTTGCCGCCTTTTCACAACGCACAGGCGCTTTGCAGGCCGGGCCGGCGGGTTCGACCTCGGCGAAAGCTTTCCGAATTGACACGCATCATCACTTCACGACTCCCAAACTATTTGAACTGAGCACGGCGAAGGGCGTCAATCAGCCAACGCTTAAAGGCTGGACTCCAGAAAGATCCATCGAGGAAATGGATCAGGGCGGAGTCGCCACGTCTGTTTTATCCATCAGCGATCCTGGCGTCTGGTTTGGTGACAATGCCGCCGCCCGCGCCCTGGCGCGCGAATGCAATGAGTACGGCGCCAAGGTCGTCAAGGATTATCCGGGGCGCTTCGGGCAATTTGCGGTGCTTCCGTTGCCGGATGTCGATGGATCGCTGAAGGAAGTCGAATACGCTATGGACACGCTCAAAATGGATGGAATTGGAATCCTCTCCAGCTATCGGGGCAAGTACCTTGGCAATCCGTATTACGCTCCGCTGATGGAGGAACTAAACCGCCGGAAAGCGGTTGTCTTCTGCCACCCGTTCTGTGCGGCCTGTGACGCGGACGCAAATCTTACAGACGGGCAGAGTCGAGGTGTGGAGTTTGTTTTCGACACGACGCGTACAATTCTCAGTCTGCTGAGCACGGGAACGGTCACGCGCTTCCCTGATATTCGTTTTATCTGGTCGCATGGCGGAGGGACCGTGCCATATATCACCACCCGTCTGGCTGGCGCGGCGCAGAAATTGCCGAATGGCCTAATCCCCGAACTGCAGAAGTTTTATTACGACACCGCGCAAGCGTTTAGTCCCTACACGATGCCTTCATTCAAAAAACTGGTTCCCGTGTCGCACATTGTGTTCGGAACCGATTACCCGCTGGGCGGTGGATCGGCAGCTCAAGTGGCGAAGGGCTTGGCTGATAACGGCGGTTTCACTGAACCTGAAATGCAAGCCATCAATCGCGACAACGCGTTGCAACTGCTTCCCAAACTGAAAACATAAATCGAAGCGGCGCGCCGTTCGCGCTGCGCCGCATCGAAGAATAAACCGCCCTTACGCTAAGGCTTCTGAGGCGTGTTGCCTGTCGGCTTGGCGAACTTTGCGGCGTCGATCGCAACGTTCGCACGCAGCTCGCTGAAAGTTATGGTTGAGCGCCCGTCGGTCCAAGTGGTGATCAGAGTGAAAGGCATCTTCACCCCGGAAACATCCCGATAATCAGCGTAGTCGATCTGCGTGGGATTGAGGCCGAGCGCGGTATCCGTGTAGCGCACCTGCCGAAGTAAAAGGCTCGTTTTCTTGTCGAAGTACAACTTCACGGGCGTACCGTCGGCACTGGCGCCTTGAATCACATCAACATCCTTATCGTCAACGGACGCACTGGGAAAACCGGTACGCCAATCCTTGAGCACCTGTTTGATCTGCCCCGGGAATGATAGGGTCGCGTCAATCTTGGCGCCTTCCAAATCGCCTCCCGTCAACGAAAATACGGGGACGGGCAAAAGGGTGCCTGCAGAAGTGTTCCAGGCATTACGGCCGTCGTACGTCCTGACGTTGTCCCCTGCTCGCAGATGAACGATCGTGGTGCGTTCGTTCGGCGCCTTGGCGTAGACTTCGACCGGGAATTTGTCTCCCTCCGTATCAAAACCTTCGTAATTTCCCTTACCGACGACGCTGGTTATGCCCGCCAGCCGCTGCGCACCGCCGAGAGCTTGAATATATTTATCTAGAATCTGATCCGGCTTCGGCGCCGTCGCGGAGGGCGCGTCGGGAATCTCCAATTCATCCGGATCATCGGGCGGCGGAGTGCCATATTGCTCAGCCAGACTCGGCGTGACCTTGGGCCGCGCGTCGCTACGATGGCAGGAGTAGCAGGTCACCATCCGTTTTCCGCCGAAATTTGCCTTGTTCAACCCGTTTACCATCAGGATCATCTTGCGGGCGGTTTGTTTCATCGGCGTGTCTTCGGCATAGGTTGCGGCGCTTCCGGTGTGATGACATTCAGAACAGTTCATGCTCAAGGCCGCGGCGATGAAGCCCATCGTGCCCATGAATTGATCCACAGTGAGGCCGCGAAGCACCTGGATATTCTTGAACACATCGTCGGCCATCAGTGGCTTTTCCTGCGGCGCGGCTTGGGCATATGCCAACGACACGCCTAGCAGACAGACCGTGGCAGCCGTTAACGTCGAAATGACACGCAAGCCAAATCCCCGATTCATCATCCGCTCCTTGATCACTGTGCTAAGAGAATGGATAGGAGGCTAGTTATAGTAGCGGGACATTTTTTGTCAAGCTAAATGCTTCTTCTCCAATCGTTCAAAAAGTGGGGCAGCAAAAACCCAGGGATTCAATCGCCATTGAATCGCCGAGCCGAAGCCAGCAGCCTTGACAACAGGAAACCTGTTATGCCACGCTCCCGCCAACCTAACCATCGCAAGCGGATTATTGGAGGTACCACCCGATGAGGCAGAAGCTTCCTCTCGTCATCCTTGTCGCAGCAATGGGTCTACTCCAAACAGCTTCTTCCGCGCTGGCGCACCACTCAGTGCTGGCCGAGTACGATAGTAAGAATCCAGTCACCCTCCACGCCGTAATCACGCGCGTTCTGTGGATCAATCCGCACACGTTCTGGTACGTCGATACTAAAAATTCCGATGGAAGTATCAAGCATTGGCAGGTCGAGGGCCCTTCTCCCGCGGAATGGCGCAACGCCAAGGTGACTCGAGAACTGGCAGGCAAGCCCGGAGATAACATTACGATCGACGTGATTGTCGGCAAGACGATGCCCGACCGCGCGCTTGGGCACAAGTTCACCTTTCCCGATGGCCACGTGATTCAGCTGAAGATGAATGAGCGTGAAGGAACGACCGTCGCTACGCCGGTAAAGTAGCTAAGCAGGAGGTGCAAGGATGCGGAGTCAACCATTCAAATACGGCATTTTGGCGGTCGCGGCTCTTGGCTTTATTTCGAATCAGGCCGGAGCTCAGCAGAAATCGCCCTCTCCAGCCGACATGGTGAAGGCCGCCGGCGCGAAACCCACGCCACACACTCCTGACGGGCATCCGGATCTGAATGGGATTTGGCTTCTGCCGGGAATCGTCAGCAACGCCTTTGGCTATGGAGGCCCTCCAGGCGAGGTGAGCGCGGACGGAAAAGAGCACACCGTCTACTTTGATGGCCGAGGTTTTGTGGGCCAATCGCCAACGCCCAACCTACCTTCTTATAACAAGCCGGAACTGGACGCCAAGCGTAAACAACTGGACGCCAGCGCGAATCACTCTGATCCGGCTCGTTATAGTTGCCAGGAAACCGGCGTTCCGCGCACGGGCGCGCCCGATAAGATTGTGCAGACGAGTAAAGAAGTAATTTTCTTGTACCAGCAAACGTTTGAGACGTCTCCGCCTGGCAGCACCTTCCGCGCGATTCCAACTGATGGACGGCCTCACCGTAAGGATGTAGATCCTTCGGCGATGGGAGATTCCGTAGGTCATTGGGAGGGCGATACGCTGGTGGTGGATGTAACGAAGATCGACGAGTCCACGTGGTTTTGCATGAAGGGATGTTTTCATAGCGAGGCCATGCACGTGACCGAGCGGCTTACACGCAAGGGCGATACGCTCACCTACCAGGCTACAGTCGAAGATCCCAAGGTGCTCGCCAAACCCTGGAATAGCTATCCGGTGACGCGGATTCTCGCCGGTCCGGATGCCTCGCTGCCGACGGACGTGCCGTGCATCGACAGCGATAAGCCCTATATCGACGATAGCAGCCGCACCGCACCCCTGTAACACATCGACAACCCCGCCATGCGCAGATAAAAAACGCGCGGCCAGCCGTGAAGGCTAGCCGCGCGGATGTTGTTAAGTTAAGCCCCGCTTAGAAGCTGTACTTCAGGGCGAGTTGAATCACGCGTGGATTAACTGCGGTCCTGTTAATTACGCCGAACCCCTGGCCGATATCGGCCACGTCCGTATCGGAAGGTATCGCAAATTGAGGATGGTTGAAAGTGTTAAAGATCTCCGTTCGGAACAATAGCGACTGTCCTTCGCGGAGCCCTCGGAAGGACTTCGCAAAGGACATATCCCAATTGTATTCGCCGGGGCCGAGAATATTGCCGAACGCCGCGTTGCCGAAACCGCTTCCGCCTCCAACTCCGTTTACGGCTCCGACGACCGGGGTCGAACAAAACGCCGCAGAGTTGATCCAGCCGTCACCTCCGCCAAAGCCATTTGTCACGCGCTGTGTGGTGCTACCAGGTGTCGCGATATTGGCTGCAGTCATGCCCGGGCAGTATTGAGCCTGGATAATTTGTGCCGATCCACCCGTGGCTCCGAAAACTCCTCCGCCTGAACTGTCATTGATGTCGATTGGCTGGCCGTTCTGGATCACCGTTACGCCCGACCAGCTCCAACCATTGGCTATCACACCGAGCGCGCCTTTGTGCTGCCCAAAGGGCAGTTCCCAAACGTAATTGACCACGAACCGTTGTGGTCGCACGAAGTATTCCGGCGCATACACTTGAGCGATGTAGGGGTAGGTGTTGATTCCGACTGGGCTCTGTTCAAAACCGCGGCTCCAGCTATATGCTGCCTGAATCTGCAACCCATGTGACATCTGCTTCCGCATAGTCACCTGGAGGCTGTTGAATTTGTAATTGTCGTTGGTCTGAAGTTGTTGAGCGCTCGATCCCAGACCAAGATTAGGAACGCGAAGGAAGGCGTTGTGCGAGTCATTCACGGTCACGTTGTTGAGCGCGCAGCTTACGCAGGGCGCTCCGACGCCGACCAACTGCGCCAGGTTATATGGCGTCGAGACTGGGGATCCGTCGGCCGTCGGTCCGTTGTTTTGATTGCCGGGAGTCGCCTGATGGATCCCATGCGACCCCACGTAACCAACTTCGACCACCCAGCTTGGCAGGAACTCCCACTGCGTATTCAGGTTCCATTGGTACGTCACAGGGACGGTGTTGTCTTGCCCCCACGAAGTTGGCGCTATATTCGATCCCACACCAGTACAGGACCCTGCGGTCGTTGGACAACTTCCCGGAACGATCCAGCGGGGCTGGAAACCGTAATAGTTCGCGCCTGCCGGGAAAAGTCCCGGTGGAATGGCCCAAGGATTGTACAGACTGGCAGCGGGAGATCCAGCCGCTGGCGGGCCGTACATGGGATTGCTGCGGGCCATGGGGCTGGCCAAGTACTGCCCGGAGATCAAGTCGTAGAAAAGTCCGCCGCCTCCGCGGACAACCAGTTTGTTACTCGCTAGGGGCTGCCAGGCGAACCCAACCCGCGGGGCGAAGTCATCATACGGAGCGTGGTGGCGATAAGCATTGGGCATGCTGTTTTGATAAACACCGGCGGGGATGAATGGACCGGTGTAGTTGCTGGGAAGAACGTATCCTGCCAGGGTGCCCACCGGCCCGCTTCCTGCGGCAGGTGGAGCTGCAAGCACGGGGTTAGCAACTGCGCCGGCTAATGAGGGCCAGAAGGTGCTGAAGTTTCCGAGCGCCTGCGTGGGGTAATTGTCCAGCTCCCAGCGCAGCCCAAGGTTGACCGTCAGCCGCGGCGTAACCTTGAAGTCGTCTTGAACGAAGGCATTATAAAGGTGCTCGCGAAGATCGTATTGCACCAGCGGGTTCGCGGCGGTTGTCCCCCCAACGCCGGTCACATTGCTCTTTGCAATCCCGTTGCACCCGTTAGGATTTGCCAACGACGGCGCTGCAATCGGGCTGCAACCTGCCCGTCCAATTAGAAAATCCACGAATGAGCCGAAGGCCGGCTGCCCCACTGATCCGGTATTGGAGATGGCTGCAATCTGGATGGGCTCGAACTCAAAGCCCGCACGGAAGGAGTGCTTGCCATGCGTCCAAGAAACCTGGTCGCCTGGCTCGAATTGGTTCATACGCAGATGCGAACCAAAAAACGGATGCGTGCCGAAGTCAAACAAGCTGCCCTGGTTTCCGATGTTAATGTACGAGAGATTGTCCACTCCCGGCGTAAAATCCTGAATGCCAACCTGCGAATTGTGGAATAGCACCGCTTCGCTGTTGACGGTCTCGTTGCGCTGGTACCCCAAATGAATTTCGTTCACGAAATTGTTGGACAGGATCGAAGTGAGTCTCAGCACGGCCCCGTGGTTTGTCTTTTGCGTGGAAACCGTATTGCCAGGTACTGCATTCCCCGGTTCGAGTGCGTTAACGGCTGGGAAATTAGCGTTTATGGGATCGGTTTCATAGACGTAGCGCACTGATAGCGTGTGCTTGCTGTTGATAATGTAATCCAGGTTCCCCAGCCCCTGGTGATCTTTGAATCCTGCAGGATTGCTGAAGGTCTGTATATTGCAAGCGGGCACATTACATCCCGCCGAGCCGAAGGGAACGAAGTAGCTGCCGTTGGGCAGCTTGAGTTGCATCATGGTTATGGCGATTGGATTGATGTTGTGCAAGGGATCAACGTCGCCAGGTCCCCCCGGGCAGCTCACTCCCACGCTTCTTGCTGCGCCCACCTTCGTGGTTGGCTTGAACTGGGGCTGACACTCCTCAGAGGCCAGCGCGTTGATGAATGCTTGCCCCGCCGCATCGCAGGCGGTCGCCACTTGAGCGCTCACCCAGCCCGCCGGTCCGCAAGCGCCGCGATTACCACCGGCGCCAGCAAGAGCGGCCGTGGGAGGAGGAGGCAACTGGACGTTGGAGGAGCTGAAGCTGGCAAGCTCGTTCTTCTGATCGTCCTCCTGATAGTTTACGAAAAAGAAGAGCTTATCCTTTTTGATCGGTCCCCCGATTGCCCCGCCATAGACGTTGGAGTTCAGTATCGGGTTCCGATTCGGCAGGCCCGCATCTCCCTCGCTTTTCTTGAAAAACCACTCGTTCGCATTCAGAGACGTGTTGCGGAAGAATTCAAAAACGGAACCATGGAAGTTGTTGGTTCCGGACCTGGTAATCACGTTCACATTAGCGCCTGGATTGCGGCCGTAACCGGCGTCGTAGCTCGAGGTCTGAATCTTGAATTCGGAAATCGCGTCCGGATTGGGCATGGCAAACGTGCCGTTAAGAGTTCCCTCGGTGACGCCGCCCAGAGCCATGTAGTTGTTAACCGTGACGCCGTCTTGCTGGTAGGTGTTCTGGCCCGTGGACCCACCATTGACCGCCATGTTTGTGGCGCCCTTGCCGATCGTGGTGGCATTGCTGACGTTGGCGCTGACACCTGCAGACATAGCCAGCAAGTTGGTGTAGTTGCGAGTGTTCAAGGGCAGGCCCACGACCGTTTGCGAACTCGCCACTGTACCCAGCGTCGAATTCTCCGTCTGCACGGCTACCGCTTCGCTTTCCACGGTGACGGTCTGAGACTGCGCGCCGACTTCCAGATTGCGGTCCAACTCCGCCGTTTCCGTCACGGCAACGGTTACAGAGGGAACCTCGACTGGTTTGAAGCCAGTGGCTTCAATTTTGACCTTGTAATTTCCTGGTGGGAGCAAGCTGAACCGGTAGGTTCCGTCCGATCCGGTCATGTCCGTTCGCACCGCACCGGTATCGAGACTCGTCGCCGTTACCGTGGCATTGGGAACGACGGCGCCGGACGGGTCTTTGACCGTACCAGTTAGAGCTCCCGTACCGGCCGTCTGCGCTCCGAGCGATTGAAAGCTAAGCAGCGTGGCAACAAAAAGCAAAACGGAAATGTTTTTGAAATTCATAAGACACACCTTTCCCAGAAATTTCACGCTCTAAATTGTTCGAAACTTTCTAAGACCGCTTGTGATGGCGGCTTAGTTATAGCAGCGAAGATTGTTTGTCAAGCTGAAATGATCGCGGGGAATCGGCCGAAGCCAATGTTAGGTTTTGAGATAAGCGCAGCAGCGGCCGATCGTGTGAGCGAGGACTCAAAAAGGCTTCGCTCTTGACACGCGCACAGCCGTCGAGATAAAGGGTTACGCCTTGGATGTTCCCGCGGCCGCTCGATCACAATGAAGGAGTCGGGAGAAAAATCGTGAGAAGGGTTCTTGCGCTAGGGATTCTGACAGCACTGGCCGCTGTCGTCCTGGCGGCTGATTCAGGCGACACAATCCCCGCTGATGGCGGCGCAATCCAAGTTACGCCGGTCA
>Ga0307479_10005594_pt1 | contig 11495 bp, 18 predicted proteins | sample atmos_gasesECM4C_FD_203743 | JGI IMG/M metagenome (GOLD analysis project Ga0307479, IMG submission 203743) | Hardwood forest soil microbial communities from Morgan-Monroe State Forest, Indiana, United States - atmos_gasesECM4C_515 | ecosystem: Environmental > Terrestrial > Soil > Temperate... | reverse complement strand
TAAAGAACAAAGCGCTGAAGCAAGAATGGCTCGGCTTGGTGATGTTCACTCTTTTCGCGATTCCTGGCTTTGCGCAATCGATCGGCCCCCAAACGCCAAGTCAGCCTTCAGAAGAATCTGTGCAGAGTTCCCGCAAACCGATTCACGTAAATGTCTCCCTTGTGCTGGTCAACGTGACCGTGACGGATCTTTACGATCGCCTTGTGACAGGCCTAGGAAAGGAAAACTTTCGTGTCTTTGAAGATGGCACACAGCAGGAGATCGTAAACTTTTCTACCGAGGATCTTCCTATCTCAATTGGGCTGATTTTCGACATGAGCGGCAGCATGTCCGACAAATTGGAAAAAGCGCGGCAGGCAGCGGTGCAGTTCCTGAAGACCGCCAATCCGCGCGACGAGTTCTTTTTGGTCAGCTTTAACGATCGCGCGCAACTGACGAGCGACTTCACTTCGAGCGTCGAAGAACTTCAGAACCGAATGGTGTACACGAGTGCGAAAGGCCAGACGGCGCTGTTAGATGGTATCTATCTCGGGCTGAGCCAGATGAGGAATGCAAGTAATGGCAAGCACGCCCTGCTGATCATATCGGACGGAGGGGACAACCATAGTCGATACAATGAGTCAGACCTCCGGAAATTCCTGAAAGAGGCGGATTGTCAGCTCTACGCCATCGGCGTTTTCGATAGCAACGACATCGCAAGAACGGTGGAGGAGAGCTACGGTCCTACACTGCTTTCCGAACTAGCCGACATCAGCGGTGGCAGAGTCTTCCCCGTGTCAACCCTGAACGACTTGCCAGATATCGCGACCAAGATCGGAGAGGAACTACGTAATCAGTATCTCTTGGCTTATAAACCGAGTGACGTGAAACGCAGCGGCACGTGGCGGAAAATCAAAGTCAAGCTGGTCCCGCCTAAAGGTTTGCCCCCACTAAATGTATACGCCAAGACTGGCCATCGCTCCCCCAGTTGATAGGTTCGCCGCTGCTTGACCTTTTTGCGATGCTCGTGATGATCGCTGCCGGACTGTCGGAGGCCGCCCCGCAGAGCTTCCAAGTCGTCCGTAATTGTGATTCTCGCCAGCAGTTCGATAGGTTGACGCTGGATTCCGACGCAAGGACACGCCATGCGTACATTCAGTTTCGGAGAAACGAGACAAGAAGGACCACCAAGAGCCTCGAGGAACTCAGAAGAGTGAGAAATCGGTTTTGCTTCGGTTCGGTTTTGACGATCGGCACGCAGAACAGTTGAAATAATTATGAGGTTCGTGAAACTTCATCCTTCTTCACCACTCTCACGTGCAGGCACCAAGGACCCTCCGGGAAGAAGTTACACGTTTCCACAAGCCGACCCGGGCACCTCGGCTGCGAGAGAGGGCTCGACTAGCGAGCGGGAGGCGACGAAATGTCACTAGCGTTGATGACTCAAGGGGATGCCACAAGAGCTGAAAACACAAAGGCCGCGCTCATGCCGACGGACCCTGACGCAATGCTCGTTGGGGCAGCTAGGAATGGGAAGCCGGCTGCCTTCGAGGAACTCATTGGACGATACGAAGGCAGAATCTTTCGTCTGGCGCAAAACCTAACTCAAAACCGTGAGGATGCCGAGGAAGTCACGCAGGAAGCCTTCTTTCGGGCCTTCACACACCTCGAAGGTTTCAAGGGGGATTCCCGATTTTCTACTTGGCTGACGCGCATTGCTATAAATGAAGCGCTGATGAAATTGCGCAGGCGCCGCCCGACGGTATCACTCGACGGGGAGAGAGAAAACGGAACCGGAGTCGTTATTCACGAAATCGAGGATTGGGGCCCTTCTCCCGAACAGCGGTACTCACAGCAGGAGCTGCAACACATTCTGAGCGAAGCGATGGGGCAGCTGAGTCCAGACCTGCGGCTCGTGACTCAGCTACGCGACGTGGAAGAGTTTTCGACCGAGGAAACAGCGCAGATCCTGGGCTTGTCGGTTTCAGCAGTGAAATCGCGTTCCCGTCGCGCGCGCATAACGCTCCGCGGGCTGTTGAACCGCTACTTTCGACAACCGAGATTACACGAGACCAAATCTGTGAAACTTTCAGCGGCCTCTTGAATCTCACGCGAGGAGCCCACTTCTCCACGGACGGAGGAGTCAAATGAATGCAATTGTAAATCAGGCAATGTTGGAGTCTTCTCTGTCGGCCAGGGCACGGTTCGGGCTGGAAGCGGTGGGTATCACGATTTCGAGGGATGGATTGGTTGCAGCTTTGCTGTTGATCGGGTTCCTAAAGTTCACCGCCGCGGAAGCGGTGGGCATTCAATCGCTGGTTGCGCACAGCCCCCTCATGTCGTGGATGTACGCGGTGCTAGGCGTCCGGGGCGTTTCGGCTTTGATCGGCACTATCGAGATCACTGTTGCGTTGCTGGTGGCGCTCCGGCCGCTTTCTGCGGTTGCATCATTCGTGGGCAGTCTCGGCTGCATCGTGACGTTTCTGTTGACTACAGGCTTTCTGCTCTCGACGCCGGGTGCCGTGAAGTGGAGTTACGGTTTGCCAATATTGGGCGAAGCGGGACAGCTCCTGATTAAGGATGTAGTGCTACTTGGGGCATCGCTCTTGACTGCTTCAGAGGCACTTGGCAATCGTCGCACATGAGGGGATGCAAATGCCATTAATGGACCTCTCGCGTCGTATCCAGATGAAGTGGATCAAACCGCCGGTTCTCCTGATCGCCCTGGCGCCGCTCGCAACTCTAGGGTGGAAGGCCTTCCACGATGAACTGGGAGCCAATCCCATCGAGGTGATCACGCATTCTACAGGTACGTGGACACTGGTTTTCTGGTGCGTGACCCTTAGCGTTACGCCTCTGCGGCGCCTGCTTCATCAAGGCTGGCTAGTACGTTTCCGCCGGCTGTTCGGCTTGCTCGGCTTCTTCTACGGCGCCCTGCACCTCACGACCTATGTTTGGCTGGATAAGTCCTTCGACTTTCCCGAGATGTTCAAGGACGTCTACAAGCGCCCGTTTATTACCGCTGGATTCACGGCATTCGTACTTATGGTTCCTCTTGCCGTCACCTCGCCCAGCGGAATGATCCGCCGTCTGGGCGGCAAACGGTGGCAGATGCTTCATCGCCTGGTCTACGTCAGCGCTGTTGCGGGCGCGATTCACTACTATTGGCTCGTGAAATCCGACGAGACCGTACCGCTGCGCTTCGCCACCATCGTCGGCACTCTGCTCCTTTACCGTCTGCTTCTGGGTTTCCGTGGACGTATCCAACCAAATCGCGTGCCCGGCAGTGTCGTACGGATATCTCAATCAGTGAGGTAATCGCTAATGACGCGCTTCAGCTTGCTAAAGATAGCGTTGATCGCAATTTCATTCTCAACGATGGTTTCCTTTGGATTTCTTCGAAGTGAGGATCATAGAGGACCGGCGCCAACGAGCAGTGCTGCCCCACGTACTCCTGTGCTGATCGAGCTGTTTACTTCCGAAGGTTGTTCGAGCTGCCCTCCGGCGGACGTCTTACTCGGACAATTGGACCGCTTCCAGCCGGTGCCCAACGCAGACTTGATTGTTTTGAGCGAACATGTGGACTACTGGGACGATATCGGGTGGAAAGACCCATACTCGTCGCACCGGTCCAGCCTCCGCCAAAGCGATTATGCGCGTCGTTTTCGGTTGGAGGGTCCGTACACGCCTCAAATGGTCGTCGATGGCAATGTGCAACTGGTCGGCAGTGATGAGCACGAGGCCCTCCGAGTGATTGGGAACGCGGCCAAAGTCACCAAAATTCCGGTGAGCCTGTCGGCGCCCCACCTGGAAGGGAGTAACTCACTCGCGGTACACGTCGAGGTGAAGCCCACTCTTTCCGCAGTAAAGCCCATATCCGGGCTAGTGCTGATCGCTTTGGCTGATGAAAGTGATCAATCTAACGTCCGGCGAGGAGAGAACGCTGGACGTGTTCTGAAACATGTGGCTGTCGTGCGGACGCTAACCCAGGTTGGTACCGTCGAAGGTAGTAGCGGCTTCTCAAAAGACGTGACGGTGAGCACCGAAAAGGCCAATCTCCAAAACTTGAGGATCGTGGCAATCGTGCAAGAAGGAACTGCCGGTCGAGTCCTGGGAGTTGGATCCACGCGGTTTTCGAATTAGCTTTTTCTAATGAATCGAGGAGAGTCGGTGAAACCCGTCAAATGCCTTGTTTTCGATGCCTACGGAACCTTGTTCGATGTCCATTCCATCGTTACGGCGTTAGACCGGAAATTCCCCGGGCAAGGGGCTGCAGTGAGCGAGGCCTGGCGCACGAGACAATTGGAGTACACATGGCTCCGGTCAATGATGGACCGATACGAGGATTTTTGGAAGGTCACTGAGTCTGCTCTGCTTGCGACCTGCACCGCTTTGAAGTTGCCGCTGAGCGCGGAAGTCCGCGCCGAATTAATGAAAGCCTACCTCTGGCTTAGTCCTTGTTCCTGATGTCAAACAAGGACTGAGCGCTCTGTCCGGGGTGCCCCTGGCCATTCTGTCTAATGGAAACGCGAAAATGCTCGAGAAGGCGGTGAAGAACGCCGGGCTCGATGGGGCTGTTTCGCACGTCATTAGTGTCGACGGCGGGTGCCAAGGTTTTTGGGTTCGGAAGCCACTGGCTGAATCGCTCTGGCGCACCTGCCGAAGAGCTCGGCGCCACTCCCGATGCCACAATGCGATCAATTAGCGATTTGGCCAACCTCATAAAGTATTAGTCCGTACAAAGCTCCGAGGGTGTTGAGGCGAGCAGACGCTAGTCGCCTCGGCCACAGCAGGCAAAACTACATCAGCTCCTGCTAACGCACCGAGGAAATCAGCTTCGGTTTTGACCTTTTGCGGAGCGAGCAAAGACAAATCTTCGCCGCATCAATGGCTGCGGGAATAAAGAGGCTTCAATACCAGTCATCAGACTGAGCGGCTGTGTGCTCACGGCGAGAACAACTCATCGCGGCAAGGCATGGCTTTATGCGATTCGCCGCATGGTGACCCGCTAAGAAATAACAAAGGAGAGCAACTATGAACGAAACCGTGGGGGTTATGAACGGTCGTGTACATCGGCAGTCATTGGTGGGCGGGAAGTCTCGTGCGGCATTTAGCATGGTCCAAGCCTGCCAACTGATACGTTGGTCTTTGTTCCTTTTGACGGCGTTCGCGATGGTCGTCACAACTCAGACTCCAGCCTGGAGCGCTGGTGTGACGGACCTAATCTGGCTGGAGAGCAACAGCACTGCAGGGAATTCCATCCTTACATTCAGGAATAATGGCACAGGAAATCCAACCTTTCTCGGTAGCACTCCAGCCGGTGGAATTGGCGTCTTTGATAAAACATTTGCTCTCGGCCCATTCGATTCCGACCAAAACCTGATTGTCAATGACGATGGAACCCTGCTCTTTGCGGTAAATTCGGGCTCAAATTCCATTGCGGTATTCCGCATTACGCCCAACGGCCTTCAAGCGGTCGAGGGTTCTCCGTTTGCCTCCGGCGGGAGTGACCCCGTCAGTCTAGGCCTGAAAGGCGACATCCTTGCGGTTGTGAATAAGGACCAGGATCCAGCTCAGAACGCCAACTTGGTTCTGCCGAACTACACCACTTTCCGTGTATTGCCGAATGGCCAATTGATCGCTATCGAGAATTCCACTGTGTCTGTCGCTTACAACAGTTCGCCTTCGCAGGCCTTGACCGCTTTTGAGGGTCCATTCGTGTTTGGAGCTGATTTCTTTGGAGGGCTGCTGCAGTCTTTCCGGATCGACGAGGATGGCCGTTTGCGCCAGAATTCGCCGCAAGCGCTGCCGAATTCCATCTTCACCGGCAAAACTGGTGGCCATCAGCCATTGGGAATGCGGACGCACCCGAACCTGCCAATTCTCTATGTGGACATTACTCCGATCAGCGAAATAGCCGTTTATCGCTACGATGGCGGAGGAGTACCCTCTTTTGTTCGAGCCGTCGCCGATTCCGGCGCGGCACCCTGCTGGGCTGTCGTCAATCATGCGGGTACACGTCTTTACGCCACCAATACCGGTGACAATTCCATTGCCGTTTACGATTTAACGGATCCGCTAGATCCCGTGGAAATTCAACACTTCGTGATGGATGCTACGACCGGCGCACCCTTTTCAACCGTAATCGACCAATCCGACGAGTTTCTTTACGTTTCAAGCGAGCTGTCGAGCGCAAACGCCACCCCCGTAGCCAATGCCTTCCACACTCTTAAGGTCGCGCCCGACGGAACCTTGACTGAGCCGTTTTCGCCCACCGTTCTTCCCATCGGCGGAAGTGTGCCCGTACGTGCTCAGGGGATCAGCGTTTTCGGGACAAAGTAGCCGTCTCATTTAGAGTCTGGGCGCTTGAAACGTAACATCCAGACTCTGAGTTAGTCGCCGAACCTCAGTTATCCAAACGCGGCGGTTGTTACGACTTGTTTGGCGTGATCACGGTCGGTCAGTAGGGTAGCTGATCTCTTGGAGAGCAAGAGTCGGAAAAGAATTAGAGAAAAAAGCAGAAAAGGAGAAACAAATGTCTGAAGCGAAGCTTGTTGTGATTTATCCTCGGCCCACGAACATTGAAGCTTTCGAAAAGCTCTATCTTGAAGAACACGTGCCGTTGGCTGTTGCCAAGCTGACTGGTAAGACAAAGATCGTCGCGACCAAGGTTCTGAGTTCTCCACAAGGGGCTGCTCCGTTCTACCGCATCGCGGAAGCGTATTTCCCATCGATGCAAGCCCTGGAAGCATGCGCCGCGTCCCAGGGGGGAAAACAGACGCTCGCGAATGCCGTCTCGATTTCATCGGGCGGTACGCCGATTTTCCTGATCGCCGAGGAGCAAACCTTCGCATTCGATGAATCAGCCCAAAGTGCATAGAGGTGCGTGTCCGCTAAAGGCAAGAAAGATCATTTTGGTTTTATTGAACTCTTTTTGCGGTTGACGGCCACTCTGTAAAGTAGCGGGCAGCTCGCATTGGACGTGCGCTTCGCCCTGAGAATCTAAGGTATGATTGCTCAGTGGATAGAAGAGCGTTTCTTCGGATCACGAGAGCCCTCGTTGACGGCAGAAGGTTTGAGATTCTCGAGCGTATCGCAGCTGTTAAAAACGAGATCTCGTGCAGTGATTTGAGGGCGAAGATCCCGATCTCCAGGGCAACCCTGTCGCACCACCTCAAGGAATTGGCAAATGCTGGCCTCATCGAGACACGGCGGCGGTCCAGGTACATGTACTTGCGGATGCGGAAGAAGACTTGGAGCGAGTATCTCAAGCGCTTACGCGAGATCGGTCCCTAAGGCATAGCTCAACTCTCAATCTTTTCTCATTTTTCATATAGCGCAGACCATCGTCTCATGATACGTTGTTCGACTGTTGTCGATATATCGAACAGATGGGTTAGAACATACGGAGTAACATTATGGAATTCTCAGAATTTGTTACTCAAAAGCTGCTTCAGGAGACTGGGCAGTCTGAGCATCTGACGGACCGGGAGAAACACCTGATCGGCTTGGCCGTTACAGCCACACGGGGGTGCATCGCCTGCACTGGCGGCAGACTAAAGCGAGCCTTGGAAGCTGGCCTCTCTTATGAGGCGCTTGTGGCAGGAATCGATTTGGCTGCGGCGGTCAATGCTGGTGTCACCGTGGCAATCGCCACTCAGGGCGCTGAACGCAATGGCGTCGTCAAGCCTGAGCTTGTATGCGCAGATGAGGCTTGCACTGTTGGATTGCCTCGTTCTTAGGTTAACAACGAATCGAAAGGAGCCTCCATGAATCGCCGCGATTTCTTGCATTCTGCTGGCGTCGCGTGCTCAAGCCTCGTGCTCGCAAAGAGGGCGCCCTTGTTTGCGGAGACAGCGGCGCTCAGTGGTTGGCGCACGTTTGACGTGACCACTCGCGTCGAAGTCCTAGCTTCTTCAGGAACGACGCGAGTGTGGCTGCCGACGGCCCTTCTTGGAGAGAGTCCCTACCAACGGACCCTCACAAATCGCTTTAGCGCCGAGGGCGGTACCGCGAGGATGGTCGAAAGCAAGGCCGACGCGCTCGGAATCATCGCCGCAGAATTTCCCGCCGGCGTCAAGCCGGTCCTCACGCACAGTAGCCGGATCGCCACGAAAGACTATGTGGTTGATCTCTTGGCACCTCTGACGGGGCACAAAGCAGACGTCGGGGAGCTGCATCATTTCCTCCGGCAGACGAAGCTCCTTCCAACCGATGGCATCGTGAAAGCGACGGCGGACGAGATCACCCGCGGCGCCGATACCGACGTCGAGAAGGCACGCGCGATTTATGAATGGATCGTCGAGAACACGTTCCGGGACCCGAAGACGCGCGGCTGCGGTATGGGCGACATCCGCTTCATGCTGGAGTCCAAAGATCTAGGCGGCAAGTGCGCCGATCTGAATGCGCTTTACGTTGCCCTGGCGCGCGCCGCAGGTCTGCCTGCGCGCGATGTCTATGGCATCCGCATCGAAAAATCCGCGCTTGGATATAAGAGCCTCGGCACGGCATCGGAAAACGTCACGAAAGCCCAACACTGCCGCGCGGAAGTCCACCTCGCCGGCTACGGCTGGGTTCCGGTAGATCCCGCGGACGTGCGTAAAGTCGTGCTGGAGGAGCCGCCCGGAAATCGTCCTTTGGATGACGACATGGTGAAGCAGGCTCGCGCACGGCTCTTCGGCTCATGGGAGATGAACTGGATCGCTTACAACTTCGCGCACGATGTTGCGCTGTCGGGCTCGAGCGGCGCACCCGTGGGCTTTCTGATGTATCCGCAGGCGGAAACCGCCGATGGCCGGCTGGACTGCCTCGATCCCGATAACTTCAAATACGAGATCACCTCAGAGGAAATCTAGAACCTTTAATGTTTTCGATATATCGAGCAGAGTAGTGGGCGCATATGGGGGAGGCGACATCATGAGAGCGAATTTCCCGTTGATTTGGACGCTGGGGTTGTTTTTCGTTTCCGGCCTCGCGCTGGCTAGGCAGAGCGACAACGCGAACTCCGGATCGTGGTCAGGCGTCATCATAAACAGCAACTGTAGCCCTGACGAGGCTTTTGCCGAGGCGGCTAAGTGCACCGAGAAGGGTGTACCCGGCGCAAACCTTTCCTTGTATGACGATACCACCAGACAGATATTCATCCTCGACCCCCAAGATCGGGCCGTTGGTCATTTAGGTGACAGTGTCACCGTCAGTGGCACCATCGAGGGCAATACCCTTCACGTTGCTTCCTTCAAGATACTGACCGGCATCGGGCTCGCCGTGGGTCGGAAGGCGCCGCCATTCACGGCCCGCGACCAGTTTGGCCATGAGCAGAGCCTCGATACGCTGAAAGGAGCAAACGGCACAGTTCTTCTCTTTTTTCGTTCGGCCGACTGGTGACCGTACTGCAAGGGGCAGCTGGTCGAGCTGCAAAACGCGAAAGCACGATTTGAAAAGCAAGGGATCAAACTGGCGGCAATCAGCTATGACAGCGAGGAAATACTGAAGTACTTCGCCGACCGTCGCAAAATCGAGTTTCCTCTACTGGCCGACCCGGATTCCAAAGCCATTCGAGCGTATGAGGTCCTGAACGCCGAGGCGACCGGGCAGTTTAAGGGCATGGCGCGGCCCGGCTATTTCTTCATCGACACGAAGGGCGTTATCCGAGAGAAGTTTTTCGAAGCGAAGTACCGTGAACGATTCTCAGGAAACAATGTTATTGGCAAGCTTTTCCCAGCCTTGGGCGACGAAGTGACGGACAATGTTGAAGCCCCCCACCTTAGCTTGGCTGTCGAACAATCCGATCGAACCGGCTTTCCGGGGGGGCGTATCACCTTAACTGCCGAAGTGCAGCTTCCACCCGATGTGCATGTCTACGCCCCGGGGGTTCAGGGCTATAAATCGATCGCCCTGGTGATGAACTCCACGCCGGGGATGGAATACACCCTGGTGAATTATCCGCGCGCGAGGGTTCTGTATCTTCCGGCGATCAAGGAACGCGTACCTGTATTCGAGGGGAAGTTCCGCATTACTCAGGATCTGAAAGTAAGCTCCGCGGCGGAGTTCAGCAATTCGCTTGGGACAGACGGAAAAACCTTTGCGATTACAGGAAAGCTCGACTATCAGGCCTGTGATACTAAGATTTGCTTCTTACCAACGTCAGTGCCGGTCCGATGGCAACTGCAGGTTCTGCCTCTTGATAGGCAGCGAGCTCCGGAGGCTATTCGGCACAAGTAGAACGCCAACCTTCGTTTTCACCAGAACACAACAGGAGGCAGCCGTGTCCGACGTCGCGTACGTTTCCAAGGTTCGTATCGAGCGCAAGGTTGGTCCTCTTCGGGTCGCCCACTTACCCGGTGAATCGCAGGAGGTTATCTTCAGTGTCCACGGGGCCATAGCCGAGCACTACAAAGTTGATCCCGCAAAATTAAAGGAGTCTCATGCCTCCACGATCGACTACGTGATTGCTGCGACTGCTGGTTGAATGCTTGGCACCTTCGGAGGCGCGCTGGAGGCGCGTCACATCGATGCGAGCAACGGGAAGCTCGTGGGAGAAGTGACCGGTGAGGTGGAAACCGAGGAAGGTGTGCTCGTCATACGGCGCATCCACGTGACGATGCGGCTGGTAGCGCCAGAGCAGGACCGCGGAACCGTAGAACGCGTGCACGCCCTCTACGCCATGCGCTGCCCACTGTATCGGACATTGCACAACGCGATCCAGCTCACGTCGTCATTCACGTTGGAAAGCCAAGAGGCTTGACTCAGGAAACCGAGTATTGCCGCTCGTAGGATTAGGCTTGTCGTCGTTGCTCTCGGGAGATCTGAACTGGATCTCTCCGATGCCAGATTAGGGGTCAACCATGCAGGTTTCGATTCTTGCTGCGTTCGTAGCTGGTGTCATTTCGTTTCTGTCGCCGTGCGTATTGCCGCTCGTGCCCGGTTACATCTCGATGCTTTCGGGAATCGGCGTTGAACAGTTGCGGCAAGGGGAAACGCCGCGGGGGAGCCTGCTCGCGTCGTCGTCATCTATGTGATCGATGTCGCGGAAGGCGAAAAAATTCCGCGCAAGGGCGGCCCCGGTATTACCCGCGACTCGATTAACACCTTCGCCGCTCTTCAGATTGGTAAAAACGAAAGGTCGCTGCGCTCGCATTCTCAGCGTGTCCGCTTTCACATCGAGAAAGGCGGATTGGCGAGGTCAGCTGCGTAGCTGTCCGATCAGCGTTGCGTGCACTGGGTTGTCGCCGCTGGAAACCCGGAAGATTCGGCGTGGGTGAGTTTCAGTCCGCGGAGCAGTTGCGCGTTTGCGGCGACAATGAGCGTCGAAAGACTCATCGCGATGGCACCCACGCTCATGGGCAGCTCCACTCCCCAGCGGAGAAATAGTCCCGCAGCGACCGGAATCGCCACTAGATTGTAAGCGGTGGCCCAGACGAGATTCTCGACCATCTTCCGGTATGCGGCGCGCGAGAGTTCAATCGCACCCACCACGTCGCGAGGGTCGTTACGCACAAGTACGATTCCGGCCGATT
>Ga0307479_10005593_pt1 | contig 11495 bp, 12 predicted proteins | sample atmos_gasesECM4C_FD_203743 | JGI IMG/M metagenome (GOLD analysis project Ga0307479, IMG submission 203743) | Hardwood forest soil microbial communities from Morgan-Monroe State Forest, Indiana, United States - atmos_gasesECM4C_515 | ecosystem: Environmental > Terrestrial > Soil > Temperate... | reverse complement strand
ATCAAGATCCGGCTCGAGCGATCCGGCTCGAGCGAAGGTACTGCTTGAGCCCGCGGTGGGGATGATAGCGCGGGCGACAACTTCAGTTCCCCGCCGAGTTGGCGGACGCACTCGTTCATCCCGCGCATTCCTACACCCAGCGATGCGTTGTGTTCAATTTTGAACATCCTACAGTCATCCCTGTATGGAAGTGGAACTCCTGCTAGTAGGACGATGGCCATAGCTGACTCTGCAAGTACGCAAAACTTACGGGTGACTTATGGGTGGAATCCTGCTCGTCGACGATCATCACATCGTGCGCCATACCGTGCGCCAGCTCTTGCACGCCAACGCCCTCTCCATCTGCGGCGAGGCGGAAGATGGCCAACAGGCCCTGGATCAAGTAAAGGCGCTTGACCCGGAGTTGGTGCTTCTCGATATCAACATGCCGGTGATGAATGGCATAGCGGCAGCTTTCGAGATACGCCGCATCGCCCCGGCAACCAAAATCCTGTTCCTGAGTGTGCAGGACTGCACGCCCGAAGCCGAGGCAGCAGTCCGGCTACTGGGCGTGCACGGATTTATCTGCAAATCCTGTGCCGGAACCGAGCTGATCCCTGCACTGAAGCGCTTGCTTAGGGTGGATTAGTTTTTTTTGCCGCCTTGCCGGTCTCACCTCATTTCGCATCTTATGAGTTGAGGTAGCCCTCAAGGAGACCCGACATGGTGAAGATTACTTGTGACAATTGCGGCGCGGAAAAACCGGAGAAGCTCCCCGCCACGGTCGAGTGGATACTAGGCTATGACCTGGAGACGGAAACTCCCAGGTCGATGCAGCGGTCCATCCGCCTGCTCGATCATTGGGACGACCGCCGCGTCCTGGAGTTGGGCGCGATCCATCTGTGCTCGCTCCAGTGCCGCGACGAGTATATGAAGTTATCCGCAGCTCGCATGAGCGCAAAGGCATAACCGAGCGGTTCCTTAAATCTTAAAACACTGCGCCGGATAGCACCGCCGCATGCCCGCAGCGTAGTTTCCACAGCGTAGTCTGCCGCACCGCAGTTTGCTCGCAGCGCAACTTGCTCGCCGTTCATCTAAGAACCCCATGCGTCCGGCTTGCCGTCGCTTTTCAACGTGCGAACACTTGCGCTCATGCGATGAGCGTCTTGCGAGTAGGCTCTTCTTTTCCACAATGAGCGCACCGCACACCCACGCGGCACGGTACAAGGTTCAGGGACACACACACCTTCTACCGCTTTTTCTCGTGTTGCTCGGCGCTTGCATTTTCGCAGCTCCCGCATATCCCCAGATCGCGCAGGAAGAAACACTCGGTGGGCCGGACAGCCATGAAACGGGCCAGGGACCGCACGGCCATCTGTTCGGAGAATGGGCCGGCGAAAGATCAAGGTTGGAGGAGCGAGGTGTCCGGTTCGACTTCCAATACGTGAGCGATTCTCTGTGGAATATCAAGAGCGACAAGAAAGAACGCTTCGCGAGCTGGAACCGCTTCCGATGGACAGTCGATATCGATTTTGGCGAGATGGTAGGCCAGCGCGATCTGTTTTTCCATGCGACGGCGCTCTGGCAGGGCGGAGGTAATCTCGGAGCTTACTTAGGCCTCCTCACCAGTCCGAGCGGCATGTCGAGCATGAATACGACTCGCCTCGATTCGTGGTGGCTCGAGAAGCGATGGTTCAACCAAAGAATCACCGCACGCATCGGCCAGTTCGCGGGCCAGGACTTTTATGGCGCGCAGCACTACGCGGCGTCTTTCATCTTCGAGTCGATGGGCTATGCGCTGGGCGATCTGTTCACCGATTTCGAATCTTTCGATCCTCCGTCCACGCCGGCAATGGAAGTGCGCCTCGTGCCCTTTCACAATTTTTACGTGAAATCGATGGTCGAAGCCGAAGACCGCAACCCTTTTGCACATAATTCCACCGGCTTCGTTCCGCAGTTTCGAGGCGGGCCCGTAAGTATTTCGGAGATCGGATTCACGCCAGGCAAGAAGGCGACGACCGTGCGCGCCTTCGATACGGTGGAACGCCGAAAGGGCTACACCGGGCTGTATCAGTTCGGCGCTTCTTACAATCCCGGACAGTTCACAGCAGCGTCGGGGATATCCCAGTCGGGCGACTACCTTTTGTACTGGATGGCGAGCCAAGCCATTTGGCGCGTGGATCCAAAGGGAGCAAAGGGCCTAGACGCAACTTTTGCCTACGACTGGAGCCCTCCCAACATCAACCGCAACAACACGATGCTCACGGCGGGGCTGCGCTTCAACGAGCCGCTGCCTCTCCCGATCCATAACACCATGTCGCTGGGCTACGTACAGAATCGCCTGAGCCAGCAATTCGTCCCGCCCGGCGCGCCACCATGGAAGCCGGAGCACGCCATTGAATTCAATGCGCTTCTGGACCCGCTGCCGATGTTGCTGCTGCAGCCTGTCATTCAATATTTCGCGAACGTCGGTGCAAGAACGGGACGTGCCGTGGTTTTTGGATTCCGATCAAAGGTGGAGTTTTAACATTTGCTTTGCTCGCCGAAGAAAGGAGAAGCGTAGGATAGACAAAATCCGAGGTTCCAGCACTGGTCCCGCTTAACCCTGCCGAAAGGAGAATGAAGATGACAGAAATGCGCAAGGAAACCGATAGCCTCGGCGAAGTGGATGTTCCCGCCGACAAACTCTGGGGAGCACAAACCCAACGCTCGCTCGAGCACTTCAGCATAGGGAAAGACCTGATTCCCCGCGAAATGATCACTGCCTATGCCACCTTGAAGAAAGCCGCCGCCAATGCCAACTATGCCGGCAAGCGTCTCGACCAGAAACACCACGATTTGATCGTTCAAGTTTGCGACGAGATCCTCGCCGGCCAACACCACGACATGTTCCCGTTGCACGTCTGGATGACGGGCAGCGGCACGCAATTCAACATGAACGTAAACGAAGTAATCTCCAACCGCTGCTGCCAGATTGCCGGCACACCGCTCGGAAGCAAAACTCCCGTCCACCCCAACGACCACGTCAACATGTCGCAGTCCTCGAACGATTCCTTTCCGTCGGCCATGAATATCGCGGCCGCCGTTAACGTGAAGCAGCGCCTTATCCCAGCCGTGAAGAAGTTGCACGATGCGATCGGCGCGAAATCCAAAGAGTGGGATGATATCGTCAAGATCGGCCGCACGCATATGCAAGACGCCACGCCGCTCACTCTTGGGCAAGAGTGGTCGGGCTATCAGGGCGTGCTCGCGGACGATCTCGATCGGATCGAAGACGCGCTGAAAGGCGTATATCGTCTCGCGCTCGGTGGAACAGCGGTGGGCACGGGCATCAATTCAGCGCCTGGATTCGCCGAGGCCGTAGCGGCCGAGATTGCGAAGCTCACAAGCCTGCCGTTCGTCACGGCGCCGAATAAATTTACAGTGCAGGGCGCTCACGACGCTCAGGTACAGCTCTCCGGTACGCTGCGCACCCTGGCTGTGTCGCTCTACAAAATTGCCAACGACATCCGCCTGATGTCCTGCGGCCCGCGAGCAGGCTTCGCCGAACTGAATATTCCGGAAAACGAGCCGGGCTCATCGATCATGCCCGGCAAAGTAAACCCGACACAGGCTGAGGCGCTCACCATGATCGCGGTCCAAGTGATGGCGAACGACGTCGCGACGGGCTTGGGCGGCGCGGGTGGTTACCTCGAGATGAACGTTTACAAGCCGCTGATCATCTTCAACGTCACGCACTCGATCACGATCATGACCGACGGCTGCACAAACTTCCGCAAGTTCCTGGTCGAAGGAACAAAGCCCAACTTGAAGAAGATCAACGAATACGTCGAGCGCTCGCTGATGCTGGTCACGGCGCTCTCCCCGGTTATTGGTTACGACAAGGCTTCGAAGATCGCGCACTACGCCATGGACAACGACCTGACGCTCAAGGCTGCCGCGCTGAAGCTCGGCTTCGTGACGGAAGCCGAATTCGATCGCGTGGTCGATCCGAAGAAAATGGTCAAACCCTATGTGGCAACCGCCGCGGCCTAGGCGGCTGCTTCATTTATTCATGGACGCTCTGGAGGCTCGAGCCAGCTGAGTTCCCTAGCGGCCGGCTTGGCCTCACCTGTGTGGCAGGTTTTTGGTTCAGAGCGCACTTACGCGTTCTAGAGATGGATGTAAGGAGCGGATATGACGGTCGAGGAACGCTCCAACCTTGTCCTCGCCTTAGCCCGAGTTCTGTACGTCAACGGGCAATCCACGGACGAGACTTTAGCCGCGGCCGAGCGATTCAGCAGCGCTCTCGGACTGCGCGCCGAGGTCATCCCGCACTGGGGAGAGCTGGAGCTTGAGGCCGAGAACAGCGGCGCACGTGTCGTCTGCGCCGTCGAAGCAAATCCTACCGGCGTAGAAATGGATCGCGTCGTGTCCGCGATGCGTGCAGTAGAAGATCTTGGCGCCGCTCGGCTCGAGCCGGCCGCCGCACTGGACAAGATCACGGCAATTTCAAGAAAGCCGCCGGCCCCAACGTGGTTGTTCGCACTCGCGGCTGCCGTGGGTGCTGTGGCATTAGCAGTCCTCTTTGGGGTGGAGCATCTGCCCGCCGTAGCGCTTATATTTGTGAGCGCGGGGGCCGGTGCAATTCTGCGCCGTGCCTTAGCCCGGTACAGCGCAAATGTTTTCCTGCAGCCATTCAGTGCGGCGCTCACGGCCGGCATCATCGGTGCGCTGGCGGTTCGGAACGACGTGAGCTCAATGTTGCGCCTTGTGGCGGTTTGCCCATGCATGGTCCTGGTGCCGGGGCCGCATGTCCTGAATGGCGCTCTTGACCTCATGAAGGGCCGCATCAGCCTGGGCGCTGCCCGCCTGCTCTATGCAGGGCTGGTGGTTGTTGCGATATCAGCGGGACTGCTGGTTGGCCTCGCCCTGCTCGGCGTCTCCTTGCCCGTGGATCCTCCTGGCCGGGCCGTGCCCGTGTGGCAAGACATCATCGCGGCCGGGCTCGCCGTCGCCTGCTATAGCGTTTTCTTTTCCACTCCGCTTCAGATGCTGGCGTGGCCCGTGGCCGTCGGCATGGTCGCTCACGCGCTCAGGTGGGCGGCGCTCTCGGTCCTTGGGGCGAGCGCCGCGACCGGCGCGTTTATCGCGTGTCTCGTCGTCGGGCTCATCCTTACGCCGGTCTCGCGCCGCTGGCATATGCCGTTTGCGGCCATCGGCTTCGCGTCCGTGGTGTCCATGATGCCAGGCGTTTTCTTGTTCCGGATGGCAAGCGGCCTTGTGCAACTCGCCGACAGCTCGCAAAACACGGTTGAACTTCTAAATGCAACGTTGGCGAACGGATCGACCGCATTGCTCATCATTCTAGCGATGAGCTTCGGCCTTATCGTTCCGAAAATGGTAATCGATGGCCTGAGCGAAAGATCGAGTGAAAGATCGGTAGAGGCGAAGTCTTGACGGGCAAGGGGATCCGCCGATGTCCACTGCACATTCCGGCACCGCGCAGCCAGGGCTCTCGTCAGCTGAAGGCGCACTAGGGCGCCTGGAGACGCAGCTTCCGACTTTGCTCAGCATCATCGCGGGCATGGTGGACCTGACCGGCTTTCTAACTCTCGGCAATCTATTCACTGCTCATATAACCGGCAACCTTGTGGTCATCGGCGCTTTGCTGGTCCGCCGCGGACGCATCAATCCGCCGCAGATTCTGGCGATTCCCGTTTTTATACTCGCCGTCGCCGCCGTTTGGGTGCTCGCGAGGGCATCAGGCAGGCGCGGTCCGGGTTTGTTGCGGCTGCTTCTCCTGATTCAGTTTCTGCTGCTCACTTGCGTTTTGATTTTCAGCGTTATCACCAAACCCTCCGCCAGCCCGCACGGCTTGATGGCAGCGATCGCTGCAATGATGGCCGTATCCGCCATGGCGTGTCAGTTCGCGCTCTTGCGCCTGGCTTTGCCTGTCGCGCCGTCAACGGCTGTAATGACCGGCAACCTGACAAACGCTGTGCTCTCCCTGCTGGACACAATGTCGCGGAGCGAACCGTCAAAGGCGAGCGATGCTGCGCGATTTAGAAGTTCCCTTCTCCTCCTCGTCGGCTTCTTCGGAGGCTGCGTTGTGGCGGCAGCAGCAGTGACCTATGTCGGTGACTGGGCGTGGTTATTTCCCATGGTGTTGGCCCTCGTGGCGGTCGCATTCCAGTAAGCTATCATTCCTGAGAAGCGGCCCTCGCAAAGCGCAGCTATCTTCGGCCTCCGCCTCCGTGAAATCCGCCTCCGCCATGGAACCCACCGCCACCATGAAACCCTCCGCCAAAACTCGACTGCCCACGGGAGGAGTTGGACCTGGCGATGCCACCGTGGTCAAAACCGCTGAACGCACCGGAGTGCGTCCCGGGCTGGCTGTGTGGCGCCGCGAACCCATGTTGCGCACCGGCGAATCCTCTCGGAGCTTGGCCGCCATGAAAGTCGCCGGCGCGATGAGCAAAATTGTCGCGATTGACGAACGTTCTGCTGTGGGAGATGTACCTGTCGTGGTTGTACATGACCGCGTGGTCATGCCAGTCGAATCCCCAGCGATGCCACCCCCAACCAAAACCGCCGAAGTAGCCAATTCCAAAGCCTACGCCGAACGCAATCGCCGGGCCGCCAATGAAGATGCCGGGAACCGGATACCATCCGGGCCACACCGGTAGGGGCGAGCCATACACGAGCCAAGGATCGTATGCGGGCACGTAGACTACGTCTGGATTGGCCGGTTCAACCACGATCGTCTGTCCTTGCGTCGTTACTTTCTGCTCCGGCGTGCTCTTCAGATTTCCCGATTGCTGCGCACGTTGACGCATTACCTGCACGGCGTCCATCACGGCCTGCTGCTGATTTACGTAAGCATCTCCAAGGGACGAGGTCCAGGAGAGGTTCTTGTCGAGGTTGGCCAGCACCGAGGGAAACTGCGTGAGCGCCTTAACACTGGGATCCCACTGTTGCTTATCTACCTCGTCACCGAGTTGTTGTCCCTTTAAATCGGGATGTTGTTGCATCCAACGATCTGCTTCCACAATTTCAGTGGGATATGTCGAGGCCGCCAGAATTTGCGCAACCAACGCATCCGGGTAAAGTGCAATGGGCGCTACCAGTTGCTGCAATTGCTCGGGAGTTTGCTGCGTAGGTTGGACGGGCGCAGACGCCGTTGACTCATCTGTCTGATACGCGAATCCTCCGGGCGCCGTCGCTAACACGAGCGAAAGGATTACTAACAGCGCTAAACTTTGCTTTAGCAATTTCATGATGAATTCTCCTGGTTTCGCTGACTTCTTCGGAGATGCGAATTTAATTTGAAACTTCTTTCCTTCCATCCTCGATCACTGAGCCTGGTGCCAGGTGGAATCCGGGTCATAGGCGGTCATTGTTTCCGCAATCTTTGTTGTATCGGGACCGAGATCCTTTTCGTAAATAACGCCGGATTTGTTAACGATGAAGGTCATCACTCCTGACGAGCGGTACTCCGCGGGGTAGGCGACGAAGGCGAATCCCGCGGTCATTTTTCCATCGACGACATAATTCTTGGCTCCTCCTGGCGCATGAGGTCCTTGGCTAGTGAGGATGCGAAAAAAATAGCCGTTGAATGGATAATGATCGTCCCCTTCGTTTCCGCTTTTCCCATACGCATAAGCGATGAGAGGGTTGATTGGGCTGTCGAAGTCGTTCGAAGCGCCCTGCCAATACAGCCCGTTGTGCCGTCCCTCATCACTGACTAGTTTCTGCGCGAATTGCTTCGAGAGGTTTCCCACCGGGCGGGCGAAATATTCCCTCTGCGCTTCAACCAAGTCCCGGCACGCGTCCATGGCAGCAATTTCATTCCTGCCTATGCGGCGGAAGAGGATCTCGTCTTTGCCCGCGAGCGTGTCGAAATACCAAGAACCGTGGTTGTTCACCAAGGGAATCGGGAAGGGCCAGTTCTCGGCGCCGACAACCAGCGTTAGCGTTCCCTCCGGTTCTGTAACGAACCGATGCATCTCCTGGTACTTGACGACGAAGCTGATACGCGCATTCGCGTCTTCAATCGGATCTCCGGAAGAGAGGACATCCTCTCCGGCTGGTCCGAGGATGCTCAACGGGAGTTGATCGTCCTGCGTTTGCATTGCCGCAAAGAACGCGCTGGCGGCTTCATCAGGGGACGCAAAAATCCGTTGTCCCGGCTGCTGGGCGAACGCTGGCGCAAACCAGGAGCCCAAAAGAAGCGCGGATAGAATCAAGGCAGCAAATCGAACAACACTTTTCCTTGCAAAGTGAACGGCAATCGAATTTCTCTGCAGCATGGCGTTCCTCTCATTCCTTTGAATAATCCTGTTCATTTCGAAACCACTGCTCCAAAAAATTGTCCGTTCCTGCGTGCGGCCATTGGCCGCACGCAAAGAACTGGACACGCGTTATTTCTTGGGCTCTGGAGGGAATTTCTTGAACATTTTCTCCACGCCCTTGTCGAGGTTGTCGATGTTCTTTTCGGACTTATTGGAAAGCGTGTCGCTGGCCGAGCCGCGCCACACTAGTTTCTTTGTGTTTGTATCAAAGAGGTCGACGACGAGAGTCCCGACTTTGTAGTTCTCTGTCGTTGTCGTGGCGTCTCCAAATCCTCCCCAGCGCCAGCCTCCGCCGAAGCCGTTGTAAAATGTGTCCAGCGACTGCTGATTCTGGGTAGTCTCCATGGCCACGATAGAGAGGTCCCCACCGGACGGCACCTCCATGAAGCCCTTCGCCGCCAGAGCGCCATTCACCGCGCTCTTGATTCGGTCCACCATCAGCGGATCCTTCGTCTTGATCTGTTCCCACGAGTAGGTCTTGTATTGTGCGAAGTTTGAGTTGCGATCGTAGTCGGTCTTCACGTCTTGAGCTGACGACCTGCCCGCGAACAACAACGTCATTCCCATCAAAACGAGTACGACTCTTTGAAGTTTCATATTTCCTCCTTGTTAAACTATTGAGCTAAATTCCTCGCGCGAGATAAGGCGGCCCGCTCGCACTCAGGCAGTTGCTGTGGCGCGATGGTTACTTTCCCTATTGCCCCTGGTGAAATGCCGGCACGTGTTCCTGGGCTTCGGTCGCCGCTTGACTGACCCTCTTTTCGTACTGGGATGCGGGAACTCTGCTGCCGTCCGGGTTGCCTTCGTCAAATACTCTCGCAAGGAAATAGCGATTGCCGTACTTGTTGAAGATCAATTCGCTCTTCGGTGGCGCGGAGTTGGCCTCTGCATCCTCGACTTCGAAGAGAGCAGACGTGGAGCCGTCCGCGGTGCTGATTTCCATGATCCTCAGATCGGAGTTGTCGAGCATGTGAAGGATGTACTTGCCCGCGGGGAGTTTGGTGTTCCCCGCATAGAACTGAAACGGGACCGTAACTTGGAGCTCTCCAATGATCTGCGCATGCGCTTTGGGCGGGTGAATCGTTAGCGCAAAGACCAGAGCAATGAAGATCGACAGCATTTGGAACGATTTTGCGTTGTTGTGGATCGCCTGAGTCTTTTCGATGGATTCAGTGAACATTGTTGTTTCTCCTCAGCGTTGTACACGCTTGATTGTGTCAAGGGACACCAGGGGAATGGGCAAGCCGGCTGCCAACGTGTTGATTTGTAAGTGCCGGAAAATAAGGCCGGTGGCACAAACGATGGCGGGGCGTGAATGCCCGCCCGCGGACACGATGTCCCCATGCGGACAATCGGCGTCAGCCTATTTGTTTGTGTGTCGAACGGCTTCGCGGGGATGATGGATCTTCAGCGGTATGGAGCAATGGCTGCCAAAGCCGGGACTGATCCTGGAGAAGTTGCTGCGCGGGTGCGTTGGCAGTCGTGGCGGTGGCATTGTTGTAACGAACTCCGCTAGCGAACACGCGAGGTTGATGGAAACGATTCCGCTCTTTTCCGCTTCGTTTGTTCCCCGCACTGAACTAAACTGAGGCATGCCGTCTGGGAAATGGATTTTTCGGAATCGCGGCGTACTCGCGCATGCGCCGTTGCTTCTGGTGCTCTTCTGGAGGCGCGGCGAAGTCAGCAACCCGGCGCTCACCTGGGGCGCGGGGCTTGCCCTGCTCTTTGCGGGAATGGCGCTGCGCATCTGGGCGCAGTCCTATATTCATCACCGGCTGAAGGTGCCGCTCGAATTCACCGTCGCTGGGCCTTATCAGCTCGTGCGCAATCCGCTTTACATCGGCAATTCGCTCATCTGCGCGAGCGCAACCTGCTTCGCAAGACTCCCCTGGCTCGCACCTTTTATGCTGCTGTGGTGCTTCGCTGTGTATTCGGCGGTTGTCCGATATGAAGAAAGCTGGCTAAAGGACCTTTATGGCGGACCGTACGAGCGCTATTTGCGCGAAGTGCCGCGCTGGTTCCCCCGTATCAACGGACTGCAGCGCATCGTCTTCTGGAATGAGTTTTCGCCTAAGGCCGTGCGCGCCGAACTACACTGCCTGCTCATCGCGCTGATTTTTGGCCTCAAAGGAATCGCCGATTCTCCCGCCGGGCATTTGGCCTTGACTGGGCTGCGCTCCCGTCTGTTCTCGTAACGCTCGGCAGTTCGTGTCGGGCGCGACCGGGAAAAACGTAACCCCGCCGCCGCCGATTGTCATTCTGAGCGAAGTTGCCGCGTATTTTTCTCGGCCGTTTTGTGGCCGCGCGGCCACGAAGTCGAAGAATCTCTCCTGTCTTTTAGCAGGCGAGGTCCCTGACTCTATTTCGTCGCTCGGGACGCCGACCCTGATTGGATCGGCGCCTTTACCGCCGCATATGCGTTTGTTACTCTCGCTGCATGAAGCGCATGGCCGAAACGCGTTCCGGCCGCGCGGCTCAGCCACGCCTTTCCGAATCGATCGAGAGCCGTGAAAATCGCTGGCTAAAGCGCTTTCGCGCAGCACTCGCCGGCGATGCCGCTGGGCATCGCGGCGAGGCCGGTCAGACCGAAGGTGAAATCGCGGGCGTCGAGGGCACGCGGCTGGTGGAGACGGCGCTCCGTTCGGGTGTCGAGATCGTCGCCGTTCTTTTCAGCGAGACCGGCGCGAAGCACATCTCCCGCCTCGCGTCCTGGATTCCTCCGGAAGCGCGCCTGCTGCGCACCACCGATCGCCTCTTCGCTTCCGCCAGCGGAACCGAAACGCCGCAAGGCGTGGCCGCGCTGGTTCGCCCGCGCGTCGCGGTTTTCGACGATCTCATCGGCGGCGATCCACTGATCCTTGTTCTCGCCGGCGTGCAGGATCCCGGGAACGTGGGCACGCTCGTGCGCACCGCGGAAGCCCTGGGCGCGACTGGCATAGCGGCATGTGCCGCGAGCGGCATCGGAACATCCAATCCTTTTGCGCCAAAGGCGCTGCGCGCCTCGGCCGGCGCCGCCTTGCGCCTGCCCGTTCTGCGAGGAATCTCCGCGCCCGTGCTGCTCGCTCAATTGCGAGTCGCGGGGGTGCGCGTCTACGCCGCGTGTCCGGATGAACTTTCGGATGGCGCTGCGAACGAAACGGAGAAGAAACCGAAAGCGCCGTGGGAAATCGATTGGCGCGGGCC
>Ga0307479_10005592_pt1 | contig 11496 bp, 9 predicted proteins | sample atmos_gasesECM4C_FD_203743 | JGI IMG/M metagenome (GOLD analysis project Ga0307479, IMG submission 203743) | Hardwood forest soil microbial communities from Morgan-Monroe State Forest, Indiana, United States - atmos_gasesECM4C_515 | ecosystem: Environmental > Terrestrial > Soil > Temperate... | reverse complement strand
CTCTGGAGCGACTCTCGTCACTCGAGGCGCCACTGCTTCATTTTCAGGCCGAATTTCTTTCCGGAGAAATCCAGGAGGCTTGCTCCGAAACGGCTCCGGCGTACGAAGCCTATGAGCGGGCACGAGAGGAGCTGGAAACCCTCCGCAGCAGCCTTCACGCAGAAGAGTTGAAAATCGCCTTCGTAAAGAACCGCGTGGCGGTGTACGAGCGCCTCGTCGATATACGCATGAATGATCCTGCACAAAGGGGCACTGCAGAAGAGACATTCGCCTACATAGAAATGGCGAAGTCACGCAGCCTTGCCGAGCTTCTCGTTCATCACGGCCAGGCTATCCCTGATGTACAGATCGGAAAGAGTCGCTTGGCGAGGCGGATTCGTGAGATGCGCGAGGAACTCAACTGGTTTTACCGGCGTCTCGAGATCGAACAGTTGCAGGCGGACGACCAAGCACCCGAGCGGGTTAAAAAACTCCGGCAGCTGGCGCTTGCCCACGAAAACGAACTGCTTCGCGCCTTGCGCGAGATTCCCGCCTCGCAACAACTTCCCTATGCGTTCGGGCCGGCATCGCTCGAACGAATTCGTGCTGCGCTGCCTTCCGATGCCGTATTGGCCGAGTACTTCAGCGTTAAGGAGCACTTCGTTGCGGTGATCCTGACCCGACAATCGCTCGAAATCATTCCCCTCACGCCCGTGCCGCACGCCACGAATCTGATTCGAATGCTCGATTTCCAGATGGGCAAGTTCGGTCTCGGCGGTGACTATGTTCGCGAGTTCGAGAAGACCATGTTCAAAGCGGCTCAGGCGCACCTCAGCAATTTATACTGCGAGCTGTTTGCCCCCCTGCGAAGCCGGTTGAACTGCCGCCACCTAGTGATCGTGCCGCACGGCGTGTTGCACTACGTGCCTTTTCACGCCTTCTTCGACGGCGAGCGATACCTAATCGATTCTTACACGATCTCCTACGCGCCAAGCGCCACCGTCTTTGCCGTGTGTCAGGAAAAAGCGGCCTCCGCCACGGGACCACCGCTTGTCATGGGAGTACCGGATACGCGAGCTCCCTTCATCCGCGACGAAGCCATGGCCGTCGCCCAGACACTGCCCGGCAGCGAATTGTTCCTCGGCCAGCAAGCCAGTGAAATGACGTTGCGAAAAAAGGGCTCGCAGAGTCGCACAATTCATCTGGCGACGCACGGGACGTTTCGCCAAGACAATTCCATGTTTTCCGGCATTCGACTCGCCGACGCGTACCTCAGCCTGTACGATCTTTATCAGTTGAGGGTTGAATGCGAATTATTCACGCTAAGCGGCTGCGCGACCGGCGTAAACGTCGTGGCCTCCGGAGATGAATTGCTAGGACTGACCCGAGGCCTGCTTTACGCGGGTGCGCGGTCTGTGCTGCTGACGTTGTGGAACGTCCATGACCGCAGCACGGCGGACTTCATGACCGCGTTTTACCGGCGCTGGCAGTCCGATAGGTCAAAGCCAAAGGCCTTGCGCGAGGCGATGCTGGAATTGCGAGAGCGGTATCCCCACCCGTACTCCTGGGCCCCGTTCGCACTGACGGGGAAAATATCGTCATCGTGAAGGCACCTGATAAATTTTTTTTAAGTGACCTATATTTTTGGTCACACTGCCGACCCTTATTAATGGATTAGTGGCGACGGCAGAGGCAACAACTCCGGATCCGGCCTTGCGCCGAACTGCCTGTGCTTAATTGGAGGATATATGCGGCACTTTTCTTCCGAGGAATGGGCCGATTTCGTGCGTAAGGTCTTGGAGCAAAAGCGGAAGCTCATGATGCAGGGTCATCTCGATAAGGGCTGTGCGACGTGCTCGAAAGCTTTGGCAGGCTGGGTGCACGTCCGTGACATGGCGGTTCGTGAAAGGGAATATCAGCCTGCAGAGAGTGCGGTGCGAAGGGTAAAGGGTCTGTTGGCCATCCACGGCAAATCGCGTCCAACCGGTGTTGCCGCATTGTTGTTTGACAACCTTATCACGCCTGCGCTTGTTGGAGTCCGCTCGGCCGCGGGTGCTGCCCGCCAGATACTTTATGGATTTGACAATTACCGAATCGACTTGCGGCTGGAGCCGAACGCAGATAGCAATGCGATCTGCTTGCTAGGACAGATAGTGGAATCTGGAAAACCGGCCGCTTCGATGGAGCGAACAGCAGTGGCTCTGTTGAGGGGCAGAAAGATCCTATCAACCTCACGAACGAACGAATTCGGGGAGTTTCACCTGGAGTGCGAACCAGCGGGCAGTCTTCGTCTGCAATTCGTTCTGCCGGAAGGAAAGATCATCAGGACACCGACGATCGAGCTCTCGGGAGCTACCGAGGTGACTACGGGAGACCCGACCTCTACGGACATCGACGCTCGACGGGTTTGAAATTCAGACAGTACTAGTCATCAGGTGTAGTACGGATCTAGTCATCAGGTGTAGTACGGATTGAACCGTAAGTGGTCTTTTGTACTATTAGGTACCTCGATTCCAAGCCAGCGAGAAACCGCAACGGCAAAGGGGGCCAGTCGAAACTTGAAGCGCCTAATCTGCTTCTTCACGGTACTGGTCATCGCTCTGTTCGCGCAGCCCGCCGCGGGTCAGTTGCTGACCGCGAGTACGAGTTCGAGCACTAATTCGAGTGGGGCGGACCAAGCGACGGGTGTGATCGTTCGTACGAATCTTGGTTTATCAGGCCTTCAGACCGTTTGTGCGCTCAATGGCTGTTTGGTTCAGGGCAGCCTTGATGGAACCCAGGGCCTGGTGTTCCTGGTTCAACCGCCGCAGGGGCTTTCGCCAAATATTCTGGCCGCTACTCTGAGCTTGGTCAGCGGAATCATCGACGCGGAGCCCGATCAGTTGGTGGCACTTCCTGTAACGTCCGGCGCCGGACCTTTTTTGACCATCGTGCCGAGCTATTTGTATGACCAAGCGTCGGTCAGCTATTTCGGCTCGGTCGTCTGGAATGGCTACGCCAATCAGCCCGCGGCGCAAGTGATCAACCTGGCCAAAGCGCAGAGCACGTTCCAGGTGACGGGAGCGGGAATCGTCGCGGACATCGATACCGGAGTGGATCCCAACCATCCCGCTCTTCAGCCCGTTCTACTTCCGGGGTATGACTTCACGCGCAATCAGCCGGGTGGATCAGAAATGACCGACCTGAATGGCGCAACGGGTTCGGGGTGCGATTCGTGCCAGGCCTCGTTCGTCGATCAGCATACAGCCGCCATGCTCGATCAGCAGACAGCAGCTATGCTCGATCAGCAGACAGCTGCCATGCTCGACCACACCGGATTGGCTGCATTCGGGCATGGCACGGAAGTGCTGGGTGTGGTTCACATGGTTGCCCCGACGGCGCAGTTGATGCCGCTTAAAGCATTCAGCGCGAACGGTACCGGCACACTCTCAAACATCCTTCGGGCCATCTACTACGGCGTGCAGAACCATACGAACATCATCAATATGAGTTTTGAGCTGGGAAGCTCCTCGGTGGAACTGACGCAAGCGGTCAACTACGCAACCACAAACGGTGTGATTTGCGCCGCGTCAGCGGGTAATGATGGGCTGGAGGAGGTTGTCTATCCGGCCGGCCTGCAAAACAGTGTCATGGGCGTGGCTTCCACGAACTATTTCGAATGGCGCTCCAGCTTTTCGAACTACGGAGATCAGGTTGTGTGGGTAGCCGCCCCCGGTGAAGAGATCGTCACAACGTATCCGTTTGGCGCTTATTCGGTCACGTCAGGTACATCGTTCACGTCACCTATGGTGGCGGGCACCGCAGCATTGTTATTCAGTCTTCAGCCAGGCATTAACCAATCCAGTGCGGCCAGCGCCATCGCTCATGCAGAGTGGATCGGACCGGACCTGGGTTACGGCGAGCTCGATGTATTTCACGCCGTGGCCTCTCTGGAGCCTCGGTGAATATTCCTCGAGTGTTGATACGTCTTGGACTTAAGCATCGGGCGGGATCGTATGTCACCCGGCACAGCGCGAAACCCGCTGTGCGGAGTGGTTGCGCTATCCCACTCGCTCGCCGCTCATACAAATCGGACGCGCTCTTGCCAGACGCACCCCGATCGCGGTTCCACCAGATTTCAAGCTCTGAACATACATAACGCGCGCTTGACGCGGCTCAAGACCTCCAAGGGTCTCGATGACGACAGCTTCGTCCGCTCTCCATACACTCTTTACGAGAATTCTTGCGCCGAAAAGACTCACGTTCTCGGTGATCGCTGATTCCACCAGCCAAAGTCGATCCAGGCTCACAATACGCACAGGAACCGCGATCGCGTGGCGTTTGTCCACTCGTCCGGTCTCGAGCTTCATCTTCCGGGCCTTCATTGCCAAGGTTTCTCCGTCCCGGCCGCTTTGCCCAGCTTTTTCCATACGAACTCTGTGCTGCCTCTCTACGGAACGCGCCGCGACTGGGCAACGCCCACACTTTGAAGGGCACTGTGTGTCCCCAGCACTGCCTTAGCGATATTTTCGGCGATATTTTTTCACTCTCTCGGATGCTCCTCTTTCGCGATCTGATCAAGCCCGAAAAGCAAGCCGCCTCGGCGTCGTGGCCAGACCCTATCTCATTTTGAAGCTTCGAAAAAAGCGGGTGAATCAATGCATCCAACTGAGGAGAATTGCTCATTTCCGAGTAGGTGCAATCCCGGAAGAAGCTTTAATCAGGGTTGAACCAGACCCTTGCGAACAGCGTAACGCACCAAAGTGGCAACTTCATGAATATCCAATTTTCGCATGAGCCGTGACCGGTGTGAATCGGCAGTTTTCACGCTAATTCCTAATAGTGAGGCGATGTCCTTTGTGGATTTTCCCTCCGCAACCAGCTGAAGAACCTCACGTTCCCGTGAGGTGATGGGATCAACAGGAAGCTCAGCTTTTGACAAATAAGCGCCCACCACGACCGTAGACATGCCGGGGCTCAAATAAATCTGACCACGGCATACCAAATGAATCGCGTGAACGAGATCACTCGCGGCCTGATTTTTGAGGAGGTATCCTTTGGCGCCAGCTCGTAGCGCTTCGATCAAGTATTCATCTTCATCATGACGTGTCAATAAAATAGCCTTGGTGTTTGGAGCCGCGCGCTTCAGTTCACGAGCTGCATCCACACCGTTCAACAACGGCATGCCGATATCAATCACGGCCACATCCGGAGAATGCTTACCCGCAAGTTGGACTAGCTCTTGGCCGTCCTGAGCTTCGCCTACGACTTGAATGCCCTCGCGTTCCAATAAAGATCGGAGCCCTTGACGGACCAGCGTATGATCGTCGGCAAGAACCACTCGGATAGGCATTATCAATCCTCCAGGGGGAGTCGAATCAGCAACTCTGTTCCCTTACCAAGTGAAGAGCGGATCTGTAGGGTTCCTCCGACGGCATTCAGTCGTTCCTGCATGCCTAAGAGCCCCAGTCCCTTGCGGGGCTGCGCTGCCAGAACCTCTGACACATCAAATCCTGCACCGTCATCTGCGATGACACAACAAAGGACTCGTCCGACTCGCTCCAGCTGGATTTTCACGGTTCTGGCTCCAGAGTGCTTGCCCGCATTCGTTAGAGCCTCTTGGACGATGCGGTATACGGCTGTCTCGACGTTCCTCGGAAGGCGTTGCTGAAGCCCACTCCTCACCGGAACCGCCAAACCTGTTCTCTTCGAAAAAGCATCGGCCAAAAATCGGATCGCGGGTGCCAACCCTAGATCGTCCAAAACCGTTGGCCTGAGTTCATGAGAGAGACGCCGGAGTTGTTTTTCGATTTCGTCAAGAAGCCCAGTCACCGGTTGCAAGCGATCGCGGACAGGGGTGGGAAGATCGCGGCCGGCCTCAGCTATGGCCAGATGAACTGCCACCAGAAGTTGTCCGGCTTCGTCGTGGACTGCGTGCGCAATTCTTTGAATCTCATGTTCCAGAGTTTCGTTGAGGTGGCGGAGAGAAACAATCGCCTCTCTGAAACCCCGGTGTGTCATTTCATATGCTGACAGTCCCTCCGCGAGGAATTCCCCCGCCCCGCACAACACCTGAGTTACATCCCGCTCCCCGCAGGACTCAGATGAGATCTTCACTAGGGCGGCTTGATGCATGGCGGCAAAATCCAGAATTCCCTTGCCTTGGGTGACTGCTGCGCGGCCCAACTCGTATGCCGCTCCCAAGGCCTGCTCTCCTCCCCCTTGAAGGTACGTTGTCAACGCAACGAGGTACGGCTCTGAATACCCCGTTTCGAGCCGCGTCACCGGTTTTCTCAATACTTCGCTCACGTGCCGTTTCCCATCAGAAACCTTGCAATCAGGACAAGGGCGTCATCGTTGCCCTTCCAGAACCGCGCCACAATATCTTTTGCAGCCTCCTGGAGATTGCCGCTAAAAGGTCCATCAACGAAATCCTCTCGAACCCCGTCGGTCGCGAAGATTAGGGTGTCCCCAGGAAAAACAGGCAAGACCCCAGCCGCCAAGGATGGGAGATGAATTCCCACAACGCCGCTCCGGAGCAACAGCATCTCTGGAGACTTGAGGCATTGAGTATCGGAGCGCCGCAAGATTCCCTGGACGTTGCCCACGCCCATCCACTCCAGGAGACCATGCGAGACAGTGAAGGAAGCAACACTCATGACTACACCTCGACTGGCTTTAAGTTCCTCATGGCAGCGCTGCACGAGTCTTGTTACGGGAAGCTTAGCGTCGTGTTCTAGGACGCACGCCGCCTTGGTTGCCGCCGCTGCGGCCTCGTCACCATGACCCAAGCCGTCGAGGACCGCGAGTAGAACTCCGTCCGGAAACGAGCAAACGACATGGTGATCACCCGAATGGGATTGTCCCGGCAACACAGAGCCGGCAACGCCCCACTCTACGCCTCCTGCCTTCATAGTTTCCATTTCTTAGCCTTCACGGTCGTACCGCGCTTGGGTACAGACGTGATTTCAAACTCATCCATTAGCCTGCGCACCCCGGGGAGACCAAGCCCCAAGCCCCCCGAAGTCGAAAAGCCATCCCGCAAAGCTTGCTGGACATCGGGAATGCCAGGTCCTTTGTCGGAGGCGATGATCAAAATGCCGCAGCGGCCACACCCGTCAACGGCGCTGATGGAGATCTCGCCTTGCCCGGCATAGGAAAGGATATTGCGCCCCAATTCCGAAATCGCCGTAGCAATCAGTGTGGTGTCACCCGACGAAAAGCCCAGCCCCGTCGCAAGCATGCGTCCCTGAGAACGAGCAGTCACGATATCCGTGTCCGACTTTATTCCTACGTGCGCTTCGTTCGCAGCCACGTTAATGACTCTTTCAGTTCCTTGCGGTCTTGAATTTTTGATTTAGGTACTTGAGGCCTTCTTCCAAGTCCAGGGCCGTGGCCACGCCTTCCAGGGTCAAGCCGAGTTGCACCATTGTGAAAGCCACGTCAGGCTGAATTCCTACAATGACGGTTTCGGCACCGCGCAGTCGAATCATATGGGCGATCTCGTTCATGGTGCGGGAAGCGAAGGAGTCCATGACGTCGAGAGCGGTAAGATCCAAGATCACTCCGTGTGAGCGCATTTGAACTACGCGTTCGATCAAAGCCCTCCGAAGTTGGAGGAGATCAGCATCGGTCAGAGCGGCTTGTACGGTGGCAATTAAGTAGCCACCCTGCTTCAGAATAGGGACTTCCACAGTTCACTCCGTCAATTAGAACTGTTATCCGGCTTCCGCCATCATTACGACTTTGTAGCCAAGCAGGTGCTCCGCTTGCTCGATTCCGCCTTGTAGATCGCCCACTGTGTTCATCTTGCCCAGGTCCACTCCGATGGTTACTAGGGTTTGGGCAATCTCTGGCGACAACCCCGTGACAATTACGATGGCACCTAGGAGCCGGGAGGCCTCCACGGTCTGCACCAAATGGTTGGCCACGGTGGCATCCATTGCAGCCACCCCAGTGATGTCAATGACGACGACTTTGGCTCGATTGGTTCGGATTCCTCGCAGGAGTTGCTCGGTCAATTGGCGCGCTCGTTGGGGATCGATAACACCGATGATAGGAAGAATCAGGAGCCGTTCACGCACCTGCAAGACCGGGGTGGAGAGCTCCCGGATCGCCTCCTGTTGCTGGCGAATAACGCGCTCGCGCTCCTGGACAAAGCCTACCGCAACTGTGTTGGCAATCCGGTTCGCCGCTGGTTCGTAAGCGTCCAAAATGCGGTTCAGTTCTTCGAAATCGTCTTGGTATTTCGCGAAGAGCGAACGCGCCAATACGTCCCGCAGCAGGAGCACGATACCAACGACTTCATGTGTTTCCACACCTCGAGGGATAATGCGTTCGGAGAGATTTCGCGCATAATTCTGTAGGGCTTCGAACGTTCCCGTCTCGAGTGCCGCAACGTAGCTGTCATAGACCGAAGTCGCTTCAGCGAAGATTTCTTCTTTGGTCATCGCCGTCAATAGGTGTGCCTCTGTGATGCGTCGTACCCATTCTTCACGCAGTGACGTGCGGTTCTGCCGCAAATGAGCAACGAGCTCTCGGAGCAGCCTTGCGGTCACCTCGCTCCGTGGTGTTACCTCGTCCGGTGTGTTCCGGGTATTCTGGGTCATTACGACTACGTCCTCGTCCCTTTTCCGTAACATTGCGTCACTCTCCTCTCCCCTGTTCATCACGTCTCTCATGTACATGATTTCCGTACCATCCTATCCCTGAGGCAGCAATCAGCAAAACAATTGCAGTACGACTCAGGTAAGTACCTGAGTCCTACCCGGGGACGAGAAATCGTGTCAGCAGATGGGCGGTGGCTGGCTTAGAGGCTTAGAGGCTCGCTAGGAGCGCGAAACCAGGGTAGCCAGGGATCGACGAGCCTTGCAAGATTGTCCGGTGAAAGCAAGGGACAGAAGATTCATGCCAACGAGCACAGACCAAGGGGAATTTCGAGTAGGGAGGAGTACGAAGGATTATATGTTGCGCTGACCGCTGAGGCTGAAAACCGAAGACCAGTAGAAAACGGAGCACATGGCCTTAACACCAAATCTGTTCTGAAACATAGCTATGTCTTTTAGCGCCGAGCGAGACTGTGTCGCCATTCATCGGGTAAATCCTGTACGGGAACTGTCCTATTAGCCAGTAGCGAGATAGGCTACCAGCTACTACCCTACCGTTATGAAATTGCAAGACTTCCGTAAAGGCCTTGCGATTTTTCGTAAGTCTTTTGGTTTCTGTGTAATCCTTTTATTATTATCAGCGGCGCTCGCCCAGTTGGGATGCACTGGAGTGGCAAATATTATCGCCGATCCAGCCCCCTCTATCAAAACTCAGCCAGTGAGCAAAATCGTTACTGCCGGTCAGACCGCAACTTTCTCTGTGATGGCTTCCGGAACGGCACCTCTGAGTTATCAGTGGAACAAGAACGGAACGGCCGTCAGTGGTGCCACCTCGTGGAACTACACCACTCCGGCCGAAACCACGGCCGACGACGGTGCGCAGTTCACCGTCATGGTCAGCAATTCGGCGGGCAGCGTCACCAGCAACGCGGCCATGCTGAGCGTGACCACTGTTGACGTTGCGCCATCGATCAACTCGCAGCCCTCGAGCCAGAGTATCACCACTGGCCAGACCGCCACCTTCTCAGTCACGGCCTCCGGAACGGCACCTCTGAGTTATCAGTGGAACAAGAACGGAGCGGCCATCAGCGGTGCGAACTCTGCCAGCTATACAACCCCAGCCTCAACCGCTGCGGATAACGGCTCCCAGTTCACTGTTGCGGTTAGCAATACGGCGGGCAACACCACCAGTAGTGCGGCAATGCTAACCGTCATTGCCGCAGCTATAGCACCTTCGATTACTACGCAACCGTCCAGCCAAACCGTCACCGCCGGACAGACCGCTATCTTCTCAGTGACGGCCGCCGGAACAGCACCTCTGAGCTATCAGTGGAACAAGAACGGAATGGCCATCAGTGGCGCGAACTCATCGACCTACACAGTTCCGGCCACATCTGCTTCCGACAATGGGGCACAGTTCGCTGTCCAGGTCAGTAACTCAGCCGGCAGCATCACCAGCGCAGCCGGCGTCCTTACGGTCACTGCCCTACCTGTGGCGCCCTCGATCGTCGCGCAGCCGACCGGCCAGACGGTCACGGTGGGCCAAAAGGGGACCTTCGTGGTGACCGCCTCGGGTACACCTCCGCTCAGTTACCAGTGGCAGAAGAATGGGGCAACCATCAGCGGTGCAACCTCGGCGAGCTACACGACTCCGGCCTCAACGGCTGCGGACAACGGCGCACAGTTTACCGTCATGGTCAGCAATTCGCTCGGCACTGTTACGAGCAGTGCTGCCATCCTGACGGTGAACACTCCCCCGGCGATCACTACTCAGCCCGTCAGCCAAACCGTCAACGCTGGTCAGACCGCAGGCTTCTCAGTCATCGCCAGCGGGACCTCACCGTTGACCTATCAGTGGAACAAGAATGGAAGCGCCATCGGCGGTGCCGCTTCGTCGAACTACACCTCACCGGCGACCACCAGCTCCGATAATGGTGCCCAGTTCACAGTCACCGTCAGCAATTCGACTGGCACGGCCATCAGCAAGCCGGCTACCTTGACCGTAAACTCCCCACCGTCTATCACGACTCAACCGGCCAGCCAAACAGTCGTTGCCGGACAGACGGCAACCTTCTCTGTCGGAACCACAGGCACGGCCCCATTGAGCTACCAGTGGCAGAGGAACGGAATCGCTATCGGCGGGGCGAATTCGGCGAGCTATACCACTGCGGCCACGACGAGTTCAGACAACGGGGCACTGTTCACGGTCCTGGTCAGCAACACAGCAGGCAGCATCACCAGTAGTGCCGCAACGCTTACGGTCAGTGCGGCTACCTACCTACTAAGCGCCAGTCCAACGAGTTTGAGTTTTGGAACTGTCAACACCGGCACCAGTACGACTCTCGCCGTCATGCTCACGAACTCCGGCAATTCCAATGTCACGACTTCGAACGTCAGCATTTCCCCCAGCTTCAATGCTACTGGCGTATCTGCTGGAACGATTCTGACTCCCGGCAAAACCGCAACTTTGAATGTGACCTTTGCTCCGACAGCTATTGGGAGTGTCACGGGCAGCGTTACCATCACCAGCAATGCCACGAATTCGCCGATTTCTATCACGCTAAATGGTGTTGGCATCCCATCTGCGGTTACACTTGCGTTTCCTACTGCTCAAGGAGGAGGTGCACTCGCTGTGGGTGGGCGTGGTGGCGCAGTCTATTTGGTCAGCAACACGGCCGACTCCGGAGCAGGATCGCTGCGGGCGTGCATTGACGCAAGCGGACCACGCACTTGCGTTTTCCGCACGGGCGGCACTATCGCGTTGCTGAGCTCGCTCACGGTTTCTAATCCCTTCATCACGATTGCCGGGCAAACCGCGCCGGGAGGGGGAATACAAATCACTGGACCCAGCGGAGCGCTCGCCGCCGGCAACGCTGCCCTCTTAGTCAGGACCCACGACGTAGTAGTCCAATATCTCCGCGTAAGGCGAGGC
>Ga0307479_10005591_pt1 | contig 11497 bp, 8 predicted proteins | sample atmos_gasesECM4C_FD_203743 | JGI IMG/M metagenome (GOLD analysis project Ga0307479, IMG submission 203743) | Hardwood forest soil microbial communities from Morgan-Monroe State Forest, Indiana, United States - atmos_gasesECM4C_515 | ecosystem: Environmental > Terrestrial > Soil > Temperate... | reverse complement strand
ATCAGCGCGGCGCGTCGCCATTGGAATCGCTCTCCTTTGCCAGCAACGGAAAAACCGATGTGCGAATGAAAAATTTGGTCGAGAGCGACCGCTTAATGGCGTTCCGCTATCACGATCTGATCCTGCTAAAAAATTACAGCAGCCAAAACGTTTCCGTCCGCGGCCGGCCGCTAGTGCGCGGGGGGTTCTGCCGGATTTATCCCGGTCAACGGATTCTGATCGGCGACCACGTGCTGACGTATCAGGAGCTGGCCCAATATTTCAACGCCAAGAAAAACGTTTCCGTCCCGCAAATTTTCGTCCGGGTCAATAAAGACGCGGACGAAGTCGGTTTGGAACGCGCGCGGACACGCGAGAGCGCGCTCGAGATCGCATTCGGATTGAACGTGCGGGTGAAAGCGTTGCGCGATGTCGATGCAGTCCTCAACGGCGTGAAACTCAAATCTGGCGCGCAGGTGGACGCGAGCCTGGAAGACAAGATCGTTTTTCACAACGACAGCGAGATGGACCTGAGCGACCTGCGTCGCCGAGCGCGCGCACTCGGTGGCCGGTTTCAACTCAAAGCTTCGAAATCGGAATATCTGGTTTCGAACGATCCGAGCAAGCTGCAGCCGGATGACATTTTGCTTTCGCCTGGAACGAGCGGTGACGTTTTGCTGAAAATTTTCTGCGATTACGATCAGCGCGTGGGACAATTGGAAGTCATTGAAGCCGATCGCCCAATTCTGGTTGGCGACGTGGCGGTAAGATCGACATATCCCCTAAGAGATTGCGACACGATCCGGATCGACGTCGGACAATTTCTGCGCTGCAACTTTTCCGAGCGCATTATCGAGGAAGAGCGCAACATCATTCGCACTCTCGAAGTGAGCGAGGTGACGCACCGGTTCACCAGCGGCGACACCGGGCTTGAAGGGATCTCGTACACGCTGACACGGGGCGAGCTGGTGTGCGTAATGGGCGCGAGCGGTTCAGGCAAAAGCACGCTAATGAGAGTGCTGGCCGGACAACTTCAGCCTTCGAGCGGCCAGATTTATTTGAATGGCCGGTCGCTCTATCCAAATCTCGACGAGCTCAAGAAATACGTCAGTTACATTCCGCAGGAAGACGCGTTCGACGAGCATTTGACGATTGGCGAGAATTTACAATTCGCGGCCGCGATTCGATCACCGCATCTTTCCCGGCGCGATCGAATGCGGCGACTGGAAGCCAAACTGGTCGAGCTCGGGTTGGGCGAACGCCGCGATGCGGTCGTCGGCGCCGCAATCAAAAAGACGTTGAGCGGCGGCGAGCGGAAACGGCTCAACATCGGCCTCGATATGATCGGGATGTCGGACGTTTATCTCTTTGACGAGCCAACCTCGGGGCTATCATCGAAAGATTCCGAGCATGTGATCGAGATCATTCGATCGATGGCGCACAATAAAATCATCATCGTCACGATTCACCAGCCGAGCTCGAAACTGTTCCAATTATTTCACAAGGCGATCCTGCTCGACAAAGGCGGCCGTCTCGTCTTCTTCGGGACGCCGACCGAAATGCTTCGCTATTTCGCCGAAGCCGAGCATCAACATCAGTTCGGCGCGGACCTTGGCGCTTGTCCGTCGTGCGGGACCACGCGACCGGAATTCATCTTCGACGTTTTGGAAACGCCGTTGCGCGATTTGAGCGGCGACATCATTTATGAGGAGAACAGCCGCGGTCAGTTGGTGGCGGCGCGCCGCTACTCGCCGGAATTCTGGCGGGACAAGTACGAAGCGTTTCGACTGATCCAAGACGTCAAACAAGTTTCGTTACGCCGCGAGCAAGTTCCGCAGCTGCCGAGCGCGCCGGCGCAGAAACGAAAACGGACACCTGTTCGATGGCATGACGAATGGACGCAGTTCCGTGCGCTGCTGCGACGCTCGTTCATCAGCAAATTGCGTAACCGCGCGAATATTTGGATCACGACCTGCGCCGCGCCGGTGCTAGCTCTTATGATCGGCACGTTGCTGCGTTATTCGGAAAGCGGCAAATACGATTTCGCATCGGCATTTCATATTCCGACATATCTTTTTCTTGGATTGCTGGTGGTGATGTTCCTTTCCCTGACCAACAGCGCCGACGACATCATCCGCGACCGGCCGACGCTTCAGCGCGAGCGCAATCTCGATGTGCGATTGCCGTATTACATTTTCGCGAAGATGTCTTCGTTATCGATCTTCGCCCTGATCCAATGTGTGCTCTTCGTCCTGATCGGTAATTACGTCCTCGAGATTCGGGGAATGTTCTGGATCCACCTCGCCTTGATGTTCATGACCGCGATCGGCAGTCTTGCGCTCGGCTTGCTCGTTTCGTCGCTCGTTTCCGATGCCAAGACCGCGGCCAACATTGTGCCGCTGGTGTTGATTCCGCAGATTCTGATGAGCGGCGCCCTTATTAAGTATGAGGACATGAACCGTAACCTCAGCCTGGTTTACTCGATGACCCGCTGGTTTCACGAACATCCGACCAAAGACCGCGGCAAAAAAATGGACAGCAAGTTGCAGGTGCCGTTCGTCTGCCAGTTTATCCCGATGCGCTGGTCTTACGAAGAGATGATTGTGGCACAGGCAAAATTGAATCCGCTCACCTCACGACAGGACCGCGCGCAACGCGAGATTGATTCCATTGTCGCGAAACATCGACAAGATCCGGCCGAAGGAAAGCGGCTTGACGAGTTGAAAGAAGTGCTCGCAGTTTTGTCGGGCCTCGAAGCGAACTCAGCCGACGAGCTCGATCATTATCTTAAGCAAGTTGATCAGGTGCTTGATCGAAAGCGATCGTTCGACCCGGCGAACTTCAAGAAGGCGAAAGGCGAAGTCACAGCAGAACAGGTTTATGTGAATCAGAAAGTTTCCGATCTGATTTCCAACGCCGAGATGGAGCAGAGCGATTACCGCCGCGGAAGCCGGCCCAATGTTTTCTTCGGCGCGGAAAAACGATACCTCGGAGTCAAGATCAGCGTTTTCCTTTTCAACACGATCGTGTTGGTTGGATCGACATTCGGTTTGCTCGGGCTTTTATTTTGGATCCTGCGTCGCCAACTCGAGGTGCGACGAACCTAAGTCCGACCCGGACTGGCGGTATTCGGAACTGATCTTTATTTGGCAACCGATTCGGTTGCCCTACAATAAAGGTAATATGAAAACTGAAAATGGGACCCGGCTGATCGTCGCGTCCAGTGACATCGATCCGGACATGCTTTATGCGACAAAGTTCTGGGCGGGCGATCCGTTTATTTTTCTCGAGCAGAACGGAAAACGCACAATCGTCTTGAGCGATCTCGAAATGGGCCGTGGTCGACGGACGGCAAAGGTCGACGAGTTCGTTTCCTACAATCAACTCGAACGGGAAGTGCAGGGTAAAGCGAAGCAAGCGCCGCCGTACGAAAAAGTGCTGGCGCATTTTCTCCGTAAGCGCGGTGTGAAAAGCGCTTTGGTGCCGGCGAATTTTCAGCTCGGCTTCGCCCGCGAAATCGCCAAGGACGATGTCGATCTTGCAACAACCAACGGACTTTTCTGGCCAGAGCGCGAAGCAAAGACGGACGAAGAGCTGAAGTTGATCGGCCGTGCACTGCGCATCACTGAAACAGGTCTCGCGCGCGCGATGGAAGTTTTGAAAGCGTCAAAACCGGCCGGTAAGAAATTGAGCTGGTCGGGCAAAACGCTTACCTCTGAAATGCTGCGCGCGGAAATCGATACCGCCATGTTGCGCGCCGGCGGCACGCCTACGAACACAATCGTGGCCGGTGGCGATCAAGCATGTGACCCGCATGAGCGCGGATTTGGTCCGCTCCCCGCGAATTCGCTCGTCATCCTTGATATTTTTCCGCGCGACGCGAAGACCGGTTACTGGGGCGACATGACGCGGACCGTTATTCGCGGCCGCGCGAGCGATGCGCAGCGCAAGCTTTGGGAGACGGTCAAAGAAGGGCAGGAACTTGCACTTCGGGAAATCAAAAACGGCATCGACGGAATGAAAATCCACAACGCAATCCAGGCGCTTTTCAAGAAGCGCGGTTATCCCACCGAAGTTCGCAACGGAAAGAACGTCGGATTTTTCCACGGCACCGGCCACGGGCTTGGGCTGGAGATTCACGAATATCCGCGGCTGCAGAAGGTGACGTTGAAAGATCGACAAGTACTGACGGTTGAGCCGGGCCTGTATTATCCGGGGCTTGGGGGTGTTCGGCACGAAGACGTGGTCGTGGTCACCAAGACCGGCTGCAAGATCCTCTCGCGATTTCCGAAGCAGCTCGAAATCTGAACGCGCCAGGTATTTGAGCGTCTAATTTAGGCAACTAGATTACCACAGGTATGTTCTACCCAATCGGCTTCGGCGGACAGCACTGGTTTCTGTACCTGATTATTCCGGCGATTCTCGGAATTTGGGCACAGATTCGCGTTACGAGCGCGTTCAATCGCTGGGGCAAGGTCCGCGCCAGCTCCAACATCACCGGGGCGGAATGCGCGCGCGAGATCTTGCAGGCCGCCCAGATCCACGATGTCGATGTTGTGCAGACCGACGGTTTCCTGGGCGACCATTACGATCCGGCAAGCAAGAAGCTTTGCCTGTCGAGCAACGTTTACAACACGCCGTCGGTGGCCGCACTCGGGATCGCGGCGCACGAAACCGGGCACGCGATTCAACATGCCAAAGCCTATGCACCGTTGAAAATGCGAATGGCGATTGTTCCGGTGACAATGGTTGCCTCGCAAATGCTGCCGTTCATTATCATCGGCGGCATTTGGTTCCGGCTCACCGGCCTGATCACGCTCGGAATTTATTGCTACCTCATCCTCGCCATCTTCCAATTGATTACCTTGCCGGTGGAATTTGATGCTTCGCGGCGTGCGAAAATTATTCTGCAACAAATGCGCATCGTGCAGCCCGGCGAAGAAGTGGCCGGCGTGAACAATGTGCTTAACGCTGCCGCGCTCACTTACGTTGCGGCCTTTATCGCCGCCATCGGCAACCTGCTTTGGTTAATGTCGATACGTGACCGGCGCAATTGATCCCGCCCGGCTTGAAGAAAATGAATCCCGCGATCGCGCTACCGCCAGCCCGTCGCCTGACCGATTTGTTGTCGTCCGGCTCGGGTGCCGGTGTTAAGTCTAAAAGGAACGCGATGGAACAGCAGCAACGGAGCGACGAAGATCAGCAATTGGTAGCGCGCACGCAGCAAGGGGACGCAGGCGCGTTTGATCAGCTGGTGGTGAAGTATACGCCCCGTCTTTACGGTCTGGTTTACAATATGACTTCGAACCACGAGGACACGAACGACCTGTTGCAGGATATTTTCGCCAAGGCTTACAAGGCGATCCGTGGTTTTCGGGGAAAATCCTCCTTTTACACCTGGATCCATTCAATCGCGGTCAACATGACACTGAATTTCCTGAAGAAACGCGGACGCCGGTTTCAGCTGAGCCTGGACGATGTCGATTCCAGCATTCAGAGCGACAAGGAATTCCTGGAGGCCACGGCCTCCAGCAGCCCGGTGCGGGAAGCCGACCTTTCCGAGCTCCAAAAAAGGTTGAACGAGGCCATGATGAAATTGTCTGATGAACACAGAGCTGTGGTCACCATGTTCCATATTCAGGGGATGCCCCACGCAGAAATCAGTAAAATCTTGCGTGTTTCAGAAGGAACAGTACGATCCCGGCTTTTCTACGCCAACCGGCAATTGCAAAATTATCTAGACGAGTTTCGAAAAAATCCGGTCACCTGATCAGCGCCCATGGACGAGTTTAACGACAACGAAATAACGAAACTGCTTCGCCTTAAACGTTACGAACAGCCGCCTCCCGGTTACTTCGAAAATTTCCTGCACGACTTTCATCGTCGGCAGCGCGACGAACTTTTGCGGGAGCCTCTCTGGCGCATCTGCATCGACCGCGCGCGGGATTTCGCATTCTCTTTCAACCTTTCCACCCTCACTTCCTATCCGGCCGCGGTCGCTGCGGTGCTTGTTTGCGCGGCCGTTCTTTCACTGCGGATTTATCAGACGCCACAGCCGGCGACAGTCGTGGCCAAGGACCGGCCAGTATTGGTCGCACCCGCCAGCACTGAACCGGAATGGACTTTGGCATCACCCGTGGCGACACGGGTCTTAAACACGCGGTCGCTTCGCAATATGACGAAAAGCGCCCAAACTCACCGGAGCGGCACGCCCCGTTACGTGCTCGATAGCGTGCCCGTGAGTTATGAGACGACTTTCAAGTTCTAGCTCGACCGAAGGGTTTCGCTTGCTGGCAAAACTCGCGTTTTTCGCCGCGGCGGCTTCGGTTTCTGCGCAGCAAATACCCGAGTCGGCCACTTCACTTAGCCGCGAAGTCAAAGATGTCTTTGAGCACTGCGCCAAGTCCGTAGTCAAGATCGAGGCGACGGATCAACACGGCGAACTTTCCGGCACCGGTTTCTTTATCGATCCGACCGGCACGCTTTACACCGCCTATTCGGTTGGTGGCGAGGCCGAGAACCTCACGGTTGAGTTTAAGGGCAAAAAATATCCGGCCCGTCAGTTGATGGCGGATCTCCGAAGCGGCGTCGCAATGTTGAAAGTCGATCTCGCCAGTCCTGCGCTGCCAATTGGCAACTCGGATCAACTTGAGATTGCCACTCCGGTCGTCGCGATTGGTTACCCGCTCGATTTAGCAGAAACGCCCTGTTTCGGCATGATCGCCGGCTTCGATCGCAAATGTTTCGGCGGATATTTTCCGACTAAACATTTGCGGGTCAATCTGCCGCCACAACGCGGCGAAGGCGGCGCTCCGGTCCTGAATTTGAAGGGCGAAGTCGTCGGAATTCTGCTCTACACCCTCGAAAATAATTCCTGTTACGCGTTGCCGATCGAGGCTGCAGAAAAACTTCGCAGCGATTACGTCCGTTTCGGTGAGCCTCGGTATGGCTGGATTGGCACTAACGTTCAAGAAGCCGGCGCGCCGGTCGAGGGCTCGCGAGCTGTGACGACTAAGGTGATGAAAGACACGCCCGCCGCCGAAGCCGGTCTCAAGCCCGGCGACGTGGTCCTTCAAATCGGCCGAACGAAAGTGCATGAACCCGAAGACATTCTCGAAGCATCGTTCTTTTTGACGGCCGGCGACGCCGTGCCGATAACCGTCGCGCGTGGCGGTGAAAAGATCACATTTCAGATTCAGGCGGATTCATATCCAGACGGGCGACTGGCGGCGCCCCCATCGTTGAACCGCGCCATGCCGTTGAATCTGCAGTCCGTTCCGGAAACGACTCCGTAGTTACAGCATTTTCCGAAACTCGGCTTCATCAATAACTCGAACGCCCAGATCTTTCGCCTTCTCTAGCTTGCTGCCCGCTTCGCTTCCAGCCAGGACGTAATCGGTCTTTTTGCTCACGCTGCTGCTGACGTGGCCCCCAAGCGCTTCAATTTTTGCCGATGCCCCTTCGCGGGTCATTGATGGCAAAGTGCCGGTCAGAACAAAAGTTTTTCCCGTCAACGGCAGTTCGGCCATTTCTTTGGCGGACACTTTTTCGCTTTTCGGATGAATCCCTAATTGCTTCATCCGTTGCAGAATCTTCCTGCCCGTCGCTGCCGTAAAAAAATCGAGCACACCTTTCGCAACGACCGGCCCGGCTTCGGTGACAATTCCGGTGTTCTTCTCGATCTTGCTTTTCGATCGCTCGGCAAAACCGGATTTCATTAGTCGTTCGGCGATTTCTTTCCTCTCGTCGTTGCGGGACTTGTCGCCTTTGCTTTTATTGTAGGCGAGAACGTCGCGGAGCAGTTTGGAATTGGCGACGTCCTCCATCGTGTCGTGAAAACGCGCCAGGTCTGTCGCGGTTGTCTTGCCGACGTCAGGAATGGCCAGGGCGTAGAGCCAGCGCGAAAGCGGGAAAGTTCTCGCGCGTTCGATCGCTTGAATCGCTTTGGTTGCGTTCTTCTCGCCGAACACGCGAGGATTTTCTTCCGTGCCAAGATTCAACTTGGCGAGCTGCTCTACTTTTAATTCGAACAAATCGAGCGGGTCGCGCACCAGTCCGCGCTCCACCAGTTTGTCCGCCACAATTCCGCCGACGCTTTCGATATCAAGGGCGCCGCGGGCTGCGAAGAACTCCACGCGCCGGGTGGTCTGCGCTGGGCAATGGAGATTCTCGCAACGCCACGCCACAAACTGTGGATCGCGCCGGACCTCGCCGCCGCACACTGGACATTTGCTATGAATGTGTTTCAGGAAGTCGAACGGTTTCGCATTTCGCGGCCGCTTCGATTTCACGACCTCAACCACTGCGGGAATCACTTCGCCGGCTTTCTCAATAACGACCGTGTCGCCGATGCGAATGTCTTTGCGCTTAATTTCATCTTCATTGTGCAGCGTTGCGCGCGCGACTGTGCTGCCGCTGACAAACACCGGTTCGAGCACGGCCACTGGCGTCAGAATCCCTGTTCGTCCGACCTGCACCTTGATATCGAGCAACTTCGTTTCGACCCGCTCAGCCGCATATTTGTAAGCAATCGCCCAGCGCGGTGATTTCGCAGTGAACCCGAGTCGCTCACGTTGCGCGAGGGCGTCGACTTTGATCACCGCGCCATCGGTCTCGTAGGGAAAATCGCGTCGAATCCGGTCGAGCGCGCGAATCGCCTCCAAAATTTTCTCGACCGAATCGGCCAGCCCCCAATTCTCGTGCGTCGGCAGTCCCAGCTTCTTTAATAACGGAAAAATTTTTGAGTGAAGATCGACATCTACACCCTCGGTCGCGCCGGTTCCGTAAAAAACCATTCCCAGCGGCCGCCGTGCGGCAACTTTGGGATCGAGGTGCTTGAGCGAACCGGCGGCGGCGTTCCGCGGATTCGCGAACAGCGGCAATCCCGCAGCTTCTCGTTCCTTGTTTAATTTCTTGAAGCCAGCCTTGTCGAGATAGGCTTCTCCACGCACTTCGAGGATCTTCGGCGCGGCACCGCGCAGTTCGGGCGGCACCGAGCGGATCGTTTTGATATTTTGGGTGACGTCATCGCCCACCAGACCGTCACCGCGGGTGGCTGCGTATTTCAGTTTGCCGTTTTCGTACATCACCGAAACAGCGACGCCGTCGACTTTCGGTTCGATCACCACCGGGATCTTTTCGTCCGGCAAGAGGCGCGTCATCCGTTTGTAGAAATTCGCGACCTCATCTTCGGAATAGGTGTTGTCCAGACTGAGCATCGGAACCCGGTGCTGAATTTGCGCGAAAGCCTGGAGCGGTTTGCCGCCAACGTGCTGCGTTGGTGAATCTGGGGTTACTAGCTCCGGCGATTTAGCCTCCAGATCGGCCAGTTCCTTATAGAGCCGGTCATATTCGCGATCGCTGATAGTCGGCGCGGCTTCCTCGTAATAGCGACGGTCGTGCTCCCTAACCTCGTCCCGGAGCTGTGCGATTCGCTTCGCTGGTTGAGCCTCGTCTTTGGCCATAAGGCATGATACAAACAGGGCAAAGATCGACAATGAACGGTGGCGAAAAAATCCTCGGCGTGGAAGGCGGTGGGACCAAGACGTCATGGGTTTTGGTCGAGCGGGAGGAAAATGAACTGCGCGTTTTGGACCAGGGAAAACTACCGCCGGCGAATTTTCGTCTCGCTACCCCGGATCAATTGCGCGCGATGTTTGGCGAGCTCCCCAAAGAAATCACGCGCGCCGGAATTTTCTTGGCCGGCTGCGGGACGGAGGAAGATCGACAGTCGCTAACGCGGCTTTGCGCCGATATTTGGCCGCAGGCGAAAGTTGTGGTCGGCAGCGATCGCGACTCCGGTTTAGCTGCAGCGCTTGGACATGGTGATGGAATTGTTGTCAACGCGGGAAGCGGCTCATCCATTACCGGTCGCCGGGACAAGCGGATTGAAAATGCCGGAGGCTGGGGACACATTTTGGGCGACGCCGGCGGGGGTTATTTCCTCAGCCTTCAGGCGCTGCGGTTGATTCTGCGCGAATACGACCTCCATCGCGGCGAAGTCCAGTTCACGACCAAGATTTTGCGAGCGTTGTCGCTGAACAATCTCGATGAGCTCGTCCGCTGGGCGCAGACCGCCGACAAAATGGAAGTCGCAATGCTTACGCCAGTAGTTTTCGAAGCTGCGGCCGGTGGCGATTCGCGCGTCATGGAAATTATCGAAGAAGGTGCCCGCGTTCTTTGCGAATACACCGAAGCGGTGGCTACCCGATTACATGTTCTCGCGCCAAAGGTTGTTCTACTTGGCGGACTTTTTCAGCGCGACTCCATCTATAACCATGCATTTCGACGGCGTTTGAAAAAAACGCTTCCCGACGCGCGCGTGACGAACTCGGAACGAGCTCCCGAGCTTGGCGCAGCCTGGCTGGCGGCGGACATGCAGAGCTGGCCGGAAATTCATCCGGGATCTTCTCCGGACAAAATCCGCGACCTCGCTGCGGCACTGACTGAGCAACGCAATCCACGCTCGGAAAATCTCGAGAAGATGAGCGCGCTGGAATTGGTCAAACTTTTCGTCGATGAAGAGAAATTTGTCAGCGAAGCGTTGCGCGCGGTGATTGCCGATCTTGCGCGCGCGATCGAGCTGGTTGCGGACTCGCTGCGAAAAGGCGGCCGGCTGTTTTACCTCGGCGCGGGCAGCAGCGGACGACTCGGCGTGCTCGACGCCAGCGAAATTCCTCCGACCTTCGGCGCTTCGCCCGACCTGGTGCAGGGCATTATCGCCGGCGGCGCGACCGCGCTGCACCGCAGCGTGGAAGGTGCAGAAGACGAGGGGAGTAATGGCGCGCTCGCGATCGATCGTCGCGGCGTGAAAGATGTCGATGTGGTAATTGGAATCACGGCGAGTGGCCGCACGCCTTTCGTTTTAGGCGCGCTCGAGCGGGCGAAATCGTTAGGCGCGAAGACGGTTTTGCTTAGCTGCAATCCGGCTCGCGATCAGAAAGTTGATGCCGATCTGGCGATCGATCTCGCTGTCGGTCCCGAAATTTTGACCGGATCAACGCGCCTCAAAGCGGGAACAGCGACCAAACTCGCGCTCAATATCATTAGCACCGGCGCGATGGTCGCGCTTGGCAAAGTCCGCGGCAATTTGATGATCGATCTGAACACTTCGAGCACGAAGTTACGCGATCGCGCGACCCGGATGGTCGCCGAGATTACGCAATGCGATTACAATTCAGCCCGGGCGCAGCTGGAACAGAGCGGTTGGGATTTGCGTACCGTTCTGAAAAAAGCCGATAAATAAGACATCCACCTCTGCCGTCCAATTTTGGTCAAGCGCGGTTGCGCATTGCGAAACGAACTATTGGCAACAACCTCAAATGAAAGGGTTTTTATGCTTTGGACTATCTTTGTTATTCTGCTGATTCTTTGGCTGCTTGGTTTCATCGGTTTCCACGTTCTCGGCGCTTACATTCACATCCTGCTGCTGATTGCGCTGGTCGTTCTCATTCTCCAATTGATCGGCGGACGGCGGTCATTATAACATCGACAACGTGAAACCAGCTGGAGTCATCGG
>Ga0307479_10005590_pt1 | contig 11497 bp, 7 predicted proteins | sample atmos_gasesECM4C_FD_203743 | JGI IMG/M metagenome (GOLD analysis project Ga0307479, IMG submission 203743) | Hardwood forest soil microbial communities from Morgan-Monroe State Forest, Indiana, United States - atmos_gasesECM4C_515 | ecosystem: Environmental > Terrestrial > Soil > Temperate... | reverse complement strand
CGAGCCAGCCGCGATCGTAACCAGTAAGAGTGGGAAGAACAGAAATGCAATTTTGCGCATGAGAACTCAAAAAACTACCGCGAAGCACCCGCGAGCGTAGTTGTGTGTACCGGACGCCGCCGGGCAATCGCTTTGTTCGCCAGCCCCGGCAGCGCCACCGACACGTGCTCGTGCACGCTCTGGCGTTCGTTATTGTCTTCCGGATGCAGTTGCCGGTATGGACCCGTGATCGTCTGCGAAGCCTCGTCGGCCTTGAACCGCAGATAGCGTTCCTGATGTTCCTTCGCCAGCTTGTCGTTGCCCAGGCCGCTGTAGCAGAGCATCAGGTTGTAGTGCGCCTGCAGATCCTCGGGGTCAATCTCCAGCACCGACTCAAGCACCTTCACCGCATCTGCATACTTGCGCTTGAGAAACAAGATCCGCCCGAGGTCATTCAGCGCCACCCGATCTCGCGGATACTGGGCCAGCACCACGCGCAGATGGTCGGACGCTTCGTCGTACTTTCCATCCGCCCGCAGAACCTTCGCGTAAAAGAAGTTGGTCCGCGCCAATTTAGGACTTAGGCCCAGCGCCTTCTCCAGCACGGTGCGTGCCCGGTCCATATCACCCTCCTGCACCGCTGCACGCCCAATGTTCGCCCACCCGTCGGGATTCTTGGGGTCGACCTCGGTCACCCTCTCGAATGCCGCCGCTGCGCCATTCAAATCGCCCTGTAGAAAGAGTCCGATGCCGTAGTCGTTCCAGCGCTGCCAGTCTTCGGCTTTCAATTCAACTTTGGGAGCCGGTGCAGGCGAGCCCTTCGCCGCCACCGGCATGGTCACCTCGCTCTCGGCGATCGCGACAATGGGCACGTCCGGGACCTTCTCTTCGTTGGCGGAGACTCCGCTCAGTGGCGCGTCCATTGTGAACTTGCGATCGTCAAAGTTCGCCGTGACTTGCTCCGGATGCGACGCATCCGGCTGTCCCACAAACGAGAACTGCGTCCCCCACCAGGCAAACTTCCGGTAGCACAGACGCGCATGCAGCGTGATCTTGTTTCCTGCGTTGTCAGGAATGTGCAAGCGATAGTGCACCGTGTCGGCGGCCCCGGGCGGAATCAGGCGCACATACACCACGGCCCGCGTCGCCCACGCATTCCGCTTATTAATGGGGTTCCCATGTGCATCCACCTGCAGCGAACGGTAGAAATGCGCGCCCTTCTCCACCGGCCCTTTGCCGCCATCCTCGACCATCCCGCTCCAGAAGATGATCTGGCCCTTGTCGTCGGTCCCTTTCAGTTCGAGCCAGGTGTCGTAGGCGTCGACAGTTCCGCCGGGGAAAAAATGGCCGATCTTCTTCGTTCGTACCACCACATCGACGCGCACGGTGTCGCCACGCCGCAGCGCCGGCTGCACACGATTTAGCGGCGCAGTCACAGGAGCCACCTCCCCTGCCGCTCCCGGAGTGATCTTCGTCTCGGCCTCTTCGCCGACTGCGAATGTCGTCGAGAGTTCCGTCTCGCCCGACGCGCCCGGTTTCGCCGCCATCTGCGCGGGAGACAGCGCGAAAATGTCGACACTCAGAATTCCCGATTTCAGGAAACTCTCGGTAGCCTGCAACTGCTCGGCATCATCATTGGCCGTGGGCAAAGCCGTATTCGCGGCGGGAAAGCGGTGCGAGTGCACCTGCCCGGCGATGTTGCCCATGTCGTTCGAGCGTTCCATCGGCATGTGGCAGTCCGCGCACTGCTGCGGCTGCTTCGGATAGTAAAAAGACCGCGCCCCTTGCCCCGAAACCCCGCTCGCCTGCCAATTGTCGTACTCGTTGAAGCCGCGGAACCAGCGATAGCTGTTCACCGGAACATCCAGGTGCACCTTGTGGCACGACGAGCAGAACTCCGCTGTCTGGCTCTTCATGAACGGCTTCAGGAACGCTCGCCGGTGCGGTTCCGGATTCAGCTTCACCAGGAAATCGTGCATGTAACGCACCACGGGATTCTTGCTCGCGGCCAGCTCATGCAGTTCGGGATACTCCAGGTAGAAGTCACCCTGCCCCATGGTCGACTTCACCGCGGCAATCGAGTGGCACATCATGCAACCCAGCCCTGCCTGCGCCGGCGGCGTATGCACGATCTGCTTGATGGGTGTATCCATCAGCCCTGCATACAGCACTGCCGGATCGTGACATCCCCCGCACCACTTCGAGGGTCGCGTCCCGATCGTGTCCTGCATGTACTCGATTGACTTCCGGTACCACTGATTATTGAAGGAAGAAAAATGGTGAGCCGAGCTATACCACTGCTTGTAGATGTCTTCATGACAGCGCTTACACGAATCCGACTCCATGAAGAACTTGCTGGGGATTTTTCGGTGACCGTACACCTGCGCGGAACTGGGGAAGAACGGCCCCTGCGGACCGTCGCCTTCCTGCTCCATATTTAAAGGAGGCATCTCCGGATTCTCAATCTTCCCCCGGCTTACCCACCGCGCCTCGCGGGTATATTGCAGTGCCGCGCCTACCCCGACCAAGACCGTCAAGCAAACGAGAGCGCGCGCAATCGCTCCCCCCGTTCCCGCGCCCAGCCAGCCGCGCCGCCCCGCCGCCTCCGCGATCAGCAGGCCCAGCGCTGCCCCGCACACCACCATGTGTGCGTACATCCAGTTCCATTCCGACCGAAGCGTCCCCGTGTGAATCAGCCACAGCCCTATACCCGCGCCAATCAGGAATAGCACCCACCCTCCCGCGAATACCCAGCTTCCTTCGCGCAGCAGTCGCTGCAACCACACCAACACCCAGATGCCCGCTGCGACACCACCCACCGCGTGCAGCAGCACGATCCCCGCGTACTCCACATTCGGTTGCGGGAACGCGTACAAATACACCGCCGACGCCGCAAGGAATGCGACCAGCGCGAAAAGCAGTTTTTGTGCAAGGGACTTCTCTGCAGGAGCCATGCTGGAACTCGTCAGGAAACGCCCGTCACGCCCACATCGCGACGAAACGTAAACTCATGATCGCGGCGAGTTTAATGCCCGATCCGCGGACGCGTAATAGTATAAAAATACTAGCTGTGTTGGGGATGTAACTTCGCGCTCTCCGTCTTCGCCTGCTTCAGGATTGGAATGCTTTCGTCGGCGCTCTTCCAGATCGAGAGGAACCGTTCATACTCGGCCTTCGCGCTGCTGCGATCGCCACTCATCGCTTTCGCTCGAGCGAACTGCAGGTGAGCCAAGGCTCCCAGCGGAAATTGCGACACGATCCCGCGATGACTCAGAAACTTCTCAAACTCCCCCGCCGCTGCATCGCCCTTCTGCGTTCCCAGGTAGGCGAGCCCACGAAGGTATGCCGGATACAGCGTCCCTAAATCCGACAGCGGATCGACCACCGCCAATTCCATCGCACTCGCCGCTTCAAGAGTGACCAGCGCCTGCGCTGGATTCCCTCGCTGCAAATCGACGGCCGCTCGGATTGTCGGCACCCAGTACCGCCGCAAAATCGTGTTGGTCGGAAATTCTTTATCCAGCTGATCCGCCATCCCCTTGGCACGCTCGGCGTCGCCCGCGCGCGCCAGGGCCAACGCAGCCAGCACCCGGACATCGCGGCCGGGTGCACGGACCAGCGCCGCTCGCACATGCTGTTTCGCCTCCACCGCATCACCAAACTCGGCTTCACGCAGCCCTTCATTCACCTCCCACAGAGCGGCGGCCTCTGGAGAATCCGCCCGCACCGCCGCGTCCACAGCCCGCCGGGACCACTCGCGTGCGTCCGCGAGCTTTCCGCGATACGCCTGGCTGTCGGATTCGGCCGACAGCAGCGCGTCTTCATCGCCCGAGCGTCCCGCGGCCCAGTCCAGTTGTTGCTTCATGCCAGCCGTATCCCCCCGCAGGAACGCCAGCCGGTACATGCACATCCTTAAATAGCCGCCGTCCAGCTTGTGGGCTAGGGCCTGGTCGATCAACTTCTGCGCGTCCTCGAACCGGTTCAGGGCCAGGTACGCCTGCACCAGATTCCCATACGTGGTCAGAGCGTTGGGATCGATGCGGAGCGCTTCCTCGGTCTGCGCCACGGCCTGCTCGTATCGGCCCAGCATGATCGAGTCCGCGCCCAGATTCACCCGCATGTTCGAATCCCGCGGATAGTTCTGGATCCACAACTCGTATACCTGCACTTCTTTTTCGATTTCCCCCGTCACAAACGCGTAGTAGAACCCTTCGATGCGCAGCTTCTCTTTCTCGCTGACATGCTCGCGCAGCGCGTACGCCTTCTTCAGGCTCTCCGCCGCGTGGTCCGCTTCTCCCCGGTCGGCGTACGACAAGCCCAGGTCGGCATACGCCATCGCGAACTTCGGATCCAGCTGGATCGCCCGTTTATAAAAAGGAATCGCCTCCGCGTACCCCGCCGCTCGCTCCGTCTTCGCGGCCATGCTGTACGCCTGCAGCGCCTCGAGCGACGGCGTCGTGGCTTCAATCGGTGTGGCGTACTTCTGCACCGACGCCAGCGACTCGCCCAGCTTCTGCCGTACGTTATCGGCCATGACATCAAGTGCCTTCAGGACATTCTCTTTACTCGTAGCCGGTTCCTGATCCTTGGCGAGCGTGCTGCCTCCGGCGCAATCATCGGCCTCCAACCCAACCAGATATTGTTGCCCAAGCGCGGCGATCGATCCCTTCAGCACCGCCTTCGATCCCGTGCGCACGCAAATCTCATTCGCCAGGTCCGACGTAATCGGCTGGTTCGCCGGCTTGCCCATCAATTGCAGCGTCTCGTTCACTTTTTGGTCCGGCAGGATGTTCAGGAAAGGCGACTGTCCCAGGTTCACCGCGAGGGCTTGTTTCAAGGACTCATCAAACACCGGATCCCCCGTGCGGTTGGCAAAGTCCGCTAGCATCACCGTGTCTTTCTCGGTCAACGCCGCGGCATGACGAGGCCGCGAATAGAAGCCAATCGCCGCTAGCGCCCCCAAAATCGCCACCGCAATCCCCATCCGCCAAGCCTGCTTCCTTGCCGCTCCCGAATCCATGGCCACAGTTCCCGAGATCGGACGGGTCGCAGCGGTCGACGCCGTTGATCCCCTCCTCGAGGAATCGCCCGTGGGATGCGTCCCCGAACTCCCCATGCCCGGCTTAAGTTTTCCGCTGTCGGTGTCGCGCTTCAGCCGTTGCAGGTCGGCGCGCATCTCAGACGCGTGCTGGTAGCGCAGCTCACGATCCTTTTCCAGCGCCTTTAGAATAATGTCCTGCAGCGGCCCCGGCAGATCCGGATGCACCTGCGCCGGCGGCACCGGATCGTGCTCCAGGATCTCGTTGAAGATCACGCCCTCGCTCTCGCCGCGAAACGGCAACACTCCTGTCGCCACCTCGTACAACGTGGCCCCAAACGAAAATAGGTCCGTGCGCGCATCGAGCGCCTTGACCCGGATCTGCTCCGGCGACATGTACGCCACCGTTCCCAGCGCGGTGCCGGGGCTGGTCAAATGCCGCTCGACCGTGGTTCCGGAGACGCTTTCCTCGTCATCCCTGGACGCGGTGCTCTTCGCCAACCCAAAATCCAGAATCTTCGCGTGCCCGCGCTTGGTCACGAAGATGTTCCCCGGCTTGATATCGCGATGCACGATGTCGGCAGCGTGCGCCGCATCCAGTCCGTCCGCGACTTCGATGCCAAGGGAAATCACGCTGTCCAGATCGAGCGGCCGGCCCGCAGTGCGGTACTTCAGGGTCACGCCTTCGAGGTACTCCATTGCGATGAACGGCTGCCCGTCATCCTCGCCGATTTCGTAAATGGTGCAGATGTTGGGATGGTTCAGCGCCGACGCCGCCCGCGCCTCCCGGCGAAACCGCTCCATGGCCAACGGCTGCCGTGCCACCTCTTCGGAGAGAAACTTCAGAACCACGAACCGGCCGAGTTGGAGATCCTCGGCCTTATAAACCACACCCATCCCGCCGCCACCAAGTTTCTCGATGACGCGGTAATGCGAGATAACCTTTCCGACCAACGCCCCTCCCCCCTCGGTCCAGCCATGGTAGGAGCGGGCGGTGGGCAAGTCAACGCGGGGCGAGCATCGTGTGTGGCGGATGCTGTGATCGACGCCCTTTACCGGTCGCGAAATCGTTAGTTTTATACTCCTCCGCGTGCTGATTCACCTGGCCCCGCTCTTCGTGCACGGGATCATGCGACTTTCCGAGGGAGTACCGGAACGCTGCTCCTGTGTAGTCTCCCCACGGGGAATACATTTGGTGTGGTCGTCGGGTGTGGTTGTCGGGTGTGGTTGTCGGGTGTGGTTGTCGGGTGTGGTCGTCGGGCGTGTATGTTGCTTGTTGTGCGGCACACGTTTGGGGAAGTGTTCAAAACAGTTTTCCAACGCGACTCCGCTCCAGCCCCGAAGGGGCGGCAGAGTGTAGCCCAGGGCGTAAGCCCTGGGAAAGCTCGGGAACGAAATCCAAGTCCCGGAGGAGTTTGTGTCATAGCTGACTTCGTTTCACGAAGTCAGTTGTGTTCGCGATGGGGTGGACGGGCAACTTTCCCATAGTCCTCAGCCGCGCACGATGCGGGTGAGATTGTATGCGATGGCCGCGAGGATCCATTCCGTGGTTACCGCCGCCAGTCCTCGTCGCCGAAATCTCCGCATCCCGCGTTGCTCTTTCAGAATCCCAAACACTGGTTCGACCAGCTTGCCGCCTGCGATACATCTCCCGCCCCTGGCGCGTTCGCAACTTGTCCCGCATACGCAGATGCTCCGGATCGCGAATCCGCCTCTGGCCAATCCCTTCCGCTCGCTCACCCGTCGTCATCTCATGTCGCAGATTGTTGTCCGGCACATATAACTCAATCCCGCGCTCCTTCATCTCTCGCAAAGCTCGTCCACTGAAAAAACCAGAATCGCCCGTCACCTTTTCCGGCCGCGCCCGGCAGTTCCGTTCTACTTCGTCTACCATCGCGACCAGCGAGTCCTTGTCGGTCGCATTCTGCGTCACGCGCGTCGCCACAATCAAATGATCGTCGCTCACCGCGAGATCCGCCGCATAGCCCAGTTCCCATCCCTGCGCCGTGCGCAGAAACCGGCTCTCCGGATCAGTCAGCGAAACCTGTTGCCGTCCCTTCTTGGGCAGCGCCGGCAACGCTTGCTCGGACAGTGCCTGCTGTTGCTCCGCGCTCAGACGCACGCCCCCATCTTCCTCCGCATCCTGCCCGCTCGCCTTCTGCTGAAACGCCCGTACCCGTCGTCGATCCCGCGCCCACTGCGCGCGCCGCAACTGCTCCCAGCTCACCACCCGATGCCGCGATGCCTGGGCCCGCACCCGGGTTGACTCAATCGCTACGTGTCCCAACTTCCCCAGCCCCGCTCGTCGCGCCATCTGCACCACCTGCGTGAACAGGTCGTTGATCGCCCGCCGGTGCCGCCGCAGAAACTCGCTCAGCGTCTTGTGATCCGGCTCCAACCCTCCTGCCAAATAGCGGAACGCCATGTCCTCCCGAATCCTCCGCTCCAGCCGCCGCGTCGAACTCACTCCCAGGCAGAACGCATACAGCCACACTTTCAGCATCATCTGCGGCGGATAGGCCAGCCGCCCTTCCGCCCCATAGGCCTGCTCAAACCGGCTGACAGCCAGCTGCTCCACCATCGCGTGCACCCGAAAACAGAGATGCGCGCTGCCCAGAACATCTTTCACGTTGGGAGGCAACAAATACGCTTGCTCGGGATCGTAGTCGAAAAATCGTGACATGCCCCTTTCTTGCCTACTTCATACAGAAAAACAAGCCCCTGCTATGACACAGACTCCGGAGGGACGACACCACCCGAAGCGCGGGCGCGAGGCCCAGCGCTGCGACGAGGCTCGGTCACCGACGCCGGGTGCCCCAGGTTCGCGCCGCTCTTTGGCGCTAACCTGGGTGGAAGCGCAAGGGTGGGGCAACCACCCGCCTCACTCGACTCCGGGCGGCGATTGGAAGTTGAGTGTGTTAGAGCTCTTACAAGTTGTTGGTGGATAGTGCTCGCTCCACCCAGGCATTCCGCCAAATCTCAGGTAGCGATAAATTGCGCTCACCACTCCAACGAAATCTACCCCGCCATGTCTCGTCGAGGAAACCAGCCCGTGTGGCGCGGGCAGCTTGTCCTGAGCGTGCCGAAGGCCCCGCGTCCCGCCGACAGCCCCGAGCCAACCCGAACGCCCTCGTCGTCGAAATCGACGAAAACGCGGTTGCCCGTCACCTGCTGGCGGCACCACCGAGGCGAGCGAACTTTGCGACGAAAGATGAAGGAGGTCGCTCTCGCTTGTGTGCTCGACAAACGCTACCCAAAGCAAGAAATTGCAGGTATGTACCTGACAGCGGCGTATTTTGGATGGCAAATGAACGGAATCGTCGAGGCATGCAGGCGACTTTCGTTTTCCCTCGAGCACCTGAGCGACCGGCAAGCAGCTTCCTTAGTCGCGAGGTTGAAGTATCCCGAGCCGACTCAACCTAGCGTTGTTTGCACAACAATGATCCTGAAGAGAACCAATCACATCCTGTATTTGATGTCTGTGGCCAAGCAGGACGCTTCCGCGAAGGAGTTTGCTCCGGATGAAGCCGTTTCTGGGATCTGACAAATATAGAACGCTCGTCGACACCTATCCTGACCCAACTACGCTCGCAAGCGCAATCGTAAAGGGGACCTACCTCGAACGAGTGGCTGTTCTGCGATTGTGGTTCACGGAGGGAATTCCATTCGCATTCAAATCGCGGCCGATGATCTACGAGGCAATGCGCGAGTGGACGGCACTACGACTTCAAGTCGACCCGAAATTTGTTACGCTAATCGGCAGCGCTAGAGTTGGATATTCTACTTCCTCGACTCCGAAATACGGACGCGTTTTCGGCGAGGCATCTGATCTCGATTTGTCCGCCGTCGGTCAAGTTTGCCCTCATCCGTTCCGATAAAGTTAACCCGCCGGGCGTATCTCTCGGTGACAGGACCACCGGACGCTAAGTCCTTTGTCCGGAAAATTTTGTCTATAAGTTCTTTGAAACCAAAGATTTTGTATGTCTCTCATTCCACAAGACCAGGGGGGGATCTATTCAATCGCGTTCGTTGCGACTGAGTGGGATCACGACGCTGATTGTTGGGGGGGTCGGATCGAACGCTGTCAACTCAACTCGGAAGCCTCAAATCTCCGGCGGTCTCCGATATGCCCCGCACTCCCTTTCCACTTCCCCCACCACCGCCAGCACCAGTTCCTCCTCCCAAGGCCGCCCCACGATCTGCACCCCGATCGGCAACCCCTCCGCCGACTGGCCCACCGGCACCACGGCTCCGGGATTGCCCAGCAGGTTGAACCACTCGGTGTAGCTCCACGCGTCCAGATACTTCACCATCTTGTTTTCGATCCGCCACGCGCGCTCGCCGTGCCGGAACGCGGGAATCGCCGCCGCCGGACACAGCAGGATGGGAATCACCTGCATCTGCGCCAGCACTTGCGCACGCAGTTCATCCCGCTGCAGCCAGGTGTAAAGCAGTGTGTGGCCGGTGTGCGGAGGCTCCGCCGTCACCCACCCCAAGAATTCTTTCAGCAGCGGCGACACTTCCTCTTCCTGCCCCTTGGTCACCGGGTTCAGCAGCATTCCGCCCGCCGTCCCAAACAGCTTCCACCACAAATCCCGCGCCTGCTCCAGACCCTCCGGACGAAACGGGACCACCTGGAATCCCGCGCGCTCCAAACCTTCGACTGCACTCTGCACCGCGGCCCGCGTCTCGGGAGTCACCGGCGTTCGCCCATCGTCCTCGAAATAGCCGATGCGAGTCTGCTTCAGTTCTTCACGCGAAATCTTCCGCAGCGGCACCGGCGCCGAAAACGGGTCCCCATCATCCGCCCCCGACATCGCTTCAAACAAAGCCTGCAGGTCTCCCACTGTGCGCGCCATCGGACCAACAACTCCCAGCAACGCGAACGGCCCCGCCGACGCGGGATAATGCCCGGTTGCCGGAATCCGTCCCGGAGTGGGCTTTAGCCCGCAGATGCCGCTGAAGTGCGCGGGCACGCGGATCGATCCGCCGCCGTCGCTGCCCACGCCACCCGCCGAACATCCCGCCGCGATTGCCGCGGCCTCGCCGCCGCTCGATCCGCCCGCCGTCCGCTCCAGGTCCCATGGATTGTTGGTGCGCCCATAAAGAAGATTGTCGGTCTCCCAGGCCATCAGCAACTCGGGTGTGTTGGTTACGCCCAGTACGATCGCTCCCGCCTCGCGCAGACGCGTGACCAGGACCGCGTCCTGCGGAGCGATATTGCCCGCCCGCAATTTTGTACCTGACTCACAGCGCAGCCCAGCCACATCCAGCGAACTCTTGATGCTGATCGGCACGCCGTGCAGTGGTCCGCGGAAATTGCCACGCGCCGCTGCCGCCTCGAGGGTGCGAGCATCCCGGCACGCGCGCTCCTGGTCGACATCCACAAACGCATTCAGCCGCGGATTGACCTCGGCGATCCGCGCCAAGTGCGCGTCCACCAGTTCTACCGGAGAGATTTTCTTCTGACGTACTTGTTCCGCCATCGCCAAGGCAGAAAGAAAGTTCAGATCACTCATGAAGACGCCGGCCTCAAAAACGCAAAGGCCGAGTCTAGCACGCAGAAACGCGCGGAAACGTTATGGTTCCGGGGGTTTGGTTGGCAGGGGTGCTGTGCGATCTTCGCGGCTAGACTTTGCGGCGTTTGCGCTGAGCGCCTTGAGATGCTACGAGCTAGACAGACTTCGACACTCGCGGGTCATGCCTTGGGTTTTCACGGACCGCCGCCCGCGTCGGCCTCTTCGAACTACGCTTGGTCAGCCACGCTTTCAGTTGGCGCCGTGCGTTCGGTGCCAGATCGTTGAACAGAATGCCCGCGCGCCCGGTGTCGTCGGCCCAGATCACTTCTCCGTTCCCCTCGATCAGGTGCGCTGTTCCGGGGAGAATGAATCGCAAAGGCACGTCGGCCGCAGGCAGTGGCTCCGACGCCTGCACCGACAGGCCGTCCTCACTCAACTCCAGCACCAGGGCAGGCACTGGACACACATCGCCAAATCTCAGGTACACCAGCGACTCGGTCTTCTGCCGCGCCGAACGCCTGCGGTCAGGCACCATGAAAGCCCGCCCCGCTCGCAAGGAGCGCGCTACCTGTTCCATCAGGAGCGGCTTGTAGAGAACAAAATTTGCGCCCGATTGGAAGGTGCTGCCGATGTCGGTCAGCGCGTCGATCATCGCAAACACCACCGGCCGCCGCTGCGCGGGCGAGAGCCGCGCCATCTTCACCACCGGCGCGGCGCCCGGCAAATCGAAATCCACCACCAGCGCCGAATAATGCCCGAGGGCGAGCAATTCCATCGCCTGCGGCCCGGAGGCGCATAATTCCTCGTCGATTTCCAGGTCCTCGAGAGCGCTCACCAGCACCCGCATCGATTCGTGCTCGCGGCACATGAGCAGCGCATTCAGCTTCATACCGCGCAGCTTATGCCTCCGGGTTGGCCCGGTAAAGTAACGCCAGTAATAGGGATTTTCTTACCAAAGGTG
>Ga0307479_10005588_pt1 | contig 11500 bp, 12 predicted proteins | sample atmos_gasesECM4C_FD_203743 | JGI IMG/M metagenome (GOLD analysis project Ga0307479, IMG submission 203743) | Hardwood forest soil microbial communities from Morgan-Monroe State Forest, Indiana, United States - atmos_gasesECM4C_515 | ecosystem: Environmental > Terrestrial > Soil > Temperate... | reverse complement strand
GAGATGGGGTGAAGACTTAGCGCCCGGCCCCTGCCCCAGCCCGGAACTATTCTTTCGCCGAGGTGACGTCGCGGTTCGCCGGATTGGTCATCGGCTTGCGTTGCGCCAAGGCCGCCACCGTCGAGGTGCCGATTGCGCCCTGCTCGTCATAGAGCCAGCACTCGCCGATCGCGATGCCGTCGCGCGCATGGTGGTTGACCACCTCGAAGCCTACCCATTCCGTCACCGGCAACCGGTACAGATAGAGCGTGACGTCGCTATTGATGAAGCCGAGCCCTTGGTCGCCGGCATTGGCAAAGGGGCTCGCGAAGTCGGCGGCGACCGCGACGCGGACGAAGGGCGAGGCCGGCGTGCCCGCGACCAGTTCGCGCACTTCGCTCAGCCAGAGCCGCCGCGGGCCTGATGTGCCCATGCCGCCCACGATCGGGCGCGTGGTCCATTTGCCGTGCATGCCGAGCCTGACATCGGTGGGCTTGGCGATATCGGCTGGCCGCGGCACCTCCCAGTTCGGCGGCGACCAGACATTGCCCGCGGGATTCTCGGTCTTGCGCAAAAGCTGGCAGGACGCCCGCGCCATGCTGACGCCTGCGGAGAAGAATTCGGCTTCGACCACCCTGATGCGCAGCCCGTCGCGCACGAGCTTGGTCTTGACTTCGATCGGCACGAGTTTCGGCAGGCGGAACATGTCGACCGTCAGCCGTGCCGGGACGAAATCATCAGCCCCATGATGCCGTTCGATCTCGAACGCGAGCAGGCCGATGATGACGCGGCCGTGGAGAGATTGCGGATCCCAGGGACCGTTGGCGACCTCGGTGGGAACGAAGCCATCGCCATCGCGCGTGAAGAAGGGTTGGTTTTTCATGCGCACGACCTTGGCGAAATGCGCATGAAAATCAAGCGCCGGTGCAGCGCTCCTGCAATGCCGCGCGCCACTCCTCGCGCACGCCGGTGTCCGTTTCCGTCGGCAGCGCCTGGGCTGCGATGGCCTCGAACGCCGCGCGTGCCAACAGTTGCGACAGCGCCCACACGGCCGCGCCCCGCACCAGCGGGCTGCCGTCGGCCAGCAACCGCCTGGCACTGTCTGTGAGATTGCGATCGGCGGAATTGCCGATGGCGATCAGCACATTGCGAATGAAGCGGTCGCGGCCGATGCGCTTCACCGGCGATTTCAAAAAGCGCTTGCGAAACGCCGCGTCATCAAGCTCGGCGAGATCAGCCAATTCCGGCGCGCGCAATTCATCGCGGGCCGCGAGCCGCGCTTCCCGCCCTGCCTGTGCAAACTTGTTCCACGGACAGACCGCGAGGCAGTCGTCGCAGCCATAGATGCGATTGCCGATGGCTTTGCGAAATTTGGGCGGGACCGGTCCCTTGTGCTCGATGGTGAGATACGAGATGCAGCGCCGCGCATCGAGCTTGTAGGGCGCAGGGAACGCCGCGGTCGGACAGATGTCGAGACAGGCGCGGCAGGAGCCACAGCGGTCAGTTTCCGCCGTGTCGAATGGCAGCTGCAGCGTCGTGAAGATGGCGCCCAGGAACAGCCACGAGCCGAACTGACGCGACACCAGATTGGTGTGCTTGCCTTGCCAGCCGAGGCCCGCGGCCTGCGCCAGCGGCTTTTCGAGCACGGCGGCGGTGTCGACGAATACCTTGACCTCGCAGGGGACGGTGGCGACCAGCCAGCGCGCCAGGCCCTTGAGGTTCTTCTTGATGACGTCGTGATAGTCGTCTCCCCTGGCGTAGACCGAGATCGCGCCTCGCGAACGCTCTCGCAGCAACGCGAGCGGATCCTGATCGGGACCGTAATTGACACCCAGCATGATCACCGAGCGGACGTCCGGCCAAAGCGCGCGGGGATCGGCGCGTCGCTCGGGATTGGTGGCCAGCCATTCCATCTCGCCATGCGCGCCGCTGGCGATGAAATCGAGGAAGAACTGTCGCGCGTGGCCGATCTGATCCGGCGCGGTCGCGCCGATGCAATCGAAGCCCAGCGCATGTGCTTGTTCGGCGAGCGCCGCCTTGAGATCGCCGGCGTCAGGCGTGGCGGCGGAATTCAGAAATCGAGATCCACGTAGGTCCGCGAGGCCGGCACGCCCGCCAGCCATTCGCTCAGCAGCGGACGGAACGACGGACGCGACTTCACCCGCGCGTACCAGTTCTTTGCTGCCTCGTCCTCGACCCATGGCACGTCGCCCAGATAATCGATCGCCGAAAGATGCGCCGCGGCGGCGAGATCCGCATAGGTGAGGCGCTCCCCGGCGAGATAGTTCCGCCGCTGCGCCAGCCAACCGATGTAATTGAGATGATAGCGCACATTGGTCTTGGCCGCGCGGATCACCTCCGCTGCCGGCGCGCCGCCACCGTCCTGCTCGGCCATGAAGCGCTTGTAGATCCGCTCGGTGACCAGCGGACTGGAGGCCTCTTCGAAAAATTTTTCGTTGAACCAGGCCGTCAGCCGCCGCACCTCGATACGCTCGGCCATCGCGGCCGGCAGCAGCCGGCGGTCGTCCATTTCGGCACCGTGGACCTCATCGACATATTCGGCGATGATTGCGGCGCTCGGAATGGCAAACTTGCCTTCCGCGAACAATACCGGTGTGGTGCCGGCCGGATTGAGCGTCAAAAATTCTTCGCGCCGCTCCCAGACCCGCTCCTCCACCAGCCGCAAATCGAGCCCGTATTCGCCGAGCACGAGGCGGACGAAGCGCGAATGGGGGCAGAACGGGTGATGGAACAGCGTATACATGCAGCCTTGGTGGTTTCACGCCGAAAGGTAAGATTCGCGACACTAGCTAAGCCTATCGGCGAGGCAACCGCTGTTTAGCGTTTTTTAAAGATTGCGGCCGGGACCCGAATGAGCGAGAAGAGCGCGCCCCTTTTGGCCGATTCAGTACGGATTGGATCATGATATCAGATGCGTTGCGGGCTGTGATTCTCGGCGTCGTCGAGGGCGTCACGGAATTTCTGCCCGTTTCCTCGACCGGTCATCTGCTACTGGCGGGGCGATTCTTCGGCCTTGGCGAGGATAATTTCTGGAAGACCTTTGACGTCCTGATCCAGCTCGGCGCCATCCTGGCGATCGTGGCACTGTATTTTCAAAAATTGTGGAAGATCGCGCTCGGCATGTTCTCCAACGAGGACGACCGGCGCTTCGTCATCGGCGTGCTGGTGGCTTTCCTGCCGGCGGTCGTTATCGGGCTGATCGCAGGAAAATATATCAAAGAGGTCCTGTTCAATCCCTGGATCGTCTGCTTCTCGCTGATCGTCGGCGGCGCGATCCTGTTGTGGGTCGATCAGATCGACCACAAGCCGCATGAGCACGATGCGACGAAATTTCCGCTGCTGACGTATCTCTGGATCGGGATCGCGCAGTGCCTCGCGATGATTCCGGGCGTGTCACGCTCCGGCGCCAGCATCGTGGCAGCGATGCTCTTGGGCGCCGACAAGCGTGCCGCGGCGGAGTTTTCCTTCTTCCTGGCGATACCGACCATGGTCGGCGCGTTCGCCTATGATTTCTACAAGAGCCGCGCGGAACTGACGACCGATCACCTCGGCCTCGTCGCGATCGGCTTTGTGGTGTCCTTCATCACCGCTGTTATCGTGGTGAAGACGTTCCTCGACTACGTCACCCGCCACGGCTTTCAGCTGTTTGCCTGGTGGCGCGTCATCGTCGGCACGCTCGGGCTGGTCGCATTGGCGCTCGGGTTTTGAGGGCTACGCCGTAGCCTGCAGCGCGTTGCCGTCGCGAGCGCGTTTGGCCGAGATGACGTTTTACGCGCTCTTCCGCTGAAACTGTCCGGCGGCGCGGAAGCGCCAGAGATATTGCGGGGCGATCGCTTCCAGCGAATCGGAGCTGATGCCCAACCCCTGCAGGGTCAGGCCGGCGGCCTTGGCGGCGTCGGACACGACGTTGTCGACGCGCAGCAGCTCGACCTGGTCAGGCGTCAGCTTCAGCGCGCCCGGTGCAAATTGCAGGAACGCCGCCTGGAATCTGGCGAGCCCAAATGGCAGCGACAGCAGCATCCGCTTGCGCTCGGTGATCGCCAGGATGATCTCCATGATCTCGCGCATCGTCAGCACTTCCGGGCCGCCGAACTCGTAGACGCCGCCCGGCCTGGTCTTGCCGTCGGCGGCGCAGGCCACGGCGGTCGCGACGTCGCCGACATAGACCGGCTGCAGCCGCGTGACGCCGCCGCCGATCAGGGGCAGCGCCGGCGCCATCCGCGCCAGCGCCGCGAAGCGGTTGGTGAACTGGTCCTCGGGGCCGAACATCAATGAGGGGCGGATGATCGTTGCGTCCGGCACCGCCGCCAGCACCGCCTGTTCGCCCGTGGCCTTGGCCCGGGCATAGCGCGAGGAGGACTGCGCGTCGGCGCCGATCGCCGAGACATGCGCCATCCTTGCACCCGCGGCGCGCGCGGCCCTGGCAACGGTTCCAGCCCCTGCCCCCTGGACCGCCTCGAACCTTTGCCCGCCGCTTTCGGTCAGGATGCCCACAAGATTGATCGCGACCTCCGAATCACGCATCGCGGCCTCGACCGAGGCTGGAAAGCGCAAATTGGCCTGAACGCTGTGGATCTGGCCGACCCGGCCGAGCGGCTGCAGGTGGCCGGCCAGTTCAGGCCGCCGCACGGCGACCCGGACGCGGTAGTCGCGCTTGACCAGCGCCCGCACCACGTGTCGTCCCAGAAAACCCGAACCGCCGAAAACCGTGACGAGGGTGTCCTGATTCGCTGCCATGGGATCATTCCTGCCGGTGGAAGGGGATCAATTCTCCCCGAAATAGCGGATTCGCGATACGCGATCGGTCGGAGGCTGTATAGCCCAATCGGATCGCACTTCGCCAATTTGACAAGCGCGCTCGTGATCCGTAGTAACCGCGCCATGCCCAGGTGGCGGAATTGGTAGACGCGCTGGCTTCAGGTGCCAGTGGCCTTACAGCCGTGAAGGTTCGAGTCCTTTCCTGGGCACCACCCACCCCTATTCTTTCGAATGACGTGGACGCAGCAGCAGCTTGAGCGCGCGCTCGGCGCGCCGCATCGGCTCGAGGCTGCGATAGGTCCGGGCGAGCAGCAGCGCGCCTTCGAGCTGGCTGAGCACGGCGGTGGCGATCGGGTCGGAGTCCTCAGGGTTGATACCGAAGCGTTCCAGGTGGCGGCGGATTTCACCTTCCCATTTCTGGAACGCGTCGCGCGCGGCGCCGCGCAGCGCCTCTGAATGGACCGCGGTCTCCAGCGCCGTTGTCGCGATCGGACAGCCATCCCGGAAGCCTGACTTTTCGAGGTGGGCGGCCATGCCCCGGATCAGGCGCAGAACGAACGCTTCGGCGCTCTCGGAAGCTGCCGCAGCCTGCGCAATGGCCCGCGCATTGGCATCGCCAGCCAGCTTCAGGGCCGCCTCGCCGATCTGCTCCTTGCCATCGGGAAAATGGAAGTAGAGCGAGCCACGCGGCGAGCCCGCGGCGGCCAGTATGTCCTGCAATGCGGTGCCGAAATAGCCCTGGCGGCGGAACAGGTCGGCTGCCGCGGCAAGGGTTTTTCCTTTGGAATCAAGATCTTTCGCCATGCGCGAAAATATCATTTGCAAATCTGTATGTCGACCGACATAGTATGTATGACGTCCTACATAGTCAGATTGCGCACACGCCTCCAAGGGCAAGGGAGCAAGGACATGAAGAAGGCGCTCGACATCGCGGCGATCGTCATCACAGCACTTCTGTTGCTCGTATTGTCGATCCAGTCGGTGCGAGGGCTGCTCGATCCGCAATGGGCCTCCGCGAGGTTCGGAGCAGCGGTCTCCGACGCGGCCGGAGTGCTGTTCTACCGCGTGTATCTGTCGCGCAACCTGGTCCTCGCGGTGTCCGGCGCGGCCTTCCTGCTGACCCGGCAATGGAAGCCGCTGGCGATCCTGCTCACGGTGACGGCCGCGCTCCCGGTGTTCGACATGTCCGTGTTGTCGCTGAACGGCATTACGCCGCCGGCCTTGCACCCGCTCGCTCTCGTGCTGCTCGGCGTCGCGGCCGGTCTACTGTGGCGACGGGTCATCCGGCCGGTCGCGAGCTGAGCAGCCCCGTGGCTCTGTCACGGTTCCAGACGTGCTGGATGCTCGCCTGTTAAGGTTTTGGGCGCTAGTTTGGCGCGTCGAATCGACCAGAGGCATCCTTCATGACCGTACGCCTGCATCGTGGCGACCTGCCCGATCTCACCCGCTACACCCGCTCGGTGGCCATCGATACCGAGACCATGGGGCTCAACCCGCACCGCGATCGGCTCTGTGTCGTTCAGCTGTCAAGCGGTGACGGGAGCGCGGATGTGGTGCAGATTCCCAAGGGACATGCCGATGCGCCGCACCTGAAGGCGTTGCTCGCCGATCCGACCATCACAAAAATATTCCATTTCGCCCGCTTCGATATCGCGGTTCTTTTCCACACTTTTGGCGTGATGCCGCAGCCGATCTATTGCACGAAGATCGCCTCGCGGCTGTCGCGCACCTACACCGATCGACACGGTCTGAAAGACCTGGTCCGCGAGATCCTCAACGTCGACATGTCGAAGCAGCAGCAATCCAGCGACTGGGGCGCGCAGGGCCTCAGCGAGGCGCAGCTCGCTTATGCGGCCTCCGATGTCCTGCATCTGCATGCCCTGCGCGAGCGCCTCGACGCCATGCTCGCCCGTGAAGGCCGTTCGGCGGCTGCGCAGGCCTGCTTCGATTTTCTGCCGACCCGGGCTCGGCTCGACCTGGAGGGCTTCGAGGCCGAGGACATCTTCGCGCATTCGTGAGCGGGGCTGGAGCTGCCGCCCCGTTTCGGTCAAAGTCGTTAAGCCAGTTCGGGGCTGCATAATGCGACGAGGCCCGATAGGATGGCACAGGGTAGACCGGCTAAGGGCGGCGTTGGTCTTGCACCCGGTCGCGGGCCGAGACGTCAACAGGCACTGGACCTTATCGAACGACCGGAACTGCCTTCAGGGCAGGACGTGGAGCGCGCCTTGGCGGAATACGCGCGGGTCTCGCGCGGAGCAACGGTGAGTGCAGCGGTGAATTCGGTGCAGAACCCAGCCTACCAAGCAGCGGCCCTGGAGGCGCGCTTTGCCGTTGCCGCGCGCCACAGCCGGCTGGTCCGGGCTCTCAGGATCGCGGTCCCCGCGGTCGTGGGGCTGGCAATGGCCGCGATCGTTTTGAAGTCTTATTTTTTCAATCCGTTCCACACATTCTTGCCGAACCTGCCCATCGATCGGGATGGCTTCGCGGTGTCCGGCACCAAGGTCACGATGGAATCGCCGCATCTGTCCGGCTTCACGCAGGACCAGCGGCCTTACGAACTCTGGGCCAAGAGCGCGGTCCAGGATTTGACCGATCCCGACCATGTCGAGCTCAGGACGCTGAAGGCCAAGGTCCTCATGGAGGATCAATCGACCGTGACCTTGGATGCCAGGACCGGCATGTTGGACAACAAGCAGCAGACGCTGGATCTGCACAAGGACATCTTCATGCAGACCTCGACGGGCTACGAGGCGCGCCTGAGCCAGGCTTTTGTCGATATGGGCAAGGGCACGGTCGACTCCGACGAACATGTCGACGTCAAGCTGACCAACGGAACATTGTCCTCCGACCGGCTACGGATCACGGGCGGCGGCGAGGTCGTCAGATTTGAAGGCAATGTCGTGATGCATTTGGATCACCTGGACGCGGACAACGCCAACGGCGAAGCGACCACGACCGCGGAGGCCGCTCCACCGGTGAAGCCCCGCGCGGGCTCCGGAAAGTCCGGCAATCCGAAATGATGAGGGTGACGGCGATGTCCTTCTCTTCGATCAGGCCCGCTGGGGCTTGCGCCGGCGCGGTTGTTCTGGCCGTCGTCGCCTGGCTTGTCGTCGGCAACGCCGCCGTGGCCCAGAGCGCGGTCCAGGGCGTGCCCAACGCGATGCAGGGCTTTTCGCAAAATCGCGATCAGCCGATTCAAATCGAGGCCGTCTCACTGGAGATGCGCGACAAGAAGAAGGAGGCGACGTTCGCCGGCAATGTGAAAGTGGTTCAGGGCGACACCACCATGACCTCGAAAACGCTGGTGGTGTTTTATGAGTCGAGCCAGTCAGGCCAGGCGCCGGCATCAGGGCAGCCGGCGGCTTCCAAGACGGCGCCAAAGTCGGCGCCGTCGATGCAGTCGACGACACCGGGTCCCGGCGGCGCCTCGTCGATCAAGCGGCTCGAGGCGAAAGGCAGTGTCCGGGTTACGCAGAAAGACCAGATCGTGACGGGGGAGACGGCGGTGTTCGACACCAAGACCAACCTGATCACCATGCTGGGCGGTGTGGTGCTGACCCAGGGCGGCAACGTGCTGCGCGGCGACCGGCTGCTGGTGGACATGACCACCGGCGTATCGCGGGTCGAATCCGATTCAGGAAAGGTGCAGGGACTATTCATCTCATCAGGTCAGGGAGGAGGCCCCGGACTTCCCGGACCTAGTCCGTCGCCAACCTCGCCAGCACCGGCTGGCTCGAGTAAACCCAAATAGCATCAATCACTTGTGTGGTTGCTCGCGCGGCTATGGTTGAAGCCGGCGCCGCGAGCCTGTATCTAGCTGTGCAACGCAGCGGATGCTCCGCTTCGCAAGGGACGTCCGTTCGATCATGCTGTGCGCAGGATTAAATCCGCCAACATGGGCAGCGGGATCGCCGTGAAAGGCTGAGTGGAGATGATGGATTTCCTCAGCATATTCCGACGCCGCTCCGCAAAGCGTGGCAAGCAGGGCTTTGGCCGCACCCGCGGCGACATCACCGCGATCGACGATTCGCTGGAAGAGCTGCTGACAGGCGTGCGCGACGTCCCGCCGATCGCGCGCGAGGTCCCAGTGCCCGGATACAATGCACCGCGGCCACCCGAGCCGGCTGTGGGCGTTCGACCGCCGCAGCAGGAGAGGCCGCGTCAGAAACCCAAACAAGCGGCGCGGCCGGCCAAGGCCAACGGCGCGGCTGCACCCCAGCTGCTGCGCCGCCCCGGGTTTCTGGCTGTGCACAGCGTGGAAAAAAGCTTTGGCACGCGGCAGGTCGTGCGCGGGGTTTCCATCTATGTCCGCCGCGGCGAGGCGGTCGGACTGCTCGGTCCGAATGGCGCCGGCAAGACCACCGTGTTCTACATGATCACCGGCCTGATCAAGGCGGATCGTGGCGCCATCGAGCTCGACGGTCACGACGTCACGCAGCTGCCGATGTATCAGCGCGCCCGGCTCGGCATCGGCTATTTGCCGCAGGAGGCCTCGATCTTTCGCGGCCTCACCGTCGAGCAGAACATCCGCGCGGTGCTTGAAGTGGTCGAGCCGTCCAGGAAGAAGCGGGAAATCAAGCTCGATGAACTGCTCGACGAATTCAACATCACGCGGCTGCGCAAGACGCCGTCGATCGCGCTGTCCGGCGGCGAGCGGCGCCGCTGCGAGATCGCGCGCGCCTTGGCGACGCGCCCGAATTACATGCTGCTCGACGAACCCTTCGCCGGCATCGATCCGATCGCGGTGGGCGACATCCAGGACCTGGTGCGCCATCTGACCAATCGCGGCATCGGCGTGCTCATCACCGACCACAATGTGCGGGAGACACTGGGCCTGACCGATCGCGCCTATATCGTGTATGCCGGGCAGATCCTGACCGAGGGCAGCCCCGACGACATCGTCAACGATCCGGATGTGCGCCGGCTCTATCTCGGCGAGGAATTCCGTCTGTAGTGATTTGGGTTTGAATCGCTTTTGGTTGCAATGCGGTGGTAACCACCCTTCAGCTAAACCGCCCTAGCCAGATTTTCCTATCCGTCAAGTCATGTACATCGCGCTCAGACTAAGATAAGCAAGAATCGGACCAGTTTTCACGGATCGATCTTGCCTCCATGGCGCTGACGCAGAGATTAGAATTTCGACAGACCCAGTCGCTGGTGATGACGCCGCAGCTGATGCAGGCGATCAAGCTGCTGCAGCTGTCCAATCTCGACCTGTCGGCCTTTGTCGAAGAGGAGCTGGAGCGCAATCCCTTGCTGGAGCGCGCCAGCGACTCCCATGAGCCGCCGGTCGCCGGCGAGCAAACCCCTGAAAGCGCTGAGTTTTCGGAAAGCGGCGCCGATCGCGCCGACGCCAATGGGGCGGATTATGCCGACGCCTCGGGCAACGCCGAGGACGGCTTCCAGCCTGCCCAGGAAGACTGGATGAGCCGCGATCTCGGCAGCCGAACAGAGATCGAACAGACCCTCGACACCGGGCTCGACAACGTTTTTTCCGAGGAGCCCGCCGAGACGGCGGCGCGGAATGCCCAGGACGCCGCGCCGACCACCTACACGGAATGGGGTGGAGGGGCGTCCAGCGACGAGGACTACAATCTCGAAGCCTTCGTCGCCGCGGAAGAGACATTGGGCGGCCATCTGGCCCAGCAGCTCGCCGTGGCATTCGCAGCGCCCGCCCAGCGCATGATAGGCCAACACCTGATCGACCTGGTCGACGACGCCGGCTACCTGCCGCCGGATCTTGGACAGGTCGCCGAACGGCTCGGCGCGACGTCGCAAGACGTCGATGCCGTGCTCATGGTGTTGCAGAAATTCGATCCGCCCGGCATTTTCGCCCGGAGCCTTGGCGAATGCCTGGCGATCCAGCTGCGCGAGCTCGATCGCTACGATCCGGCGATGCAGATGCTGGTCGCGCATCTCGACCTGCTGGCCAAGCGGGACTTCGCCGGCCTGCGCAAGCTCTGCGGTGTCGATGACGAGGATCTTGCCGACATGGTCGGCGAGATCCGGAGGCTCGATCCGAAACCGGGCCTGCGCTTCGGCACGACGCGAGCCCAGACCGTGGTCCCCGACGTCTATGTGCGGCCGCGACCGGACGGCGGCTGGCTGGTCGAGCTCAACAGCGACACCTTGCCGCGCGTTCTCGTCAATCAGGTCTACTATTCCGAGTTGTCGAAGACGATCCGCAAGAACGAGGAGAAGTCGTATTTCTCCGATTGCCTGCAGAATGCGACATGGCTGGTCCGCGCGCTCGACCAGCGGGCCCGCACCATCCTGAAGGTCGCAACCGAGATCGTGCGGCAGCAGGACGGCTTCTTCACCCATGGCGTCGCGCATCTGCGTCCGCTCAATCTCAAGGCCGTGGCGGATGCCATCCAGATGCACGAATCGACGGTGTCACGCGTGACCGCCAACAAGTACATGGCGACCAATCGCGGCACCTTCGAATTGAAATATTTCTTCACCGCTTCGATCGCGTCCGCCGACGGCGGCGAGGCGCATTCGGCGGAGGCCGTCCGTCACCACATCCGCCGGCTGATCGATGCCGAAGCTGCCGCGGCGATCCTGTCCGACGACACCATCGTCGAGCGGTTGCGCGAAGCCGGCATCGATATCGCGCGGCGGACCGTCGCCAAATATCGCGAAGCGATGCGGATTCCCTCCTCGGTGCAGCGCCGGCGCGAGAAACAGGGGACGCCGGGCCAGGTGCCGCGGTCGCGGAATACCGAACCGGCCTGAGTGC
>Ga0307479_10005587_pt1 | contig 11500 bp, 9 predicted proteins | sample atmos_gasesECM4C_FD_203743 | JGI IMG/M metagenome (GOLD analysis project Ga0307479, IMG submission 203743) | Hardwood forest soil microbial communities from Morgan-Monroe State Forest, Indiana, United States - atmos_gasesECM4C_515 | ecosystem: Environmental > Terrestrial > Soil > Temperate... | reverse complement strand
GGCTTTCTGCTGGCGGTACCGAAGATCGCGTTTGCATTTATCGGCGTTCTGTTCCTGATCTTCGGTTTCGGCGCGCTGCGCATGACGTCGTGGCAAGCGACGATTACCTGGACTCTCGCAACCACAGGCTTGATTGCTGTCTTCCTGTTCACCGACCTTCCCGTCGGGATGCCGGTGGGCACGCAAACCGAGCGCCTCGCCGCGATGCTCTGCTATGTCCTGACCATCGGCCAGTGCGCCTATGTGGGACTGTTCGGCAGCACGCTTCGAAAAACGCTCTACCGGCGCAGCGTCGAGCTCAAGGCCGCCTACCGCCGCATCGAGGAGCTTGCCGAGATCGACGAGCTGACCGGCGCCTTCAACCGCCGCTGCATCATGCGGATGCTGGAAGAGGAGATCAGCCGCGCCCATCGTCTCAATGCGCCCTGCGCGATCGCGGTGATCGATCTCGATTGGTTCAAGCGCATCAACGATGCCTACGGCCACCCGACCGGCGACGAGGTGCTGCGGACCTTCGCCATTACCATGTTCGCCAACGTCCGCACGATCGACCGGTTCGGCCGCTACGGCGGCGAGGAATTCCTCTTGGTGCTGCCCGATACGACCCAGCAGCGCGCGGTGGGCATGCTCGACCGGTTGCGCGCGATCATCGCCGAACTGGAATGGAGCGCGTTCTCCCCGGGCATGAGCGTGACGATGTCCGCAGGTGTCACGGTGCTGCACGCCAACGAAAATTCCGACAACGTCCTCGCCCGCGCCGATAGCGCGCTCTACGCGGCCAAGGCGCAAGGACGCAACCGCATCAATACTGCCTGAACCAGCCCATTTTCGTTTCCGGAGGCGAAGAAAGCGCCGCCGTTTTACATACTACTCCAGGATAGAGACCATGAATTCGAAATCCGCCACCGCCCCCGAAAGCCTGCTCGACGAGCTACAGGCCACGCTCGCGCACGGAACCGTCGCACGCCGGGTTGAGACCCTACGCCGCGTCACCGACCTCTTCGTCAACGGCGCGGTGGACTATTCCGACGACCAGGTCGCGTTGTTCGATGACGTGTTCCAATGCCTGATCGTTCATATCGAGGTGTCCGCCAGGGCGCTGCTTGCCAAGCGGCTGGCCCCGATCGAGACCGCCCCGCAGCAGACGATTCGCACGCTGGCCTACGACGACATCATCGAGATCGCCGGCCCCGTGCTGTCGCAATCAGAGCGGCTCGACGACGATACGCTGATCGAGACCGCGCGGCACAAGAGCCAGGCGCATCTGATGGCGATTTCAACCCGCCGCGTGCTGAGCGGCGCGGTGACCGACGTGCTGGTGCAGCGCGGCAATGACGAGGTGGTCCACAGCACGGTGAGCAATCCCGGCGCCCAATTTTCCGAGCGCGGCTTCAGCCGATTGGTCCATCGCGCCGAGGGCGATGATCATCTCGCGACCTGCCTCGGAATGCGGCCGACACTACCGCGGCACCTCTATCTGAAACTGCTTGCCAAGGCCTCGGAGGCGGTGCGCGCGCGGCTCGAAGCCGCCCATCCGAAACAGGCCGGCGAAGTGCCGACGGCGGTGCGTGAAGCGACCCGGCGCGCGCGCACCGCGCCAGCCGCCATCACCAAGCAGACGGCAATTGCGCATGCGCTGGTCAAATCGCTGTTCGAGGACGGCCGGCTCGACGAATATCAGGTGGAGCAGTTTGCCGAGGCCGGCAAATTCGACGAAGCCAATGCCGCGGTCGCGGCGCTAGCCAACGTGCCGGTTGCGATCGCCGAGAACATGATGGTGGAAACCCGCGCCGAAGGCGTGATGATCCTGACCAAGGTCGCGGGAATGTCGTGGGCGACGGTAAAGGCGATCATCCACATGCGCGACGAGCTTTCCGGCGGCGAGCCGACCGATCTGCAGGCCTGCAAGGAGACCTATGAACGGCTGCGGCCCTCGACCGCGCAGCAGGTGCTGCGCTTCCACCGCATGCAACAGACGGCGCCCGCGGCTTAAAACCTAAGCAGCCTCGATCCCGCGAGCGCACCGACGGCGGTCACGGCTGCCGTTGCGATCGTGTACCAGGTCGCCACGAACAGGGGCGAGTCGTCGGTGCAGTGCGAAGCGTAGAGCGTTGCCGCCAGTCCTGCCGACAACAATCCGGCGATGGCGCCGGCGACCGCCGGGCGCGCCGGGGCGCCATGGCGCAAGCCGAGCAGCGCGGCGACGAGCAGCGGCAGCGACATCAGCGGGATCGCCGTCATGCAAATCTTCGAATTGCTGCCGACCAGGCGCGTCATCATCGGCAGCCGCTGCGGCATCATCATCTCGCCGGCGATGCCGGCCGTAAGCACGCCGACCGGGATCATCAACAGCCAAGCCCAGCCGCGCAGCGAGGCTTCGGGCCGCGACAGATGCAGGCTGACCATGATGGCCGAGATCGCGAGCGCCAGCGTGACCGCAAATTTGAGGTCGAAAAACGGATTATGCATCGCGGTCATGACGTCTGGCCTGACGCCCAAGGCGGTGAAGAAAATCAACAGCGACACCGGTGCCGCCGCAAGCAGCGCCAGCGCCAGCACGAAGCCGACCGGCCGGGCCCGATGCATGTTGTCGGCAGCGAGCGTTCGAATGAGCTGATCGGTGTCCATTCTCATTGTTCCCGCAGTTTGGCGGTGAGGCTCGCGAGCCCGCGATGCAGCGCCACCCGCACCGCCCCCTCGCTCATCGCAAATTTCGCCGCCGTATCCCTGATCGATGCGCTTTCAACCGCGATCGATTGCAGCACCTCGCGCTGCCGTGCCGGCAGCGCGTTGAGCTGGGCGGCGACCTCGCTCGCAGGCGCGGTTTCCGCGGCGGGCTGGTCGGCAAGCGTTTCGGCGAAGTCGTCGATATTGACGAAGATCCGCCTGCCGCGCCGGCGCAGCGCATCGATCAATTTGTTGCGCGCGATCGCAAACAGCCAGGGCGCGAACGGCGCGTTGGCGTCCCAGGTATGCCGTTTCAGATGCACCGCCAACAGAATGTCCTGCACGATGTCCTCGGATTGATCGACGGGTTGTCCTGCCCGCGCGAGACCGCGGCGCGCGGCGGCCCGCAGGACCGGCGTGATCGCTTTGAGCAGGCGATGATAGGCCGCGCTGTCTCCAGCTATGGCCGACCGCATCAGGCCGGTCCATTCGTCTTCACGTTCGCGCACGCACGCTCCCACCATGCAATTCGGTCGATGTTTCAATTTGTTACGCCGGAAATCGCCAATCACGAAGTCGTGACCCAGATCGTGATCGAACGGGGCGCAGCGCGACAACGGCCGCATGCCGGACCGCCGGCGCGCCCACCGGTGCCGCTCGCGTCCCGCCTCATAGCATCGATCGGTGCAGGCTGACACGGGCTACCCAGATGTGCCGAGCTTCTGTGCAAAACGCAGCGCCGCCACTGTCGCCCCGCTTTCGCCCGGTGGTGCGCGAAAATTCCCTTTTTCTGCCGCGCTGTGGTCACGTCCCAGGTCTCTTTACCGGCGTCTGGGACTCGCAAATGGGGGATCGCCAATGATTGTGGCAACCTGGCGTTCAGCGTTGATAGCCGCAATTGGGATGGTCTTGGGTCTCGCGGGGCCGCTGCACGCCACATCGAGCGCCGACGATGTGTCCGCGCAACCGATCCGGGTGGTGGCCAACGCCAACGCGCAAATGCGGTCGAGCGATACCCCTGCCGCCGATGCCCAGTCCGCAGCGACCGCCGAGACGATGCCTGCCAACTCACCGGACGGCCAGCCGGCCGCCACCAACCCGATGGTCGCAGCGGCCGAAACGCCGGTTGCCCGCGAGGCCCCGTCGCCGAGCGCCAGCGAGCACTCGATTTGGGACGAGACCTCGCTGATCGGCAAGATCTTCATCGGTTTCGGCGCGCTGCTGACCATCGCCTCCGCCGCGCGCATGTTCATGGCCTGACGATTTTCGTTAAGCCCCCCGGGGGCGCGACACCCGCAGCGTCCCGGAACCCGCACCTCGACACCACTTGAAGCCCACCCCGGCAGCGGGCACATTGTCCGTCAAATCAAGCCGTGGAGCGGGTCATGAGCGCGTTCGAGCACATCCTTGTCGACAGCCAAGGCGCGGTCGGCATCATCACGCTCAACCGTCCGAAAATGCTCAATGCGCTGTCCTTCGGCGTGTTTCGCGAGATCGCCGCCGCGGTCGACGACCTCGAGGCCGACGACAAGATCGGATGCATCGTCCTGACCGGCAGCGAAAAGGCGTTTGCCGCCGGCGCAGACATCAAGGAAATGCAGCCCAAAGCCTTCATCGACATGTTTTCCAGCGACTTCGCCGCGATCGGCGGTGACCGCGTCGCGAAATGCCGCAAGCCGACGATTGCGGCGGTCGCGGGCTACGCGCTCGGCGGCGGCTGCGAACTCGCGATGATGTGCGACATCATCATCGCCGCCGACACCGCGAAATTCGGCCAGCCGGAGATCACGCTCGGCACCATCCCGGGCATCGGGGGCACCCAGCGGCTGACCCGGGCGGTCGGCAAGTCCAAGGCGATGGATTTGTGCCTTACCGGGCGGATGATGGATGCGGCAGAGGCCGAGCGGAGCGGCCTCGTCAGCCGGGTGGTGCCTGCGGACAAATTGATGGACGAAGCATTGGCCGCGGCGGAGAAGATCGCCTCGATGTCGCGGCCCGCAGCGGCGATGGCGAAGGAAGCCGTCAACCGCGCCTTCGAAACGCCGCTGACGGAAGGGCTCAACGTCGAGCGCAACCTGTTCCACTCGACATTCGCGCTGGAAGACCGCGCTGAAGGCATGGCGGCGTTTATCGAAAAGCGCAAGCCGGTGAACAAGAACCGGTAGGGGTGCGGACTCTGTGAGCGCGGATTCCTCAGAGCTACAGTCTCGTGTCCGCGCCGAAACAAGTCATTCCTCGGGCCTGAACGCAACGATCTGCGCCCGCAATTCATCCCGCACCCGGTCAAGCACGCTCTCATATTCACGGGTTTCGGTCTGTCGGAACAGCCGCACGCTCGGGTACCACGGGCTGTCGTCGCGATCGAGCAGCCAACGATAGTCCGGCGTGTAAGGCAGCAAGATCCAGGTCGGGCACCCCAGCGCGCCGGCCAGATGGGCGACGCTGGTGTCGACGGTGATCACCAGGTCGAGACAGGAAATCAGTGCCGCGGTCTCTGCGAAGTCGGTGAGGTCAGCGGTCAGATCGATGATGTCGTTCCGCTCGCGCAGCACCACCGCATCATTCAGGCGCGGCTCCTTCTGCAGGCTCAAAAAGGTCGCATCGACGTCGAGGATGCGCGAAAGCGCCTGCAGCGGGATCGACCGGTTGTGATCATTCGTGTGGGTTGGACGGCCGGACCAAACCAGACCGACCCGGAGCCTGGCATGAGGGCCGAGGCGATCTTCCCAGGCTTGCACGCGGCTCTTGGCAGGAGAAGGCAGATACGGTGTCGTCGACGGGATCGTATCGAGACGTGTTCCGAAGGCCAGCGGCAGGCTGGATATCGGACAATGCATGTCGAATGCCGGCAACGTGTTCAGTTCCGACGTCGGAACGCACTGCGAGACACCGGGCAGACCCGACAAGAGACGATGCAGCGGGCTCTGAACGGCAAGAATGACGCGAGCCCCGTGCTCAGTCAGCATCGGCACATAGCGGACAAAGTGAATTGTATCTCCGAGCCCCTCGTCCGCGCAGATGAGGATGGTCCTGCCTTCGATGTTTTTCTCGCCGAGCCAGGTCGGTCGAGGAAATTTCGGATAGGTCGCCGAAGGCAACTGCAACCGCGCTTCGTGTCCGACCCAACCGGCCTCGAAATTGCCGGTCAACCTGTGATAAACCGACACATTCCAATCGGTGCGCGCGTTGCTCAGCTTGAGCGCTTTCATGCGATCGTAGAGCGCGAAAGCGTGGTCGAAGCGGTGTAGTTCAGCCAGCGCGATGATCTTGTTTTCGAAGGCCTCGACCAGGTTCGGTCTGATCTCAAGGGCCTTGTCCAACCATCCCAGCGCCTCTTCATGCCGGCCAAGCGACCGCAGCGCGGCGCCGATCGTGTTGCAGTTGTCGGCGTTGCCTGGATCGAGCGCGTAGACCCGTCTGCTGTCCGCCAGAGCTTCCTCGAGCCTGTTCAGGTAGTACAGCGCACGCACGCGACCGATGAGCGTCGGGGCATGGTTCGGCAGCACTTCATCGCAGCGATCGAAATGCGCCAGAGCCTCCTCGAACCGCCGGAAATGATTCAGGAGAATCCCGCTCTTGTAGGCAGCGTCCTGATGACGCGGATTGAGCTTGAGCGCCTGCTGAAAGCTGAGGAGCGCACGATCAAAGCTCGCCAGCTCCAGGAGGATGGAGCCCATGCGTTGCCATAACTCCGCATCGTCCGGCTTGAGCTGCACGGCCTTGTCGAAGACCTTCAGCGCCTCCTCGCGCCGTCCTTGCTGCTGCAGCGTGGTTCCCAGGCTCGCGAGATATTCCGGCTTCGGATCTTGCCCAATCGCACGCGCGATCCACTCCACCGCGTGATCGTATTGTTCGGCGTGCAGCGACAACAGGCCCATCAGGTGCAGCGTGTCTGCATGATTGGGATCCGCGGCGAGCGCTTGCTGGCCGCGGAGCTGGGCGTCGAGGTATCGTTCGGCCTGCATATGGGCAAAGCCGGCTTCATAAAGCGCAGTAGGGGTGCTTGCGCTCGGCTCGTGCGCCGTCTGGGAACAACCAGCCGTCAGGCCTTCGCCGATCAAGGCGCTCCGGGAAGTTGGGGCGACCGGCCGCCGTTCGCGCTTCATGGGCGTGTTTTCAAAAATGACCTGCGCAACAGCCTCTAGACGATTCGCCGCTGTCAAAAAAGCTGTCGGGCGCTAGCCCGCCCTGCTCCGCGCCAGCGCCGCGCCAACCAGCGCGCGGTAGGCGCACTCGGCGAGATTGGCGGGGTTGTCGAGACCGAGCCGCGCCAGGGATTCACGGTCGGCGGCATCGGGCGCGCGGGTCAGTCCCTGCCACAACAGGCCGGCGAGCTGCAGCGGCGTGCGTTGCGCGTCCTGCAATATCTGCAGCGCCGGGATCAGCCGCTGCTCGACCTCGGTGAAATCGGTGCCGAATGGAAACGACGGCAACAGGCCGGCCTGGCGCGCCGGCTTCAGCGCGCTCGCAATCCGGGTGGGGTAGTTCTCGCGATACGCCGCCGGAATTTCAAAATTCCTCGGCAGCTTGCCGGCATCCTTGGCGGTGCGCGCCAGTTCATCCTGAAAGCGGGAGTCCGCGACCTTGAGCATCGCTGCGATCACGTCGGCGTCGGATTTGCCCCTGAGATCGGCGATGCCGTATTCGGTGACGATGATGTCGCGCAAATGCCGCGGAATGGTTTCGTGGCCGTAAGCCCAGCGGATGTTGGATTGCGCCTTGGCGCCGGCCTGCCGGGTCGCCTCCAGCGCCAGGATCGAGCGCGCGCCGCGCAACGCGAACGCCTGCGCCACGAAGTTGTACTGTCCGCCGACGCCGCTGACGACCTGGCCGTTTTCGAGGCCGTCGGAAACCGCCGCACCCATCAGGGTCGCCATCATCGCATTGTTGACAAAGCGCGCATCGACGCGGGCGGCGCGCTTTACGTCCTCATCGCCATAGAGCTCGTTGGTAAAGGACACCGGCATCATCTGAATGCGCGCGATCTGTTCGCCCTTCATCTCGCGCAAGCTCCGGTAGAACGATTTCGGCCCCAGGAAAAACGCGCCGTGCAGGATTACACCATTGACCTCGCGCGTGAGGATGCCGGCCTCGATCAGGCCAACAAACGCTTCGGTGAGCATCTCGCTGACGCCGTAGAGGCCTTTGTCGAACGAACCGGTCTGAAGCGCCGGCAATGCCGCGTCCGCCGGCGCGAGCCGCGTCATGATGGAACGGAACTGCGCGCTGTCGCGATGGCGCACGATCAGCCCCTGCGCCAGCGCGTCGCCGACCTGTCCGATCCCGATCTGCAACGTGCCGCCGTCGGGGACGAGGCCCGCGGCATGAAGGCCGATGGCATATTTGGTGTCTGAGATCGGTTCCGACGGCGGCGCGAACAGCGGAAAGTCGGTCGCGGGGCTGTCGAGCACCGCGCTGAATTCGTCGGCCGGCAGATCGCCGGCGCCCGGCATGAACGGCAATTCGGAATTGACCTGGGCGACCAGCTTGAACGCGACACGGCCTTCGGCACGGGCGCGCAACACATCCAGCGTGGTGTCGGTGTTGCAGCTCAGGCTGTAGCGCGGAACACCCTCGACGAGGCGCTTTGCCACCAGTTGCGTGACGACGTTGAGGCCGGCGTCCATGAGATAGGACGCGGCATGGGTGTAGTTCGCCGAAATGTAGTTCTGCTGCGCCGACGGCACGTGCAGCCACCTTCCCGCCAGGAAGAAGAACTCGATGACGCGGATATTGGACGGCAGCGCGCCCGCGCGCAGCGGCTCGGCATAGGCGAGATCAGGGTAGCCGCCGAACAGCCGATCGATCACCGGCGCGATGAAGCGCCGCTCGAGCAGACTGCCCGGTTTCGGCTTTTCCAACGTCAACGCCGAAAAGAACGTCAGGTCGATCGAGCGGTCGGCGGCCGCGCGCGCATAAAGCGCATTGACAATGTGGTTCGCCTTGCCGAGCCCGAGCGGCAGGCCGACCACGAGCCTCGTTCCGACATCACGGACGATATCCTCCGCGATCGCCTCGGGGTCGCTGAATATGTTCGGCATCTCAGGAATCACCCGGGAAACTACGGAAAGGGACGCCCGGAATCGGGCTTTGGCAGGCTATCGCATTTGTCGTCTGTGACGAAGGCGCAACAGCGACGCGCGAGTTTGCGCTACGTGCAGTTTAACAGTGGCGTGACGGCACTTCTGTTAGCTAAGGATATCAAGCGCGTCGGCGGGGGCTGAGGGCCGAGGCTGGTAAAATGATTGATTGAGTGAGCTGCTAATCGGGCCAGCCGATGAAAAGCCGCCGCATTCACGTCACGGGCGCCTCCGGTTCGGGCGTCACCAGCCTCGGCCGCGCCTTGGCGGAGACCTTGGCGCTGCCGCATCACGACACTGACGATTATCTCTGGAAGCCGACCACGCCGCCCTATCGGGAGCTGCGCGACGTTGCCGAGCGCCTGCGGCTGATGAATGAGATGTTCCTGCCGCGCGCGGACTGGGTGTTGAGCGGCGGCCTCGATGGTTGGGGTGACGGACTCGTTGGAAGCTTCGATCTGGTGGTCTTCCTCAATACGCCGCACAAGCTCCGGATGCAGCGCCTGCGCGCCCGCGAGGCCACTCATTTCGGAGCCCACGCCGTTGGTCCCGGTGGGTGGCGGCATGAGGAGACGGAGGCCTTCATCGAATGGGCCTCGCACTATGAGGACGGCAGCCGGGAGGGCCGCAGCCTGGCGAGGCATGAGAGTTGGCTCCTACGACTGCCTTGCCCCGTGTTGCGCCTCGACGGATCGCGGCCGCCGTCCGAGCTGGTTCTCGAAGTGCGGCGCATCATCGATAGCTGAGCTGCGATAAACCGGCTTGTACAACGACGCGCAGGCGTTCAGGCTATTTGCCATCAACGGGCGCGGAAAGCGCCGCATCGATTTCGGGACGAAACGCAGCATCAGTGCAACCAGCGAGGTAACGACGCATGCTGACGCGACGCAGTATCCTGCTTGCCTCCATCGCGGCCGGAGTGACCATGCAAAGCCGAGACGTTTCCGCCAAGGCATCCCAGCCATCGACGCCGGTGAATTTCGACGTTCCCGCCGGCGCCTGTGACTGCCACACCCACATTCATGCCGACCCGGAAAAATTCCCGTTCTATGCCGGCCGCGTCTATACCCCGGAACCGGCATCGCCCGAGGAGATGAGCGCGCTGCACAAGGCTCTGCATATTGAGCGCGTGGTGATCGTGACACCGAGCGTCTACGGTCCCGACAATTCCGCAACCCTGTTCGGCATCAAGGCCCGCGGCGCGACCGCGCGCGGTGTCGCCGTGATCGACGACAAGACGAGTGAAAGCGAATTGGACGCCATGCAGCAGGCGGGCTTTCGCGGCATCCGGCTCAACCTCGCGACCAGCGGCGTCAACGATCCGAATGTCGCTCGTCAGCGCTTTCAGGCCGCGGTCGATCGCATGAAGGCGCGTGGCTGGCATGTCCAGCTCTTCACCTCGCTTGCGGTGGCCTCGGCGATCAAGGACCTCGTCGCCTCGGCTCCGGTGCCGGTGGTGTTCGATCACTTCGGCGGCGCACAGGCAGCGCTCGGCGTGGATCAACCGGGATTCGCCGATCTCCTGGAACTGGTCAAGTCCGGCAAGGCCTATGTCAAGATTTCCGGCGCCTATCGGGCCTCGAAGCTGGCGCCGGATTATCCCGACGCGGCGCCGCTCGCCCGCGCGCTGATCGCGGCCAATGCGGATCGGATCGTCTGGGGCACGGACTGGCCGCATCCGGATTCGGTCACGCCGCCCGATCGCAAGATCACCGACGTGACGCCGCTGTTCCAGATCGATGACGGCCGCCTTTTCAACCAGCTTCCGGTGTGGGCGCCGGATGACGCGATCCGCAGAAAAATTCTGGTCGACAATCCGGCGCGGCTTTACGGGTTTTGAGAGCCGGCGGTTGAAACCGCCGCTTGAACGTGCCGCGGCGCCTCGTCAGGATGGTCACGCAACCACCTGCTGGCTTTACGTAATCCGCCGAACGGGAACAGGTGGAATCCGGCAATCGACGCGGTCGCGGCGCGAGGTGCCGCCTGCAGGCCGCGCAGCACGTCGTCCGGCCCGGTGTCGGTCAGCAGCCTGCCGAAGCGGCCGATCTGGCCGCGCAGCGCGCGCATTGAATTGCCGATGCCGCAGCGGAGCGCAAATTTCGTCAGCGTCGCCGGCGTCGCCGGTCCGGCAAGACCGACGATCACCGGAAGATCGATGCCTCGCACAACGAGTTCGCCAAGCAGCTTGAGGATCGGCGCGCTTTCGAAGCAGAATTGCGTAACGATATCGACGTCGATGTCGGTCTCACGACCCCAATCCCGCCACGCTTGCAGCTGCTTGAAGGTACTGGCGTCGTCGAGATAAGGATGGCCCTCGGGATGGCCGGCGATACTGACACGGGCGATGCCGCGCGCCGCCAACAGTCCGCTCGCCGCCACGTCGCGGCTCGACTTGAACGGCCCCTTCGCAGCCAGCACGTCACCGGCAATCAGGAGCACGCGGCCAACATCGGCCTCGACGCATGCGCGCAACAGGAAATCGTCCAGCGCCTCGCGCGAGGCGATTTCGCGCGCGGCGATATGGGGAACCGGGTTGAAGCCGGCGCGCCGCAATGCGACCGCGGTCTCGACATTGTGGCGGTAGTTGTCGCCGGGCAGAAAGGTGATGGTCACTTCGGTGCCGGCGGCGAAATTGTCACGCAACTCCTGCACCTGATGGCCGCGGGAGGAGACTTCCACCGACGCCGAGGCGAGAAGCGAAGCAAGGTCGCTGGATGCGGCGGAAGCGGGTGCGGTCACGGGCTCGTCCCTCA
>Ga0307479_10005586_pt1 | contig 11502 bp, 11 predicted proteins | sample atmos_gasesECM4C_FD_203743 | JGI IMG/M metagenome (GOLD analysis project Ga0307479, IMG submission 203743) | Hardwood forest soil microbial communities from Morgan-Monroe State Forest, Indiana, United States - atmos_gasesECM4C_515 | ecosystem: Environmental > Terrestrial > Soil > Temperate... | reverse complement strand
GCCGCTGGCCTGACCAGTACCATTCAGAATACCTGCTGTACGTTCGGTGTTACGAGCGCCGAGGACTTGCCGCGCGTCACCGGCATCAACACCATCCCGACGCAGAATTTGAATGGCGTGCCGTTCCTGTTGCCTCCGCCTCCACCGAGCTGGCCGCAGACCCCAACGGTTAACGCTCAGGCCAACTTGTGGGGAACCGACAACACCATGAAGAGCCCTCACGCCTACACCGCCGATTTTTCCATTGGACGTGAGCTGCCAAAGCGATTCTCGGTGCAATTTGCGTATGTGGGCCGTTTTGGCCGCGATCTGCTCACACAGCGCGATCTGACTCAGCCTCTGGACATCGTCGATCCGAAGACGGGAATCGATTACTACAAAGCGGCATCTGCGTTGTCGAATCTGGCGAGGAAGTTTGCCTTGGCCAACAACAACGGGCAGCCCACCAACTATTACCAGGGCTTCCCTACGACCGCCCAGATTGCCAGCGTCACCGCCGCGATGGTAGGGCCAACCGCGCAATACTGGGTGGATATGTTGCCAAAACTTCGCCCCGGTGCGGCGCAGTATCAGGACCTATTTACGTGCCTCATCCCCTCCACCGCGAATACGACGGATGGACTGGTGCAATCTGTTTTCGACTTGTACTACAACCCAGCTCTGTCGGTGATCGGGGATGAGATCGTAGGGTTGGCAGACGTCGACTTGTACGGCGGGCTCGGCGACAACACGACACCATGCGGCAGCACCACGCCCCAACCCTACTTCTTCAACGGTCCGAAGGGCTTGTTGGGCAACAACTCCGGCCAGTTCTTAAACAATCAAGCCATCTCGATGTATGGCTGGAGTTCGATCGGCAGCTCAAGTTACCATGCGCTGCAGGCCAGCCTGAGGAAGCAGTTAAGCCACGGAGTTCAGTTCGACCTCAACTATACCTACTCGAAGTCTATGGATATCACTTCGGCGGCATCGCGCGTCGGATTTTCCGTCTATGGCTACCAGAATATCGGCCTGGTCGGAAGCCGGCTGGCCAATGCTTTCTCCCCGAACTCGGCCCGCGCCGTTTCCGATTTTGATCTTACCCACCAACTCAATCTCAACTGGATTGCCAACCTGCCCTTTGGCAAAGGGCGGGCCCTCGCGGGCAACGACGGTGGGCTAGTGGACGCTTTCATCGGCGGATGGCAGCTCTCAGGCCTGGCCCGCTGGACTAGTGGATTCCCTTTCAGCGTGGATGGTGGCCAGCGCTGGCCTACGGACTGGTTCCTGACGGCCATCACTCAGATGACTTCACACCCCAAAACGGGCACCTTCAAGGGGAACGGCGCTGTCAACGTCTTCGCCGATCCGGCAGCAGCACAGGCGGATTTCACGTTGCCTCTTCCGGGCCAGGTCGGATCGCGCAACGTCCTGCGTGGAGACGGCTTCGCGGAATTAGATATGACCCTGGCCAAGACCTGGAAGATGCCTTACGCCGAGACCCACAGCCTGCAATTTCGGTGGGACGTCTTCAACCTGCCGAACCAAACGCGCTTCAACGCACAGGGAGTAGGATCGTCTCTGCTCACTTCGCTGACCCAGTCGCCGAACAATTTCGGAGCCTACACGAGCCTGCTGACGCAGCCGCGCGTCATGCAGTTCGCGCTGCGCTATGAATTCTGAGGCTTGCGGCGGGGAACAGCCGTCTGGGGCGCCCCATTTTCTCGCGTTGTTGGCGAGAAGTGGGGCTTGTCATTTTTTCCGAAGGGCGCTACTTCTTCGGCTGCGCGGTCGGCGGCAGTAATCCATTCAGGCGCAAATAGATCGCGGCGGAACTGTAGTGGTCGGCCCAGTCGTTGGAGAGGGCGATCAGGGCGAAGGCCCGCGATCCCTTGCGCCCTCCGAATAGTTCAACTTCGTCGGCGAGTTTGGAGTCGTCGACTTTGTTGAGCGCGGCGGTACAAAACTCGAAACTGGCCTTCAACGCGACGACCAGTTTTTCTTTGCCGTCCGACTCCTTCAGTGGGGCGGCTTTGACCTCGGGCAAGTCTCCGATCTTCGAGCACAGGTAGTTATTCGATTCGATGATGTGCAGGACGAGGTGGCCGAACGTCATCTGCTGTTCGGTGGGCTTGTATCCGAACTTGTCGGGGGGCATTTCCTCGACCGCCGCCACCAGATTTTTCTGCTGGCGGGGCATGATCTGTTTCACCACCGACGTAACCGGATTCTTTTCCTGCGCGAGAACTGCAGTGGCTGCAAAAAGCAGAAGTAAACAAAACATGCGTTTCATGATGTGCTCTCCGCTCGTGCCGCTTCAGGACGGGCTTGGTCCGCTCTCATTCTACTCAGCCGCTCCTGGCGGCGCGAATCTGTACCCTCTGTGGTTAAGAGCACGGACTTGCGCCTCATGGCACAATGGAATGTGGCGATGCACACTGAGCGACCCCTGCGCGCTCCTGATTTCCTCTATGGGACCGCCTGGAAAGAAGAACGGACAGCGGTGCTCACTGAGTTCGCCATCCGCGCGGGCTTCCGGGGCATCGATACCGCTAACCAGCGGCGGCATTATTTTGAAGCCGGGGTGGGCGAAGGCCTGGCGGCCGCGTATCGTGACGGTTCGGTGACGCGCGCTGATCTTTTTTTGCAAACGAAATTCACTTACCAGCGGGGCCAAGACCACCGCCTGCCCTACGAGGCATCGGCCAGTCTGGCCGATCAGGTCGCGCAATCCCTGGCCAGTTCGCTCGAACATCTCGGGACCGACCACGTCGATAGCTTCGTGCTGCACGGGCCTTCGTCGGGCTACGACTGGGCCGACGCGGACGCCGAAGTATGGGAGGCGATGCGGAAGGAGCGCGATGCCGGGCGCACGCACCTGCTCGGTGTGAGCAACGTTTCCCTGCGCCACCTGGAGCAGATGGACGGCGCTCACGCAGAACTTCCGGCATTCGTGCAGAACCGCTGTTTTGCAGACCTCGGTTGGGATCGCGAGGTGAGATCTTTCTGCAAGGAGCGAACTATCACCTACCAGGGATTTTCGCTGCTCACCGCCAATCAGGAAGTGCTGCAACATCCGGCGCTGATCAGTTTCGCGCAGAGGCTGAACGCGACTCCCCCGCAGGTGGTGTTTAGCTTTGCACGGGCGGTCGGAATCTTGCCGCTGACAGGCACGTCCGACCCAGATCACATGAAGCAGGATCTGGCCAGCGCTAGCGTGCAACTCCCACCAGAGGTGATACTGGCAATCGAATCGATGGCCGAATAAACAGCCTTACTTCATCGCGGGCTTGATCTCGGTCAGATCGCGCTGCATCTCGCTCCAGCCACCGGTCGGCACAGCCAGCGTAGCGGTGGAAATTCTCGTTTATAGCGATCCCAGGGCGGAAGTAGCGAGTTTGTAGACCAGATACCAGACGACGACGACGGTAATGGCTGTCGACCGCTTGACCTTGCTGGTGCAGGCAAAGCCGATCCCTAGCAGCACAATCGACCAGATGTTGATGAGATCGAGGGACGAGGCCATCCCGCGGACGAACTTGGCTGTGGTGTCGGGGTCGAGATAGTAGGCGAGGTTGGTGCCGACAGGATTGTTGATGTCGAAGCCCTCGGGATTGATGCCCGCAAACATCGAGATGGTGCCGAGGATCCCGCCGATGATGCTTGGGAGAGCGGCATACATCACGATGGCGTAGCCCTGCTTAAACGACGTTTCGGCGCCAAGCGCCGCCTTGAAAGTGAGCCACAAGGCGAGCGTTTCAATCAGGAAGTAACAAAGGATCAGTGCCGGGCTGCCGTAGCCAAAGCCAGCGATGATTTTGCTGGATATGCTGAGCTGTCGGGCCTGCTGGTCCGCCGGCAGTTTGTCGAACTGATCGGCCCGCTTGGAGTGCGCGATCTGGTTCTTGCTGATCTGCTCGAAGCCAACCTGCTTTCCCATCGACCATATGAAAACCAGCGAGACGATGGAAATCAGCAGCCACGGTCCCCACCAACTCGCGCTGCGGCGCAGGTCGGTAAACGTCTTTGACGGAGCGATAAAAGTGTTGACGATGCGCGCGCCTTCGGACAGCGGCGCAGGTTCTGGCGTGGGCGTAGGGGATGGGGGAAAGACCGGAGCGGCGGCCATGAAACCTCCTGCGGACAGAGCTAGGATTCGAACGAAATTCTAGCCGGGACCGGCCGTCTATACAAGCGATCGGCAAGATCCTGTAACAAAAAGACCGCAGCTCTCACTATGGATGAGAGAAGCTCGGGCGGCCGTATTTGGAGTTGCCGGAGCATGGCAGATGCAACGACGCTCAAGCTGTTCCCCAGCGGCTCGGTGACCCCGCACTACAAATCTTCCCCGGTAAACCCCAAAGACCAAATGCAGTTCCAGTTTCAAGGAGAAAGCTCTATGAAAACCCTTTGGATTGCCCTCTGCACTGCCCTGCTCGCGGTGGCGTCGGCCTCAATGGGGCAGATCGGCCCCGGGGACACGATCGTCGATGTGCCGTTCAGCTTCGTTGTGGCGGGACAGACCATGCCTGCCGGGCATTACATCGTCAAAAACGCCGGTGAAGCCCGTATCAGAGTTTTTAGCCCAGGCACAACCGGCGTTTTCGTTGCTACTCACGCCGCCGAGCGATCGGCCAGCGACGGGAGCAAGCTGGTTTTTCGCCGTTACGGAGACACCTACTTTCTTGCTGCAGTTTGGGTAACTGGCAAAAAGACCGGCCGGGAGTTGTACCGTTCGCCGGTGGAGCGCGAACTGGTGCGCCACAAGACTGAGGTGGAACTGGCCGACGTGCGTCCCAGCAAATAGAGTTGCCTGCGGAAAGTTGAGGGGCTCCGGCGTTACGCGGCAGGGCGCACCTACGCGGGCTGTGATCGAGCCCGGATATCATGGTGCGATGTCCAACGTAACGCCGGTAGTAATTGCAGTGCTGGTGGCCGAACTGGCTCCCGCGGCGGCTTTTGGATGCGCGGGCGAGCGAGTGACGCGAGTAGTAGGACGGCTGCCGCTAGCGGTGCGCGTCCTGCTTCCTGCGCTGCTGGTTTTGGCTTACGCCTTCCTCGCGGTTTTGGAGCATTCGTTTCGCTGGGTGTGGTTTGCTCTATACGCCGCGCTGCCGGTCATGATCGCCTGGCTGCTGAGCCAGGCCGCGCACTCCGATCCCGAGCAACGTGGAAACTGGCGCGATGCGCTGGTTCTGCTCACGCTGGGCCTTGCGGTGGATTTGCGCTGGTTCGATTCTGCCTGGCCTCGCGGCCGGGAGCCGCTGGGCAAGCTCTTGCTGGTGGATGCGGGCTTGTACGGGTTTCTGGCGATTCGAGGGTTGACTGGCTCCGGCTTCGACTTCCATCTGCACTGGAGCGACTGGAAGACCGGTCTGCGCGAGCTGGCATACTTCGCGCCGGTGGTGCTGGGGCTTGGACTGGCGCTCGGGTTCATCCACCCTCATGCTAACCTGCCATCTCCGGGCGACGCTATGCTGCGCGGGGTGGGAATTTTATTTTTTGTTGCCGTGCCCGAGGAACTTTTCTTTCGCGCCTGGGTGCAGAACCTGCTGGAGCGCCGCGTGGGGCGTCGGGCGGCACTGCTGATTGCGTCGGTGCTATTCGGACTGTCGCATTTCAATAAGCGGTCGGCACATTTCAATTGGCGGTACGTTTTTCTGGCTACGATCGCCGGAGTTTTCTACGGACGCGCGTGGCGCGAGCGGCGGCGCGTGCCGGCCTCGTCGATCACGCACACCTTTGTGGATTGGATCTGGTCGTGGTGGTTCTAGCAGGTTCACCGGAGTGGCTGGACGATTTACCGAACAGCCGATTCAGCCGGGTGAGCCGGCAGCGTTGCCTGGTAGTGCAAATATCCCAGCCCTACGCGCAGGTGATGGTGCATCGCGTCAGGAACGCAGACGGCGAAGCAGAGGCCGAGCAGACCTTGGGCAAGGCCGAGGGCGTAGAGGTTGTGGTAGCGGCGGAACAGCCAGCATGAAATGGCCCCCCAAAGAAGTGTTGCCGCCGTGAGGGTGAGATTGGGAAGGTGAGCGGCTGCGAACAGGACGGCGGCCGCGACGATTGCGGCATCGCTCGTCAGAACGCGGGTGAGGCGAGGCATGAAGTAGTCCTGCAGGAGAAATTGCTGGTAAATCGTCCACAGGATGTAGCCACCCACGTGTGCCAGGTTTGCGTTGTAGAGCGGGTGGAAGGTGCCGGCGCTTCGGGCCACGAACACGCTCAGGATTGTCAACGCAATAGCAGCGGGCAAGACCCACCACGAGGCGACGAACCCGCGCCATCCGAGGCCGATTTCAGTTGCAGTGGGCCGCTGCACGAGGACCAAGGCTAACGGCATCAGCAGCGCCACAGGGCCAACAATCAGCTGTTCACGCGTCGGGAGCCACAGCACCACCATGATGCTGGTGAAGCCGAGAATGAGTTCTGCCAGCTCTCGGGTGGGTCTCCGCGCGTGGGGAACAGCCAGGGTGAAGGAAGTTGCGTTCGTCGTTGCCACAGAATTTGTACGTCCCAAAGGGACTAAGAGTAGTTGAGAAGCAAATTGGTTGCAAGCTTTACATCGGTGGGTGGAGCTGGGAACGTCAGTGCCGTCCCGATTCGGTCAACTGCGGAGTCGCTTTTAGCAGGCTGCGGGTATAGGCATGGGCGGGGCGCTCGGTGATCTGCTCGGTGTCTCCTACTTCAACGATCTTCCCACGGTGCATGACCGCGATGCGCGGGGCGAGGTAACGCACCACTGGCATCGAGTGCGAGATGAACAGGTAGGTCAGGCCGAAATCACGCTGCAATTGCGCCAGCAAGTTGACGATCTGGGCGCCGACGCTGACATCGAGAGCGGAAACCGGCTCGTCGCAAACGATGAATTTTGGGCGAAGGGTAAGGGCGCGTGCGATGCCGATGCGTTGGCGCTGTCCGCCGGAGAATTCGTGGGGATACCGGCGAAGGGCAGACTGGTCGAGACCCACGGCGCGGAGGAGCTCGGCGACCCGGGTGCGAGTGACGAGATTCGCTCGACCTGGCAACGGTGGGCCTGCCCTGAGCTTGTCAGAGGGGCCGCTGTCCGCGCGTGAATCTCCGTGGATAATGAGCGGTTCCGACAAGATGTCTTCCACGCGAAAGCGCGGGTCGAGTGAGGCAAACGGGTCCTGAAAGATGATCTGCAGGTCGCGTCGGAGGCGGCGCATTTCGCCGCGGCTGGCGGCCAGAAGGTCGCGACCTTCGAGGAGAATCGTGCCAGAGGTCGGCTCAATCAGGCGCAGAATGAGGCGTCCCAGAGTGCTCTTACCTGAGCCGGACTCGCCCACCAGGCCCAACGTCTCGCCGGAATGAATGTCGAGCGAAACGTCGTCGACGGCCCGAACTTCGCCGCCTGACTTTCTGCCCAGAGCAGATTGGCCATGGGGGAAAACCTTCGTCAGGTGGCGGATTTCCAGCAGGGGCACGTTGCGATGCTAGCAGTATTGGGCCATGGATTGGCACGGATTCTCGCGGATAGGACCCTTTTGATCCAGCCTATCCCGCTGAAATCAGCGGAACGGCAGCTAGCGCGGCTAGAAGCCCGATGAACTTCCAGCGGCTGAAGTGTTCTTTCAACAGCACGCGGGCTAGAAGCACGGTCACTGCCGGATAGAGCGAAGTAATCACGACTGCCTCGTCCAGGCGTCCGTGCTGGCTGGCGTAGATGAACAGGGCGCTAGCAGTGATGTCGAGGCATCCAGCGGCCATCCCAAGAGCGGCGCGCGGCCGGTCGAGCGATACTGGAGCGCGGGTGGCGATCACGGCGGCAGTGGTAGCGGCGATCGAGCCGACGCGGGACATTGCGGCGATCCAAGTCGGAGAACCGCTGGCCTGGTGAATGCAGAGATAAAAACCCGCGAATCCAACGCCCGCCAGCGCCGCCATGACTACTCCCCGTGGATGGCCAGAGTCGCCGTTTTCGGCCTGGGGGTCGGGGCGCGTGATCAGCCAGATGGCGAGAATCGCCAGCGTGAATCCCGCGATGGTCCAGCGGCTGGGCGCGCCCTCCATGGCGATGTCGGCAAGGGCGGGGATTGCCGCACCTAGCAGAGCGCCGATCGGAGCCGTCAGCCCCATCTGCCCGGAGGCCAGAGCGCGATAGAAGATGGCCAGCGAAAATCCTCCTACTGCTCCGGCCGCCATAGCCCACAGGATGCTCGTCCGGGAGGGGAACTCACCGTGCTGCCCCATAGCGATCACGAGCATAAAGGCGAGGGCACAGATGTGCGAGAACGCGGTGAGGACGAAGGCGTTGGCGCGGCGAGAGCCGTATCCGCCAGCAAAGTCGGCCGCGCCCCAGAGGAATACCGCAATCACGGAGGAGGCCGCGGGCGCGAACTGGGTCGGGGAGGACACGCCGGACGAGGGTAACATGCGGACGAACAACGAGGACAAGCGGCAGCCCCGTGCGAAACCGATAGATCGGGACACTTCTTTGGGATAGGCTATTGCATTCTACGGAGGATCATTATGAAGCGTTTATTGATCGCCTTCGCGAGCCTGGCCTTTAGCGTTTCCTGCTTGGCGCAGACTTTGGACGAGCCCGCTTCGAAAGACGACGTAATCCTCTACCTCCGCACGATGCACGCTCACGACATGCTGGAGAAAACGATGCAGGTGCAATCTCAGAGCATGCAACAACTCGTTCGCGACCAAGTGCTGAAGGAAAAAGGCAGCGTTCCGCCGGAATTCGATGCCCACTTCAAGAAAACGATGGACGAACTGGTACGCGGCATGCCCGTGGACGAAATCACGGAGGCGATGATTCCTGCCTACCAGAAGCATTTCACGAAGGGCGAGATTGAGGCGATGAATACGTTCTACTCTTCGCCCGTCGGCCAGAAAGTTCTGCAGGAGTTGCCCGCGGTCATGCAAGAAGGTGCGCAGGCGGCGATGCCCATCATGAGCAAGTACCTCAGCGAGTGGAATGATCGCTTGCAGCAGGAGCTGAAAGAGATGGAAAAGACCTCTCCAAGCAAGCCCGAGAAGGGGCCTTCTTCGGAGAACTGAGATGGAGCTCCAGTTCGATCCTGCCACCCGGGACTGCATTTCCGCGTGTTAGAATTTCCACAAGCTGCATCCTTGCGGAGCTCTGAGGCCCAGGTTTGATCGAACTGGCACCATCCATTCTTTCGGCTGATTTTGCCCGGCTCGGCGAGCAGGTGCGCGCTGCTGGCGAGGGCGGGGCGAGTGTCATCCACGTCGACATCATGGATGGACATTTCGTTCCCAACCTAACGATCGGGCCACCGGTAGTGAAATCGCTGCGGAAGGTGACCCAGTTGCCGCTCGATTGCCATTTGATGATCGAGAACCCGGATGACTTCATTCCCGTGTTTGCCGACGCCGGAGCCGACTGGATGTCGGTGCATCAGGAAGCCTGCCGGCATCTCAATCGGACGCTGCATCTGATCAAGAGTCATGACTGCCGGGCCGGCGTGGTGATCAATCCGGCGACGCCTGTCGAGGCGCTCTCCGAAGTACTCGACGTCGTGGACTATGTGCTGGTGATGTCGGTTAATCCGGGTTTTGGAGCACAGCAGTTCATTCCGTCTACGTTGCACAAAATGCAGCGGTTAGTGGAGATTCGTAGCCAGCACGGGCTGGCCTACCGCATCGAAGTGGATGGCGGAGTCGCCCTTGCGACCGTAGGCGACGTGGTCCGGGCCGGAGCTGAAATTCTGGTGGCGGGCAACGCCGTGTTCGGTCATGGTGATCCAAGAAGAAATGCGCAGGATCTGCTGAAAGCGGCGACGGAAGCTGCACTGCAGAAAGTATAGGAGAGCGAGGTTTCAAAGTTTCAGAGTTTCCGAGGTTTCAAGGTGTTGAATTAAAACTCTGAAACCATGAAACCTTGAAACTTTCTTAGGGGTCTTATGTCACGTCGAATTACGTCAATAGCGGTGCTGGGCGTTCTGTTGGCCTTGACTGCCGCCTGCACCAATAAGAAATCCGTCAACCCACTGGCCAATGTTGGCTCGAAGCAACCGGACAAGGTCCTGTTCGACAAGGCCATGGACGCCATGCGGCATAACCGTTTCGACGTCGCACGACTGACGCTGCAAACCCTGATCAATACCTACCCGGATTCTGAGTTCATCGCGCGCGCCAAGCTCGCGGTGGGTGATTCCTGGTACGCGGAGGGAGGCACCGCCGCCCTGGCGCAGGCCGAACAGGAATACAACGATTTCGAGGTCTTCTTCCCCAATATGCCGGAAGCGGCTGAGGCGCAGCTGAAGATCGCCAACATCCATTTCCAGCAGATGGAGAAAGCGGACCGCGACTATACCCACGCCAAGCGCGCCGAAGACGAATACCGCAAGATGATTCTGCAGTATCCGGACAGCAAGCTGGTGCCGGAGTGCAAGCAGCGTCTGCTCGAAGTGCAGGAAGTTCTGGCCGAGCGCGAGTTTGAAATCGGGCGTTTCTACTATTTGCGGGAGTCCTACCCAGCCTCGATCGCACGCCTACAGTCGCTGGTCGATAAGTATCCGCTCTACAGCCGGGCCGACGAAGGACTGTATCTGCTGGGGCAAAACTATGAAGGACAGATTACCCGTATGCGCAGTGCGCCCACGTGCGACGTACACGGCCAGCCGCGGGGCTGCGTGCTCGAGGCGGTGAAGGCGCGCTATATCGAACAGTTATCGAAGCACGCCGCAGAAGCGTACTCGAAGATTCTGACGCGCTATCCGATGATGGATCGTACAGACGATGCCAAGAAGCGATTGACGGTCCTGCACCAGCCGATTCCTCGTCCCACTAAAGCGGCGGTCGCACAGAACAAGGCGGAGCAGGCTAGCCGCCATGAGTCCACCATGGCCCAGAGGTTGATGGGGGTCATCAAGAAGGGGCCTGATACCTCAGCAGCTGCGAGAATCGGCGATCCTCCTCTGGTCGATCCTGAACCAGTCGCCGCCTCCGACGTTCCCCGAAGAGAAACCTTGGGAATGGCCGAGCCAGGCGGGAAGAACACGGTGGGCGTCGAGATCGTGAAGCCGGATCAGTCCGGCCCCAGCCCCAACCCGCTGGGAGAGTCTTCCAATGCGAGTCCGTCCAGTGGTTCGCCTTTTGGGGCTCCTGCGGCAAATGCGCAGCCGGCGGCGCCTGATCCGAATGAGCTGAAACCGAACGTGCCCGCCGACCCGAACGAGTTAAAGCCAACCGACAACGGCGGCGATGCGACGTTGCCGCCACCCGCGCAAGTCAATGAAATTCAGCAAGGACAATCGTTGTCTTCGTCTTCTTCATCCTCGGCTACCGCCGACAATTCGACTCCGGCTAGCGATCAGGATCTCTCGAGCAGTAAGAAGAAGAAAAAGAAGGGATTGAAGAAGATGGTGCCCTTTTGACATCGGCTGTCAGCGATCAGCCAAACTCTGCGACTCCAGCGCCGTGATTCCAGTGTCCCGCGCGGTAGGTGCTGACCACTGGTAACCGGTTACTTCCCTTCCGCATCATTGACTTACGTTGTGGGGCAGGTTACCTTCGCGATATCTC
>Ga0307479_10005585_pt1 | contig 11504 bp, 9 predicted proteins | sample atmos_gasesECM4C_FD_203743 | JGI IMG/M metagenome (GOLD analysis project Ga0307479, IMG submission 203743) | Hardwood forest soil microbial communities from Morgan-Monroe State Forest, Indiana, United States - atmos_gasesECM4C_515 | ecosystem: Environmental > Terrestrial > Soil > Temperate... | reverse complement strand
CGGAAAAATGCGCCATGCTCAACCTCATGTTCTGGGGGGTAGCAACCAGAGTTCTCGCCCTCGCGAGGGAAGGCGCTGGCCTTGTTTCTGACTAAAAAGGTAAGGACTGCGTCTGGGAAATATAGGCAGGAGAGAAAAAAATTGAGGAGCCGGTTAAGCCTTTCCTATCAATACGAAAGGGGCCCAATAGTAAGGATGAGGATAGCGTTCCCGCAACCCGGCCATGGCGGCTTGCAAGGCGGCTGGTTTGGGGAGTCCGCGCTGCAGGTAGGTGTAGAGGGAAACCATGAACTCCCGCGTACTCTGGTCGTGAACATCCCAAAGACTCAGCACGAGCGATTGTGCTCCCGCCTGCAGCAGGCCGCGTACCAGGCCAATCAATTCGTCGCCGGGTGTGACTACGTTGAGCCCTGTGGCACAGCCGCTGAGAACGACCAGTTCCGCCGGAAGCTTCAGATGATAAAGGTCGTACAGGCTCAAATATGAGCCTCCGAGACGGATGGAGGAAAACATGGGATTGTCCTGGCGAAAATACCCGTGCGTGGCAATGTGCACGATACGGCTGCCAGGGCCATGGGCGCGCAGAACTTCCTCGGTCGCTGCGGAACCCATGAATACTCGCGTGTCGGGGAGAAGCGAGCCGAGGGCCTCAACTTCGTCACGAATGAAAGGTGCTTGCGTGTCGGCGACACCTAAAACTAAAGAGGGTCCTGAGGTATTTGCCTGCTTGGCCTGGCAAAATGCGTAAACACTGGCGCTCGGAGCATAGGAGACAGAAAAGCGGTCCACGAGGTACGACTCGCCGTCGTGAAGAGCGTGGAAAGGGACATAATGCAGCAGACCATGCGGTGCAAACACCAGGTGCGTGGCGCCCAGCAGATCGCGAACCGGGGCAATCAATTCCCGGTAGAGGCTTTTCAAGTGTGCCTCGGTTGATTCCAGCATGGAGGCCTGAAAGGTGCTGACATACTGCGGATCGAGACGAAACTTCGAGAGCTGGAATTGCAGCAGATTCAGCAATTTTTTTATGCGCGATTGCAGCGTCACCGGACAGATTTGCAGATCGTGCCGGGTGAGGATGCAAGCGATGTAGCGGTCCTGAATCGCGAAATACTCAATGAGGGCCGTATCAGGGGGAAGGGTGCTGCGAATTTCATCCGGCGCCACGTTACTCGGGCCATCGATTCCGGCAGAGGTGAGTTCGGCCGAGGTGGCTTCTTCGACGGCGCGCATGAGTTCGGTTTCGTGAGCGCGCGCCTGACGCTCCAGCTTTTGGATTCGCTCCTGTGAGCGCTCTTCCGGGCGCAGTTGCTCGCGCTCAATCAGGTTGTAATACCAGTTGAGCTCCTCGCGCAGATTACGAATGGAACGCACCAGATCGCTTTGTCCGGCATCGGATTCGGAAGGCACGTGAACGGGCCGAAGCAAGAGGTCCATCAGGCTGCGCGATTTCGCCTGCTGTATGTAAGCGAAGGCGTCTTCGAATCCGTGCGGCTGGCGCACACAGATGTCAACCAGATTTTCATAAACCTCCAGTTTGTTTTCGAAGAACGCGATCTTCAGTTCTTCGCCACGCAAGTTTCCACGTAAGGTTTCCAGTGCTTCGCGAGAACGACGGTAGCATTCGTAAGCGAGATGCTCGTGACCGGTAGCTTTACGGAGTTCACCCATCAGGAACTCCGCCTGATAGAGCAGCATGGGCGATTCCAGATCGCTTAACTGGTGAAGTGCGGCTTGGCAATGTTCTTGCGCTGAAGACGTGTCATTCATCCGTAAAGCGATGCGGACCAGCAGCAGTTCCGCAAGCACCGCTTTGTTTCGCATGGGCGAATCGCGGAAGAACTCGCGGGCGGCGGTGCACAGGCGGCGTGCTTCGAATAGGCGGCCTTCGTTGAATAGCACCAAAGCTTGATACAGATCGATGAGGGACGGCCAGACCTGATTCTTCTCGCGCACGAACAGCTCTTTGGCCTCTGCAAACAACTTGATGGCTTCGAAGGCCTGGCCCAGGCGGCTCACCGCAATAGCGGCAAAGGCGAGGGCCTTGGCAGCTTCGTAGCCGACTCCTATTTGTTGAAATCCTTCATGCGCACTGCGGGCGAGCTCGGCGGCTTCCGTGGCGAGATTGAGTTCGATGTAGATTTCTGAGAGATCAAGATTGCACAAAGCAAGCTGATACGAATCGTCTGCTTTTTTGGCGCTCTGCGACGCGTCGCGCAGCATCTGGATGGCGCGGCCATACTCGCCCCGAAGGAAATACAAATAGGCGATGTTGTAATCGGCGTACGCCACCAGAATGGGCATGCCTTTCTGCTCACAGTGCTGGCGTGCCATGCCGTAGATTTCTAACGCTTTGGAAAATTCATTCAGGCTGATGTAGCAAAGCGAAAGATTGCTGAGGACCGCCGCGAGACCTTCCGGATCGTCGTGAAGTAATAACTCGTGATACGCGCGTTCGTAACAGGCCAGGGCCTGCTCAAAGCGATCCTGCCGGTGGTAGATATTCCCGATGTTGATTTCCAGCCGGGCTAAGCGCCGTGTATTGCCTGCGCGGGCGAAAATTCTGCGGGCACGCTCACCGGCTGCCAAAGCTTGATCGTAGCGCCCACGCAAAAGAAGGGGCTGGATGGAGCCGCTTAAGGTGCGCGCCAGTTCCCCATCGTCACCAAGCGCCTCAAAGAGCGCCGCTGCACGCTCATGCATTTCGATCGCAGCCGAATGCTGATCAAGCACGTAAAGTGCGTTGGCTTTGGAGCGCAGACTCTTGGCTAAAGCAATACGGTCGTCTACCGCTTCGGCAACGGTGATGGCGATATCAGCTAAATGCCGAGCCTTTGCGGAATTGACCCGGACTTCTTTCCAGACCAGTTCGGTGAGCTGGTTGACGACCTCAGGCCAGTCGAAGGAAGGGTGCTCCGCCACCAATGCCCGCTGGGCGGCATCGTCCGCGAGCGCTACGAGGCGCTCGATCATCGCGTCTGATTCGCTTTTTAGGGCGGCTTTGACGCTCACTCAGAACCCCATTTTCTCGAGCTGTTTTCGCATGCGCGCCAGGCAGCGGCCGCGAATGAAGCCGATAGAACCCGTGGCGAGCCCGAGCTCGTTGGCGATCTGTTCGTAGGGGCGAGGCGGACTTTCAAAAAAAAGCATGCGGATCATTTGCTCGCAGCGGGGCGGGAGCTGTGAAATTACCTCGCGGACCATCTGTTCCCTTTGTAGCTGGGCAATCAGGTCTTCCGGGAGAACCGTAGCTCCGTTTTCGGTGCTGGAGTCCGTGTCATCGTCCTCAAGAGGAATGTATTTCTCAGCTCTACGCTGATATTGCAGGCACTTGTGATAACAAGTCTGCATGAGCCATTTCGGCAGAGCACGCGGCTCTCGCAAGCGTGCCAAATCGGAGAACAGATCCAGGCACACCGTCTGAAAAATATCGGCTGCGTCGTCGTACATACCGAGCCGGATTGGGATGGAATAGATCAGGTTCTTGTACTTATCCACCAGCGCGGCCCAGGCCTGCTGGTTGCCTTTCAGGCATGCGGCGACCAAAGCTTCGTCCGACTGAAACTTCTGCCGCTCGGGTTGCAGCCTGGCTGCTACCGTCACCGGATGCCTGCTCTCTCCGCCCCAACTCTGTCGGATCGCAAGTAAAGCTGGTCTGCGTTCCACAGCGTGTAGTGATCCAGCACAGCGGGATGGAAATTCCCGACCCGCGGTTTGGCCGCGGCTAGTATGTTTGGGGTTGCGAGAAAAATAAAAGGGAGGTTTTCTGCAATCAGTTGCTGGACGCCATCGTACAATCGCTTCCGCTTGTGGTAGTCCATGGTGATCATCTGTTCTTGCATTAAGCGGTCTATCTCACGTTCCCAGTCAGTGGCGGGCTGAGTTTCTCCAAGGTGCCACAGATGGCTGCTGCCGCTGGAGAGCCAGACGTTCATCTCCGGGTTGGGGTCAGCGTCTCCGCCACCTAGACCCATGATGGCGGCCTCATAGTCGAAGCTCTGCAAAATCCGGTCGAGCATGGCGCGGAAATCCAGTGGAACGACGTGGACCTCGATCCCGAGATTAGCAAGATCGTCCTGCAGCAGCGTAGCCATCTTCATCCGCTGGGCGTTGGAGGAACTGGTTACAATGGAAAACTCGACCGGTTGTCCGGATGGATCGAGCAGATGGCCGGAGCTGTTCCAGGCGAAGCTCGCCGATTTCAATAGTTGACGTGCGGTTTCGAGCGAGCGTTGCGGATGGGGAATTAGCGGGTTAAGCCATAGCTTGTTGCCTGGGCCTACGTTTCCCCACAAAGCGGTGCCTCGCGAGCCGTATACCAAGCGGACGATCGAGTCTCGATCAATGGCCGCTGAGACAGCCTCACGGAACCTCAGATCTCGAAACCAGGCTTGCTTGCGGGCTATCGCATCCGGCTTCTTCGAGCTGAGATCGTTCAGATTGAAGACCAGGAAGTTATATTCCAGGCTGGGACCCAGGTCGACGAGCTGCGAACCTGCACGCGATTGTTCTCTTCGCAAAAGAGAATAATTTTCGGCGCTGAGGCGATTAATGATGTCGGTCTCACCGGCTTCAAAGCGCATGACCTGCGCGTCTTCGCTGCCGACAAACAAGAAAACCAGATCATCCAGATAGGGCAGGCGATGATTATCGCGATCCAACTTCCAGTAGTAAGGACTGCGCTCTAACGTGATGCGCTGGCCGGGGGTGTACTCCTTTACGCGAAAGGGTCCCAAGCCCACGATTTCAGCGGGCGGCGTGTTCAGGGACCAAGCCTGCACGAACCGGCCTTCGCGATAGGGCTTTTCTAGAATGTGCTTGGGCAGAATGGCCAGGCCATCGAAAATTCTTTCGGCGGCGGCATAGGGCTTCGGCAGGGTAAAGCGGACGGTGTACTGGTCCAGCTTGCTTACGGTAAGGGGCTTGCCGTCGACAATCAGCAGGTCGCGCTGGGGAGAATTCACCGCTTCATCCAGATAGACGGTAAAAGAAAACAGAACGTCGTCAGCGTCGAACGGATGACCATCTGAAAAACAGATTGCTTTGCGCAAAAAGAGAGTAAAAGTGCGTCCATCCGCCGAGATTTTCCAGGATTTTGCCAACGCGGGCTCAGTTTGCTGCGACGCTCGATTGATGGTGATGAGGTCGGCCATGATGCGGCCGGTGACTTCTCGTGAGACTGCGTCGGTGGCCGTGACCGGATTCAGGGTCTTGGGCTCGGAGCGTTGCCCAACAACCAGGTGTCCACCGTATCGACCCGTGGTCTCCACGTGCTCGAGTTCTTCGCTGAGATTGCCAGGATTAGCAGCGCGACTGCCCGGGTTGGCCGCAAGCAGGCACACGACGAGGGTAAGGCGAGCTATTAGCTTCATAACACCCTGCCCCCACAGAACTCAATTGCCGATTGAACGTGATTTTACCCAGTGATGGAGAGCATCGGCCAGCCGCCAATAGATTACGGAAGTAACAATCAGGGCGCACGCTGGTGCCAGCAGCCAGTGATAGGAGAGCAGGACGCCGTATTGTTGCAACGTGCTCAGCATGTTGCCCCAACTGGGGACTGGTTCGGTCACGCCAAGTCCAAAGAAAGAGAGCGTCGCCTCGGCTGCAATGTACTGGGGAATCAGCAAGGCGGATTGGGTGAGCAGGACTGCGAAGGTCTCCGGCAGAATGTGACGGCGCAGCAGATAAAAATCTGTGCCGCCGAAGCCGCGGGCTGCGTGGACGTAATTGCGATTGCGTGCGCTAAGAACCACTCCTCTTATCAAACGCGCGGGACGCGCCCAGCCAATCAGTCCGATCACCGAGATGAGCAGAAGAAATGTTCTGCCAGGGTTCAAGTGAAGGGGCAGGAGGGCGCGGACTCCGATCAGAAAATATAACCAGGGGAGGGAGAGAAAAAGTTCAGCCGAACCCATCAGGGATTCGTCGATCCATTTTCCGTAGTAGCCGGAAACCGTGCCGACGATGGTCGCCGTGAGTAAGGCAAGCACTGTGGCAAGCAATCCTGCGGCCAGCGAAATCTGACCGCCGTACAAAAGACGCGAGAATTCGTCACGGCCGAAAGCATCCGTTCCAAGAAGCAGGATTCTTGCGGGATCGTTTACACCAAAGAGATGTATGTCGGACTTGAAAATTCCCACAATGGTGTAGACATTTCCACGCACGAACCAGTGCACCGGATATTCGTGGTCGGGATCAATCTGGTAGCCGTCGGCATCGGCGACCGAGCGGTAGATGAATGGCCGCAAGTGAAACCCGGAGGCATTTACGAAATGCAGCCCAGTTGGGGGAGCGTAGGGCAGTTCGCGATTCTGCCGCGTGGCATCGTAGGGAGCGAGGAAGCCAGCGCACGTGATGGCCAGGTGCAATCCAGTAAGAGCGGCCAGCAGCAGGACCACGGTCCTTTTGGTTCGCATCCTGTCACTCGCCATCGCCACCCTCGGTGCGGATGCGCGGGTCGGAAGCCAGCAACAAAAGATCGGCAATGAAGTTCCCGCCCAACATGAAGACGGCGGAAAACATAATTCCGCCAATCACCAGATATAAATCGCGCGACAGCGTCGCATCCAAAATCAGTGGCCCTAAGCCGGGCCAGCCAGTAACGACTTCCACCAACAAAGATCCGCTCAGCAAAGCGGCAAGCGAAAAACCGAATAATGAAATGGCAGGATTCGCAGCCACCGGCAAAATATGGCGGAACAGCAGCCTGGCATGACCGATGCCGTGTCCACGCGCTACCTGTATGTAAGGCGCATCCACCACTTCAAGAACGCTGGCACGGATGTGCCTTATCACTACAGCAATTCCGGCGAGGACAAGAATCGATGTTGGCAGCAACATGCGGAGCACAACATCTTGGAGTCTGCCCCAGGTGGAAAGTTCGTCAAAACCGGCCGACATCATTCCCCCGGCGGGCAGGGCTCGCCAGCGAACTGCGAATGCGAGTAGAGCAAGGGCGATGACGATCTCCGGGATGGAAATCAGGAACGAGCTGCCTATCGCAACCAGCTTGTCGAACCAACCACTGCGGCAATTGGCGCTCCAAACACCCAAAGGCACCGCGAACAACCAAGTCAGAAACGTGGCCGTTGTGGTCAACAGAAGCGTATGCTTTGCCCGAGTCCAGAGTAATGGCGCGACAGACGTGTTGTATGCGATGGAATATCCCAAATCTCCATGCCCCAGAGACCGCATCCACTTGACGTATCGCACGAGCAACGGCTGGTCCAGGCCATAGCGAACGCGTAAGGCTGAAATAGTTTGCGGAGATATCTGAGGATTAAGCCGCATCTCGTCAAAGAAACTTCCCGGCGCCATTTGCGTAAACAGAAAGCACAAGGCCGAAACTCCCCAGAGGAGCAGAACGGCGTGCACAAATCTCCGACCTAGAAACTTCATACTGATGCCCCCAGAGCGGCTTCAAAGCTTGATCGGAATCGTCGCGCGGAGGCTAGCAGCGCCTTAGTTTCAGCGTGCTGGGGATTTCCAATAAGTTGCGAAGTCGGGCCTCGCTCCGCAATTTCCCCGGCTGACATTACCGCGATCTCGTCGGCCAGGCGGGAAACAAGACTCAGATCATGGGAAATGAAGAGGTAAGTGAGTGAGTGTGCCGCCTGAAGTTCGAGGAGCAAATTGACAATTTGAGCTTGGGTCGAGAGATCCAGAGCCGAGAGTGCCTCGTCGAGTACGAGCAGTCGAGGTTTAACCGCGAGGGCCCGCGCGATAGCCAGCCTTTGTCGCTGCCCACCACTGAAGTCAAACGCCAAGCGTTCGGCCCAAGTTGGCGAAATGCCTACCTCGCCCATCAATTCGTGTGCACGCGCCCGGCGTTGCTCTCGATTCGCGCCGCCCTGAATCAGCAACGGTTCTTCAATGATTTCCGCCGCAGAAAAGCGCGGGTTCATGGAGGTAACCGCATCCTGGAAAATCATCTGCATTTCGGTTCGGAACGGGTGCAAGACGGGCTTAGGCAGTCTTGCGATGTCCGTGCCATGTAGCCAAATTTCCCCATCATCCGGCTTCTCCAGCCGTGTCACGCAGCGCGCTACCGTAGACTTGCCCGAGCCCGAGCTTCCGACCAGGGCTAGGGTTTTGCCTTTGGCGATTTCGAAATCGGCTCGCGCAACCGCGGTCACATGCACCCGTCCTCCCCAAATCCCGCCACGGGTGTAGCGCTTTTTCAATCCCTGCACGCGCAGCATTGGGCAGGCATTCGCGTCGGAGATGGATCGGTCAATTGCCATATTTGAAGCAACTCACTCGACGAGATAACTCCGGCACCGTCTCTTGCGGCTCACGGCTGATGCACACTTCCATGCGTTCGGCGCAACGTGGCTCGAAGCGGCATCCGGGGGCCACACGACTCAAATCGGGAGGCGCACCCTTAATCACTGGCAATAGCTCGCTCACAGTTTCACGGTCCCCGCCGAGGAACGGCTTACTCAGACTCACCAAAGCTTCCGTGTAGGGATGCAAAGGACGCCGAAACGTGTCTCTGGTGCTCGCCTCCTCCACAATGTGACCCGCATACATCACGACAACGCGGTCGGCAAAGCCGGGAAGGATGGTGGGATCGTGGGTGATGACGAGAAATGCCATTCCATGGCGTGCCTGGATTTTTGAAAGAAGGGCGATGATGTCCGCTTGCAAGCCGGCATCGAGTTTGCTTGTAGGCTCGTCCGCAACCACCAGAGCCGGACGGCAAGCCACGGCTTGTGCAATCGCGATCCGTTGCCGTTGTCCGCCGCTGAGCTGATGTGCGTAGGCATGGTAAATTTCGTGCGGCTCGTCGAAGCCAACTTCCGCCAGGAGTTCGATGGCCCGGTACTTTCTCTGCTTGCCATTCATAACGTAGTGCGCGCGGATCACCTCAGCAACCTGTTCCCCGACCTTTATTACTGGATTGAGCGAGAGCGCCGGATCCTGCGGGATGAGAGAGATCTCCCGGCCCCGCAATTCGCGCAGTTCAGGTTCGCGTAATTGCAGCAGATCTTGGCCGCGGAACAGAATGGCGCCGCTGTCGTAGCGTGCATAGGCTGGCAGCAGACGCAGCAGCGCCAGCCCCAGTGTGCTCTTGCCGGAGCCGGATTCTCCCAGGATGCCCACGACTTCGGCGGCTTCGATATCGAGGCTGACCGCATCCAAGGCATGGATTGGCTGCTCACCGTCGCGCGCGTAGGTGATGGCCAGATCACGAATCTGGACAAGCTTCTCCCTGGAGTTGTTGGTCAAATTATCTCCGATGCAGTAGATGTTACTTCGGCATGGGAGCTTGGCAATCGTTTAAACAGAGGAATGCTTGCACGACGGGACAGGCACTTGTGGGAGAGTTAGCTTTTTTGTTCGTTTGAAGAACTTTCCCGGGACCATGGAATTGTTCTAGCGGGTTACTCGTTTGGAGGTCGGCATGCGTACTACCATGATCGCGCCTGTGCTTTTGCTTTCGTCTGCGCTGCCCGGCGCCATGCCGACACAGGAATCGCAAACGCCAGATTCGGCAAAAGGGATGATGATGCTCACTATCTTCCTGCGCCACGATGAATCGAAGACCCTCGATCAGATCAATCAGCATTTGCAACAGACCGGATTCGCGAAGAATTTTCCGCCGCAAGGCGTGGAAGTGTTGTCGTGGTACGTGATGATGGGCATAGGACAGGTGGTCACCTTACGCTTTCTGGCTCAGCGGTTGCGCGAGGTGAACCTGGCCATTGAGCATGGCGAATGGGGAGCCTTTCGCACGGAGTTCTAAGCTACGTACGACTACAAACCGGTGTGGGAGGCGTCGCGGCCAAAGTAACGTTTGTAAATTAGTTGTAAATTCTGCAGTCCCTAGGTTGACTCGGCAAAACAGGAAGCCTAAATTCGCCGCCATTGAAGTTCGGTAGCCGCCCAGGGCGTCGGGTCGGGTTGGGTCCTTCCTAAAACTCACATCAAAGCTCAGCCCGTACGATGCTCCCGGCGTCCTGGGTTTTTGGCGATCCGCTGTGCGCAGCATTCTCATTGTCCAAGCGGACTGGCGAGCTCAGCCTTGCATACCCGCTATGACCGCCGCTTCATCCAGAAGCTCGAAGGCCAGACGCGATCCCGATCGGCAGTCGGCACAAAGCGCCTCATCGAACTAGGCATGTTTCGGTAACTATGTTGCCAGCGCGGGCAGCACTGCTCCAGCACCCGCGGATAGTGAATCTGCATCGCGCTCGAGGCCCAGAGGACTTCGAACTGCGAGTTGAAGCTGAGAAATGCTTGCAGCAGGTATTGCTCGGACCAGAACCAGAGGTTGTTCAGCACGGCGTGGCGAGGATAGTCGGAAGGAAGAAAGATATCGTGAATGTGGACCAGAACTCCGGGCTTGAGCCCGGGGGAGGATTTGCAAGTACTCGCGCAACACGTCGCTTCCCACAGAGACTACGTGGCTGGAGTCGATGAACAGAATGTCGCCGCTTTGCAGGGTGTCAAAAAACTCCAGTTCGACTTCCTGGATTACTCTGGGGAGCTGCACGACGAAGCTTCTCCAGCCGTTTCTCAGGAACCTCTCTGGGTTTGGATCAATGGAGATGAGCTGGCCTTGCAGTGCGTCTCGTTCGGAATTCTTCTGCAGGGCTGTGGCTAGCACGCGGGTGCTGTAGCCGGTGCCGATTTCCACAATCCGCGCTGGCTTGAAATGGCGAACCATGAAATATGCGATTTCCGCATCTACGGCTTCGAAATAGCCGTTGTTATAGTGGTAGGAGCTTTCGTGTGGCTCGGGTGAGAAGCAGCATTCCGGTCCGTAGTTGGAGGAGAGTTCTCGCGCCAGCTCAGCCTGCTTCTTCAAATCAAACTGGCAGCCCGGGGGACTTGAATAAATCGGCCACTCTCTCTTTTCCAGCTCTGCCAGGTCGGGTACTGGCCAGTAGTAATGATTGGGAGTGACATTGACTCCCATTCTTTGCAACCCGCGAAAGCCTTTGACCAGAGCTGGAAAGACCATGGGAAGGTCGTGCAATGTCCGGGCGCAACTCACAAACAGCTGTTTGGCCCAGCTTGGGCGAGCTGCGCGGGATGATGAGCTGATGCTGGTTGTGAGCTGGGTTTCCGGCTCGACGATGGGAGTGGGACGTACTTGCCATTCGGGCCACCAAAATTGGTATCTCATCCGATGCGGCAACCTCGGCCAGGGTGTATAGCTGGCCAGCTGTAACTCTCGTTTTTTGAGCAGCTCCAACTCTCATTCTCCATTTTTGCTAGAGGCAGCACTGGCCCGAGCAGGACGGAACAGCTCCGGCTTTTTCCTTGGACAAAAAGCTTTCACCAAGGCGGAAATGGGTTCTTCCGTGCGGGCTTTTTCGAGGTAAATCATTGAACAGGTTGGTGCGCGCGGAAGGAATCGAATCCACGCTTAAAATTCCTAACGACGAAAGGAACATATGCCGGACAACCATACGCGAGTGGATGGCTCGGGAAAGACAAGCGTAGCTGTGGACGACATGTAACCGCTGCAGCGAGGAGAGGCAATGCCTTGG
>Ga0307479_10005584_pt1 | contig 11505 bp, 9 predicted proteins | sample atmos_gasesECM4C_FD_203743 | JGI IMG/M metagenome (GOLD analysis project Ga0307479, IMG submission 203743) | Hardwood forest soil microbial communities from Morgan-Monroe State Forest, Indiana, United States - atmos_gasesECM4C_515 | ecosystem: Environmental > Terrestrial > Soil > Temperate... | reverse complement strand
AGGTGACACGAAAAGGCGATCTCGCTGTCCTTCAGTTTCGGATCGGCGCCCTCGATGGTCGCAGTGACCAGCTCATAGGACGCAGGGTGTTGGCCGGCAATCACTTGGGCGTGCAATCTGATGGTCTCGCCATGCTTCAAACGATCCTGCAGGGCGCGGGCCGTCTTCAGGGAGACCATGAAGGCGAATGTCTTGTACGGTGAGAATGACTCCAGGTGCCCCCAGCGAATGAGGTTGTCGTTCTCGCCGGACCAGGCGGTCTTCTGGTTCTGCGCGTAACTGATGATGCCTGCTGCGTTGAATTGACCAACGGCGATGTCCTGCGCATCTCCCGCGGCAGCGGCGACGAGGACAATCTTGCCCTTGACGTCTTTTCCCGAGTAGTCGCTCTCGTGGGTGCCGTCACCTGTGTCGACCAGGTCGGCCGTTACGGTTGCGGACTCACTGTTCTCTGCCAACACGATCGGCTCCGCCGCGAAGCTGGCGATTTTTATTTCGCTCCCGTCTTTGAGCTCCGAAAGCTCACCTTCCCCGGCATCCCAGGCCTGCCGGGCCTTTTGAGTTCCGTAAAAGATCTTGCCGTCAGCGGGAAACTGCAGAATCTGTACATTGCTCAAGCCGTAAGCGCGCGCCCGTTCCGCAACCAACTCGGCCGCTGCGTGAAATCCCTGCGACCCACGCTGACGATGAAACCGCGCCAGGCCCTCGAGATTTCTCTTCGCCGTCTCGCCGCTCAGTTCGTTCGCGATCGCGGCTACGTCTTTTTCCGGCAATAACGGCGGAGTATGCGCCTGCGCCGGGAACGCAATGAGTCGTGCAACGACTACCAGCGCGATGCAGGCGAAACGGAGGAGTTGCACAGCTTGATCAGGGCAGGCAGACGCCGCCGCCTTGCTCCGCCTCGGCGGCATTGGCGCGGAACAGCTTGAACAGTTCCCTTCCTACACCATGCGCGTTGCTGCTTATGTCGGCATCCGCATGGCTTCGCTGATCCCATACCGCAGGCGGAACATGTGCATCCAACGTCCCGGCAAAACTATCGAGCCGTACTACATCACCGTCCCGTATTTTCCCCAGGGGACCGCCGCAGAGGCATTCCGGAGTCACGTGAATCGCTGCAGGCACAGCGCCGGATGCCCCGGACATCCGCCCATCCGTGATTAGAGCAACCTTGAAGCCCTTGCTCTGCAGCGACGTCAACGCGGGTGTCAGCTTGTGGAGCTCGGGCATTCCATTCGCCCGCGGGCCTTGGTGACGAACCACGACAACGAGATCACGTGCCAGCTCGCCGGCCTTGAAAGCGTCGATCACATCGTCTTGTGAATCAAACACGCAGGCCGGCGCCTCGACGACGCGATGCTCGCTCTTGACGGCGGACACCTTGATGACTGAGCGCCCGAGATTGCCTCGCAGCAGCTTGAGACCTCCATCAGCGCTGAAAGGATCGCTGGCGGGCCGCAGTACACTGCCATCGCCGCTCTGCGCGGGCGCGTCGCGCCAGGCGAGTCCTTCAGGGGACAGCCAGGGCTCCTGGGTGTAGGCACTCAGTCCGCGGCCGACGACGGTTTGTACATCCTCGTGCAGAAAACCGGCCTGCAGCAGCTCGCGAATCAGGAATCCCATTCCACCCGCCGCATGGAAGTGATTCACGTCGGCGCTGCCGTTCGGATAGATCCGGGCGAGCTGCGGTACCGCATCGGAGAGCTCGCTGAAGTCATTCCAGTCGATGACGATGCCGGCTGCACGGGCCATGGCGACCAGGTGCAGCGTGTGGTTGGTGGAGCCGCCGGTTGCGAGGAGCCCGACGATCCCATTCACGATGGCCTCTTCACTCACGACGCGGGCGAGAGGTACATACTCATCGCCGAGAGAGGTTGTACGCGCGGCGCGGCGGGTCGCAGCCGCAGTGAGCATGTCACGCAACGGAGTGTTGGGATTGACGAAGGCGCTGCCGGGCATGTGCAGGCCCATGACCTCCATCAGCATCTGGTTGCTGTTGGCCGTGCCATAGAACGTACACGTGCCCGCGGAGTGGTAGCTGTCCGCTTCGCATTGAAGCAGGGCCTCCCGGGTCGCCTGGCCTTCGGCAAACAACTGGCGGATGCGAGCCTTCTCCTTGTTGGCCAGGCCGGAGGTCATGGGACCGGCCGGGACGAAAATCGTGGGCAGATGGCCGAAGGCGAGTGCGCCGATGAGCAGACCGGGTACAATCTTGTCGCACACGCCGAGGCACAGCGTGCCATCGAACATGCCGTGGGAGAGCGCGATGCCTGTGGACATTGCGATCACATCGCGGCTGAACAGCGACAATTCCATGCCGGGTTGGCCCTGGGTAACGCCGTCGCACATGGCCGGTACGCCGCCCGCCACCTGAGCGGTTGCACCGGCATCGCGCGCGGCTGTGCGGATCAGACCAGGATAGCCTTCGAAGGGTTGGTGCGCAGACAACATGTCGTTGTAGGCAGTCACTATGGCCAGGTTCGGCCAGCGGAGCTGCTTCAGCGCGTCCTTGTCCGACGCAATGGCCGCAGCAAAACCGTGCGCGAGATTGCCGCAAGACAGTCTCGAGCGGGTGCTGGCCGAGGCATCCACCGCCTTCATGCGGGCGAGATACTCTGATCGCTCCCTGCGACTGCGATCTCGGACGCGCGCGGTGACTTCGCTTACGATTGGGTTGAGGCGCTGTTTGGGTGTGGACATGAAAAAATTTCCACCGTCATAACGGAATGCTGCGGATAGTGTGCGAGCTTACAAGGATTCGAAGCGGAGGTTTGAAAGCGTGCAGAGACTCAAGGCCGCAATGGCCCAGCCGGACGGCCAGCCTGCGACGGTTCCGTTCGATATGCTGCTGTTCGGAGCGACCGGCGATCTTGCCCTGCGCAAGCTCGTCCCGGCGCTGTATCGAAGACACCTGGCCGGCCAGATCGTGGCAGGCTCGCGCGTGCTGGCGGTGGCCAGGACCAGCCAGACCCGCGAAACCTATCTTGCACAGGTCGAGGAGACCTGTCGCAAGTATTTGCGTCCGGAAGAGTTTTCGGCCGAGCGCTGGATATCGTTCGCGGCGCTCGTGGACTATGTGACCATCGATGCGACGCAGGCCCAGGATTTTAAAAAGCTTTCCGCATCGCTCGCGGGTCGCGACGACGTGGTTCGCGTCATTTTCCTGTCGACGGCGCCCAGTCTATTCACCCTGACCTGTGACAACCTCGCTGCGGCGGGGCTCGTGACGCCGAAGTCGCGCGTGGTGCTGGAGAAGCCGCTAGGCCAAGACCGTGCATCTGCTGAGGCCATCAACCGCAGTGTTGGGGCTATGTTCGCGGAGCATCAGATCTACCGAATCGATCACTATCTCGGCAAAGAGACGGTGCAAAACCTGATTGCGCTGCGTTTCGGCAATACCTTGTTCGAGCCACTGTGGCGACGTGGCCGCATACGTCATGTGCAGATCACGGTAGCCGAGCAGCTGGGTGTCGAAGGGCGCGGCCAGTTCTATGATCAGACCGGTGCGCTGCGTGACATGGTGCAGAGTCACCTGTTGCAACTCGTCTGCATTCTCGCGATGGAACCGCCGGCGAGCAGCGATCCGGATGCCGTGCGCGACGAGAAGCTGAAAGTGCTGCGCGCACTGCGTCCGATCCTCGATCGCGACGTGCAGACTAAAACAGTGCGTGCGCACTACAAGGCGGGTGCCGTCAATGGTCAACCCGTTCCGGGTTACCTCGACGAGGCGGGCGTGCCAGCCGACAGCACGACTGAGACATTTGTCGCGCTCAAGGCCGAGATTGATACCTGGCGCTGGGCGGGTGTGCCGTTTTATCTGCGTACGGGCAAACGTCTGCAGGAGCGCGTGACCGAAATCGTCGTTACGTTCGAGGACGTGCCGCACTCGATTTTCGAAGGGTCTGGCGGCGGCGACCGCTCGCCCAACCGGCTCGTCATCCGCCTGCAACCTCAGGAGAGCATTACGCTCACGATCCTGGCGAAGAAGCCTGGGGAAGTCATGCGGCTGGCGCCGGTGAACCTGGCGCTGGACCTTGCGGGGTCGTTCAAAGAGAAGCCGGTGGACGCCTACGAGCGGCTGATCATGGACGTCGTCAAGGGTAACCTGACGTTGTTCATGCGCCGGGACGAGCTGGATGCGGCGTGGCGCTGGATCGATCCTATCCGTGAGGGTTGGGCGAGGCATGATGAGCGCATCAAGTCGTATGTTGCGGGGAGCTGGGGTCCCGCGGCCTCGAGCGCATTGATCAGCCGGGACGGATTTGCCTGGCAAGACGAGAGCTGATCCTGGAACTTTGAAACACCGACGGCGTTGATGGGCACGGGTCGGTGGCTTGTAGTTTGGAGAACGCGGCAATGAATGCAAAGAATGGGGATACCGGGTCTGGGGCGGATGCGGAACCGGTGAAAGAGCACCTGCGGGCGGCGAAGGACGCCGCTGCGAGTGCAGCGCGTGCCCGTGCACAGCAGGCGCGGGACTGGGCCAGCTCACAGATTGACGACCTGCAGCAGCGGGTCGAAGCGCAGCCCTACATGGCCAGCGCCTGGGCGTTGGGGGCCGGGTTTTTGGCCGGCATCCTGTTGATGAGCCTGGTGCGTAACGGGCGTCGCCGGTAGACACCAGCCCACCCACCCGATAGAGGCCGGCTCATCCCCTAATTGAGGCCTCGATCCCGTGGCTGTGACTGTTCAGTGACACACCCCGCCACGGGGCGTGGTCTGCTGGGCCCATGCATCAGATCGGAGTGGTGGGCCTGTCCTATCGGCACGCGGGTGTCGATGAGGTCGCTCGATTTTCGGTCCCCAAGACGGAAGTGGCTGCGCGCCTGCCGGCTTTGCGGGACAGCCTCGGGGTGTCCGAGGTCTTCTACGTTGGCACGTGCAATCGCGTCGAGGTTCTCTACGCTACCGTCGATGGGGTGCCCGCCGATGACGCTCGGCGTGAGGTTTTTCGTGCGCTTATAGGGCGCGAGCCGAAGCCCGGCGAGGCCGCGCGGATACTCCGGGCCTGGACGGGTGAGGCGGCCGTTGAGCATCTCTTCCTCGTTGCCTGTGGTCTCGACTCTGCCCAGGCCGGGGAGCAGGAGATCGCTGCTCAGATCCGGCTTGCGTGGGAGGCGGCCCGCGGAGCGCAGGTGTGCGGTCCCATCCTGGACAAGCTTCTGGGCGAAGCGCTCAGCATGGCGAACCGTGTACATCGGCTCGAGTCCAATGTGCGTTCGCCTTCGCTCGCCGATCTCGCCGCGGATCGGGTGATCAGGCACGTCGAGGGCAAACCGGCCACGGTGGCGCTCGTTGGGGTTTCGCCCATGACGCGGCGCTGCGGGATGATCCTGCATCGCGCAGGGATACCGCTTCTCGTGGTTAATCGCACGCTCCAGGCAGCGGAAGAGTTCGCCGAGACTGTTGGCGGGCGGGCCATGTCGCTGGAAGGGTTCCGGGAGAGCCCGACGGAGCTTAGCGCCCTAGTTCTAGCTGCGGGTGGTGGCGAGCCCGTGCTCAATGACATCGCGCTGACGAACATTGCTAAAGCGGCGGGTCCGCGGACGCCGCTTCTCATCGATTTTGGGGTTCCGCCCAACGCCGATCCGGAGGCTACTCGGGCCGCCGGAATCACTCGTGTTGGTATGGACGATCTCATTCAGGCGGCGCAGGAGCGGCGCCTCGCTCAGCTCATGAGGCTGGCGCCGGTGCGTGCTGCCATCGACGAGCGGCTCACGCGGTTGCGCGGCGAGCTGGCAACGCGGGCTATAGGCCGACGGCTGGCGGATCTGCGGGGTACGTTCGAACAGATTGCGGCCGAGGAGGCCGATCGCGCGCTCGCCGAAGAATTGCGTGATCTTGATGAGGGCCAGCGCGAGCTTCTGCAGCGCTTCGCATCGACGGTTGCGCGGCGCCTTGCTCACCTGCCGCTTGCAGGAATGCGGGCTGCGGCAGCGCACGCCAGCGCGGATGCTGTGGATGCGTTTTTCCGCGAGGCGCGGTTGAGACGCTCGAGCACGGCTGCGGCGCTCAATGGTGGTCCACGCGATGCCGGCGGCGGGCAGAATAAATGATGCGTACGGTGCGATTGGCATGCCCCGATGCGCCAGGCGCGCTGGCGCCGCCTGTTGCGTCAAGCGCATGGCGTGGGCCGATGTGCCCGACATGTTGGCATGGCCTGCGGCAGGCGCGTTGGCGCGGCCCATTATGAATTCCCAAAGTGAAACTATAACGTGACCCAACATCCCCGTTCCCAAGAACTCTACGAGCGCGCCTGCCGCGTCATCCCAGGCGGCGTCAATTCCCCCGTGCGCGCTTTCAAAGCCGTAGGTGGCACCCCGCTGTTCATCCAACGCGGCGCGGGCCAACATCTGGTCGATGCAGATGGCCGCACGTACCTGGACCTCGTTGGATCCTGGGGAGCGTTGATCCTCGGGCACTCCCATCCTGCGGTCGTGTCGGCGATTGTCGAAGCGAGCAAGAGTGGCACGACATACGGTGCGCCCTGTGTCGCAGAAGTTGAGTTGGCAGAGCGCATCGTCGCCTCGTATCCGGGGCTCGAGCAGGTCCGTTTCGTCTCCTCGGGAACTGAAGCCGTCATGAGCGCGATCCGGGTGGCACGCGCTTTTACCGGCCGTGACCTGATCGTCAAGTTCTCAGGCTGCTACCACGGCCATGCTGACCATCTGCTCGTAGCCGCAGGCTCGGGACTCGCAACCTTCGGCACGCCGTCTTCCGCAGGCGTCCCTGAAGCGTTCACGGCCTGCACGCGCGTGCTGCCGTTGGATGACGGGGTGGCAGTTGAGGAGCTGTTTGCTCGTGAAGGCGCGAAAATCGCCGCCGTGATCATCGAGCCGGTACCCGCGAATCACGGCTTGCTGCTGCAGAGGCGCGAATTCCTGCAGAAATTGCGCGAGGTAACCCGTCATCACGGCGCACTCCTGATATTCGACGAGGTGATCTCCGGATTCCGCCTGGCCCGCGGCGGAGTAGCTGAGATCGTCGGTATCGTCCCGGACCTGGCTACTTTCGGCAAAGTGATTGGCGGAGGCATGCCGGTGGGCGGCTTCGGCGGTAGCCGCGACATCATGCAGCGACTGGCGCCGTTGGGTGACACCTACCAGGCAGGCACCCTGTCGGGCAATCCAGTGGCCATGGCTTCGGGGATCACGACGCTGGACATCCTGATCAGGGAGTCCGGCTGGGAGCGGCTCGAACAGATTGGCGCCCAGGTGGAGCGCGCGCTGTTGCCCGTGCTGGCAGCAACCTCGTTCCCCATTCACTTCGTGAGGGCCGGCTCGTTGTTCTGGATGTCATTCCACGACGCGGCCGCTCCTCGTAGGGCGGAGTCGATGACCCCGAAGGCCCTGGCGCGGTATGGCACCCTCTTTCACGCGATGTTGGATCGCGGCGTTTACCTGCCGCCATCCGCGTACGAGGCGTGCTTCCTGTCACTGGCACATACCAGTGCCGACGTCGAGCAACTGGCCCGCGCGCTGCGGGAGTCGCTCGCCAAGATTCAATGAAAGCGACCCGCGTCTTTCAGATTACCGCGCTGGCCATGGTCCTCGTCGCGGCGGTGCAGGCCGGGTATTGGCTGTACGATCAGCGTTCCTCCGCGATGGAGAAAGTGCGGGACGTCCGCACCCTGTATACGCAACAGATCACCGCAGCCCAGGCGCTGTTGGATTCGGGGGCACCGCCGGATCAGGTTCGGACGATGATGCCGGGTATCGTGATCAACGGAAAACGGGCTTCGCTCTCGCCCGAAGTTGATCAGATGCTCATGAGCGAGGAGCGTCGGCGCATCAATCAGTACGCCTGGGAAGGTGGGTTCTTCCTGCTGGCCCTCGCGGTCTGCAATGGAGTGATATTCCGCGCACTGCGGGCTGAGGCCCGCGTCCGCCAGGAGCAGGACAACTTTCTCGCGCTCGTGTCACACCAGTTCAAAACCCCGCTGGCCAGTTTGCAATTGTCACTCGAGACAATGGCAATGCGCTCGCTGTCACCGGAGCAGTCGCGGACCCTCATCGACCGCATGCTGTCGGATCTGGCGCGCATGGAGGCGATGGTCACACAGATCCTGGAAAGCAATCGTCTCGAGCGTGGGCGAATCGATCTGAAGGTCGAGCCTATCGAGCTGGGCGGCGCAGTCGGACGCGTCGTCGCCCATATGGAGGAGCGCGCGGCCAAGGAGAAAATCACCATCGCCGCGGACATCGCCCGAGGCATGTACGTAATGGCTGATCCGCTCGCTTTGGACGTAGTAGTGCGCAACCTGCTCGAAAACGCCGTTGCGGCCGTTACGCCGGTCGGCGGCGGGACTATCTCCCTCACCGCACGGCAAGTGAATACCGAAGTCGAATTGTCAGTCCGCGATACCGGGGTTGGCTTTCGCCCGGCCGATGGGGCGCGGCTGTTCGAAAAGTTCACACGCCTGCACCCCGGTGGCGGCAGCAGCTACTTTGGTACCGGGCTTGGCTTGTACATCGTGCGGCGCCTGATGCAGCTCGCCGGCGGCCGAGTCAGTGCGCACAGTGAAGGTGTTGGGCAGGGTGCGCAATTTGTGCTCGCCTGGCCCGTCGCACCCGCGGGGCCGACGTGAGCGCTCCAACGCAGTTTTTCAACAGAATCCTCGTAGTCGAGGACGACCCGCACCTGGCCGCCGGAATCGTGGACAACCTGCGGGCAGAAGGCTACGGCGTGCAGGCGCTCACCGCTGGCCAACAGGCGCTCGACTGGCTCAGCGAAGAACAGTGTGGGCTGATCGTTCTGGATGTGATGCTGCCGGAGCTCGATGGCTTCACTGTTTGCCGTACGCTGCGCCAGCGTGGCGATAGCACACCCGTGCTGTTTCTCACGGCTCGCGGTGATCCCGCCGATCGCGTGACGGGACTCGAGGCGGGCGGCGACGACTACATGGCGAAGCCGTTTCATCTGCAGGAATTCCTTTTGCGCGTGCGCGCGATCCTGCGACGTTGGGACTGGTATCGCAGCGCCTCCGCAACACCTGCCAGTGCCATACTGCATTTTGCGGGCAATGAAGTTGACTTCAGAGCGTTCCGGGCGCGCTCGTGGAACGGGATCTCCCAGGAGCTCACCGAAAAGGAAGCCATGATTCTGAAAGTGCTGGCGGAGCGTCCGGGCGAGATCGTCTCGCGCGAGGATCTGCTCGAGAAGGTGTGGGGCTATGACGTGTTTCCCTCCACCCGCACGGTGGACAACTTCATCCTGAGGCTGCGCAAGCGGTTTGAGCGCGATCCCGCGAATCCCAAGCACTTCCTCACCGTGTGGGGTGTGGGATATCGCTTCATGATCGAGGGTGAGTCGTGAGCCGCAACCTGCGCATAGGCACGCGCGGCTCGGCGCTCGCCCTGTGGCAGGCCCACCACGTCGAGGCCTTGATCAAGTCGCAGCCGGGTGCGCCGCCGGTGGAGTTGGTTCGGATCCGTACCGAGGGAGATGTCCGCACGGACGTGCCGTTGTGGCAGATCGGCGGGCGAGCCTTCTTCACGAAGGAGATCGACAAGGCGCTGTTGGGTAACGAGATTGACATCGCCGTGCACAGTCTCAAGGATTTATCCACTGTGTTGGAACCGGGCATGGAGCTCGCGGCGGCGCTTGTGCGCGAAGACCCGCGGGATGCTGTCATCAGCCGTTCCGGGGCGCGGCTCATGGATTTGCCGCGCGGTGCACGTGTTGGCACGAGTAGCCTTCGCCGTAGGGCGTTCATCGCGCGCGCGCGTCCTGACGTGCAGCTGCTGGAGCTGCGCGGCAATGTGCCGACGCGCATCGAGAGACTCAAAAATGGCGATTACGACGCCATCATCCTGGCGGCCGCCGGACTGCGGCGGCTCGGCCTCGAACAGAACATTTCGGAGCTCCTGCCGCTGGACGAGTTTCCGCCGGCCGTATCCCAGGGTGCGATCGGTGTTTGCATACGGACGGGGGATGCCGAGGCGGGACGCTGGTTGCAGAAGCTCGATGATCGTGCATCGCGCCTCGCAACGACCGCCGAGCGCGCGTTGTTGAGGAGGCTCGAGGGCGGATGCCAGGTTCCATTGGGCGCCATAGCCATGCTCGCAAGTGATGACACGCTGCGGCTTCATGCGGCGGTCTGCGCTTTGGATGGCTCGAAAATGCTTCAAGCGAAAGCGCAGATGCCCGCAACGCCTGCCAACGCCATCACTCTCGGGCAACGACTCGCCGAAGATCTGCTCGCGCAGGGAGCGGCCCAACTGATTGCAAATGAGCGCACGGCGCGCAGCCTCGAGGCGGAGGGACCCTGACGATGGATGCTTTGTCAAAACCGCCACGTGGCGACCCGGAAGAATCGAACGCCGACGCGCAGACGAAACCTGTTGTGGTGGTGACCCGCGCAGAGTCTGACAATGGCCCGTTGAGCGCACAGCTGCGTGATCTCGGTCTCCAGGTGCTGCTCTGGCCTGCCGTGAATGTGGCGGTTGCCGAGACCGGAGCTCTCGATGAGGCTCTGCGATCGGTCAACGACTTTGATTGGATCGTGTTTGCAAGCCGATATGCGGTTGCCGCGGTGACGGAGCGTGTTGCCGCTGCGCCTGCAACGTTGCGTGTTGCTGCTGTGGGACAGGCGACGGCCCAGGTCTTACACCAGCGTGGGTGGCCGGTCGACCTCCTGCCCGAAGATGCGAATGCCGCAGCGTTGGTGTCGGCGTTTGCCACGAAGCCGATCTCCGGTATGAAGGTGCTGTTCCCTGCCAGCTCGCGGGCGTTGCCCACGATTGCAGCTGGTCTCACCCAGTTGGGCGCGAAGGTCGTGCAGGTGGAGGCTTACTGCACGGAGCCGGCTGCGCTCGATGTCAGCGCGTGCCGTGCCGTGATCGACCGCGGCGGGATCGCCGCCGTCACGTTCGCAAGTCCTTCGGCGGTCATCGAGTTGGAGCACTCGCTGGGAAAGGAGTCCTTTGACCGGCTGCTGGCGGGCGCCAAGGCCGTGGCCATTGGGCCTACGACCGCACGGGAGCTCGCTGCGCGCGCGTTTGCGCCCGTTCTTGCCGAGTCCGCCACGTTGCGGGGGCTCGCGTTAACCACTTTTCGCTCAGTTCAAACGAGGCAGTGATCATGGGATTCCCGTTGCACAGACCGCGGCGGACGCGGCAGTCGGACGTCTGGCGGCGCATGGTGCGCGAGACGCGCCTGACGCTCGATTCGCTGATCTATCCAATGTTCGTAGTGCCCGGACGCGCGGTGAAACACCCGATTGGCAGCATGCCGGGCATTTCGCAGCTGTCAGTTGACGAGGCCGTCAAAGAGGCGCGGGCAGTGCAAGCCGCCGGAATTCCGGCGGTGTTGTTGTTCGCAGCTCCCGCGCAGAAGGATTCGAAGGCCAGCGCGGCTCTCGATCCCAAGGGTCTCGCAGCCCAGGCCATCTCGGCCATCAAGGACGCTTGTCCCACTCTCATCGTGTGGGCCGACGTGTGCCTCTGCGGATCTACGGACCACGGCCATTGCGGCCATGTCCTGCCCAAAGGTCAGATCGACAAT
>Ga0307479_10005583_pt1 | contig 11507 bp, 10 predicted proteins | sample atmos_gasesECM4C_FD_203743 | JGI IMG/M metagenome (GOLD analysis project Ga0307479, IMG submission 203743) | Hardwood forest soil microbial communities from Morgan-Monroe State Forest, Indiana, United States - atmos_gasesECM4C_515 | ecosystem: Environmental > Terrestrial > Soil > Temperate... | reverse complement strand
GCGCCGCCTGACAAATTTCAATCAGGGAATCGCCGCGCTAAAGCAAGGCAAAGCCGAAAAGCTCGAGTGGGATGGTCCGGACGCGTTCCATGAAGACGCCGTAGTCGTGTACCCGCCGGATTTCGACAAAGCGAAAAAGTATCCGCTGGTGCTGCTCATTCACGGCGGCCCGACCGCGTGCTCCATCACCGCCTTCAGCTTTTTGCCGCAGTTTCTGGCCTCGCACGGTTACATCGTCTTCTCGCCCAACTATCGCGGCAGCGACAACCTGGGCAACGCCTACCAGCGCGCCATCTGGAATGATGCCGGCGAAGGTCCCGGCCGTGACGTCATCGCCGGCATCGACGCGTTGAAAAAATTAGGCAGTGTGGACGAAGATAAAATCGGAGTTTCTGGCTGGTCGTATGGCGGCTATATGACGTCCTGGCTGATCGGCCACTATTCCATCTGGAAGGCTGCCATGGCTGGCGCCCCAGTCACCGATCTCTACGACGAATATAATTTGTCCGACGGCAACATCACCACCCATTACAGTTTCAAAGGCTCGCCATTCGTCGGAGACAACCTGAAGGACTACCGCGCCCAATCGCCCATCACCTACGCGGCGAACATGAAAACACCAACGCTGATCCTCCACGACACCAGCGACGCCCGCGTTACCATCACCCAGTCCTACGCATTGTTTCACGCCCTGAAAGACAACGGCGTCCCCGTAAAGTTTTTCGCTTATCCCGTAGCAGGCCACTCCCCCGGCGATCCCGTCCGCCAAATGGACGTCTTCAAACGCTGGGCCGACTGGATGGATCAACACCTGAAGTAAACCTCGGCCGTACAAGAAAAAGCCCCGCTTTAGCGGGGCTCAACAACCAATTGAACTAAACTTCCGATCACCGGCAATAAACTGTCATCCTGAAGCTATCCGATTGCTGAAGGACCTCAACGTCCACCGCTCGACAAAATGTCCCTTCGGAAGTCGAACTAAGCCTGGCTCTCCGAACCAGCTCCAGCCGCAACCGCCACAGCCGCCGGCTCTGCTTCCTCACGCCCAGCCCTCTTAATGCGCGCAGCCTTCCCCTTCAAATCGCGCAAATAATACAACCGCGCCCGCCGCACCTTACCCTTGCCCACAACTTGAATCGAGCTGATCGCCGGCGAGTGCAAAGGGAAAATGCGCTCAATCCCAACCCCAAAACTCACGCGCCGCACCGTAAACGTCGCTCCCGACGCCCGGCCCTTCTTCGAAATGACTACGCCCTCGAAGGCCTGCAAGCGCTCTTTCTCCTTCTCGCCTTCGCCTTCCTTCAAGCGCACGTTCACCCGCACGGTATCCCCAGGCCGAAATTCCGGCAAATCTTTGCGCAGCTGCGCTTCATGTAATTTCGCAATGACCAGATTCATATCGCTATTCCCTGCAGACCCACTCAGGCGGGGCCAGCACATCAAGACAAACGTTGATTATAGCCAAATCCCCGCGATTTACCTAGAAATTTTCAACGCCGTTGCAGCCGCAGTCCTGTTGGCGCCGACTGTAATCCAGCCGAGCAGACTTCGTGCTCTCTAGCGCCGACTCTGTGCCCTCCGCGTTAAGTCGCTTCCAATCGCAACCCAGCGCAATCTGCTCCAATCAGCGAGCCGAAGCCGCGCTCCTTCGCCCTATCACCGTGTCGGCAAACCTTTCCATCTCCTCCAACTGCGGACTGAACTGCAACAAAACCAAATCCACTCCCGCCGCCTCGAAAGCCGCCACCCGCTCCGCCACCTGTTCCGCCGTACCCACCAATCCCGACCGCAACCCGCGATTCGAAACCGAATAATCTTCCAGAGAAACCTGCTGCTCCAGTTGCGTCCCCGCCAGCCACTGCTGATAATTCGCATACCCCGCCGCCGACTGCTTCACGTCAGTAATCCGCCGCACCTCATCCTGAGCCTCGCGCTCGGTCTCCCGCACAATCGCATACCCCGCCACCCCAAATTTCATCGGCGCCAAATCAGCATGCCTCGCCCGCCGCCCCCGCAGATCCGCAATCTTCTCGCGCACCCGCTCCGGCGGATCGCCATGCATCAAATACGCGTCGCACTTCTCCGCAATCAAATCTTTAGCGGCAGCCGATTCTCCGCCGGCATACAAACAAGGCCGCGGCTTCGACACCGGCTTCGGCTCGAGCACATTGTCCTCGACCCGATAGTACTTTCCGGAATACGAAAAATGATCGCGCGACCACGCGCCGTCCAAAACATCCAGCCACTCGCTAGTCCGCGCGTAACGATCGTCATGTTGCTCAAACGAGACCCCATACTTCCGCGCCTCATCCGCCCACCAAGAAGACACCACGTTCAAGGTCAGCCGCCCGCCACTGATCTGATCGATATTCGCCGCCTGCTTCGCCAGGAGTGCCGGCAAGTGAAACGTAGGTCGCACCGCCACCATCAACTCAATCCGCTGCGTAACCGCTGCAAGCGCAGCCGCGGTTGACCAAGCATCCAGCGAATTCGCCTCCACTCCCTTGATGTCATTCAAATTCAATTCGGCAATCAAAGTCACATCAAACCCAATCTCCTCGCTCCGCTGAGCCAGCCGCTTAACGTAAGCCCACGAAGCCTCCATCCCCTCGTCAGCCACATTCCGCAACCACCCGCCAAACACCGGCAACCAATATCCGTATCTCACGCGCTCTCCAAATTTCTCCGCCGAACATCCACCGTTAAACTATCCACCGTTCACCAACAACCTGTCATCCTGAGACGATCCGACAAGGATCGCCGAAGGACCTCAAATCAAGCTCCCGCAACCACAGCGTCCGCACCGCGTCATGTCGGAGGTACTCCATCCGTCTCAACCGTCGCTCGCTCAGTACCCTCAGTGTTCCGACCTTCGTGTTCTCTGCGTTAAATCCGTATTCCAGCCACCACTTCGGTTCTCTTCCCCGCCTCCCCAATCAAAAAATCCGCCAACCGCGCGTAGGGATTGAATCCCACAATCCGCTCCGGATCAGCCACAAAATTCGAAAGCGCATTAATGTCGTAATAAAGCAACCGTCCAGTGGGATCGTCAATCACGTACTCCACACCCCCAACCTCAATCCCCGCCGCCTGCATCAAGCGTTCCACATTTGCAATCACCCGCGGCGGCGCCTCATAAGCCTCCACGGTCATCCCAGTCTTCGGCGCGTCCACCGGGCAAGCGATCCGCGTCAACTCCTCGCCCCGCGTGCTCTTGCAAATATCCGCCGGGCACAAATCAAACGTCTCGCCGGTAATATGAATCTGTATCGCATACAAATATTTTCCGCCCAAAACTTCAACCCGCGTAATAATCCCATCGCGCGCAGTAAAGCATTCCTGCACCAAAGCCACATTATCGATCCCAAAGTACAACTCGCCCGCATCCACCGCCGCCTGCAACTCCGCCCGCGAGTTAAATTTCTTGATCCCCGCGCCGCTGCCTCCAATGTTCGGCTTCAAAATCAACGGATACCCAATCTCCTCCCCAGCCGCAACCGCCTGCGAAGGATGATTGATCACCCGCGCCTTCGGGTAAGGCAATCCCAACCGCTCCATCAAGCAAAGCTGCAAAGCCTTCGAAGTTTCGGTAGTGAACGCCTTATGCCCGTTCACCACCCGCACTCCCTTATCTTCCAAGTGCTTCAAGTAATTCAATGTATAGAAAACGCCATGGCCCACCCCCCGCTGCCAAGCCGAAGGACTCATCCGATTAAAAAGCAGCGAATACTCCCGCTCCGGCGAAGCCGCGTCATACGAGTGATACCGTGCGTCGATCTTCTGCCAATTCACGCCCCGCGCATCCATCTGCGCAAACAAAGGCACAAACCAATTCGGCTGCTCGTAATAAATCGCTATCGGTTTAACCACGCCATCGCCATTCCTATTCCCGCTTTTCATCTTGCTGACGTCGCTCATGCTCCCTCGTTCCAGCTATTTTCCTTCCGATCTCATGCGATTCCTTCGAAAGTGATCTCGCCAATTGTCATCCCGAGGCTATCCGACAAGGATAGCTGAAGGATCTCAACGTAAGATCCCCTAGACCAATTCCAACCGCCGTCGTTCCAGGCTGAAGCGAACTCCCTCTCGTCCGGCCCAGCAGATCAATCCCTTCGCCCTCAGGCCACGTCCAAATCCAAAATCATATGCTCCTCATCAACAAACTCGCCGCCAATGCCCAACCCCCGCGGCTCGACCCCAAACACCCGAAATCCTAGCGTCCGGTAAAGCTGCCGCGCCGCATCCTGCGTGATTGACACTGTAAGCTGGATCGACTTCAAATCCGGCAAAGCCCGCGCCGTCTCGACCGCCCGTTCCGCCAAAGCGCGGCCTAGTCCCTTCCCTCGCTCCGCAGGCATGATAAACACACCCCACAAATGCCCTTTGTGCCGGCGTTTGAGCAGCGTTTCTCGATAGAATCCACACATTCCCACACCGCGATGGCCTTCAAAAGCTCCAATCACAAAATTCCCATCGCCGCCCACGCCACTTCGCCGCCCATATTCTTCCACAGAAATCCGCCGGAGTTCCTCCACCGATTCCGCGAACGACCAGGGATCGGTCTGCAGCGCCGTCATCCTCAAACGCCATAACGCCTCCGCGTCTGCAACTCCGAATTGCCGAATCTCCATCGCCGTTTCTCGCTCCAGCACCCGCATTATTCTCCGCCTAGCAACCCGTCGTCATTTCGAACAAAGCAGGCCGACTTTTCCTTCCTCATCGCTTCCTGCGAATGGGTCGGCCTACTCAGGGAGGAATCTCTGTTCGATTCTTAAATCAAGAACCGCTTCAACGTCGGCTCCGAAACGCCTCCGCGAACCTCCGCGCACCCCTGCGTCTCTGCGTTATCTTTTTCGGCGTCAACCCAGCAAATCCGGCCGATTCCGCCGCGTCTTCTCCAGCGCCGCCGACCTCCTCCACTTGGCCACTTCCGCATGATTCCCGCCAATCAAAACCTCCGGCACCGCCCACCCGCGAAACTCCGCCGGCCGCGTGTAATGCGGAAAATCCAGCAACATCCCGCCGTTCTGGTCCGCGCTCGACTTTGTCCCCGCCGGCCGTCCTTCAACGCGTCCCGCCGCCCCAAACGACTCATTCACCGCCGAATCCTCATTCCCCAACGCCCCCGGCAGCAACCGCGTAACCGCATCCAAAATCAACATCGCCGGCAGCTCCCCGCCACTCAAAACAAAATCCCCGATCGAAATCTCTTCGGTGGCCAAATGCTCCGTCACCCGTTCATCCACACCCTCATACCGGCCGCATATAAAGATGACCCGATCCAACTCCGCGTAACGCCGCGCCGCCTCGTGCTTAAACAATTTACCTGCGGCAGACAAGAGCACCACGGCCGTCCTGGCATCCAACTCGGCCCGCCCCCCCGCCGCATCCCCCACACCACGCCCCAACAATGCCTCCACCGCCTCAAACAAAGGCTCCGGCTTGAGCACCATCCCCTCTCCGCCACCAAACGGCCGGTCGTCCACGGTCCGGTGCCGATCCTTTGTGAACACCCGCAAATCCTGCACCCCAACATCGATCAGCCCAGTTTCACGCGCGCGCCGCACGATGCCATAGTCCAGCGGCCCCGCGAAAAACTCCGGAAAAATCGTGACCAGATCAAAGCGCATGGCAGGCAATTGTAGTCAAGTCAATTGCAAGTCGCTATGCCCTGTCGAAGCAGAGCCTCCGTGTCTTGCGCTCTCACGCAAAGTCATGAGACTAGTTCTGTACCTCCGAACAGCTTGTTCCTTCCGGTCAGAGGCCTACTCTAGCCACAGAACCCAGTCACCGTTCCCTGACAGGTAGCGGAGCGTTCGAGGTCATGACGATCGACCCTTTGCCACAAGCCGACAACTCCGCACAAAACTATCCCCTTCAGAATCAAAACGTTGCGTCAAAAAGCAGGCTAACTCCCCTAAAATCAAATCGTTGCGCAAAAACCACGGGGTGGGGGTCCCGGCTTTGTCTCCTCTCCCTCTGTGCCTCGCTTCTGTTCGGCATGGCAGGCTGCGCGGCCACTACGAGCGGCGGCAGCGATTCCAATCCCGCCGGAAACACGCCTCCGGGCACCACGATTCCCGCAACGCCATCCGGCCTTCAGGCCTCCCCGGGAAATGCCCAAGTCAGCCTGGCTTGGGCCGCCGGCGTCACCGCCACAAGCTACAACGTAAAGCGCAGCACCACCACCGGCGGCCCGTACACGAAGATTTCTTCGCCAACCGCCACGAATTTCACCGACACCGGCCTGGCCAACGGCACCGCCTACTTCTACGTCGTCTCCGCCCTGAACTCCGCCGGAGAAAGCGCCAACTCCGCACAAGCCAGCGCAACGCCCGCCAATACCCCGGTTGATGTCACCGTCACCATCAATCCCGCCAGCACCCACCCGATTTCGCCTTACATCTACGGTCTGAATTTTTACTTTGGCAACACCAATCCCCCGCCGATGCTCACTATGGATCGCGACGGCGGCAACCGCTGGACCGCCTACCATTGGGGGACCAACGCCTCCAACGCCGGCAGCGATTACATCTACGAAAACGACAATTTCCTCAGCAGCAGCAACGTTCCCGCCGAAGCCGTTCGCGGCTTCATCGCGCAAGATCAAGCCGGCGGCATGGCCAGCTTGGTCACCGTGCAACTCCAGGGCCTGGTCTCGGCCGACGAAAATGGTCCCGTCAGCGTCACCCATCCTCCAGACCTGACGCGCTTCAAAACGGTCGTCGACAAGAAAAGCACGGTCTCCGCCACGCCCTTCACCCTCACACCGCCCACAACCGACGCCAATGTCTTCATGGACGAATTCGTCTGGGCCCTTGACCAGAAACTCCCCGGCATCTTCGGCGCAAATCCCGCACATCCCACCTTCCTAAGCCTCGACAACGAGCCCGAACTCTGGAACTCCACGCACCTCGAAGTCCAGGGACACAACCCGGTCACCTCCGACAACTACATCACCAAAACCATCACCCTCACCCAGGCGATCAAGGACCAGTTCCCGAACGCCGTGATCTTCGGGCCCGTCCATTACGGGTTTCAGGGAATCTACAACTGGCAGGGAGAACTAAGCGCCACACCCAGCGGCACAAACTGGTTTCCGGACAAATACCTGCAAGCGCTGAAGACGGCTTCCACGGCGTACGGCAAACCGTTGGTCGACGTCTATGACTTTCACTGGTACGCCGAAGACTACGACTCCAACGGCACGCGCATTCTCAATCTCAACGGCGCGACGCTGACAGACGCGCAGGTCCAGCTCATCGTGCAAAGCCCGCGCAACCTGTGGGATCCCACGTACACCGACGCCGGCAATAGCAATCCATGGATCTTCCAGGAACTCGGCAGCACACCGATCAACATCCTCGGCCGCCTGCAATCCAAAATCAACGCCGAAAATCCCGGCATGAAAATCGCCATCACCGAATACGAAAGCGGCGGCTGGAACCACATCGCCGGAACCATCGCCCAAGCCGACAACCTGGGCATCTTCGGCGCACAAGGAGTTTTCGCCGCCAGCTTCTGGCCTCCCAACGGTACATATTCCTACGCCCTGGCCGGCTTTCGCGCCTTCCGCGGTTTCGACGGCGCCAATGCCAACTTCGGCGACACCTCACTCCAATCCTTCTCCAGCAACGTCCAAAACGTAGTCGTCTACGCGAGCACCGACAGCACCACCCCTGGCCGCGTAGTTTTCGTGGCCATCAACCGCTCCACGGCAGCCCAGGTAACCGCCATCACCGGACAATCCCTGTCGGGCGCGGCCCACCTCTACCAGATGACCGCCGCTTCAGCTCAAACTCAATCCACCGGCGGCACCCCAGTCCAACCAGTCGCCGCGGGCACGATGCCAGCCACTGGCTCAACTCTAACCATCACACTCCCCGCCCTGAGTGTAACCACCATCGACATTCGTTAACTCCTTAGCGGCTCGCACGCGGAAACCACCGTGGCACCCTGCGGCAATATTCCTCGTACTCCTCGCCAAACTTCCGGTGCAGCGCAGGCTCTTCGTGGAAAATCACAAATAGGTTAAACAACACCCAAACACAGGCGATATAAACCAGCACCGCTCCTGACCGAAACACAAGCGCTTGGCCGACCACAAACGAAGCCACACCCAAGTACATCGGGTTGCGCACGAAACGATACAACCCTTTAACCACGAGCTTTCGAGGCATGTCGATAGGTGCCGGAGTCCCCAGCCCACTGACCGCGAAATCCCATGCACAAATTAGATAAACGCAGAACCCGGCGACAAGCGGCACAGACCCAATCCATCGCCACCACACATGGGGAAACGATTGACTCCCGCCATTCGCCAGGATGATCCAACGCGGAATGAAAACGCCAACCGTGCCCGGTACGATCAACGTGAAGACGAAAGTCTTGAATAGCGCCCACGCCATCGTTTGCTCATTTTTCATTATTCAGATTACGCAGACCATCAGGCAGGGTTACATCAATTCGTCGAGCAGCAGGGTCAATGCGGGTACAAATGTTCGCAGCAAGCGGAATCAGCAACTCACCGCCCAGCGCATCCACAACCAGCAAAGGCGTACCCGCCACATCTTCCCCGGTCATCTGCACATCGCTAACGGTACCGATCAGCGCAGGAGCGGAAGCCAACGAGCACGGTGACGAGGAAACAACGGGGGATTCGAGCGGACTCTCGAAAACCGAACAACCCACCAAATCCGAAACAAAATATTTTCCGGCCGGCAGCGTCACCCGCTGCTCGAACGGAATCAGCACATCCATCCCGCGAAATTTCTCGGCCTCCGAGATCGAGGCACAACCCTCGAAGTGGAAGACACCTTGTCGAGGGTGGTTTCGGTCCATCCAGAAAGCATGTAATCCGGCAGGTCGCGGCTCCGCCCTCCCGGCACTGTCGCCCAAGAAAACTTCCTTCATGGCCGCGATGCGTTCGGGAAAATCGGTCAGCAATTCCGCGACGACCTCGCCCTTGTTCCCTCGCGGGCGAAGCAAGCGCGCGAGTGCGACCCAGCGGTGCGTTTCGCCGCTCAATCTTCCAGGATCTCCAGCGTGAACCGTTTGTGGATCTTGACGCCGGCGGCTCCCAGCAACGTGCGCACGGCTTTCGCCGTGCGGCCCTGTCGCCCGATCACTTTGCCGAGATCATCCTTGTGCACGCGCAACTCAAGAATTGTTGCTTGCGAGCCCTCAATAGACTTCACCTGCACGTCGTCAGGATGGTCGACCAGAGAACGAGCGATCGATTCGACCAGCTCCTTCATAGTGCAGCCTCGCGCAGGGGAACTTTTACGTGGAGAGCGCAACGGTTTTTGGGTAGTGAGATCATCTGCAGAAAGACGCTTCCGGCCGACGTAAGGATGCGTGGAAACCAAAGGACTTCGGACCCCGACAGGCGCCGGGGTCTACAAACAGGCGCATTGCGACTAAGCGATCTTCTGCAAGCGGATAAAGCTGCGCACGGTGTCGCTAGGTTGTGCGCCGACTCCGAGCCAATGCTTGATGCGCTCGGCATCCAGCTTCAACTCCGCGGGCTTTTTCAATGGATCGTACGTCCCCACCAATTCCACAACGCGCCCATTTCGCGGCCGAGTCTTCTCAATCACCACCACGCGGTAATAAGGCTTCTTCTTCTTGCCAATCCGAGACAAACGAATCATTAACACTAAAGCAGTCCTCCGAGCCCTCAATTGTAACCTGCCAACCCACCCCCCAGCAACGACATACTGGCGCCGCCGAACTCTCCGTGCTTTCTGTGCTCCGACCTCAGTGCCCTCTGCGTTTAAGCCTTTTCTTGCCGTTTCTTCGCGATTGCAAGCCCTCAATCAATTGCCCGCCACCACAGGCAACTCCACAAAACTAGCCTCCCCCGCCGCATGATAAACCCTCTGCAGCGCCTTCTGATAGTCCCCCGGCTTGGCCCAAAAAATATTCTGCACGAAAGTCTGCGGATTCCGGTCATACAAAGGAAACCAGCTCGATTGAATCTGCACCATCATCCGATGCCCAGGCAAAAACACATGGTTAGCATTCGGCAAAGCAAACCGGTAAAGCAAGGGCTTCCCGGCCTCAATCGCCTTCGCCACCTCCAAACCCTCCCGATACCTTCCCCGAAAAATATCCGCCGAAACCATTAACTGGTAGCCACCCATTCCAGGCTGTCCCGCCACTTCGTCCGGATAAACGTCGATCACCTTCACCACCCAATCGGAATCAGTCCCACTCGTCGAAGCCACCAAATTGACCATCGGCTGCCCACTGATCTTGACCGGCGCGCGTAATATCTCCGACTTGTACACCAGCACATCCCCGCGCCCAGACTCTTCCCGCTGATCATCCACCAGCCACTGCGACCAGGTCATCCCGTCGGTATATCCCACGGGCTGAATGGGCCGCGCGCGAAATGGCACCGGCTTTGCCGGATCGGAAACATATTCATCAAACGCGGAGCCGCCCGATTGCGGCGCATCGAAGCTGAGTTTCAGTCCACTGTCGAAATACAACGGCCTCGCCTGCACCGTGCAGCCTGAACCCGACGCGCATCCGCTAGGCCAAGACGACAACCGTCGCCACGTGTTCGTTCCCGTTTCAAACGCCGTCACCGGCGCCACGTCCGCCTTCGCCCCTCCATCCTTCAAATATTGATCCAGAAACGGCCGCAATATCTGCGTCCGGAAATACAGGCCCGTGTCGCTCCCAAATTTCAGCGCCCCTAGCGAACTGCCGTCGTCAATCTCCTGTCCGTGATGCCAAGGCCCCATGACTAAATAGACTTTATCGTTCGCGGTGTCTTTCGGCTTGATCGCCTTGTACACCGCCATCGCTCCATAAATGTCTTCCTGATCCCACAAGCTGTGCACCAGCATGACCGGTACCTTCAGCGGCTGTGCCGCGAGAATCTTGTCCATCGCCTGCTGCTGCCACCACGCGTCATAGCTCGGATGCTCCAGTAATTTTCTCCAGAATCCGACCTGCTCCATTCCATGACGCTTCCCCAACTCTCCCGCCGAACCTGCTTCCATAAACATGTCGTAATCGTCAAAGTAGCTCGACCACCATTTAATCTTGTTGTCCCGCGTGCCTTCCTGCTCGTAGATGTAGGCCATGTTCTGCTGCCGAAACGCGCCATTGTGAAACCAATCGTCGCCCATCCATCCATCGACCATGGGATTCATGGGCACCGAGACCTTCAGCGCCGGATGGGGATTCACCAGCGCCATCAGAGGCGTGAACCCATCGTAAGAAATTCCCAGAATCCCGACCTTGCCGTTACTCTCTGGAATGTTCTTCACCAGCCAATCAATCGTGTCGTAGGTATCGGTAGCGTGGTCCACGGGCGTCGGATTCAGCGGCCCGTGCAGCGGCCGGTTCATCACGTAGTCGCCCTCCGAACCGTACTTCCCGCGCACATCTTCCACGGCGCGAATGTACCCGCCCTCCACAATCACCTCGGTGGCGTTGTCGTAGCCCTGCAGGATCGGACCAAGGTGCGCGCTGGGCGCGTGACTCGTCAG
>Ga0307479_10005582_pt1 | contig 11508 bp, 10 predicted proteins | sample atmos_gasesECM4C_FD_203743 | JGI IMG/M metagenome (GOLD analysis project Ga0307479, IMG submission 203743) | Hardwood forest soil microbial communities from Morgan-Monroe State Forest, Indiana, United States - atmos_gasesECM4C_515 | ecosystem: Environmental > Terrestrial > Soil > Temperate... | reverse complement strand
AAGTTTGCCGAGGGCGGTCCGCACCGCGCCGTGGCGATTGACTTTCTCGCCGGAACATCGCCCGAAGACGCCGATGCCGGCGCTCATGCGCTGGGCTCCGCGATCCAACCTTTGCTTCCGAGCGGCGAGCTTTTTGATTTTTTCCCTTCCGGCACCACTCTCGCCGGCGCCATCATGAAACAGGGCAAGAAAATCTACAGCGCATCCCTTCAGTAGAAGATGGCTTTTTTCGGGAGCAAATAAAAAGAGCCGGCTAGGGGAGTAGCCGGCTCTTCGGTTGGGTAGGACTACTGCGGAGACGTGGCTGCAGCGACGGGCTGCAAGCTAAGAGAAACGATCTTGGTGCCAATCACTTCGCCCGAGACGATTAACTCGACGCGGCGGTTTTGCTGACGGCCTTCGGCTGTATCGTTTGACGCGATGGGCCGGTTCTTCCCGAACCCCGTCGCGGTGGTTGAAGATTCTGGGACGCCTTGCTGGGTGAGATAGCTACGGACACCTTCCGCGCGCTTCTCCGAGAGATCTTGGTTGAAAGCCTCGGTGCCAATGCTATCCGTGTTGCCTTCCACTGCCAGATTCAGCGAAGGATAAGCCAGCACGATGCCGGATATCTTGGCCAGCTTCTCGCGGGCCAGCGGGCGGAGCGTGTACTTGCCGGAATCAAAGAGCACATCCGACATATTGACGACCAGTCCGCGCGCGGTGTCGCGAGTTTCCAGGATTAGGTTGAATTGTTGGAGGAGACGGGCGCGAAGTTCTTCGCGGTCACGCACGGCGTCCTTAAGCTGCGCGTCGGATTTGGCTGCGGCGGCGCGATTCAGGTCGGAATCCAATTCGGCAGCCTGTTGCTTTTTCTGGGCGTCGTTACGGTCTCTTTCGGCATCGGCTTGGGCGCCGGCAGCCTGTTGAGCGGCGGCTTGCGCTTCGCGGTTCTTGCGGTCCGCCTCATTGCGATCGCGAACGGCGTCAGCGGTAGCGGCTTCGGCGTTCATGCGGCGCTGCGATTCCTCGTTGGCACGAGCTTTTGCATGAGCTTCACGGCCGGCTCCCGCGCTGCGTTCGCCTTCGGCGCGTTCTTCGTCGATGTGCTTCACGGCGATTTCACGAGCGTCTTCCGCGGTCTGTACAACCTCGCGCGACAAAGCACTCAGCGATTTCTTGTTTTCATGCCTTCCGGTCGCCAGCGCATCCGCTTCGTTCATCTGATTCACGGCCTTTTGGTAGCTCTCCGAAGCGTATCTTTCCGCACCGGCTGATTGCGCTATCCGCAGGGCATTGCGCGCTTCAAAAAACTCCAGCGGCAATTTGGCGTTCAGGATGACCGGGTCGAATTTATAGCCCGTGGGGATGTAGCCGCCGCGGTCGATCAATTCAAACTTGGCGTCCACAATCTCGGTGGCTCCGACCGTATCGGAACGAATGGAGTTCTCGAGGATCACGACGTTGCTGGGACGGCGTACGGCGTAGTAAGGTTCCGCGGTTACGATCAGCGCGAAAGCTTGAAGGTCCGTAGTCACGTCCAGCTTGCTGCGGTGGTTATCGCCCACAAGGACTTCACCGATGTTCACGGGCCGGCCTTCCGGCGAAATCGCCCATAACACATAGGTCAGATATTCGTTGCCAAAACTCGTGGGTCTATCGAGGCCGGAAAATTCGACTTCGACTTCCAGCGCCCCGCGCTTGCTCTCGACTTTGGCCTGGCCAGCTGCGCCGGGCATCAAGTCGGTGCCTTGAAAATTTATCTTTGTGGCCCCGCTGCGGTGCCTGTAGCTCACTGCTCGGGTCGTACGGCTCACTACGTTGATCCGATAGGTAGGTGTCGGATTGCCGGAGTCAGCCGGCACTTGCGTTTGGGATTGCGCTTGTGCTGCTGCCCCAAGCGTGATGGCGACTGCCAGGGTGATACTCGATATCTTGAACATGAGTCTCCTTCGAGAAAACTTTGAGTACCCAGTATCAGGATTTGTGAACCCTAATACTGTGCGATAGTGGACGTTTCAGAAGAAAGGATGCGTTTGCCGAGCGCCCTTTTTTAAGGACGGATCACCGAAGAAACAGCCCGCATGGGAAGCAAAACAATCAGAGTATAGATTCCCAAAGTGGTGCCAAACGGAATCTCGGAGACCGACAAGAAAGCGGCAAGGAGCGCCAGCGTGCGGGCAGCCCGTTGATTTGCCAGAAGAGCCAGACCAGCCAAAAGCCCGGAAACGCCGCATAGGATCGTCAACAGCACCATGCCTGCATAAGCAAGGTGAAAATCACCCATCAGCGCAAACGGATTCGCCACGCGATTGAGGAGCGCACCAAACATGACCGTAGCTGTTCCGCTAAACAAAATGAGCCAAATCCCCAGGATGAGCCGGAGAATTCCATAGACCACCCAGCAAGTACCAAGGATTCGCCGGTGATCGGTCAGATTGACGCCCGCTGCTTCACCTGTAGACATAATCTAGTCCTGACTCCGTATGCCATTTTCTCGAGCCTATTGGGGATTAGGAGCCAATTTGTTGCATCCGTCTGTTCGTTTTGGGACATCCCCCGGTGAGTGCCGCTCCGAGTAGCTATCATTCAAATGATGAGCGCGATCCAGCAGAAGTTTAGCGTCAGTCCGCTACAACGATCTTGCGAGGATGACACCCCTCGCTCAGCCCTTCTCTGCAATGCGCGTTGAAAATATGCCGTCCGATTAAATAGCCGAACAAACTTCCCACCGCCACATCGGACGGAAAATGTTCACGCCCGGTGAATCGCGCCAGCGAAACGGCTGTGGCAGTGCCGTACGCCAGCCATTTCACCCAGGGGCGAGGGTATTCATGGGCAATGACGCTTGCCATCGACCACGTGAAGAGAGCGTGTCCGGATGGAAAAGAGCTATTGAGTGCGTTATTGCGCCAGAATCTTCCGTTGCCGGTGCCCTCAATCGGCCGTTCCCTTCCTGTGAGGAACTGCAGACCCGCGTAAACCGGCGCGGCATTGGCCAGCGCCTCGGCGCTCAAAGCGCCCGTTTCGCGTGCGTGATCACTGTGCGCCGCCATACCGGTGAACCTGAGAATTCCAGCGGCTGCCGCAGTCCCGGAAAGCCCCGCGGTCGAAATATTACGGCTTATGTCTACATGGTTCCCCGGCATCGCCCTGCTGGCCTGCCGATCCGTGGCGATTAAGATTCCCGTACCGGCGAGAAACAGTGCGTCCCATTTCAAGTTGGCCCCACGAAATGGCGCTGAATAAATTTCCCTTTGATCTTTGCCAAAGCGCCTTGCCCTCTTTCCAATCGTGCCGTCCAAGGATTGCCTCTGCGTGCTTTTTGGATCGGGGAGTGTTGGTTCGGAGCACAATTCGCGACGCGGCAAAATGCAGACGTTTCGCTCAAGGTGTGCACCTGGCGCTTCCTCTGTCCGCCAGCTCGCGAGATTGCCGGCTTCCTGGCAACGAGCATGCAAGCCATTGAAAATAACCAGCAGGAGGGCTACCGCAAGTTTTTGTGGGAAATGCCGGAACAATCGAACTCCCGGTGAGCTCTCGGCCTTGAATCGTGTAGCGGCGGAACCGCCTGGGCCTGCACCTTGGTCTTTCATATCTTCCCCGGGACGATTCGTGCACCGGTAGGATGCACACTCTCTTCGAAGGCCGATTTTGCCATGCGCGGCTTCGCCATTTCTTTTTTGACGCGGGCTAGCGTCGCCGCCTCCCGTTCCTTCTTGGCTTTTTTCTTCATTGTAATTCCAAACCGAAATTCAGCCGAAGTGCTAGAGTTCAATTCAGTACGGCACCAACAATGTGCGTCATATGCCGCCATAGCTGGATCGCCGGTCTTGCCCGCGCTTCCCTCCCAAAGTGAAAGCTCAGGCTGAGGCCGGAGAAGTGGGCCGAAAACGTGCTGCCCGAATAACCTTGTCGCAGGCCACGAAAGCCCCCCAGACCGCCATCACCTGAAGCTCCGAACTGCATGTTCTGACTATGTAGAGTGCTCTGAAACGCGTCCAGTTGCAGCCTTCCGCCCCAGAATCGCACGAGCGGCAGGAGCGACTGCGTCAGAGTCAAAGTCTTAGTCTCGTCCATGGGCGAAAGATGTTGCAGGATGAGATCGCCTTCGTAAGCTCCCCCGAACACGAGACTGAAATGAACGGGAATTACTCCGGGGTCCTGATATAGCAGGAAGCGAGCGGCCCTCAAATGGGTCGCTACCGCACGATGCATTGTCACGATCGGCGCACTCTGCTCTTGCGCTGAAACGACCTGTTGCACAGACGTTTGCCCTGCCAGCGCCAGGTGGCTCCACAGAATCATTCCGAGCAGCGCGATGAGCCGTTTCGGCATCACGAGATTTCTTTTCCTCTACTTCTTGAAACTTCACCACGGATGCGATGTCATGAACTCCCCCCTCCCGGTCCCCATCGCTATAACCAAGGAAGTGCGAGGTTGGAATCTGCCTGAGAGGCGGGATGATCGCAACACACTAAATCTACTAAGGTTGGCGCTCGCCGTTCTGCCCCAATTTGCACACCGGTCAACGTGCACCTGTTGGCAGCTGGCCTGCTCCCCCGCCTGCGCCAATCCCGTCGGGGACCGGGTCGAGAGCGCTGGAGAACGGGCTGGCAACAAATTCAGCCTCTTTTGGGGATGAGAGACAAGTTCTAGTGCATGGGTGGTTTCGAATGAAGGCGGCGAAAAACCCAATCAAACACCGGCAGGAAAACGTTATAGCGGCCTTCGAATCCCCCATGATGCAGCATGTGATGTTGCCGCGCGAACCGCATCCAACCCGGCAACCATCCGCCCAAGTGAAAGCGCCAGTGGATCTCTTCGTAAAGAATGTAGTAGAGCGTGAATCCCAGGAACATTCCGGCACCTATCCCGTGGCCCAGCAAGCGCTCGATCACGAATACCGGCGGCGCGTTCAGCAGAAACACGAGTATCACCACCATTGGCGAAGTCGAAAAGTTGACATACCTCGCCTCGTTGGGGGCGCCAACGGAATCGTGATGAAGTGCGTGCTGCCTGTCGAGAAAGCCTCGACCCCAATGCAGGAAAAACCGATGAAGAACGTACTCAAAAGCGTTCGCGTAAACGACTCCTGCAAGCATGCCAACCGCCGCGAGATTCCATGAACCTCGGCCCACCTTCAGTGCAGCAAGTGCGAGTACCGCTCCCACAAGAAGCGCGGTAAAGGCATTGTTGCGTTTCACGATCAGGCCGCGAGCAATTGCCGCCGCCCGAATTTCGTCGGCAGATTCCATGACGAGCGCCCCGCAACAGCTTACCCGGGAGGTGCCAATCCCTACCAGAGCAGTTTGAGGGCGAACTGGACCTGACGTGAGGAAGTGGACGTACTGGTAATCGCTCCGGCCGTACCGGACAAGCCGGTCGGATTTGCGGCCGTGGGCGGAGTGAATACGATCAGGTTTGGCGTATTAAAGTTGGCGCGATTGAGAAGATTGAAAATCTCCGCGCGAAATTGCAAGTTCATCCGTTCACGAATCCTGGTGTCCTTTAGCACGGAGAAATCCCAAGTGGCGAGTCCGGGGCCAATGAAAGTATCCCTTCCGAGATTGCCGTAGAACCCGCCGGCCGACGGCGGCGCGATGAAGGCTGCCGGGTTAAACCACTGGCTGGGCTTGCCCAAAATGACGGGACCGGTGAAGTTGGGATTCACGAAAGGCCTGACGGGATTGCGCGTGTCGAGGTTATTCGAAGGGTTGTAACTGAGTTGCGGGGTAAATGGGAACCCAGATTGGGCGGTGATAATGCTGGAGACGGACCAGCCCGCCACGAGGTTGTTACTCCATCCCTCGATACCGTTCGCGAAAGATTGCCCGCGGCCAAACGGCAAGGTGTAGAGAGCATTGATCACGGCCACGTTTTTGACACCAAAAGTGGCGAGCCCTTTGTCCGCACGCAGATTCAGCGGGTTCGACGCCAGTCCCGGAGCATTCGCTGCTGTCGTCTGATTTAAGGAATCTCCATCATCAAGAGTTTTCGCGAATGTGTACACACCTCGCAAAGAGAGGCCGTGGCTGAAGCGGCGCCGCAAATCCACTTGCAGGGCATGGTAGGAACTGGTGCCCTCGGAAAACCAAGTCCAGGTGTTGGCCAGCGTGGGATTCGCCCTCGGCGCGCCGGCGGGAATGTAATAGGACCCCGCAGGGACGGGTGCGCCCGCCAAAGGAGAACCAATCGGGAATCCCGTGGCAAAGGTAACAACTGGAGGAGGGGGAGTCGTGTTCGCTGTGACTGTTGGATAGACAGCTGGGCACGGAGCAGCGGGGCAGATCGTTTGCACCGGCTCGTTTGCGTCTATGCCGATCAGTTCGTGATAGCCGTGCGACCCGACGTAGCCTACTGTCAAGGCGGTGTTGGGAGAAAGCTCACGCTCGATGCGCAGCGACCAGGAGATAAGCGTCGGCGTCTGCATATCCGGTTGAACGCCACCAGGAACTAGCTTCGCACCGGCCGGAACCGGCTTTGTGGGATCGAGGGGGAGCTTCGAGACCGTGGTGTTGGCGATGCTATATACCGGGTTGAAAGGAGCGTTCTGATCGGCGCGGTAGCCGAGGGCGTCCTGAAGATCGTTGTACACGCCGAATCCGGTGCGGAGAACAGTTTTCGGGCCAAGAGGGCTCCAAGCGAGGCCGATGCGCGGCTGGGGCAAGAACTTTGCGTTGTTAACGGTGAAGAGAGCATCTCCGATGTGCGTTGGCCCGCCGTTCGGTAGCGATGAAATAACTCCGTTGGTGAAGGTGTAATTGGCGGCGCGGCCGTGCGCTTCGTTCCAGCCGGTGGAGAATTCGTCCCGCAAACCAAGAGATAGAGTCAGCTTGGGGCTGATGCGGATGACATCCTCCGCATAAAACGCACCAAATAAGGACCTCCAATTCATCTCCGTGGGCGTCGGATCAAATAGAAAACTGCCGACGTTGCCTTGAAGGAAGGTCGCGAGACTCGCAAACGTGGCCTGTCCGAACTGGCTGAGAGCAATCGTTTCGTTGGACTGGAAACGCTGGAACCAAGCGCCGAAGCTCAATTGATGGCGCCCGTGTGTAAGTGTCACGCGGTCTTCCAGAGTGTAAAGATTCCTGTGGATGCGGAGATTGCTCCCGTTGTTGCTTCCCGCCAAGCCGAGGGATGCTTGCGGGTTTGACGCCGCGCTGCCGCCAACCACCACTGCACCGATATGATGGCCAATCAGAAAACCTGAAACGCTGGCCGCCGGTGTACCTGGCGTGGGTTCTCCGGTAAAGAAATAACCGGCGCGCGAGAAACCGACGCGCGCGGTGTTTATCAAGGAAGGCGAGAAGACGTGGGTCTCCTCAAGACTCACAACCTGAGCACGCAGGTTCAAAATATCTGAACTGAAAGGATCCAGAGGCGTGGCGGTCACGTCGCCGCCGTCGTCGATGGTGTAAATTGCCGCGAGCGAATCTTTTTCGGAAAAAATGTGGTCCACCCGGGTGGTTCCAAAATCCTCGCGGATGGTTTGAAGTGGGCTGCTGAAGACTTCGGCGATGCCGTCAGGGTTCGCACCGCTCTTGAAGTCTTTGTCGCTGGCAGAGGGAGTGGGCCAAAGATTCAGCAAAGGCTGAACACTCGCGACCGCGTCGGCACGTGACTGCAGGTCTGGAACAAACGCCGCCGAGGTCTGGTGCAGGTTCTGGCGAAAACCCTCGTAGTGACCGAAGATAAAAGTTTTGACGCTGCGGATCGGTCCGCCGAGGGAGGCGCCGAACTGGTTGCGTTGAAACGGCGGAGCAGAACCCTGGTCAAAGAAATTCGGCGCATCGAGGGCGTTATTGCGCAAGAACTCGAAGACGGAGCCGTGCAGTTGGTTGCTGGCGGACCGGGTGGCAATAATGACCTGACCGCCGGGGTGCTTGCCCAGCTCCGCGCTGTAGGAATCGCGCTGTACATTGAATTCGCGCACGGCCCCGACTCCAAGCAACATGCCGCTGCTGCCGCCGGGCTGCATGTTATTCTCCGCGGCGCCGGTGTATTCGACGCCATTCAGAAGAAAGATGTTTTGCTGCGGGCGATTGCCGGAAACGGAGAAATTGTTCGCTGTAGTGGAGTTGGAGATGCCGGTGCCGCCGGTTTTCTGAGAAGTGAAATTGACGATGCCCGGATTGAGGGGAAGAAGCAGATCAAAGCTCCGGCCATTGAGGGGAAGCTCATTTACGGCCTGCTCTCCGACGAGGCCACTGATGTCCTTCGTAGTGGTGCTGACGATGGGGGCGTCGGCTGTGACCAAGACTTGTGAAATCTCCACGCCGACCTGCAACCGGAGGTCAACGCTGGCTTCCTGGCCAACAACCAGGTGGATCCCGCTTCGGATGGCATCTTGAAAGCCTGGCTTACTGACCCTTAATTCGTACTCACCCACCGGCAGCGACAGGGCAAGATACCGGCCCGAGTCATCTGTCGTGCTGTTTCGAGTAGCTTCGGTCTCGAGATTTTTAACCTTTACTACCGCTGATGGCACTGGCGCGCCGGAAGGGTCCGTGACGGTGCCTTTGATGCTTGCCGAAACCTGCGCGCGAGCTGCCGGCAAGCAGGACAACGTCATGAAAAAAGTCACTGAGACAAGCCAGCGCCGCGCACGCTTGGACCGGCTGGCGCAACGGCGATTCTCCGCAAGAAAGCTTGGCCCAACGGCCGACACCCATTTCGAGTTCATTTGGATTCCCCCTGGAAGTGCAGAGAGCAGGCCCGTGGCCGCCCTTTCACCCCATTCAGACCGATCGCTGCTCGATGGCCAAACAATTCAATACGACTCTTACCGTTATGTCAAACCGACTTAATCCGACTAAGAGATGGGTGAAATTAGGCGAATCGGATCCCTTCTGGACTCTTCGAATGACCAAGAGTATTCTCGACGCATGACTCTATCGGCTCGAAATCGGCTCCAAGGAACTGTTGAAGAAATCCAGTTCGGCGGCGTCATGGCTCACGTCGTCATGCGCGTCGGCAAAAACCTGATTGAGAGTGTGATCACGAAGCGCAGCGCGGATGAAATGAAGCTGAAAGTTGGGGACAAGGTTTCAGCCGTGATCAAGTCCACGGAAGTGATGCTGGAGAAGGATTGAGATTCACCTCAGGCCCGATGTTCGATACAAGCTCGCCAGCGCACGGCAGGATTCGAACCTGTATTCCCCTTTTGATCGCTGCGGTGGTTGCTCAGTTCCTTCTCACGGCACAGGAGACGATGGCGCAAAGTTCCGCAGCCGCCGCAGCCGCGGAACTCCGCATCAGCGGCGCAGTTTCCAACCCCCTTATTTTGACCGTAGCTGATCTCAAAAAGATGCCGCGCAAAACCCTCTCGGTTATGAATCCGCACGACAAGAAAAAGGAAACTTATGAGGGTGTGCTTCTTGAAGAACTCCTGCGCAAAGCTGGAGTTCCGCAAGGGGAAAAACTTCGGGGTTCTTCGATGGCCACGTATGTCCTAGCCGAGGCGGAGGATGGCTATCGGGTGATTTTTTCCCTAGCGGAACTCGACTCAGGAATTCTCAAATCCGAAGTGATCGTGGCAGATACCATGGACGGCGCGCCTCTTGCCGACAAGCAAGGTCCATTCCGGCTGGTGGCGCCGCATGAAAAGCGTCCTGCGCGTTGGGTCAGAATGCTCAAGTCCATCACCGTCGTCAGCGCTACAACCCAATAAAACCACGTGGCTCAATACGCTGACCGACCGTTGATCCTGCGTTGTCGCGCCGCGCATCTTTCTCTGAGCAAAGCTGAGGAAGCCTTGCTCTTCCACAGTCACGGACTTCCGCCAATTTGGTGCTTGCCCGTACCGGCATTGCCGCCAAAATGGAAAGCATTATGAAAAACAAAGCTGCCCGGCAGCCAGGTCCACAAACGCGCGCCATTCACGGCGGCGAACCCAATCGCCGCGGCGTCAACGGCCCGATCGTCACGGAAATCATCCGCTCGTCCACTTTCACCTTTTCTTCCACCGAGGAAATGAAGCTTTGGGCCGAAGGAAAAAACAAAGCATACATCTACACGCGTTACGGCAACCCCACGCTCTCCGTTGCGGAAAGAAAAATCGCCGCGCTTGAAGGCGCGGAAGCCGCAGTGGTGGCCTCTTCCGGAATGGCCGCGATTTCTTCCGCGCTGCTGGCCGCGTTGAAATGCGGCGACGAAGTCATCTCCACGGCCCAACTCTACGGTGGCTCTTACCGCTTAATGCGCGATGTGTTCCCCAATATGGGCATCACCGTCCGCCAGGTGGGGACGGATCTCGCGGGCATCGAAGATCTGGTCACGCCGCGCAGCAAAGCTCTCTACGTCGAGACGCCCACCAATCCCGCCCTCCGCCTCGTGGACATCCACAAGGCCGTGGCTTTTGCCAAAAAACACAAACTGGTCTCCATTATCGACAACACGTTTGCCACCCCGGTTCTGCAGAATCCCATCGCCCTCGGCTACGACATGGTGGTTCACAGCGCTACAAAAGCTCTGGCGGGCCACTCCGATATCATCGCTGGTGTCGCCGTCGGCAACGCGGAGTGGATGCAGCGCGTTCGGCATATGATCATTTATCTTGGCGGCTCGATGGACCCCGGCGCCGCGTATCTTCTGATACGGGGGATTAAAACGCTCGGTGTGCGTGTGGAGCGCCAGTGCGTCAACGCTATCGCCGTCGCGAAATTTCTTGAAAAACATCCGAAGGTCGCGCGCGTGCATTATCCTGGCTTGAAATCCCACGCCGATCACAAGCTGGCAAAAAAACAGATGCGCGGATTCGGTTCCATGCTGGCGTTTGACTTGAAGGGCGGTTTGCCTGCGGCACGCCGTTTTTGCGACCGGGTGCGGCTCTTTCTGATGGCCGCCAGCCTCGGCGGCGTCGAATCGCTGGTGATTCTTCCGATCTACAGCTCGCACTACAACATGAGCCATGAAGAACTACATCGCGCCGGAGTCAGTCCGGGCACTGTGCGTGTTTCCATTGGGCTGGAAGATAAAGAGGATTTGATCGAGGATTTGAAGCAAGCGCTCGCGTAAGCACCGCGCAAACACGAAGCGGCGAATCGCACAAATTATTGGATGATTCGAACGAGTAGGTCTTTCCCAGAAGCGTATTGCGTCAGGAGCGCGGACATGCGCTCGGTCCAACGGTCCAGATTCTCCGGACCGGCGAAAGACACGATGATCGCCAGAACCGATTTCGTTTCCGCGGTCACCATGGTGCGTTCGGAATCGCTGGTGGCGCTGCCGTGAGGGCCGGCGGCGTCAGCAAAGAGCGGCAAACCCTCGAGATTCAAATCGTATTTGCCGATGCCCTTATAGGTTTCGCCGGCGCGGCCGGTTCGAAAGAGCACTTCCCCAGTGACATGCGCCAGATCGTACAATCCGACGGGCAGCCGGCTTTCGACCGACACCAGATTGATGACATCCACGACGGCGTTGATTTGGGGAAAGCCTTTGCCCGCCACGATTCTCCGAAGAAGGGCTTCCGCGGAGCCGCGATACCGTGCGGGGTCTTTCCCCAAGGACTTGTAGGCTTTGCGG
>Ga0307479_10005581_pt1 | contig 11510 bp, 8 predicted proteins | sample atmos_gasesECM4C_FD_203743 | JGI IMG/M metagenome (GOLD analysis project Ga0307479, IMG submission 203743) | Hardwood forest soil microbial communities from Morgan-Monroe State Forest, Indiana, United States - atmos_gasesECM4C_515 | ecosystem: Environmental > Terrestrial > Soil > Temperate... | reverse complement strand
CGCACTCCCAGCCGATCGAAGGCAAAAGGCCTTCCGGTTCCCGTGTCATTCGCCGAAGCAGTGCGATTGTCCGGAGTGCAGGCCGGAGGCGGCACGTGGTCGAAGATGCCACCGTGCTCGTCATAGACGATCAGCAGCGCCGTGTTGGCCCAGTTCGGGCCATTCTTGATGTGCGTGTAAACCTCCGCGATCAACAGTTCGCCCGCCTGCACGTCGTGATCGGGATGCTGATCGTTAGCCACCTCCTCGCCGTCCTCGGTGTAATGGTCGCTGTAGTTGGGCTCGACAAACGAATAATCCGGCAGCAATCCCTTGTCGCAGTCGCTCAAGAACTGCGGATAGGTACCGAACAGCTCCGGCTGATTCTGCAGCAGGTTGGTGATTTCCATGGTCGAACTGGTCGTGTCGTAGTAATACAGCTTCGCCGTGTGCTTGGGATGCGCGCTGATCAGCCGGTTGTAAATGCTCTTGAACGGCTCGTTGACGTACCGCAGATTCATGTCGACTCTGCCGAACGACGTCCCATAGTGTGCAAACGCCCGGTTACAGATCGTCGGACCCGGGATCGAGGCGAACCATCGATTAAATACGGCAAACTGCAGAGCCAGCGTGGTGAGCACCGGCAGGTCGCTCTGTTTGAAGTAGTACATGATCTTCTGGGAGTGCTTCACATCTCCCTGCTGATTGAAGTAGCTCTTCACGAACCCCTGCATATTCGGCACGCGATTTGGGCTCGTATCCCCGCCGAAGATCTGAAGATCGACGGCCGGGAAATAGTGGTCGGGATCGGGATTCAGCTGCCCCTGAAACTCCGCCAGCGGCTGCGGCTTCACCGGATTCCCCTTCGTATCCAAGTTGTTGTACGGATCGGAGTCCACGATCCCGTCGATCGCCGGATTCACCGCCTTCAGCGAACCCAGCATGTGGTCAAACGACCGGTTCTCCATCATCAGAACAACGATATGTTTGAGGTTGTCCAGTCCGGGTGGCATCGTTCACTTCCACTCTCTCGATGTGCGAAGCAGATTTAGTCCCTACATAGTCCAATCCTTTTAGCAGAGCGCCGTGATCGTGTCTAGACCAGGGGGTCGGGGAAATTCTCTCTGAAGTTCGGGCACGCTCACGGCTTCGGCTGCCCTCACCAAACGCCAAGCAGGAAGGCAGTCCTCAACATAGGCGACTCCCGAGGTTGCGCCTGCACAGCACAAGTCCACCGGCCCCAAGAGGGAGATCTCGATTGCGGTGCCACTCCCCTTGACGATAGCTTAGACTCCCGGGAAATGAATTCGGAATACTTGCATCGGCGAGAATGTCAAATCACTTCTTCAATCGTGCCAGCTTCCTGCAGGAGATTCAGGTGGTAAAGAACGGATTGGGGGATATCAGTGTTGGGATTCTTCAGCGTTGCCTCGTAGTTCCGGCTAATGCAATCGCGCACCAAGTCGTCAAGAGAATGAACTGATGCGTACGGCTGAAGGCATTTGTAAACGATCTCCATCTGGCCTTCTTGGAGTTTCGGCCATGCTGCCGTTTTGAGCTTAAATCTCGGATTCGATGCAATGTATTGCTTGGTTTTGGGAAGTGTCATGTCGTCAAAGCTTGCACAGCAGGAGCCACATTCTAAATCGCGACTCCCGGCAGATTGGACCCAATCTAGAATTCGGCCAACCCGGCTTGACGATAGCCTAAACTCACGCTCCCCCATCCCGGCTCAACCCGGGCAGGGAGAAACAACAGAGAGTTGTCGTATTCTTACGTGAACGAAAGCAGGGGGCAGGTCAGAATGGCTCTCGGATACCGAGATCAAGGCCAAAGACACAGATTACGCCAGCTAGGAAGAACCCCACGAATACAAACGGAATCGTCCTCCGTTCAGCCTCATTCCAAGCCGAACCGCGATCTAGTTGGCGTATGCTCATGCGCGATCCTGTCGGCAGTTAATTGCAGACCCTATAGCCGCGCCAGAGACCGCCAGTCCCTGATGGCCAGCCCTCGCTGCTGTCGTTGCAAGCCCTCTAGCAACGGCTCCTCCCCCCCAACCCGGCGACGACCAATCTGACTGAGTATGTTCCAACCCGAACCGGCCCGAAAGGAGTTGGGACCGTTGCGATGGCAGCAACGGTTGCTGAAGCTTCGAGTTTAGCGAGATTCGTATCGAAGAGGCCCTTTGGGTCGACCGCGCCGAAAGTCATGTTCGTGACGTTTTGATTCATGCATTCGCCTACACTCTGGCCGGGTTGACGAACGCCGTTAATTACGCCGCTGAAGGACGACTTTGTGAAATTCCAGGTCCGATCCAGAGTTGAATTTGGGTTAAGGCCGTTGTTTGCGGCATAACAACGCTCGGTGCTCACCTCGTCAAGGACGCCTTAGAGCGAATGTCGTAGCCGTATAGTCGCAGCATTTTGCCAGCCCTAATCCATGTGAACGTTTCCAACGCTGAGCCCTGAGCGAACGTCGTTTTGCATTGCACCGTTGTGAAAGTACCATTTGCTCTAACGTTCACGCTGATTCCACTAAAGTCCGAGTTACCGGCATCACCGAACCTAGAGTGAATTGTCTGGAGGAATTTCAACAAGTCCTCCTCCGTCTTCCCTTCAGTAAAACCTGCATCAGCGTCAGAAAAGATTTCGCGATACTGAGCACTGTTCAATCGCTGATGGAAACTTTGAACAGCCGCTTCTGCGAGATGTCGGTCATGGAAGAATCGGGCCCCCAATTGCCACACGATTAGCAAGAAAGCCGCGACAGTGATGGTGAGAACCCGTTTCTGTAGGGTCCCGTTGCAAGAAGGCACAACTACTCGATCAGAGGTCTCACTGCTCGGAGTGTCCGCTCCGTTGCTTCGGATTCTATTTGACATGGAAAAGTTCGACTAGACCGATAACTATGAAAAACAACAATATAGCTGTAAAAAACATCATTTTCCGCGCATTGACTGCCCTTCTCTTTCGGCTTAAGAGCTGAAGTAGAATTGAAAGAAAACCCACTATCCCTACACCCACCAAGACCAACCCGCCAACTAGGGAGGGGGGGCCTGGCGGCACAGGCCCAAACACGTCTAGTGACATGCACTCACCGGCGTTATGTTGAGATATCCACCGCCGCCAGCTTCCCTACCTACAAATTCTCCCTCCGCATAACCGCCCAGGCCCGAACCGCCAGCACCGGCGAATCCTAAAGCTCCGGCGGACCCCACCCCAGGAATCTCGCCTAGTTCGACGAAGCCAAGGCGCGAAACACCGCTGGAACCTACAATGCTTCCTGCCCCAACGCCGAAAGCACCCGCTTCGCTTAGGACACCTCCGCTCACGCCGGAGCGCGAATCCCACTCGCCGATAACCCCGGTAAACCCTTTGACACCAAACGCAGTCACTCCCTTTCCGTAGAACCCAAAGGCTCCTCCGCCGCAAATCGTCGGGCGCGACTCCTTCAGCGTCGCAACCACATAGGCCCGCACACTTCTCGCCACAGCAACCGGATCGGGTCCCTGCATCCACCCGTTGTTTGCGGCTAGGCTAACGCCGACAAAGGGATTATACCGTCCCTGAATGGTCTCGTACCAGGGTTGATATGATGCAAGCGTATCTGGTTCGTAGCTTATGTTGGCCTGGTCGTCGATGGATGCAACAGTCGGGTCGGGGCCCCCCGCAGCGGAATTTAGGCGCCAAAGCGGTCCGAATTCAGAGCCTCCCAACACAGGGATATTCATAAGGTCGACCGCATCCACGCTGCTGAAGATTGATTGCCAAGGACAGTCTGCATTCATAACCGCAGCACAACCAGGGTCGGGACCCTTTCCTTGGGCTAACCCTGTTGGATCGGTGTTCGAATTGGGATTGGTTGGATACGCATAGGCATTCCAACTTGCGCGAGCTGGATCCGGCGATAACCACCGTCCCGTAAACGACAGTTCGCGATTCGGAGTGTCCCAGAGGGTGTCAAAAGCGAAGAGTCCGTTGAGTCCGGCGAACGATTGATACTGCCCGCTGTTGTTCCCGAAGCTGGTGTTTATTTCAGCGTAGGGCGTGTAGGATTGGTCAAGAGTAACGGTGTGGTTGCTAACGTCAGATACCAGTCTGGCGTTACCAAGCCAGTCTGTGTGACGCCAAGCGCCCCCGCCAATACCATTCACCACGGCTGTTCCTCCGGGTCCGGTAAAGATTCCGAACACGGGCGTCGTGCCGCTCATGGTTATCTCACCAGCGGGCGTGTACCACACTTCGTACCACGTACTGCCATTGCTCCTCTCAACCATCCTACCTAGGGCGTCGTAAACAAAACACCGCCCACTAGACCCGCACGTCGGCGTTCCGGAAGTCGCGGTCCACTTCAACTTATTGAAGGAATCCCAACCGTAGTTGTTGTTGCCATCCGCGGTCATGTTGCCGTTGGCGTCGTAGGTGCATCCGCTGCATTGGTTGTTGGACGTATATCCCGGATTCCACGTGGTTCCGATGCGCCCCGCTAATTGCGTCTTGGTAAGATTGTTGTATTGGTCATAGCCAAATTGCTGCCCCCATTTTCCGGAGCCGCAATCAAATTCAACCAACCGCGATAGGTCGTCGTACCCTGCACCCACTGCGCCTGTATTGTCCGACACACAAGTCTCTGTGCCCCCGGCATTGAAGCCGTCCACAACCGCCATTTTTGCCAACGTCTGGCTCGCGTTCCATGTTAAACTTCCTGTCAAACTCTTACCGTTAACATCGAACTCGAATGTTTTCATCTTTCCGGTGTTTGGATCGTAGGTGTATACGTCTTGATCGGTGCTGGTGTTGCTGCCCAAAGGCACACTCACAATATGACCAGCAGCGTCGTACATTCCCTGGGAATTGTGGAACCCAACAACTGGTTGCGTTCCAAGTTCCAGAAGAGTTATACGCCCGTATGGGTCTTCACCCCACGTTGCGGAATACAAGGGAGGGGTGTTGAGAATCCAATTTTGAATCAGACCATTGGCGAAGTATCCGCCGCCGGAATGATAAAAACCCCCGGAATGCGGAGTCTTCTCCCACATGTCGGTAACTCTACCATCCTTGTCGTAGCTGAACCATTCCTCGGTATAAATGTCGGATGCGGTACGCGGCCACGCACAATCATTAGTATCGGCTTCTACAAGTCTTCCAGCGATGTTACTCAACGTCGCTCCGCTAGGAGGTTGCTGACTGTATGACCCTAGAGGCTGGTCAAAGCTATACGCCTTGCAGTATTGGCCACCGGAGGCCACGAAAACAGCCGCCAGCCTTCCTAGCAGGTCGCGGTAAAGACAAGTTATGTTACCGTTGGCATCTTGCGTTTGAACCAGTGTACCGGGCATTGCACTGTTCCAAGCAGGGTTAGTGCAAGCCGTAGTTGGCACGTCGTATGTATATTGAGTTATTCCCGATTCAGGGCGAGTGTCGGAAATAACTCTTCCGAGCGCATCTTTGACTGTGGTGTGCGTCTGTGATCCACGAGTAACTGAAACCGTACCCGATACTGATGTCGAGGAATATGCGTAAGCGTCGAGAACTCCCGACCCACCGGCAACCTGGCCGCAGCTAACTCCGCCACTGACTTCGATAGCACAAGTTGATGTCGGGCGACCGAGTGCATCAACTTCTAATTGAGAAGTCCTGACATGCTCGTTCGTAGGAGCGGGACTCAACGTCGTGGTGGTGTCGTTTTGATTGTAGGTAGTGGTGATGGTTTCATTACTGGTGCGAACAGATTTGATCGGACGCCCGAGAGGATCGGACGTGACATTCACCACACTGGCGCAATCCGCATTCAACGCCGCAAAGCACGGCAGACTGGAACCCACCACGAAATTCGGGCCAACCCATCCATAGGTATTGGACGATGTGTCGTATTGACTATTGAAATCTGCGGCCTGCGAACGAATTCCTCGGCCAAGTCCGTCAACCGTACTGATGTGGCTCTCGCTGTCATACTCAGGCGTCACGGTTACCGAGTTGCTCGCGTAAGTGGCGTTCGTTTCTGCCCCCATTTGATCGGTATAAGATGTCGGGCGTCCGAGGGAGTCATACGTAGTCGAGGTCGTGTTGCTGTTGGCATCGACAGTGCCCATTACCAAGGCCATGTTGCAATCCCACGTCTTCGAAGACGTGAGAACGTCGCCCGTAGCAACGGTCGTTGAGGTCGAAGTTGGCAGAAGACCATTGCAGCCATTGGCATAACCGTACGTCGTCACTAGCCCGTTTGCGGCGGTAGTGGTGTTCACGGTGCCGTTAGAGGCGTTTACGGACCTAGAGCTAGTGAGCCACCGCGTCCCTGTCCAATTGCTAATGGTGCTGAGAAATCCTTTGGCCGTGTAAGTGTTATGCGTCTCCGAAAGAATATTCGAAGCACTATCGACGGTCTTCACGTCGCACGGTGTGTCGTTGATGTTGTTGCCAAGCGCGACGCAGGTCGTTCCGTTCCACGACCCATACGTAATGGTGGTCGTGCGGTATGGAGTCGCGGATCCAAAAGCCGGGCCATAGATCACCTTAGAAGTGACATTTCCGTAGGAGTCGTACTTCTCCATTACGTGGGAGCTCTGCGTCATGCCGCCAAGAGTCGTGTAAGTATACCTTTCTGTAATAGGGAATTTGCTATACGTTGTTGGACAGGAAGATGTATTACCGTTGTAGCAATGCACGATTGTTTTTAGCAAGATATAGCTGGGTAATGAAACAGTCCCGGTGTTTTGGTATACCTGAACTTCGGTCAAACTAGGGGACGTGGCATACGGTGCACCGATAGCGAACCCAGTAAACGTATAGACAGTCTTGTTTTGACCAGGATCGAGAACGGTAGTCGTCTCGGTGTCCACATTGTTCACATACCCCCATGCAGTAGAGAAAGTCCAGGTTCCATCAGCATCTGTTCGGGTTAGCGTTGTTGGATATAAACTACCAGAAATTGCTGTGTTGTTCACTACGGTGCCATGACATACTTCTCCACTATAAGTATAAGTAACCTGATCACCTTGTCGAGTCGTGTATCCTCCTAGACGACCTGTGAATGTACCGGACGTCGCTCCTTGCTCCCAGGAAATGCCAATGGCGCTGCCATCGGGATAGCTGTAAGAGGTAACGAAACCTCTGCCACTTCCTGACTCTTGTACCTGCACGCAAGCGCCAAAATTTGTGCTGATAACATTGGTATTATTGGCCATTATCTGCAGAGTCTGATTGTTTCCGCTAGAATCTAGCCACCTAAGTCCAGACCCCGTGGATATTGGGGATGCGATACCGTACTCATCAGTCCACGTACCAGCACTACCGTTGTATGAAATCGTATTTCCATATGGGTCTGTTATGCTTGGTGCGACGCCGGTGGAATAAAGGTTTCCCGAAGCATCATATATAGAACTCGTAAGTCCTGAAGAGCCGTCCGAAACATGGATCTGAAAACCTGTATCATCGGATGAAATAAATGTGCCTGAAGTCGGTCCACAATTTGAGGCATTATAAACAGCAGCGCCATAGAAAGGATGTGACGACCCGTCTTGCTCTACGAGACTAAAGTTGTTAAGTTCATAACAGTTACCACCGAGTGAGATGGTCGAGTAAGTAAGGCCAGACAAGTCATCGGCTGGACTTACTCCGACAAAATCGCTTAACAGGCAAAGAACTTCAGTTCGATAATGGCTGCCATCGTAAAAGGGAGAAAGGTTACAGGGTGTTTGCAACAGAACGTGGGGTGTGAATCTCAATGGCCCCGGCTTTGAATAAAGAGGTAGTGTCAATTCCGGGGTTAGTGTTACTAAATTGATTGAGTCGAGCCCGAATGATTTCTGTAATCCAAAGGTTGGGGTATTATTGTCTTGTGCCGAGACTCCTAGCACTGTTCCGGCTGTGAGTATCGCCGTCAAGACTCTCTTAATAAAGTTCATGCCTTCCTCCCAACAGCGCAATGATATTCGTAAGCGATTACAGGATCACACTGCTTGACTAACTCGGCGTCTGAGCTCTCAGCGGGTGGGCTGGTGGCTTTTACTAACCCAAGCTTCTGCAGGAATCAAGTTGGTCGGTTCCGCTCTATTCAAGATAAGCCTTAAGCCTTCGTGCGGACAACAAGAATTGGTGATGGTCTAACTGCGTTTCCTCCGTGAGTAACAACGGCCTGTGGGTGTAGTCGTACAGGCTACTCCTCCTGCAGCAAGGTTTGTCCCACTCTGCACCGTGACGCCCTGCTTACGATCAAGGCTTCACGCCGACGCGTTTTTCGCTTCCGGGGAAGCAGAGACGAAGGTTTGATCTCTAACTGAGGATCAGTCGGCTCTAGCAATCCACCACCGCACTGATTGGCAGAAAAAATATCCCTGATCATTCCCGCTGTCAAGCGAAAAGATTCGAGAATGCAGCACGTCGCACTCACGCACCCAACGTGCGCTCAGGTCGGAGGCGGGGCTTGCTGGGGGTTTGCATATTCCCCTCCCGTCATGTTCTCACCCCGTCAAAAATGCTGATGTCTTTCCCGTGCATGAACAGAAAAAACGGGGCTGCTGGAAAAAACACCAGACTCGTCGCGACCATTCCAGCAACCATTCCTCCCGTATGGCCGCCACCCTTTACATCTCTGACGGCGCGTAGTGCTGCTTTCTCGCCACTGGCCAGTAGTCGATATTGATGTCGAGCTTTCCGCCTCGCGCCATTCTCCTCTTTGCTTGTGCTTCCGTGACGCTGGCGAAAGCCAGTCCTCCCTTCCCAATGACGAGCGTGCCATTTACGCTGATGTCATCTAGGACCTCGAAATCCACCGTGTCGCCAACGTGTGCATCGGCTGAGGAGATCGTTCGATTCAGTCGCAACCTTACGGGCGTTTCATCTTCAAGCACAAACCCTTTGGTGGAGGTGAAACTCGTCAGCACCGGCTGCGCTTGGACCTGTTGTTGCGCTGCAGGATGGGCGGATTCTTGACATCGTGCTGGTTGCGAAACCGGAATGATACAAAGAGAAAATAGCGCGAGCAGAGACACGCGATTCTTCACAGTGCCCTCCGGCTAGACGAAAACGGTTGGAATGTCCTGGGGGAGTCGGCGTAGATAGTACGTGATTATGGCCACACAGTAAATGGGGAATTACAGCACGTAGAAAGAACGGCCCGGAGCACATACTGCCATATTGACCCACATATATTTCAAATTTCGAAAATGTTCGTCCGCGAGGGTCCCATCCGTCAATCGAAGGCCGCCCCCTTGACGATAGCCTAAACGTCCGAGAGTGCGATCCTTTTAGCTGCGAACCCCGTTTACGCGAGGAACGAAGGGCCGGACACGGTCATGAGTGTAATGGGCGGCTGTTATCTCTTTCCAAACGGACTTTCTCCGCAGAAAGGCTTCAGATCGACATAGCCGCTGGCTCCCAAAATCGTCTCGCGGACTGCGTTTAGGTCCACAGTGCCGCCTGCTAGCAGAACGCAACACAGCCAATACAACTCAACCGAGTTTATGAGGGCGACTGAATTTCCCTTGGCTGCTTCCAGAACGTGAGGTGAGAAAACCACATTGCCGAGCCTATTGCTGGGGTGTTTTTCACACAATCCGTTGCCGACCAGCAAGCCTTTGCTCATGACCCCATCGGTCTCGTAATCCGCAAGAAGTTTGACAACAAAAGGGGAAAATTCGTCCAGCGCGATCTGTTTCTTTGATCCCTTTACCTCAATAATTCCCCGAGTTGGACCATTCGTTGTTCTGCCGTCAATTTCATAATTAGTGCCCCTGATGATCTCACTTGGCGTCGTTCCGAACCCCAAATCGTCTAAGACGCGGCGCACTATAGGCTCCAATTGGGTCTTGCCCTTCTCGTATACGAGCTTTCGATGAGCTGCGCGCTCCTCAAGATCTTGCTCTAGTCTCTTGCGGGCTGTCTGAATATCTGAGATCTGTTTATCGAGTTCTGTTATCTCCGACTCAATCGACGCGAGGCCAGGTACGGACACATCCTTTACCCAATCAGGCGGAGGAGTGCCTTGGCGCTTGTAGCGGTATTCAGCGCATGCCTCAAGAAAACATCGTTCATCTAGCGTTCTAAGATTCGGCAGAGCAATCAAATATCCCTCGTTACACTGCATCTTTCCTGCAAGGGCTGTCCCCGGCCCTGCGCTTGCAAAGAATCGCAGGTCATTGAACGGATATTCTGGAACCCTTGTGAAATATGCGGTCCATGCCACTACACTATTCTTTAGAACAGAGACAAATGGCTCAGCGGAATCGTGATATTCGATCTTTTGCCCGCTGCCAGGTCGAAGACAGAACGCGAACCTTGTGTCGAGAAAATCATGATTGCTTACGCTATAGCGCGTTCCCATTGAGTAACCACCAGTCCTGACTTCGTAAGTGTCGGGGGGACCTATGACAACAACAAGAACACCGCCTTGTGCCCAGAGGCGACTGAGTTCCGACGCTTTTGTATGCATGACAGCTTCAATGCTTTGTTCCAACTGGAAGTTGTCAGGTCGGAAACCCTCGAATTGTGTTGGACGGATGACAACCACATCAAAGTCGAAGAGTGCTCTTTCTGTTCCGAGATGATCCTCATGGACCACGTTCTGGTCTTGGAATGGAAAATTGATCGACATCACCTTCAGTTGCTTGCTCATCGCTTTGCAATGCATTGCAAGAGATTGTCGGCGAAACCAGCCGATTACAACGTTGACCCCTATATTTATATTTCAAATTTCTAAACTTTTCGTCCGCGAGGGTCCCATCCGTCAATCGAAGGCCACCCCCTTGACGATTGCTTAAACCTCGACGGAAAAACTTCTCTCCCGAGTCCCTCTGGGCGAATTCTCCTCGACGTATTCATTGGCAAAAACAAAATGGCCGTTCGGTTGCCTCCCTGATTGCAGGAGACAGCATGGAAAACAAAGCAACCAACTAAACGCAGGCATTCGACGCACGATAGAACAACTTGCGAACGAGACAGATGCAGCACGGCAGTCCCACCTCTTCCGCGATTACCTGAGAACATCCGCAGCGTTCTGGGATTACTCCTGGCACAACCAGATGCTGATCTGGCGACAGAAGCCAGATGCCAGTTTCGTAGGTGGATTTAACACCTGGCTGAAATGCGGACGCTATGTCCGCAAGGGAGAGAAAGGCATCTCGATACTCGCCCCGATGTTCTTCAAGGACAAGCGGAAGGCGACAGAGGGTGGCGAGGCTGAGGCACAGAGCATCTGGTTCAAGGTCGTCTACGTGTTCGACATTTCCCAAACGGACGGGACGCCATTACCAGAACTCCCCACGAAGTCTGTCGGAGAACGCGGTCAAGACATGCTGAATCGGCTGTTGCGGTTTGCCGAGTCACGGGGCATCACGGTTCGGTTTGTAGAGAAGTGTTGCGTTAACGGAGCAGCGGGAACGTCCAGGGGGAAGGAAATCGAGATCAGAACGAGCGAGACGGACCTTACGACGCAAGCCGCGACCCTAGCCCACGAGATCGCCCATTCGCTGCTCCACTTCACGGCGGACGGCAAGAGAATTACCACTCGCGAGGGGCACGAAATTGACAAGC
>Ga0307479_10005580_pt1 | contig 11510 bp, 10 predicted proteins | sample atmos_gasesECM4C_FD_203743 | JGI IMG/M metagenome (GOLD analysis project Ga0307479, IMG submission 203743) | Hardwood forest soil microbial communities from Morgan-Monroe State Forest, Indiana, United States - atmos_gasesECM4C_515 | ecosystem: Environmental > Terrestrial > Soil > Temperate... | reverse complement strand
TTTGCTTTCTGTTGTTTGAGCTGAATTCTAATCGCGGATTCGCGATTAGAAACTGCGGCAGCGGGCGAGGGCGGGAGCGGCTTCGCGCGCTGGGCGCGAAGTGCATATTTGTGGCTCCGAATCCGTCGATTTGTTGCATCTCCTTAGACCCCTTTTACCGCCGATTAGAAATTTGCAAATCGCTGAAACGGCGGCGGTTGGCGCGACTTTTAATCGCGGTACCGTCGATTAAGTTCTGAGCGTGCGCTTGCGCTCTGCAGGACGCGGACGCCGACACGCCGAGGACTTGCGCGGAATGACGCCGCGCAAGCGGTGCGGTCAAGCACCGACCGGCCTTTCGGATTCTGGCCGCGAGGGAGACTCGCGGCAGTGCGTTGCGCGGATGAAGCTGCGCAAGTGGTAGTGGCGCGTCGACCCCGTTTTTTGTTGCGAACTGCCACGGCAGAAGCTGCGGCAGCGGTGCGGTCAGGACTCGACCGGCCTTTCGGATCCTGGCCGCGGAAGTCTCGCGGCAGTGCTTGCGCGGGTGAAGCTGCGCAAGCGGTAGTGGTGGCAGGGCAACGACGTTTTTCTTGTTGAGCACGGCGTTCCTGTTGGGAACGCAGCGTGAATCTGGCTGGCTGATTCGCCTGGCGCTTCTGGCAGTCATGTCTGGGTTGTCCTTTTGTTTGTTTGCGTTCCGCAGGACGCGGGCGCATGTTTTACGAGGCGGGAGATCCTCGCTGCTCGTCAGCCGGCCAGCGCCGGCCGATTTTTTGCCAATGCCTCCTCGCGCCGCTTTACGCGGCTCGCCAATGCTACAAGAATGGACGCTGCGGAAGCCGAAGAGGTTGTCTGTGGCCCGAACTTTGGACCAGAAGACCCAGCCTTAGGAGTCATTGTTTTCTGGCTCTTGTCATTCCGCCCGCACCGAGGAGCGAAGTGACCGCGGTGGAGCGTCACCCGCCTGTCATCCCGACCGCAGTGGAGGGATCTCTCTTGCTCCGCGCCTCGGCGGCTGCAAATTTGAAATTCTCTTTGCGCAGATTTTCCGACTCCGACCACAAATCAACCCGATCCCACCCTCCCCGCCCAAGGCGACGCGAAGAGTGCGGCACCCACAAAATCCAAGACTCAACTCCGGAATGAATTGCTCGAGCGGGATCAGCCTTAAGTCGTAATACTGCGGCCGAGGCAAAGAAGGTGAGGCCACCCGCCCGGCTCGGGGTCGGGCTGGTGTTTGCGATGCGGAAGCGTATAGTCAGCGCCTTTCACAAGCCAGTTGAACGCGGCGCACACTCTTTGCTGCGCAGGCTAGCGCTTGAGTGATTTGGCGATCTCGACCCACGTTTGAAGGGTTAGCTGCTGTTCAGGGGCTATTTGCAGGAAACTCACGCCTGTTCCTAGTGCGCGGTGGACATGCGCTACGCGCCCCCAAGTCTCAAACGCCTCCGAACCCACCTCAATTCTGACCTGCACTATGCTGTTTAGCGGGAACTGGTCGAGCGACTCGACAAAACAACCCTTTAGGCTGATGTCAGATGTTCTGCCTTCAGACTCAAGGCGTGAAATTGGCTCTACGACGTTGGCACGCGCAGCAAAGGGATAGCGCGGCACAGAGCGCTTTTGAGCGAAGCGCGCTCCAGCCTCAATATCTCCAAGACGGGAAAGCCTCGACCTGATCGCTGGCTTCACGTACGGCTTTTTCATTTGGCCCTATGGGTAGTGACGCCTGCCCCCAATTCGTTTCAAGTTTCTGTTAGGTGAGACTCAAGGAAGGAGAAGGCGGTTTCAATTTACTTTGAGGATGTTACCTCACAGGGTAACCAGTTCGGTTTAAACCGACGCGGGCCGTAAGATGAAGGCATGTCCTTCTATTATTCCAATAAGGCTGGGACGAAGTAACTCCTCGGTCGATCCACGTCACCGGGTTAGTCGGGCGCCTGCAGGCGGGTGGCCACCCGTTGAATTCCTGAAATTTCAAATTTCAAATTTTAAATGTGAAATTCTCTTTCCGGAGATTTTCCGACTCCGACTCCAACTCAACCCATCCCACCCTTCCCGCCGAAGGCGCGGCGAAGCGCGGGCCACCCGCCCTTTGCGTTGCCTTTCAATCTGAAATTTTAAATTTCAAATCTGAAATTCTCTTTCCGGAGATTTGTCGACTCCGACCGCAACCCAAACCCATCCCACCCTTCCCGCCGAAGGCGCGGCGAAGAGTGGGCCACCCGCCGGTTTTGGAGCTCGATTTTGGGGTGCGCGAGCTTTTCGACTCTCCCTTCCACGAATCGCTGCGCTCTCAAATAAAAAGGCGGGGCCGAACCTCAGCCCCGCCTGTCTGCTCTCCAAGCTCTGCGATGACGCAGTCTCAGTCGGCTGCCACCCGCGCGCTGAGCTCGTCTTCGGAGCGGCCCGCGGCCGCGTGGAACTGTGCGGCTTCCGGCACTAGATAAAACCGGCCCCTAACCATTGTGATTGCTTCCTAGAGGCCCGTCGCAATTCCGCAAGCGTGGCACCGCCTGTACGTGTGGCCAGCTATATCTTTCGCAATCGAAAATCGCACTGTCCAATGTATTGCGTCTTTTTGTGCGTACGATAGGGTTCGGGAGGCTGAACAACATGAGGAGCTTAGTGAAAGCAGCACTGCTTGCCGCGACGCTCTTAGCCACGGGCACGGTAATCAATGCACAGGTTTCCATCGGAATCGTGATTGCCCCGCCACCGCCAGTCCGGGCGGTTGTGGTAGTGCCAGAAAGGCCAGCTCCTGAGTACGCATGGGTAGAGGGCTATTGGTATCCTGTGGGAAACCATTACAAATGGCATGAAGGCTATTGGACTCGACCGCCCTACCAGGGGGCTCACTGGGTTGGACCGCACCACGACGGCAAACGGTACTATGCAGGTTACTGGGACGGGGATCGCGGCCGTGTTGAGCACGATCACCACTCGGACCACGGCAACGACCGAGATCACGACAAACACGGCAAGCACGACAAGCACGACCACGACGATTAACAGCAATAAAAAAAAGCGGGGCTGAGATTCAGCCCCGCCTTTCTGCTCTCCAAACTTTGCGATGACGCGATTTTAGTCGGCTGCCACCCGCGCGCTGAGCTTTTCGCTCGACTTCGGAACGGCCGCGTGGAACTGCGCCGCTTCCGTCGAGCCTTCGAGCGCAGTCGTTGACGCTTTGCCGCTTGTAATTGCTTGCTGGATCGCGTCGAAGTAGCCGGTGCCGACGAAGCGCTGGTGCTTCACCGCATCGTAGCCATCCTTCTCGGATCCGAACTCCGCTTCCTGCAGCTTGCAATACGCGGTCATGCCGGCCTGTTTGTAATCGCGCGCCAGGTCGAACATGCCGTAATTCAGCGAGTGGAAGCCGGCCAGCGTGATGAACTGGAACTTGTAGCCCATCGCGCCCAGCTCGCGCTGGAATTTCGCGATCGTGGCGTCGTCCAGATTCTTCTTCCAATTGAACGATGGCGAGCAGTTGTACGACAGCATCTTGTTCGGAAATTCGCGCAGGACGCCTTCCGCAAATTCCTTCGCTTCCGCCAAATCGGGCTTCGAAGTCTCGCACCAGATAAGGTCCGCGTAGGGAGCGTAGGCGATGCCGCGAGCGATCGCCGATGGCAGGCCGCCGCGAACCTGGAAAAATCCTTCGTGCGTGCGCTCTCCAGTGCAGAACTCCTTGTCGCGCGGGTCAATGTCGCTGGTGATCAGAGTTGCGCTGTCAGCGTCGGTGCGCGCCATCACCAAAGTGGGCACGCCCATCACGTCCGCTGCGAGACGTGCTGCGACGAGCTTCTGAATCGCTTCCGTTGTGGGCACCAGCACTTTGCCACCGAGATGCCCGCACTTTTTCGCGGACGACAACTGATCCTCGAAATGGACGCACGCCGCGCCCGCTTCGATCATGCCCTTCATTAGCTCGAACGCGTTCAAATTGCCGCCAAATCCAGCTTCGGCATCTGCAACCATTGGCGCGAGCCAATACGTTTCATCTTTTCCTTCGGCGTGAGCGATCTGGTCGGCGCGCAGCAGCGCCTGATTGATGCGGCGCACAAGATTCGGAACGCTGTCAGCAGGGTAGAGGCTCTGGTCGGGATAAGTTTGCGCGGCAGCATTTGCGTCCGCCGCCACTTGCCAGCCGCTCACGTAAATCGCAGGCAGACCGGCCTTCACTTGCTGCACCGCCTGGTTTCCTGTCACCGCGCCGAGAGCCTGCACGTACGATTGCCCGTGCAATAGTGTCCACAGGCGCTCAGCACCGAGGCGAGCGAGCGAGTGCTCGATGTGCACCGAGCCGCGCAGTCGATCCACGTCGTCAGCCGTGTAGGGGCGCGTCACGCCTTCCCAGCGCGGGTCGGATTTCCACTGCATCTCGAGCTTCGAAAGGCCATTCGCGCCTTTCCCGTTTCCGTTGTGTCCGTTGCCGTTAGCGTTTCCGTTGGTTGCCATGTGATTGCCTCTTGGTTTTTTATTCGCCTTACGTTCGCTTCCTGGAAATTCGTTGAAGCTCGTCCAAAACTCGTGAAAACACTTCTCCCACGGCTCAAAATTGAGCCCTCTAGGTCAATGTACTTGACCGAGTTAATGCCTGTTTTGTTTCGCTTTGTATTCGCCCTAGGCTGCGGGGAGTCCGCGGAGCGTAAGGTCTTCGATCAGGTCGTCCAACGCCTCGCGGCTACGCCCGGACAGGGAATCGAACCCGATGCCGGCGCCAGCTTCGCCATTACCGCAGTTGAAGATTCGGCCTTCAGCCTCGAAAGGACGAGGCGACGAGATCCGCACTCGCACGGCTGCGCCCACGGGAAGACCCGAGCGGTGCACGAAGAGTCCGCCGACGCTCAAGTTGTTCGTGGGATTCTCGATGCGAATCGTATCTCCGCCGATCTGTACTTCCACTGGCTTATCCAGCAACATTCGGGGGAACGTCCTCGTATTTGAGCCTTCCATGGGGTACTTCTCCTTGAACTGTGTCACTTGGCAGAGGCGGCATCGGCTGGTAAAGCCGGCTCGCCTTCGTTACGCCTGCGAACATGCCGCAACGCAACGTTGGAGCGATTGTCCGCGAGAAATGCCAATCAGTCAAACTGATTAAACTTATCATCTTGATAGAACTCGCTTATCAGCATAAAATGGGAGTAAAGGGATATCTGTATTCCCTTTAGCACCAGAAAATTCGCCGCGTTTCGCCCGGAGAACAAGTGCAATTCGATCAAATTGAGACGTTCCTCGCCGTCCTCACCTACGGCGGCTTCCACAAAGCCGCCGAAGCCCTCCGCGTAAGCCAGCCGGCCATAAGTGCGCGGATTAAAGCGCTAGAAGACTCCCTAGGCGTCCCCCTCTTCTCCCGCGAGGGGAATAGCTTGACGCTGTCGGCGGCGGGGAAGGCGCTGCGGCCGCAGGCGGAGCAGCTGTTGAGGCAGGTGGCGCTGGCTCGGCAAGTGGTGAATGAGCAGAGGACGTCGGCGGCGGGGTCGCTGCGGATTGCGGCGGCGCTTTCGATTTGCACTTATTTTCTGCCGGATGTTTTGAAGGATTATCAGGCGGCGAATCCGAAGGTGTTGGTCACGTTGCGGTCGGGGAATTCGATGGAAGTCTTGAAGATGGTGCTGGATGGGGAGGCGGATATCGGCGTGGCTCGCTCTCTGCTGCATCCGGAAGTGGAAACCACTTCGCTGCGAGATGATCCGCTGATTCTGGTGGGGCATCCGGGGCACAAGATGGCGCGCACGCAGCGGGTTCGAATGGAAGAACTGGAATCGTGGCCCTTGATTTTCTTTGACCGCGGTTCGAGCGATTGGACGCTGACGCAAGGTTTATTCCGGCGGGCTGGGCTCCTGCCGAATGTGGTGATGGAAGTGGAAACGATCGAAGCGGCGAAGAGAATGGTGGAGCGCAAACTTGGATTCAGCTTTCTGCCGCAGATTTCGGTGACGGAGGAATTTCGCCGGCGCAAACTTATGGCGATTGAGATCGTGAATGCGGAGCCTTTGCGGCGCAATCTCGATGTAATTTATCCGCGGCATCGGGCGCTCAGCGGTGACGCGCAGTCGTTCTTGCGCTTGTTGCAGGCGGCTGCGGCGACGGCGGTTCCGGTGAGCGGAAGCTCGAAGCCACGGCGGCGGAAGAAATTACCGAGCGAATCTTAAAGATATCGAACGGGTGGTCCGGGCCGTGTTGAGCGGATTCCATAGCAATCGTTAATACAGCCAATAAATATTTCGAATTAGGGCTGCGTCGGGTCTGCCTGTAGAGTCTCGATTTTATAAATCTGATTTCGCGGCGGAGATAGACGGATTTTGACGGAAAGACGCCTGATCCCGCGGATTGCAATTCTCTTCATTCTTCTCGGCTCTACTCCCCTGAATTTGCTCGCGCAGAATTCTTCAATGGCGGATTCGCAATCGAAACGTATCGCGGTGCTGGAACAGCAAGCAGCCGAAGCGAAGAGTTCTGCGGACAATGCGTGGATGCTCACAAGTTCGGCGCTGGTGCTGATGATGACAGGTCCCGGCCTCGCACTTTTTTATGGCGGGCTGGTGCGAAAGAAAAATGTGCTCGGGACAATGATGCAGAGCTTCGCAATGATGGCTGTGATCACGGTTCTTTGGGCGATTGTGGGATACAGCCTCGCGTTTGGAACAGGGGATGCCTTCATAGGCGGATTTCATAACGCATTTCTGCGCGGTGTGGGACTGCAACCGGATGTGGATTATGCCGCGACGATTCCTCTTCAGACTTTTATGGTTTACCAGCTGATGTTTGCCATCATCACTCCTGCGCTCATCACGGGAGCGTTTGCGGAGCGGATGAAATTCAGCGCGATGCTGCTGTTCCTGATTCTGTGGTCGTTATTTGTTTACGATCCGATGGCGCACATGGTGTGGGGGAAGGGCGGATTGCTGAACGCGTCGCTCGGCGGGCGGTTCCCGACTCTCGATTTTGCAGGCGGCACGGTGGTGCACGTGACTTCGGGAGTTTCGGCGCTGGTTTGCGCGCTGTATCTTGGGAAGCGGCTGGGATATCCGAAAGTAGCGATGCCGCCGCATAGCATGGTGCTGAGTTTTATCGGGGCTTGTTTGCTGTGGGTTGGCTGGTTCGGATTCAACGCGGGGAGTGCGCTCGGAGCCGGCGGCCTGGCGACGAGCGCATTTGTTGCAACACACTTTGGTGCTGCCGCGGCGGCGATTGGCTGGAGTGCGGCGGAGTGGATGAGAAACGGAAAGCCCAGTGCGCTTGGCGCAATTTCCGGAGCGGTGGCGGGGCTTGTGGCGATCACGCCCGCTGCGGGATTTGTGAGTCCAATGTCGGCTTTGATTATCGGATTGATTGCGGGAGTATTTTGTTTCTGGATGGTCACGAGAGTGAAGTTGCGATTCGGCTACGATGATTCGCTCGACGCATTCGGGGTGCATGGGGCGGGCGGGACGATGGGAGCGTTGCTCACCGGACTTTTTGCTTCGAGCGTGATCAATCCGATTTTCAAGGATGCGAATGGTAATGTGCTGCCGTCGGGCTTGTTTGAGGGCAACTCTCATCAGCTGCTGAATCAGTGCGTGGGCGTTGCAATTGCCTGGGTGCTGGGAATTGTGGGAACGCTCATTCTGCTTAAGATTGTGGACAAAGTAGTAGGTCTGCGAGTGACGGAAGAGCAGGAAACGCAGGGCCTCGATCTTTCACAACACGGAGAAGAAGGCTATTACTGGGAGACGTCCGCTTAGCGCGATTACTGGGCACGATGACGCGGATTCAAAAAAACACACGACGATGACAAAAGTTGAAGCGATCATACAAACGTCGAAGCTTGATGCGGTAAAAGATGCGCTCCACGAAATTGGCATCGAGGGCATGACGGTGCTCGAGGTGCGCGGCCACGGGCGGCAGAAGGGCCACACGGAGTTTTACAGAGGCCGCGAATACACCGTGGATCTGATCCCGAAAATAAAAATCGAGATGGTACTGGCGGACGATATGGTGGAGAAATCTGTCCAGGCAATCGTGACGGCGGCGCGAACCGGTAAAATTGGCGACGGCAAAATATTCCTGACTCGTGTGGACGACGCGATTCGAATTCGCAACGATGAGCGGGGCGAAAGCGCCCTGTAAGCACGTCGGGCCCGATCGAGCCCGTCGGTATTTCCTCGCAAGACAAGCACCTCCGATTGTAGAAATATGGATGCTCCACCATGGCGACGAATCCCGCTTTTGCCACTGAGCTTCGAGAGCTTTACTCGAAGGAATCCGCGCGCCTGAAGGAAAAGTTCGCCGCAACCCGCGAAGGTAGCTCCTTTCTGACCGGCAGAACGGAGCTGGTTGATTCGGTCGCACAGCGGGCGTGGCGCGAAATTATCTCGTCCGATCCTGAAGGGCCGAAAGACTTCGCTCTCGTCGCGCTCGGCGGGTATGGAAGAAAATGGCTCTTCCCCTATTCCGATATCGATCTTCTGTTCCTTCACGCCGGGGACAAGACCGAAGCGAAAATGAAAGAACCGATTCGCCGATTTTCACAGGAACTTTGGGATCTGCGTCTGAAGCTAAGTCCTACGAGCCGGACCGCAGGGGAATGCGATCGCGTCGATCCGGATAATCTGGAATTTGCAATCTCGCTACTCGACTGCCGGTATCTCGCTGGCGACCGGGAGGTCTTTGCGCGGCTTCGCGAAGGCATAATACCGAAGCTCGTGGCACGCGAGTCGCAAGTGTTTCTTACGCGCCTGGCGGAACTCGCTCGCGGCCGGCACGCAAAATTTGGCGAGACATTGTTTCATCTCGAGCCCAATGTGAAGGATGGACCAGGCGGTCTGCGCGACTACAACGTTGCATACTGGCTGGCGGTGGTTTCGGCGATGGCGAAACAACGCGCGTGGCCCGATTCAACAGCGTTCTCGGCGTTATCACAGCGGAAGAAGCTCGAGGCCGCGCTCGAATTCCTCACCTCCGTCCGCTGCTTTCTGCATTTTCGTCACTCGCGCGACGACAACGTGCTTGCGTGGGACGCGCAGGCTGAAGCTGGCGCTGCGCGAATCGGCGTCGCGAGTGGCGCCGGGCTTACTGCTTCTGATTGGATGCGAATCTATTTCGGTCACGCGCGGGCGGTCCATCGCGTGTGCACGCAGCTTCTCTCGGAGATTCCGGCGGAGCGCCCTTCGCTTTACCGTCAATTTCAGACGATGCGTTCGCGGCTCTCAAATGCGGAGTTTTCCGTGGTGGACGATATGGTTTTTCTGCGCCAGCCGGAAAATCTGACCGATCCGCAATTGATTCTTCGGGTGTTTCGATTTCTCGCGCGTCACGGCCTGTCGCTGAGTTCGGTTGCGGAGGCGCAGATCGAGCAGGCCTTGCCATCGCTTGTTGCCGATCCGCCCGGGGGGAGCGAGCTTTGGCACGTGCTGCAGGAGATTCTGCTTGGCCCGCACGCGGCGGACGCGCTGCGGGCGATGCATGCGCTCGGCGTGCTGACAATTCTGCTGCCCGAATTCGAGGGCATCGATTCGCTGGTGGTGCGGGATTACTCGCACCGGTTTACGGTGGACGAACATACGTTCGTGGCGATTGAGAATCTTCACGCGCTGCGACAATCGCAAGCGAAATGGGATCAGCGCTATGCAGAACTTCTCGAAGAGCTCGAGCAGCCTGACCTGCTGTATCTTGCAATTCTTTTGCACGACACGGGAAAGGGCGCGAAGAGGGACGATCACGTGCGCGCGAGCCTGGCATTGGCCGAGGCTGCGCTCGAGCGGCTTGATCTCGACGCACTCGATCACGAGTCGGTGATTTTTCTTGTCGGCAAGCACCTGGAAATGAGCGCCGCGCTTCGCCGTGACATTTTCGATCCCGAGACGGTGCGGGCATTCGCCGCCAAGGTGGAAACTCCTGAGCGGCTGAAAATGTTGTGCCTTCTGACGTTCGCCGACATCAAGGCTGTCAACCCTGAGGCTCTTTCGCCGTGGAAGGCGGAAAACATCTGGCAGCTTTACATCGCGGCCGCCAATCATCTGAACCGCAATCTGGATCAGAGGTTTCACGTGGACGCGCATGACGAAGTGCTGGAACACCTGCGCACGCTGGCTCCCGCGACCGGAAAGCATGTGGAAACTTTTCTCGAAGGATTGCCCCGCCGCTATTTGCTGACGCACGCGGCTGGAGACGTCTTCGCGCACGCGGACATGGCCACAAAGCTCGGCCATGATCCCGTGCAGGTGGACTTGCGCAGAGGCCGCCATTGGTACGAACTGATTCTGGTGACGACGGACCGTCCGTTTCTTTTTGCCACGATGGCAGGGGTACTCGCCGCATGGGGGATGAATATCGTGAAAGCGTCTGCGTTTTCGAATCAGGCGGGAATTGTGGTGGACACATTTTATTTCACCGATACTTTTCGCACGCTGGAACTGAATTTATCGGAGTGGGAGCGGTTCAAGGCGAGCATTCACGACGCACTGCTGGGGAAACTTGATCTAGAGCGGATGTTGCGCGATCGGCTGCGCGCTAAACAAAATCGCGTGCCGAAAGTGAAAGTGGAGACGCAGGTTCATTTCGACAATACGTGTTCCGCGCACAGCACGCTCGTGGAGGTGATTGCGCAGGATCAGCCCGGGCTGCTCTATCGCATCAGCTCGCAGTTCGCACGTGAGAAATGCAATATCGAAATCGCGCTGATTGACACGGAAGGGCAGACGGCGATCGACGTGTTCTATCTCACTTCGGGCGGAGCGAAGCTCGGGCCGGAACGACAGGCGATGTTGCAGACAGCGCTGCTTACTGAGCTTGCTTCTTGATTTCCGGTGGTCTGATTCACCTTGCTGACTGAGTGCGTTCCTCAGATTTCTTGACGTGTGCTTCGAGAAAACTAGTCACCAGGCCCCACGCTTCTTTAGCCGCGACCGGATTGTAGGAAGGGCGAGCATCGCAGAAGAATCCGTGGTCGGCGTCGGAAATGTCGACGTTGATGTAGGGCTTGCCGGCGGCTCTCACCGCATCGATTACGGAGCGGATTTGGTCCTGCGGGATGTGTTTGTCGAGTCCGCCCCAGAAGAAGAGCATCGGTGCATGAAGATTTGCCGCGCGTGGAAGTAGTGCAGGAGCGATACCGCCGCCGTAGAACGAAATTGCTGCTCGCAGCTCGATGGTGGCGTTCGCGAGAAACGATACGCGCCCTCCCATGCAGAAGCCAATGCTGCCAATGCGGTCGGATGTGACGTAACTGGAATCGCGGAGCCATTCATAGGCGGCGCGAACATCGTCGGCGAGGCCTTGCTCGGTGAGAGCCTTCATGTGCGGCATCGCGGACGGAAAATCGTCATAACGCACTTCGAGGCCGGGCGCGGCGGAGCGATGAAAAAGTTCCGGAGCGATAGCGACGTAACCTTCGCGCGCGATTCGTTGAGCGACATCGCGGATGTGGGCGTTGACGCCGAAGGCTTCCTGGAAAACGAGCATTCCTGGGAACGATCCCTTTTCTTCTGGACGGGCGACGAATGCTTGCATCGAACTGCCGCCGGCAACCGCCAACGTATGTTTCT
>Ga0307479_10005579_pt1 | contig 11511 bp, 9 predicted proteins | sample atmos_gasesECM4C_FD_203743 | JGI IMG/M metagenome (GOLD analysis project Ga0307479, IMG submission 203743) | Hardwood forest soil microbial communities from Morgan-Monroe State Forest, Indiana, United States - atmos_gasesECM4C_515 | ecosystem: Environmental > Terrestrial > Soil > Temperate... | reverse complement strand
CGATGGTGGCGGCCAGGTCCGGCCCGCCGGCGCTGCCGTTCACCACCGGAAGTGGCGCGCGGACCTTGAGCGTGTCGGGATCTCTGCCCGCGTCGACGAAGCGCTCGCGCAGCACGCGGATGCCGTCGCCGATCTGCTCCAGGCTGGCGCGCATGATGGGGATCCAGCCGTCGCCCATCGCGACGATGCGGTCCACCATGCGGTCGGTGAGCGTTCCGGCGAAGAGGATGGGCGGACCGCCGGGCTGCACCGGCTTGGGCTCGCACCAGATGTTCTCGAACGACACGGTCGCCGAGGCGAAGCTGGTCGGGCTGGCGCCCCACAGCGCGCGGCAGGCCGCCATGGTGTCGGTGAGCATCTGCCCGCGCGCGGCGAAGTCGAGCCCCTCGGCCTGGTACTCCTCCTCCTGCCAGCCCACGCTGACGCCGAGCTCGAGGCGTCCGCGCGACAGCACGTCGATGGTCGCCGCCGTCTTCGCCAGCAGCGCCGCCGGCCGCAGCGGGACGATCAGGATCGACGTGCCGAGGCGCACGCGGTTGGTCGCTCCGGCGATCGCGGCCAGCAGCGTCAGCGGTTCCAGCCACGGAGAGTCGATGGTGTCCGGGAACGCCCCCCACCTGTACCTGTCGGTGCGCGAGCTCATCACGACGTGGTCCGGCGTCAGCACGGTGGTGACCCCGTTGTCGTCCGCCATGCGGGCGAGCTCGACGATGCGATGCAGCTCGTCAGGCGGATAGAGCTGGTTGCCGGACGACATGCTGCCGGCGGGCAGGCTCACGGCCAGGTCGACTCGGCGCACGCGCGTCCTCCAGCAGCGGTTCGGGCTACCCGGAGCTTAGAGGCGTCTCTTATGCGCGGTCAAGCAGTGCCCCGTATTTCATCAACTTGTACGTGGTCGGGATCGGGGGCGATGTCGGTTCGATCATGTACTCGCCGCTGATCAGGCTGGCGGAGGGAGAGGGATTCGAACCCCCGAGGGCTTGGCGGCCCTTGCGGTTTTCAAGACCGCTCCGATCAACCACTCCGGCATCCCTCCGGGCCGCCCTCCAGTCTACCCGGCGCCTCTCCTGGCGACCCTCCCCGGCCACGGTCGCCCGGCGGTGGGCTCGGTATACTCGACAGCCTCCGCGGGGAGGTGGCTGAGTGGCCGAAAGCGCCCGCCTGCTAAGCGGGTGAGGGGTACTAAACGCTCCTCCGAGGGTTCGAATCCCTCCCTTCCCGCCAGTCCCGCTTGACGTGAGCGGCGCGGCGCTCGCAGACTGTCGCCCACAAGGAATGGCGGCACGTCGAGGCGGCACGCATTCGCAGCGTGGACGCGCGTCTGGCGGGTCTCAGGAAGGGAGATGGCCGTGGAGAGCACCAACCCAGCGCGCGTGGGCGCACGCCCAGCGCACCGCCCTCGCCGAGCCCTCGGGCTGCTCGGCGCCGCCGCCGTCGCCGCCACCGCGCTGGCCGTCGCGCCGCCGGCCACGGCCCGAGCCGCCGCGGCCTGCCCCAGCGGCACGGCGCAGTCGGCCCACCTCACGCCCACCGGCGGCGTCGCCTTCACCGTCTGCAGCGGCCTGCTGCCCAGCTTCGACGGCTCCCCGCTCGACGCCGACGTCTCCATCCCCGACTCGGCGACCGGCGCGCTGCCGCTGGTGGTGATGCTGCACGGCTGGGGCAACAGCAAGACCGAGTTCGAGTCGACGACCCTGGACGGCGACGGCGCCCACAGCTACGACTGGAACAACGCGTGGTTCACCGCGCACGGCTACACGGTGCTCAACTACACGGCGCGCGGCTTCCACCAGTCCTGCGGCAAGGAGAACTTCGCGCCCGTCTACCTGCAGAACCCGGCGTGCAGCAACCGTTCCAGCTGGACGCACCTCGCCGACCGTCGCTGGGAGGTGCGCGACACGCAGTACCTGAGCGGCCTGCTCGTCGACGACGGAGTCGCCAACGCGAGCGGCATCACCGTCACCGGCGACTCCTACGGCGGCGGGCAGAGCTGGATGCTGGCGCTGGCGCAGGACCAGGTGCTCAACGCCGACGGGACCACGTCGCCGTGGACGTCGCCCAACGGCACCGCGCTGCACCTCGGCGCCGCCGTGCCGCAGTTCACCTGGACCGACCTGCTCGAAGCCCTCACCGACAACGGCACCGGCTCCGACGGCTTTCACGGCGCGCCCGCCGACGGCAACCACCTGTCGCCCATCGGCGTCAAGAAGGAGAGCTACGTCGACGGCCTCTACGTGCTCGGCCAGGAGACCGCGCAGTTCGCGCCGCCGCAGCTCGACCCCACCGCCGACCTGACGTCGTGGTTCGCGGGCCTGTCCGCGGGCGAGCCGTACGAGGTCAACCCGCAGGTGGCCAACGCGATCACCCAGGTGACCCAGTTCCGCTCGCCGTACTACATGCAGGTGCCGCCCGCCGCGAACGCGGTCCCGGTGCTCGCCTTGCAGGGCGTCACCGATCCGCTCTTCCCCGGCATCCAGGCGCAGCAGGAGATCAACAAGCTCACCGCCGCCAACGCGTCGTACCCCGTGTGGTCGATCTACGGCGACATCGGCCACGCCTACGCCGCCAATCCGCACGCGGTGTGGGCGACCATCGCGGGCGACGCCAACGCCTGGCTCAGCACCGCGCTGTCAGGCGGCACACCGACCCTGGCGCGCGCCTCCGTGGCCACCGTCGTCTGCAACGCTGCGCAATCGACAACGTGGTACTCAGGCGGCAGCCTGGGCACCATCCCGACGTCGACGGTGACGTTGGCGTCGTCGAGCGGCGCCACCACCGCCAGCGCGACTCCCCCGGGACAGGAGGCCGAGCGCGCCGACCCCATCGTCAACGGCGGCGCGCCAGGCACCACCCCGGGATGCGTCACCATGCAATCCTCGACCGACCCCGGCGTGGCGGCGTGGAGCTTCAGCCCGTCGACTCCGCTCACCGTCATCGGTGCGCCCGTGGTGCGTGTCAACGCACTGCTCGCCGGCGCCAACGCGGTGATGGCGACGCGGCTGTGGGACGTCGACCCCGTCGCCGGCACGCAGACGCTGATCACCCGCGACGTGCAGCGGCTCACCGGCACGCCGGGCGGCACGCTGTCGCTCGCCTACGAGCTCTGGCCCACGGGCTGGCAGCTCGTCTCCGGGCACCAGCTCAAGCTCGAGATCACCCAGGACGACGCGCCCACCTGGCGTCCCGACAACCTGCCATCCGCGCTCCAGCTGAGCGGCCTGACCGTGACCCTGCCGACCGCGTAGGATGGCCGCGTGCCACGACGCAGCCACTCCCCGGCCACCCTGACCGGGCGCCGCGTGCTCATCACCGGTGCCTCGGGCGGCATCGGCAGCGCCACCGCGGCGGCGATGCGGCGTCTCGGCGCGATCGTGGTCGGGATCGACCTGCACGCGGCGCCGCCCGACGTGTTCGCCGCCGACGTCCGCGACGCCGAGGCGGTGCAGGCGGCGGTGGACGAGGCGGCGCGGCGCCTCGGCGGCATCGACGTGCTGGTCAACTCGGCGGGGCTGGGCATCGCCAACGACGCGGGCGGCTTTCCCGACGCGGCGGCGCGGCGCGTCCTCGACGTCAACCTGCTGGGCACCTGGACGGTGACCGCCGCGGCCATGCCCCACCTGCTGCGCTCCCACGGACACGTGGTCAACATCGCCTCGGGGCTCGCCTACGTCACGGTGCCCTACGCCGTCGCCTACACGGCGAGCAAGCGCGCGGTGACCGCGTATTCGGACACATTGCGCATCGAGTACCGCGGGCGCATCACCGTCAGCACGGTGTATCCGGGCTACGTGCGCACCGCCATCCACGAGGCGCCGGCGGCGCAGGGCGTCTCCCTGGAGGGCACGGTTCCTGCCGAACCTGTCGAAAACGTGGCGGCCACCATCATCCGCGCCTGCCTCACCCGCAAGCGCGACCTGCCCACGGGGCGCGCAACGGCGGTGGGCATCTTCGTCGGCCGCCACGCCCCGGCGCTGCTCGACAGCCTGGTGGCGCGGCGCTTCGAGAAGCTCTTCGCGTCGCGGCCGCGTCCGCAGTTCCTGCGCAGCTTCGACGCGGAGCCTGCGGCGGAGGTGCGCGAGCCCGCGCCGCGTCCCTAGCCCGCGGCTAGCCCGTCCAGCTGCGCCGCGTGCTGTTCCAGGTGTCCGACCATGAACTCATCGACGATGTGCGGCAGGGTCATGACGCCGAGCGTCTGATGGACGCCGCGCGCTGACCAGGCGTCGTCAGGCAGCGAGCTGAGGAAGACGCGCAGCGTTTGGATGTCGCGGTCGGTGCCGTCCCACAGCTGCGCGATCGCGGTGCGCCGGTGGCGCTCGATGGCGGCGATGCGCTCCGGGTTCGACTTGACGCGACCGAACGGGACCGGTTCACCGGCGTATTCGTCGATGACGTGCTGCGCCTGCTCGATCCAGTAGGTGATGAACTCGGCGAGGTGCGCCCAGACCTGCCCCCATTCCCACCGCTCGCCGGTGCCGGGGTCGGCGTCGGTGAGGCCGCCGGCAGGCGGGGTTTGCGCGTGCCGGGCGAGTCGCAGCTCGACGGCGGCGACGCGGCTGAGGAACTCCGCCGCGCCGCTCACCGTTTGACGACGGTGTTGCGCAGCACGCCGAGGTGCTCGACCGCCAGCTCGACGACGTCTCCCGGCTTCAGCCAGGGGTACGCCTCGCTGCCGTGCACGAGCGACAGCTCGAGGATGCAGCCGGTGCCGCACGTGCCCGAACCGATCACATCACCCGGCTCGACGCGGGTGGCGCGCGAGGCCCAGGCGAGCATGTCGCCGAAGCTCCAGTGGATGTCGGCGAGCGACGCGCGCGACCACTCGGCGCCGTTGACCCGCGCCACCATCTGCAGGTCGAACGCCTTGCCCTTGCGGTGCGGCTCGATCTCGTCAGGTGTGACCAGGACCGGCCCCAGCGAGGTGGCGAAGTCCTTGCCCTTGACCGGTCCCATGGACAGCTTCATCTCGCGGCGCTGCACGTCGCGCGCGCTCCAGTCGTTCATCACCATGTAGCCGGCGATGTGCGACTCCGCGGTGGCGGCGTCGAGGTCGCTCCCCGCCTTGCCCACCACCGCGGCGACCTCGAGCTCGTAGTCCATCTCGCTCGTCTCGGGAGGGATGCGCACCTCCGCGTCGGGACCGATGGTTGCGTAGGGATTGCTGAAGTAGAAGACGGGGAACTCGTACCACTCGGGGATCATCTCGAGGCCGCGCTTCTGCCGCGCGGTGCGCACGTGCTGCTCGAAGGCGTAGAAGTCGCGGATCGTCGGCGGGTTGGGCAGCGGCGCGCGCAGCTGCACGTCGCTCAGCGGGTGCACCTCGGACGGCTCGCGCAGCGCGACGTCACCCATGGTGCGCAGCCGGTCGCCGTCGTCGCCGAGCAGGCCCAGCAGCGTGGTGCCCTGCGGGAGTCCGTGGACGTCGTCGCCGTGGAGAACGCCGGCGCGGTCGTGGTCGCTGCCGCGGTCGCGGTAGGTGACGAACCTCACGCGGTCAGCTCGACGGCACTGACCTCGGCGATCCGCGCCATCGCCCGCTCCAGCGCGTCGTGTGGCGCGGTGAAGCAGATGCGGAAGCGGTCGGCCATGCCGAAGGCGACGCCGGGGGCGACGATGACCAGCTTCTCGGCGAGCGCTTGGGCGAACTCCAGCGCGTCGCTCCAGGGGCTGCGCAGCCAGAGGTAGAGACCGCCCTGCGGTGGCTCGAACTCGAGTCCCGCCTCGCGCGCGCACTGCACGGCGTGGTCGCGGCGCTCCTGGAACGGCTGCAGGTCGACATCCCAGGCGTCGAGGTGGAGCAGCGTCCGCTGCATCGTCGCCGGCGCGTTGACGAAGCCCAGCGCGCGCTGGCACAGCTCCAGGCCGCGCTCCACCTCCGCGCCGCCGAGCTCGGGATGCACGGCGAGGTAGCCGATGCGCTCGCCGGCAAGGCCGAGGTCCTTGGAGAACGAGCGCGCCAGGACGGTGGCGTCGTAGAAGTCCATGGCGTTGAGGCTCGGCTTCGGCGGATAGACGAGGCCGCGATACACCGCGTCGACGACGAGCACGACGCGCCTGCCGGTGCTGCGCCGGTGCGCGTCGAGCATCGCCGCCAGCGCCTGCAGCTCCGACGCCGTGACCACGTAGCCGCTGGGATTGTTGGGCGTGTTGAGGATGAGCGCTGCCGTGCGCGGCGTGAGTGCGGCCTCGATCGCGGCGAGGTCGAGCGACATGTCATCGCGCGACGGCACGGCGACGAAGCGTGCCCCGACGGCCGCGCAGTAGGGGCGGTACTCACCGAAGTACGGGATGACGCCGATCACCTCGTCCCCGGGATCGACGAACGTGCGCAGCGCCAGCGAGATCGCCGCGCCGGCCCCGCCGGTCATGGCGATGCGGTCGCGGGTCACGCCGGCAAAGCGCACGTCGAGCGCGGCGCGCTCGCGCACCTCGGGGTAGCCGAGGTTGGGCATGTAGGCGAAGCGGGCGGCGCCGCGTTCGGCCGCTGCGCGCTGCAGCGCCTCGCGCACCTGCGGCGACGGCTCGGCGAGGGGCTGTCCGAGGGCGAGGTCGGCGACGGCGTCGTCGCCGTGCAGCGCGCGCAGGCGCTGTCCCTCGTTGAACATGCGGCGCACCCACGAGCCCGCCTCGACCTGCTCCGCGGCCCAGTCGGACAGCGGAGACTCGTCGCGCGCGCTCACTGCTGGTGCCAGCTGTATGGGTACGTCGTGTCCAGAACGCTGCGCGCCACCGAGGTGCGGTGCAGCGGACGGAAGGTGTCCACCATGACGGCCACCTCGTCCGTCTCGCGCGGCCGGTCGAACGACGCCTCCAGCGCTCCCGGCTGCGGCCCGTGGGGCACGCCGCCGACGTGGTGGGTGATCGAGCCCTCGCTGATCCCGCGCCGCGCCGCGTAGGTGCCGCCCGCGTAGTACAGCACCTCGTCGGAGTCGAGGTTGCTGTGGTGGTACGGCAGGATCACCGCCTCGGGGTCCCAGTCCACCTTGCGCGGCACGAAGGAGCAGACGACGACGTTGCGCGCCTGGAAGGTCTGGTGCATCGGCGGCGGCACGTGGAAGCGTCCCGCGCGCGGCTCGAAGTCCTTGATGGAGAAGGCCACCGGGTAGACCGTGCCATCCCAGCCGACGACGTCGAAGGGATGGTGGTCGAGGCAGTAGCGGGTGATCCGTCCCGCGCGCTTCAGCCAGACCTCCGCCGGGCCCTCGCCCTGCTCCAGCTCGGTGGGAGCGCGAAAGTCGCGCTCGCTGTAGGGCGCGATCTCGGTGAGCTGCCCGTTGCGCGCGCGGTAGCGGTCGGGAGTATCGACCATGCCGCTGCATTCCAGGACTAGGACGCGCGATCCGCTGACGTCGTCCAGCGCCAGGCGGTACACCGTGCCCCGCGGGATCACCACGTAATCGCCGGTGTTGACCACAAGTCGCCCGAACTGGGAGAGCAGCACGCCGCTGCCCTTGTGCAGGTAGAGCACCTCGTCGGCGCTGCCGTTGACGTAGAGCGTCTCCTGCTGGTGCGACGGGACGGCGAGACCGATGCGGACGTCGTCGTTGACCAGCAGGAACTGGCGGCCGCTGATCACGTCGCCGTCGGCGGAGAGGCGCCACGCCTCCAGGTGGGCGTGGTCGTGGACGGGCTGCTCCTGGAGCGGCTCCTTGTCGGTCGGGCCGGGCGCCACGTCGCGCGCGCCTTCGGGCATATAGCGGTGGTAGAGCAGCGACGACGGGCCGCTGAAGCCCTCGCGCCCGAAGAGCTCCTCGAAGACGGGGCGCCCCTCGCGCTCCACGCGCATGTGCCGCTTGCGCGGCACCTCGCCGACCGAGCGGTAGGGCCGCACCTAGAGGTTGCCCCGGGCGGCCTGCTCGCGTTCGATGGCTTCGAAGAGCGCCTTGAAGTTGCCCTTGCCGAACCCGCGGGCTCCCTTGCGCTGGATCACCTCGTAGAACAGGGTGGGCCGGTCGGCGACGGGCCTGGTGAAGATCTGCAGCAGGTAACCCGTGTCCTCGAAGTCGACGAGGATGTGGTTGCGGCGCAGGTCCTCGACGTCCTCGGTGACACCGTGGGCCGCGGTGCGAGCGCTCACGTCCTCATAGTACGTGTCGGGCGTCTGCAGGAACTCGACGCCGCGCGCGCGCATCGCCGCCACGGTGCTGACGATGTCGTCGGTGTGCAGGGCGATGTGCTGCACCCCGGGGCCGCGGTAGTAGTCGAGGTATTCCTGGATCTGCGACGCCTTGAGCCCCTGCGCCGGCTCGTTGATGGGAAAGGTGATCATCGTCTGCGGGTCGCGCACCACTTTGGAGCGCAGCGCACTGTACCGGGTGGCGATGTCGTGCTCGTCGAACTCCTGGAAGACGTCGAAGTCGAAGACCGAGTGGTACCACTCCACCCAGGTGTCCATGCGACCCAGCTCCACGTTGCCGACGCTGTGGTCGATGTGGCGCAGGCCGACGCCGCCGCCCGACGCGCGCTGGGCGCGATAGCCGGGCAGGTGGGGGCCGTCGTACTCGTCGCGCTCGACGAAGCGGTGCACGGTGTCACCGAAGGTCCTGATAGCGGCGACGCGAGCCGCGCCGCGCTCGTCGCTGACGACGTGTGGCTCCTCCACACCGGTTGCGCCGCGACGCAATGCCACCTGGTACGCCTCGCCCGCGTCATGGACGCGCAGCGCGATGGCCTTGACGCCGTCGCCGTGCAGCCGCACGTGATCGGCCACCTCGCCGTCCGGACCGAGCGGCGCGGTGACGACGAGGCGCACCTTGCCCTGATCCAGCACGTACGAGGCGCGGTCGCGGACGCCGGTCTCCGGCCCCGAATAGGCGACCACGTCGAAGCCGAAGGCGCTGCGGTAGAACTGCGCCGCCTGGCGCGCATTGCCCACGTACAGCTCGATGTGGTCGGTGCCGAGCAGCACCGGGACGTCGGTGCGCGCCGGCGATTCCAGGAGATCAGCCACGCGGTGCCGCTGCCTCCGGCGTCGCGCCCATCTGCTGGCGCGCCTGCTCGAGCCCGTCCCAGAACGCCTTCACACCGTTGAGCATCTCGTGCGCGCCTTCGAGGAACTTCGCCTCGTCGAACCCGGGACGTCCGTAGGCGTCGAGCAACTCGGCCATGGTGTGCGCGGCGTGCTGGTCCTCGACGCGGTCGTGCCAGGTGAAGAAGGCGAGCCGCAATTCGGGGCACTCGCGGTCGCGGTAGGCGTCGAGCCCCTTGATCAGCTGCTTCCAGAATCCCGCCGCCGCCCAGTGCTCGACCGCGAACGAGGCGCCCTCCGCGATGTCGGGGTCCTCGCTGCCGTAGAGCCGGGACAGCTCGTCGCAGAAGAACAGCGTGCTCGGCGTGCCGTGCTTGCGCTTGCCCAGCTCGTCGAAGCCGAGGTCGAGCGGCTTGGCGAAGTGGAGCAGCCACTCGAAGTGGGCGGCGCTGAACTTGAAGGTGCCGCCGTCGACGGTGCCTTCCGTGCTCACCAATTCGGGGTCGCCCATGCGGTCGATGGCGTCGGCGTCGACCGGACGCTCCTGCACCGGAGAGGTGCGCCCCCCTCGGAACACCACGCCCAGCTCGTTGGCCAGGATCTCCTTGGACTCGCGCGCCTGCTCCAGCGTCGGCGCGTTGATGGTCTTCAACAGTTGCGCCACGATGAAAAGGTTGCTGAACACCGAGAACTGCTGGCAGAGGTCGCGGACCTGCTCGCGGGTCGCGGTGCCGTGCTCGAACCAGTCGCAGTAGGCGTTGCTGGTCACCACCGGGTGCTCGAAGACGGTCTTGCTGACGCGCGCGAAGAACCCCTCCCACTGCGGGCTGCTGGGCAGGGCGGGCTGCGCGTGGGTGACGGCTGTTGCCATGTCGACTTCTTTCCCTCCGGGCAGGTCGAGCCAAAGCTGGACCCGGCGAGATGATACGGCACCAATTCTCCGCTCCGTTCGCACGTATGTCCAGCGCACGTGGTGATGCGTGGACTGTTTGTGTTTGAATACCCCCTGTTCGCTGACGGACTGTCAGCAGACCGGCCGGGCGCCCCTGCCCGGCTGGACGGACTGCCGCGGCTAGGCTGGAAGGAAGGGCCGACCCGCCCAACGGAGGCTGCCATCGCGATGAGGCGAAGGGACCAGACCGACGAGGAGGAGCTCGAGGTAGAGGCGAAGGCAGAGGGGGAGCGAGAGGCCGCGGGGGCGGCGGCGGGGATCGATGCGGTCACGCTCCCCGGAGGCGCGTCCCGGCGGCGTCGCGGTGGTGCCGCCGACGCCGACGAGGCGGTGCGGCCGCCCGTCCCCGTCGACCGCATCGACCGGCGCATCCTCGAACTGCTCCGCGACGACGGCCGCCTGCCGGTGGCGGCGCTCGCCGAGCGTGCCGGCATCTCGCGGGCCAACGCCTACACCCGCCTGGAGCGGCTGCGCAACGAGGGCGTCATCCGCGGCTTCGCCGCCTCCGTCGACGTGGGCCGCCTGGGCCTGGGCATCGCCGCCCTGGTGCTGATCGCGGGACGGCAGCCGGCCTGGCGCGAGCTGCGCGACGAGCTGCTGCACATGCCCGAGGTCGAGTACTGCGCCTTCACCACGGGCGAATACGATGCGCTGGTGCTGGTGCGCGTGCCCGACGTCGAGACCCTCCGCGACGTGATCCTCGAACGCCTGCAATCCTCGCCCGCGGTGCGCGCGACGCAGACGATCTTCGTGCTCGACGAGGTGGTCCGGCGGCCGTTCGTGCTGCCGCTCGCGGAGAGCTGACGCTGATCGGTGCGCGCCGTCTTGGCGCGGTCGTGTTCGTCGCCGGGGCGGGGTCGCTGGCCATCGAGATCTGCGCGTCGCGATTGCTGGCGCCCTACTTCGGCAACTCCACGGTGGTGTGGGCCAACGTCATCGGGCTGATCCTCATCTACCTGTCGGTGGGCTACTGGTTCGGTGGACGGGTCGCCGACCGGCACGCCTCGCCGCCGCTGCTGGGACGCCTGCTGCTCATCGCCGCCGCGGTGATCGCGGTGCTGCCGTTCATCGCCAAGCCGGTGCTCGACCTCGCCGTGCGCGGCTTCGACGCGGTGTCGGCGGGCGCGGTCGTCGGCTCGTTCTTCGCCACCATCGCGCTGTTCTCGGTGCCGGTGACGCTGCTCGGCATGGTGTCGCCGTTCGCCATTCGCCTTGCCCTGCGCGACGTCGCGCAGGCGGGAACGGTGGCGGGACGGCTCTACGCGACGTCGACGTTCGGCAGCATCCTGGGCACGTTCCTGCCCGCGCTGGTCACCATTCCCGCGATCGGGACGCAGCGAACCATGCTCGGCGCATCGTTGCTGCTTGCCCTCGCCGGCGCCGCGTTGTGCGGGTGGCGCTGGCTGGCGGTGGCGGCGGTCGCGTTCGGCCTGCTGTTCGTTCCGCCGGGGGCGATCAAGGGCGGCAGCGGGCTTCTCTTCGAGACCGAGTCGACGTACCAATACGTGCGCGTGGTGCAGACCGACGACGGCAAGCGCGAGCTGGAGCTGAACGAAGGGGTGAGCCAGCAGTCGGTCTGGCGCCCCGACACCGT
>Ga0307479_10005577_pt1 | contig 11512 bp, 16 predicted proteins | sample atmos_gasesECM4C_FD_203743 | JGI IMG/M metagenome (GOLD analysis project Ga0307479, IMG submission 203743) | Hardwood forest soil microbial communities from Morgan-Monroe State Forest, Indiana, United States - atmos_gasesECM4C_515 | ecosystem: Environmental > Terrestrial > Soil > Temperate... | reverse complement strand
CGACCGCAGATCCTCGAGGTCGAGGTAGTTGTGCAATGCGGTTTGGAAGTCATGAGATGCCATCAACTCCATCAGGTAGTAAGTTTCCGGCGCATCGGGCAGGTTGCGCAGGCGGATGACCCAGGTCTCGTCCTCCCGGCTCTCCTCGCGGATCAGCGCATTGAGAAACTGCCCCTCCCTGATGCTGCGGATCGATGCGTCGACTCTCTCGATCTGGTTGCTGAAAAGCTCGAGCGCGTGCCCGTAGCCAATCGCGGCGCGACCGTGTAGGTTCAAGCTGGCGTACGCATGCGGTACGGCAAGAATGACTTCCTGAACCGCGGCATCCGTCGGCTCACGATCCACCAGGATGTTCCACGGCACGAGCGCGCGGTCGTACTGCTGGGCCGAGGCCTCGGCCCAGCCCGCCCGCAGCAGAGCGTGGTTCGAGAACGGCCCCTCGAGATGGACGCGGTCCAATGCCTGCTTGGCCCGCTCAAAATTGCCAGATTCGAACAACATGGTGCCCAGCACCAGGTTCGATTTGTCGCGGATCGCGAGACCGGCGGGATCATCGGCGAGGAGCTGCCCGGCCTTGTCAAGTTGCTCGATCGCTTCCTGTGGTCGACCGTCCTGCAACAGCGCGATGCTAAGGTTGTACGCAACGAACCCGGCCAGGCGCTCATTGCTCTTTAGCTGCGAGAGCACCTTAACAGCCTCGCCCGGCTGGCCTGTCGCCATATAGACGTTCGCCCGCAGGAACTCGACGTCGCCCCTGATCTCTTCGGGCACCGTACCTTTGATCCGCGCTAACGCCTGCAGCGCATCATCGAGCTGGCCCTTCTGGAAGTGGATGCGGGCGAGCCTGAACGCGGCCTCGTTTCGTACCGCATCATCGACGGCGCCCTCGAGAACCGCCTTGATGGCGCGCCCTGCGCGTTGGTGCATGCGATAGTTGAGCTCGAAGTCGCCTACCGAGAATTCGGCGTCGTTGACGTGATAGTGAAGCGTATCGAGTTTGGGTTCGTCCAAAACGTGGTATTGGGCGAGCTCGGTGTCGAGCCGCTGGAGTGCATCGAAATACTGCCCCTGGTAAGCGTGATAGAGCGCTTCGCCAAAATAGAGGTCCCTCAAGTCGCCGCCGGTGGCCGGACGGACGGCAAGTCCCAAGGCTAGGGCGAGTCCGATGAGTTGGCGAGTCGCTCGCATCGATTACCAATCCCCAAGCGTGATCGGAGTGTTGCCGGAGCGCGGTCCGGCCAGAGTCACTCCGACTAGCTTTGGCTTCACTTCCTTGCGGAAAGTAAACTCTCCCGTGCGGCTGAAGTCCGCTCCGCCCTCAAGCTTGCCGTCGACAAGCACGTCCAGCTTGTGATCCCCGGTCGTCACGTTGCCGACGTAGATCCGTTGCACGCCGCCCTTGCGCAGGGCCTGGAGCTCTTTGGCGCTGTATATGTAGTGCGCAACGAGTTGGCCGTCGATCTGGAGCCGCACGGCGTCGAGGCGCATCGTGTCGCCCTTGGCCAGTTCGACGAAGATCGCGACCTGTGTCCCTGATGGGTACAGCAGTTTCTCCTCCAGCTGGCTCACATCTGCCGCCATGCGGAGGGAGTCTGACTTGATCTCCTGGATCTGTTCGTCGAGGCCCCTCATCTGCTGTTGGTCGGACGAGATGTCTTCTTGGGAAGGCTTCTGGACTGCAGCCTGAGGGGGCGCGGGTGTGATAGTGACTTGGGCGCTGGCGTGGGCCGAGCCGCCCGGACCCTTAGCGGTGACGGTATAAGTCGTCGATTGAGAGGGCCTTACGGTCGTAGAACCCTTTGCCGCGACGGGGCCCACCGAGGGCTCCAAAGTGACGGATGCGGCGTTCGTCGAAGACCACTTGAGCGTGACCGATTGGCCCGCTTGGGCGGAAGTTGGCGAGGCGCTCAGAGCGACGCTCGGCGACGCTGGTGGTGCCGTTTGCGCCGCGGCAATAGGCATTCTCCCGTAGGCCAGCGCAAGCGCGACCAAACCGAACAAAACCGCAGTGCGAAGTGAATGCAAACGCATCGTATTCACCCTTTGTGTTATGGAGCACTTACACGGAGCTGGGTGCGCGCAAATGTCCCCCACGCATTGGTCCAAGGATTGCGGAATTGCACGACGCTGTAAACTGTTCGTAGGAACGGAATTAGAACGGGGTGCGATGGTACTGGAGGACCCGTTCCTTTGGCCGTCATGGAACGCCGCGGAGAATTCGCAGCGGCAAGCCTGCAAGCACAGCCTTACCTTGAGCCAGAGAACAACGCGCGATGGGCCGTGCTTGGCGTCGCGCACGCCACAATGAAGATACGCCGAAGAGCTGGACTAAAGTCCGGTACCGGATCGGGCACATCCGTCCGTTTGGAAAATCGATGTTGCAAAAGTCTATATGCAAAGATTAAGGCGCCGATTTTACTTTAGGGGGAGACCATGAAATCGGGCTATCTTGAACAGCTAAAATCTGATATCGCAGCACGTTTCGAAAGGGATCTTCGCAAACCAAGGGTTAAACCTGCTGCGAAGCCAACCATGGAAGAGGACACGGCGTTGGAACAGCAGAAACAGGATCATTTCGCTAGGCTCCTGATGGCGGAGGCAGTACGTCAGCTTAAGTAGGTTCTAGGAACCATTCGCCTATGGGATGTGGCAGGGGTCGCCTTGGGCTTGAATGAAGTCATTCGTTGCGAGTGTCGCCCGCTGCCGTTCGGAGCTGGCACCCTCTCCAGACGGGGACTCCTCAACGCCTGGTAAACGCGGTTCCCGGTAACTTGGGTACTAACACTGAGCCCTCAACGATTTGGTCGAATAGCGTAGACGGTGCCGACACTCACGCCCAACTCGCTTGCGATTTTCGGCCACGACAGGCCGGCGGCACGTAGCCGGGCGACTTGAGCAGCATCCACAGCGACGCGGGGCCTACCCGGGCGCTTCCCCTTGGCGCGAGCGTTCCGCAGCCCTGCCCGCACGCGCTCAGCTATCAGCGACCGCTCAAGTTCTGCCACAGCGCCAAGGACCGTGAAAACCATCCGGCCCGCAGACGTTGCGGTATCGAGCGATTCCGACAGGCTCACAAACTCAATTCCCAAGACGCGGAAAGTGTCGAGCGCCCTCAAGAGATGGCTGACACTGCGGGCGAAGCGGTCAAACTTCCAGACTGCTACCACGTCAAAGTGGCGCTTGTGTGCATCGGCCATGAGCCGGTCTAGCTCCGGCCTGCGATCCTTCGCGCCGGAGATTCCCGCATCAACGTACTCTCCGGCGACAGTCCAGCCGCGCCGTTCGCAGTACTCGCGCAATTCGCGCAACTGCATTTCGGGGGATTGGCCGTTATTCGAAGTGCTGATTCTTGCGTATAGAGCCGTCCGAATTATGCTATGTGCAGCCACGTTGCACCTCCTATGTGCAATTGGGTCAGGGGCGTGTCACTGTTAGCGCAGCGGCACGCCCTGCTTCTCTCTAGGATTCCTTTTTTGGCGGTCTGCCGCCTTTCTTGCCGTTCTCCCGCGCAATTTCGCGGATGCGTTCAATTCCAAGGCGTTCGAGGCGCGCCCGGTAGCTGCGCTTTCCCATAAGGCTCGCTGCTTCGCTTATATGCTTCGTTGCCACGCTCATTATCCTAAGCGTTTAGGTTTACAATGTCAAGCCCGTTCCGCCAGAGTGCAGGTGACGCGGCTAGGCTCGATAGGCCATCGCAGCCGATGGGGACGGTTCCCTTACCGTCCCCGCCGCTTCGCTGAAGGGAGCGAGCATGAAGAGAATCCCCCTGCCCAACGAGAGCGAGGAAGTTGGCAGTTTGATCCAAGTTCAATCGAGCACGTAATTGAAGCTCATTTGCGCCGTCAAGATGGTCACGAAAGGGCGATGCGTGATGGGCGCCAAGCGGAGCCGCCTCGATTCAAAAAGGCGCGCTTTGAGCCTCAGTGAGGCGGAAATTGCCTCGATACGGTGGGAAGCCCTGCTGCGGTTCTTGGAAAGTGCAAGGTTGCCCGATGAATTGAGGGAACGGCGATCATACTATCGGGAAAAGTACGAGGAAAGAGTCGAGCGTTTCGCAAAAATGCCACAAGAACTGAGGGATGTAGAAATCGAGAGAGAAGCTGACCTGCACGCCACGATCTTCGCGCGCGAGTGCCAAGTAGCGGTTGCCAGGACAACGGGGCATTTCGCCGATATGCTCACCCAGGCCGCAATTGCGAGCAGAGGCCGTAAGGACTTTTCTCTAAACTTGCGCGCGAAGCTCTGGGCGGGGTCTTTGGAATTTGCTATGAGTTTGAATCCAGGACATGCGAGCGAATGGGCGCAGAGGGCTTGGGGGATCGATCCGCGTGAATCGGCCTTGCCGCACCTTCATCGCCTGGACACTGTCGAAAAGCAGAGGAAAGAAAACAACAAATTCGTCGAACGATTCCTACATAAATTCCACGCTCGACTTCGGTCCGGCTCACCCACTTGGCTCGGGGAGGCAGAGCGTCGGATTACGCTTCGGTGTTTGCTGAGCAACGCTCCAGGAAAACACGAGACGCTCGGAGACAAAAGCAAGAAAGCCGTGGCATTTCTACTGATGGCTACTCCTAGACTCACCGCCAAGCAAGTCTGCGGGAAGCTAGATGTCTCGAATGAACGCAACCCAGACAAGGCACCAATTCCCGCATCGTGGAAACGAAAGGGAGCACGGTCTTGGACAGACGGATATGAGAAGTTCCCTAATTTGGTGCAACCCTACATCAGCAAGGTGAAGAAGCAATTCGGAAAAACTGCTGGTTTGCAGTCGCGTAATGACTTACCGCACTTACCGCGATTCAGGTCCTAACACACTTCATTTCTCTTAGTTACGAAAAGCTCTTACCAAGACCGCCAGATACTTTTGCGCGGCAACGCACGATAGCGTCAAATGCGCATTGCGGTTGCAACACCATCGAAACACGCCGCATAAACTCACGCCGCAGATCCAACAAAACTTCGTCACGCTGCTTTCGCAAAACGTGTCTCGCAAAACCGTGCTCAACGTCCTCGGCACTCTCAGCTCGATGATGCGCACGGCGAAGTCGTGGGGCTACTGCACGCAGGCGATTACGACAAGTGAGCTGACGCTGCCGGCGGATGAGATTCACAAACAAACTCGATTCTTCAACGGGGAAGAGGCTCGCAAGATCATCACACTTGCTTCTGAACCATATCGCACCATGTTCGCTGTCGCAGCAATGACAGGACTGCGCGTCGGCGAAGTCGTGGGACTGCAAAAAGCGGACCTCGACTTGGACCGCCGCATTATCAACGTCGAGCGATCGGCCTGGTACGGCAGAGTGCAGACGGTGAAGAGCAAGGCGAGTCGTGCTCCCGTAGCGATGGCGGAAGCGCTCGTCACGATGCTGAAAGAATATCTGGCGACGTGGCGAACGAATCCCGAGGGCTTTCTCTTCCTCAATCGCAACGGGCGACCCTATGCAGCAAACAAAGTTGTCGAGTACGCCCTTTGGCCTGTCCTCGACAAGCTCAAGATTGAACGCGCTGGCATGCACGCGTTTCGGCATTGCCACGCGAGTTTGCTAATGGATGTAGGAGCGAATCCGACAGTCACGAAAACTCAAATGCGACATTCGGATGCGCGAGTCACGCTGGGAATTTATAGCCACGTCATTGGCGATTCTCAGCGTGATGCGGTGGACAAAGTAGGCGAGATTCTGCGCCCATCTGCGCCCCAATCGGAGAAGTCAGGTGAGTGGATTCAATAACTTGCGGAACTCTGGACATGGGTTCGATTCCCATCGCCCGCTCCATAAACCCCGATGACTCAGTTGACCTTACACGGCTAAGTTACCTGAATTCGACTCAAAACTCGCGCATTTTGGACGGTAGTTGGACGGTACTCAAGTCAATTGGACGGTACAGTCGACTACCAACTCCACTCGCGACGATTGTCTGCGGGAAGCCTATACGCACGAAGCGTTCCCAACTGCTGGCCTGGTGCTTTTGGGGGTCAACAGCATGTTCTCAAGTGCGACACGATTGCGTGTGCTGCGAACCGAGCGGGAATGGTCTCAGGCGAGACTTGCTGTAGAAGTCGGCATAACGTGCCAGACGATCAACTCCATTGAGAAGCGTACGTTTAACCCCAACCTGCGACTGGCTTTCAAGATCGCACGCGCTTTTGGCAAGCTCATCGAGGAAGTTTTCATTTACGAGGATATTTGAAACGTTGGTAGTGGGTCAGTTTGAATTTGGAGTCCTTGTAACTAAACCTTCTTTGTTCAAAAGGAGCTTCTGAAACCGCTTTCGGTCCAAGATATAGGGAATCGCTTGCGGCGTGAGCGAGTATGCCAATCCCTTTAACTTGCTATAAATCCCTGCGGACTGGTACAAGATGCGATGCTGAACGAGGTTATTAACCGCGCCGTTCGCAGGATGAAAATATTGAGTTTTAGTGCCCGTATCCGCATATCGAGACAGAATCGCAACTTCATCTCTACCCAGAGTCACAAGATATTGCTCTAAGGTATGGATGGTCCTGCGCTGTGCAAGCCAAGGTTTGCCAAACTGCTCCCCCATAGAAACGATAAACAGAAACGAGGACATAAGCATCCCTACCGCCCAGTAGGGACGGCCATGAATAGCCCATGAATCAAGGCCAAAGTATTTTAGATATTGGGGCGGAACAAACAGCAGTAATCCAAAAATCAAAACAAACATGGCCAAATATTTTGGCGAGAGATGATTGAGAACCCACTGAACAATCGTGCTGTATATCTTTTCCAACAATGGTTTTCTGCAATATTACCAGAGAACACTCTCACTTTAGCTTTCCCTTTTGTTGTACGGTCCTCGCGGCCCAAACTCAGGTTCTGGCAACAAGTCCATAATCTCTTCGGTCTCCCAAACATGGTCGGTAATCCCCGCTTCCATCGCGGGAGTTACGCGTAACGTTTGGTGAACGCGGCAAAAATTGTAGTACAGGAAGTAGAGCGACAATGCCGCGATGTGATGCTCTACTTTTTTGCTGAATGCGTTTGTGAGCCGCGCAAAGCGCCGCATGGACATACGCATACTGAGATTGTGGCGCTCAACGTAGCTGGTCGAGATATGCTCTGCGTCAGGCTCCCCGATGATTGGCACAGCACGGCAGCTAATTACTTTCGCGGGACTGTAGGTCGCTTCCTTGTCGCGGACAGCGCCGTATAGCTTGACCAGCATCGCGTAATCAATGTCATTCCCGAACGCAAGGTCAACCGCGTCTAAGTAGGCTTTGTGACCATCCGAAGTTAGTTGAACACGATTCGCTAGACGGGACGCTAGGTCGTACATGAAGTTTTGCGCTGCCCATGCGTCGCGGTCTCCCACGCGCCAGCTAACGATTAGTTTTGTATCGGCGCAAAGAGCCGTCCAAGTCCAAACATCCCCGAATCCAAACTTGCCGCGCTTCTCGCGGGGAACGTTCTTGTCTTTGGCGTAGCAGAACGACCAAATCTCATCGCACTGGATTTTCTTGCAGGGCAGGTTTCGGAGAGTCTTGTCCTGATATGCGCTGCAAACTTCCGCTACTTCTGCCAGCAATTTAACGATGGTGTTCTTCGCTACGCCAGTCATGCGGACTGTGGCGCGGATGCTCAAGCCCTCGCAAAGGCACTTGATAACCTGTGTTCGGCGCTCTTTTGTTAGCTGGTTCATACTGACAATTATGCTTGAGAGGAGTTGTCCTTGTCAAGCATAAAAGTCAATATAATTTATCGCGCACGGTGTTCGCTTTTTATTCTCTTTATACCGAATGAGATAATTAGCGTGACGCCGGGGCTGTTACGCACGCCGTCTGTAGAACCAAAAACCTCACGCGGTCGCTCCCAAAAGCGACCTACGATTGGAAAAACGAATGAGTAACAAACCCCGCATCACCTATGTAATAAGCCGCGTTCACACCGCAGCGGCGCTCGCAATGCTTTATTGGTGGGAACTTAAACACCTCTACGCAGCGTTGTTCTCCCGGTAACTGGCGCGGTCGGTGGGAATCGGGCGGGGTTTTGGACCTCGCCCCGGTTCTTTTGAAGAAATTACCTATTCCAGCGGGATTTAGCAGCCTTCTTAGCTATCTGTTTCCTGCGCTTGGCGGTCAGTTTAGAGGCTCTGGCTTTGCCGCCCTTTAACCCGCCCTGTCTGCCGCGCTCTATCGCTTGGGGGTCTTTCCCTTCGTTCGGGTCAGACAAGGGTTGACCGTCAAACAGACCTTCCCCGATGCTCTGGGACACTACCGCTGCCGCCGTTTGGGTAAAGTCCAATTTCATTCCTTTCGACTTGATTTTCACACACCGATTGTCGGGTATCACAGGGCGGGGGTCAATAGGCTGAAAATTCAAACTGACCCACTACCGAAACGTTGAACCACTTGAGTAAATATCCTAGAATTGGGATAATCACATGACAAGGCCCAAGAGGGTGCCTGGCGAGAAGCCGCTGTTCTGGATCGGGCGGAGCAAGGATGACCTGTTGGCTTTCCCCGAGGCCGTCAAGGACGAAATTGGGACGGCTCTTAGCGTGGCCAAGTTTGGCGGGAAGCACCCCCACGCGAAACCTTGGAAAGGGGAGCGGCCAGGTGTCTTCGAGGTAGTCGAAGACCACCGCGGGGACACGTATCGGGCCGTTTACACCGTTAGATTTGAAGGTGTTGTCTATGTGCTTCATGCGTTCCAAAAGAAATCGCCGAGTGAGCTAGTTGCACCGAATGACTGGGGCTAGCTCTTCGTAAATTCGCTACTCGTGAACCATCCTATTCGCGTTCTGCGTCAACGGAACCGCCCCATTGGTTCTGGTTTTATGCCCAGCATTGGGTTCTCCGCCGAATGTCGAAGCACGGTTTCAACAAATGCCGTGGTCTTGCTTGCGAATCAGTTGTGTCTGACTTGTTCTCGGCTAGCGCTTCCGGCGCGCCGCTCTGGCGATATGCTCGCGCGTTCCGACGAGGATGGAATTCGAAATTCGAGGATCCGGCGCGATGCGGGCCAGTATGATGGCTCCGACCATGGCCGCGGTGATAGCCAGCGACTCCTGTTCGACCTTCTTGGGTGAGACGTCTTCGAGTTGCCTGGCGATAAGGCGAGACAGCCGGAGCAAGCCTTCCTCAGCTGCCTCGCGCGTCTTTCGGTCCGCGCGCGCGAGTTCGGTTCCGAGCCCAGCGAGCGGGCAGCCGGTCGCCGGCCGATCCCTGTGGGCCCGCGAGACATAGCGGTCAACGAGCAAGAGAAGTGCACGATTGCGCGGCTTGCCGTCCAGGTGTGATTCGAGTCCAGCGATAAGCGACCCAAGAATTTTACCGCAAGCTTCCGCCACGAGCTCGTTCTTCGAATCGAAGTGGCGATAGAAACCGCCGTGCGTCAGACCCGCGGCTCGCATAATTGCCGCAAGGCCAGCCTCGGTGATTCCGTTCGTCAGGAACTCGGCGCCTGCCGCTTTAACGATACGCTCTCTTGTCTTGGCCGTTTCCACTTTAGACCTGCGCATTATTGAGTCTCCAGAGACAATCCTCGGACTTAAAACGATTTGTATTTAGATGATATCACGCATCTATTTACAGGAGGACCGACAGCTGAACAAGAGCGGCTTGAGCCGGAATTGAAGAGCCATGACTCGCACTCGGGTAAACTGGTGGACTGTCGGCCGCCTGCACGGGTCCCCGCGCAATCTTCACATCCTCGTCGCTCGTTTGACCGGGAGTCGGTCGATTGACGGCTGCGAATAGAAACGCCGCTCCGATCGAGACAACGATGACCACTTTTTGAAAGCTCATAACTTACCGTCCTTCGTCACCGACATTTTGGAGAATTTCAGCCGCCACCGAATCATCAGCGAACGGCCGTCTCGCCCGGGCAAGATCGCGGCGGGCCGAAAGAGCATCTTAATGGCGCGGAAATTCTTTCTTGAATTCCATTCCCTTTAGATGATATAAAACATCTATACGATACGCGACCCGGCCCCTAACCGCAGCAGCGTTGCGGTGGGAGTCTTCGACGAACCTGGAGGCGATCGAGAAATGTTGTTTAAGGAGGGTTTGAAGTCATGAGCGGGACAGAAATCAGACAGCTGGAGGCAGCGAACGGCGAGGAGTACCAGGCTCTTTTTCTGGAGGCATTGCGGTCAGCGCCTGCGGCGTTTGCCGCGGACTACGATGAAGAGTCCGCTCGCAGTTCCGAGCAGATCGCCGAGCGGTTTCGGCAGGAGGTAATTTTTGGAGGGTTCGTAAGCGGAAGGCTGTGTGGGATCGCGACCTTTCTCCAGCAGATGCCCCCAAAGCGGAGGCACGTCGGGATGATCTGGAACATGTATGTGTCGGAGCAGCAACGGGGGACCGGGCTTGCCGACATGCTCTTCAAGCACGTTCTCGAGGCGGCCAGCCTCAAGGTGGATCAAGTGGAATTGTACGTAGCGGTTGATAACCCTCGGGGACGAAGGTTCTATCGGAAATTTGGATTTGAATCGTATGGCGTGGTGCCGCGGGCACTGCGGGTTCAGGGCGAGGACTATGACGCATTGATGATGGTGAAGAAATTTCGATGACAGCGTCGGTTTAGGCGCGAATTGTCCAGCGATCAGCATAAATGCGCCATCGTCGGGACCTCCTTCAAAGCGTTAAGTGTGCACCCAGCCCAGTCAGTGATTGTTATGGCAAACGACAAAACGCCAACGAACTTGTGCCCTGCTCGACTTCGACCAAGTATACAGGCCGTGTTCTTAGCCACCACTGATCGCTGGCACAATCGAAACTTCTGCCCCGGCAGGAATAGCCGTGGCAAGTCCACCGGTGTAACGCACATCCTCGTTGGCCACAAAAATATTCACGTGCCGTCGAGTTTCGCCCGTTTCGGTCAGAACTCTGTCACGTAGTCCCGGGTATTCAACGAATAGCGCTTGCAAAACTTGTAGCAGATTGGCGCCCGCTTCCACCTCCACGCGCACGGCGCTCTGATTCCCTGCGAACTCACGAAGCGCACCCGGAATTCTGAACAAGACCTGCATCAGCCTGATTTCCCGCGCCTGACTCTTTTCGTACGTGTAGTTTTCTCTTTTTTCGCCGTCTTTGATTTCAAATTCGGTTTCGTTGTTGGCGCCCCATCCATGTGGACGACAGCGGCCTTCACGCACAAGATCTGCGGTAATCCTTCCACAATTTTCTTCCAGCTCTTTCCTTCATCTCTCGATCCGTAGAGCTTTCCGCTTCGCGTTCCAAAATAAATCCCCGCCGGATCGAGGGAGTCGGACGACAAGCCATCTCGTAATACCGTTTCGTATGCCCCTTTTTGGGGCAACCCCCGGCTCAGAGCCTCCCAGGAACCACCCGCATTTGGCGTGCGGTAAACGCGTAAATGGCCCTCTGGGGTGCAGCGAAACTCATCCGATTCCACCGGCACGATGTACACGCAGTCCGCATCGTGTGGGTGCATCAGCATCGCGAAACCAAAATCCGAGGGCACCCCACGCGCGATGTCCTGCCACGAATCACCCCGGTTATCGGAACGGTATAGCCCCCAGT
>Ga0307479_10005576_pt1 | contig 11515 bp, 19 predicted proteins | sample atmos_gasesECM4C_FD_203743 | JGI IMG/M metagenome (GOLD analysis project Ga0307479, IMG submission 203743) | Hardwood forest soil microbial communities from Morgan-Monroe State Forest, Indiana, United States - atmos_gasesECM4C_515 | ecosystem: Environmental > Terrestrial > Soil > Temperate... | reverse complement strand
TGGTCGCACAGGGGAGGGGAATCAGCGAATTTGTAAGACGGCATGTGAGACAAGACGGTAAAGGAGGAATAAAAAGAAGGCATGGCGATCATCAAGGCACCACCCAAACAACCAAAGTCAGTGACGATCCAAGCACGAGTGGAGGAGTCGGTGAAAATGCAGCTCGATCAATACGCAAAGTTCATCGACTCCACTCCATCCTACGTCATTGCGGAGGCCCTGAAGGTTCTCTTCAAACGCGATGACGAATTCAAAGTCTGGCTAGGCCAACACGCCAACGGCCAGAACACAGAAGAGAATCGAGAAAAGGTTCTCACGAAGACCGCGTAACAACATGAAGACCCGTCCAACACAATCCGGTGTGCGCGAGAACACAGCGTCCGCAAGACGGCATGCCTCGCGCCTTACAGTGGATTCGCTGCCCCCGATGTCCGAGGCTCTCACGAAGGGTTTGCAGCCACGCCTGCCAACTCGAGTTTTAGCATCCCGTGCAAGCGAGCGGGACAAGTCAATCATTACCATGCCGCTCGAAGCGGCCACAGGGGGAGAAACGGGAGATAGTGCCGGAGCTTTATCTCCTGCATCGGTTATCACTGCCGCACAGTCGACGCAAGTGGCCGTCACGCCCGAGCCGTTTGTCTCAGCCGACGAGGCGGCGCAGTTTCTCTGCGTCAAGCGTCGCTACCTACTGGAGCTCGCCCGCAGAGGCATCACCGGAGCCTATGCGCTCGGCACTGGGAGCAAGCGCAAGATTTGGGTATTTCGACTCTCGGAACTTGCGGCCTCCATTGTGCGGAGCGAGACTCCGATTCCAAAACCACCAAAACCGTGTACGATCGGATCGGGCAGTCCCCGCTGAAAGCGAGGAGTTATGGCTTATCAGCGAGGATCACTAAAGAAAGTACGACGCAAGGAAGGAGAAACCTGGGTGCTGCGGTACAGGGTCACGAATCCAGACGGTAGAAGAGTCGAGAACGTTACGCCCATCGGACTTGTCCGGCAATTTCCGAAGGATAAGGACGCATGGCGTGAGGCGGACCGGCTCGGACTCGGGATTCGAATCAACGACACTCCCACCCCATGCCGTGCTTCATTCCACTTTCTTGCGGAGCATTATCTCAAGGCCGATTTCGGGGCGGATTCAGTGCGCCCGAAATCGGAGAACACCATCAGTCACGTGGAGCATATCGTGCGTGCCTACCTCGTTCCGCGTTTCGGAAACGAAATCGCGGAAGACATCAAGCCGCTCGATATTCAACGGTGGTTCAAGTCGCTCAGCGAGAAGGACGGTCTTGCATGGACGACGATTGCGAAGATGCGGGGTGTCATGAGCCGCGTCTACAAGGTTGGCATCCTGCATGAGCACGTCCAGAAGAATCCCGTCCTACACGTAGAGACGCGCTCGAAGACCGACTACAAGGCCATCGTCATCACGCCAGCGCAAACGCTTGCGATTCTGAAGGCTCTCCCCTCATCTCTTCACTCCACGCTGGTGCTCACCTGCGCCGCCACGGCGCTCCGTGCTTCGGAGATACTGGCGCTGCGCTGGAGAGATGTACTGTGGAATGAGGGGAGGATTCGGATTTCAAAGCGATGGGCGCAAGGTAAGGATGGCGCGACTAAAACGGAGGCGTCGGACGGATATGTTCCGCTGCATCTGGTACTAGCCGCTCATCTGCGCATGTGGCGGGAACAAAGCCCCTACCCAAAGGACGGGGACTTCGTATTCCCTTCACTCAAAGCGCGGGGGATCGTTCCCCTATCCGCGTCTATTTTCGTCGCCGACCACCTAAGGCCGGCGGCAAAGAAGAACGGAGTGGATATCGAGGACGGTCAAAGGTTTGGACTTCACAATCTTCGCCACTCACTTAGCAACTGGCTGGTGAACAAGGCGAAAGTCGAACCCAAGACCGTGCAGGGCATCCTGCGTCACACGAAGATTCAGACGACGCTCGACCTGTATACCCAGGACGACGGCGATGAAACACGGGCGGCACAGGGGGAATATCTTGCGGCGCTGGGAGTGGCTACGCAGATGGTGCAATGAAGTGTGGGTTCAGTTGTGGGTTGGGATTTGTGGGACGACGCTCGGTAACCTGCTGAAAGTAAATGGTGGGCCTGGGTGGACTTGAACCACCGACCTCGCCCTTATCAGGGGCGCGCTCTAGCCACCTGAGCTACAGGCCCTTCCAAACTGATGTGGCAATTGACTACAACCCTTTCAGTTTACGATGACTTAGCTGCATTCGCAACTGAGTACAAGTTTTCATTTTGAGTACAAAATAGCAATTGCTCTGCCAAAGCACGCTTCTTTTCGTGCTCAAAATGGGTGTAGATGCTGGTAATTTTCAGACTGGAATGACCGATCTGCGAAGTCACGAAGTCACCGGGCAAGCCTGCCGCTTGCATCTGGCTGGCTCTGCCGTGTCTGAATGCGTGCATGGTGCCCACCGGAATGCCCAGACGTTCACAGAGAGGCTTCAAGAACTTTCTGTTGATGTCTTGGCTTAGCAGTGACCTACCGCTACGCGATTCAAACACCCGCCCGGTCTTGCGGCCATCAAGGTACTCACGAAGCATTTTGACGGTGACGGAATCCAGATAAACCACCCGTCTTCCGGCCTTTGTCTTCGTTGGCCCTTCGATGCCGTTCCAGACAGAACGGGTCACTTCAATCACTCCGTTTTCCAGCTTCAAGTCTTCAACACGTAACCCGCAAAGTTCACCGCACCGCATTCCCGTGTGCCCGGCAAGATGGAACAGCACTCTGTACTTGCCAGTGGCCGCGTCAACGATCCTGCGCACTTCTGCGGGTGTGAACCAGCGTTGCTCAACATGTGGAAGTTCCGGCAGGTCTGGATACCATGTGACCTTCGGTTTATCCAACTGTCTGCGGTGCCAGTTCACAACGCTACGGAAGTCTTTCCAACAGTTGGTGATGGTCTTTGGCTCCAACTTCTTCCCAGTCAGCAACACAATCCAATCGTTGACGGTGCCTGTGCGAATCTCTTCAATGGACATCTCACCAAAGAAAGGCCGCACGTGCAGACGCAGACGCGCTGGAATGATGTGCTGCGAACTGGTGTGAAGCTGTGGCAAGCGTTTCGCTTCCCACTCATCAGCAATTTTGTTGAAAGTCACAGCAGGCTTCAGGGCTTTCTCAAGATGCTGGGGTGTGTTCACACCCTCAGCCGCTATGATGTCCAAAAGCTTGCGCCGTGCTTCCGGTTTCGTCATTTCAGACTTTTCACCAAGGTTGACTGCCGGATGTTCACGCTTGTCTTTGCCGGGAACATCACGCCAGTACCTTCCTACCCACCGCGTACCAACTAACTTCACTGAACCTGACTGCCCACTGCGTTTCCTCATGCAACGGCCTGCTTTCTGCCGTTGTTGGTTCAGCGTTGCGGTGAACACCATAGCATCACCGCATTCGGATGTCACCGCCTGCCCTGTTGTACCGTCTTGGCTGCGAAGGCCGGGCAACGCCTTGGCAACCCCGATTTCACTAGGTTCCACTCTTCATTTCTCCTATTGAAACAGCCGCGTCAGCAGGCTCTGCTTCGGTGCCTGCTCACTCTCCGGTGAATGCCACGAACCACAACACCATGCACGCACGGGTTGCTTTGGATTCACGGCCAGCACCGTTGTTGAACCACCGCACGGACACGTGAACGTGTAGCTGGGTACAACTTGGGGCTGCATCCGTGGTGCGCGTCTCCCGGTGAGTAACTGCACGCCATCACTCAGCGTTGCTTCACTTTTAGTCCAAGGCATCAGCAGCCACCCTTATCAATCGTTTGTTCAATGCTGAACAGGTGAAGCGTGTTGCCGCTTCGCGTGGTGATGATTCTGGCCGCGTCTTCGTTCCTCACGATGACTTGCCTGTTGAATCTCTGCACCCACTGCCTACGGGTGAAGCTGGTGCGCGTCTGCATCAGTTTCTCTTCGTACTGCTGCTTCAGGTGTTCGATTTCCCACGGTGCCAACTCTTGTTTCTTCATTTCTCAGTTTTCCTCTGGAAGCATGTTGTAGGGCTTCCCATATTTTTGTGCCATCACGTTGTAGGCACGGGCCGCTTCAATTTCTGAATCGAAGTAGCCCAAGATTCTTCTGTTGCCCAAGATGCTGATGGCACTTCGCCATTGGTTCTTCGTGCTGTGCCACATCACGCCAACGTAGCGAGACGTGAATTTTGTCTTGGGTTCGTTCCTTGGTGAAACTATGGTTGACATGATTCGCTTTCGGGCAAAAAGGGGGGCAGCAGGAACCTTTAAGCCCCTGCTGCCCTTGCCGTTCAACTTCTTGTTTTCTGATTACGCCAGCTTGAGTGCGGTCACCGCGTTCGCATCCACAAGCTTGCAGCCCATGCGTGCCACCCAGCCATATAGCGTCTGGTTAAATTCCGCATACCGCTCACGGGAACGAACCAACGTGTGCTGGCTCTGCACCAACACTGCACGCTTCACGCTGCCGAAGACCACAGCAACGCCACCAGATGCTGCGCTCTGGTCAGTGTTCGTGACCAATGGGAAGCCCAGCAACATGCCGTTCTTCAGTTCGGGATACAGCATCGCGTTCGTGGTGCCTTCTTTTTGCTTCATCAGCCGCGTGCGCAGCGTTGGCGAAACCATGTAGCAGGGCAACGAATCACCAGACAAGTAGGCCGGGTCAATGACGCTGGGGTCTTGCATCCCAATCAGTTCATCCACGGTGGGCACGCTGTTGGAAGAAGACGTTGCGCCTACGGTCAGTTGCGCAAACAGCCCTTCGGTGCCGTCCACACTGGCGTAGTTGTTGAATTTACGGGCCACGCGGTTTGCGAACAGCCCCTGCAAGAATCCATCCAAGTCAAACTGCGCGTCTTGCAGCAGCAGGTTGGACACCGTGGTGCTGGTTGCGAAGTTCTTGACGTTTGGTTTCGGTGCGCTGAACACAGGATTGGCCGATGCCAGCAAACTGTTCTCACCGATGATTGATGCTTGGTTCGCGGTATCATCCGAAAAGAACGTGATGAACGGCACACCGTTGGTGACGTTCTGCAACGTTGCACCTGCACGAAGGAAACCAGACGCGCTGACCAGCCGCTCTTGATACTGGTGCAGCCACTGCCCAGTGGGAACCGTTGCGCTGCCCGTTGCCAAGTCTGTTTCCAACGCCGCGTAGGTACGCTTTTCGGAAGGCCGATGCAGAAAGTGCCGGAACTCTTCCTGCATACGCAGTTCAGCGGTCACTTCTTCATCGTGAATTTCTGCAAGCCTGTTGCTGCGTGTTGCCAACTTCTCACCATCATCTTGGATTGCATCAGCAAGGCGAAGCAGGCTGTTGACCATCGCTTCGTTTTGTTTGCTGAACGGCGTCTGCTTCAATAATGCTTCAGCACGCGCCAGTATTTCACTTCTTTGACTCATTCTCTCTATCGCTCTCTTTTTGGATTCCCGCGTTGATGCAGACCAGCGGGTTGTGGTCTTTCTTTTCAGAAACTTTTCTACTTGCGCTTGGCTAGTTCCAACTTCGCCTTCATCAACGCAAGGTCACGGTCATTCACTTCAACGGCAGACGCTGCAAGCTTGCTGCGTTCGGGCTGGCCGTCAGGGAACAATGCACGCGCACTGACGCTGCTGGCATCGTAGGCCGGGGTCACAACTGGCGAGACTTCAAACAGCCGCGCACGCTTCACGCTTCTGCGTTCGTACTTCTGGCCGCGTTCATCTGCTGCAACGTCCCACGCATCTTCTTTCACGTACATGCCGAAAGACATTTTCGTGACATCCTGCCTTTTGATGCTTTCGTACAGGTCACGGCCAACGGTGTTGTTGGGCAGTTCGCAACGCATCGTTAGGCCGATGCTGTCACTATCAACTTCCAGCGTTCCCGCACTGACCCGGCCAATGATGGCCGAATCGTTGTGGTTGAACGTTGCGTAGATTTCTGGGTCACTCAGACTTTCATCAAAGCAGCCGGGCAGCAACACTTCGCGAAACCCGCCCAAGTCTTTGCTCAGGCTGTTGTACATCGCAGGTCTTCCCGTGATGGTCAGATTTCCGCTGGCACGCAGTTCTGCTCCAGCGAAACGCATCTCACGCTTCAGGCTCATTCACTCACTCACTTTTCTTTTTGGATTGAACTACCGTACTGCAAACTCTTTTTCAGGCCGAACGCCAAGACGCTGACGCAATTCCTGCCGTTCTCTCTCGCTCATCTGCTTCAGCACGAACTCAGCATTGCTGTAGCCACTGGCGAAGCTGGCAAGGTACGCTGGCCGCTTGCCTGCTGATTTCTTCTTGCTCCGCTCAACAATCACCGTGTCTTCGCACAACCTGCACCACATGGCGAACACTTCTTGTGCTGACGCACGTGGGCTGATGAGTTTATGTTTCATCAGTAGAAGTAGGTGCGGCTGCTCAGAATGTTGTTCTCTCATCGCTCATTACCTTTCGCACGTCGGCTACCGTGGGATACTTTCCACTCTTGCTGCGCAGTTCTTGGGCAACGCTGATGAACTGGGCCATTGGGCCACCCTCTTCAACTGTTTGGGTGAAATCTTTGTCACGCAACGTGTAGGTTGCTGACATCCTGTTGATGTGCTTCTGCTCTTCACGCTTCGCTTCATCGTGAAGGTACTTGCGAAGCTCTCCCATCGTGGGAAGCTTATTGATGTGGCACTGAAGACGGGCTGCTTGGTTCACGAAGTAGTAGAACTCTTGCTCTTCTTCTGTCAGCGTTTCGTTGTTCACGAACTCTTTCTTGAACAACTCCCAGTGCGCGTCAACATCGGCTTCGCTGAACTGGTAAGAGTCAGGCATCTGGTCAAACATTTTCTTTTTCCTTCTTCATCGCTGCCAGCACATCCAGCGCCGTCATGGGCTTTGCCGATGTCTGTACTTCTTTTTGAAGGTCTGCAATTTGTTTCTTCAGCACGCTGATGGCACGCAACGCTTCACGCTGTGCCTTCAGTGCCGGGTTGATGCGTTCCACGGTGACGAACTTCCCGTGTGAATCGGTAATCTGTGTGTTGATGAACAAACCCTTGTCAGCAATCGCTTTCGTGGCCAACTTGACGTTCTGTTTCATCGCAGTCAGTGCTTCTTGCGCGTCTGACAACTCTTGCACCGGGTCAGCAGGCAGCACTTTCGATTTCTTCTTCTTCATCAGTTCTTTTCCTTCGTTTGGTCTGGGTTTAGGGGTGGTAAGAATTATTCACGGGCACCGTACACAGAAAAAGGGCTGGCGCGTCGGTCAGGGCTAACACACGCGCAGAAACGCGAAGCCCCCCTCCGTCATGCTTTCCCCATCATTACCAACAGCGCACGCACTCTGCACTTGGCTAACTTCAGGTTGGCTTCAGCGTCTTCGCGCTTGATGCGCTTGAGTAGATTCTTAGCCTTGCGCTTCTTCTGCTGCACAACTTCGGGCCGCACCATCACTTTGAACAACTTGACGAACGAACCGTCAGCCTGTCTCTCAATCTTGACGCCTGCAACGAAGTGCTCAGGATTCTCTGGGCGAACTGGTGACCAGCCTTCGCCACGCGCCCCGCCAGTAGGGGCGGGTTGCTGCTCTTCTTCGCTCATCGTGAACATGATGCTGGCCAGCGTTTTGCGCTTCATTACGCTATGGGCCATCGGTTCCGGGTAGATGTGGTCTTCGTAGATGTACTGCAACCTTCTAAGTTGTCTCGCCACTTCGCTCACACTCACTCTCAAAAATTTGCGGCCACACCGCTTAAGGGACGGCTGGCCGCGTTGACCGTCGCCGCTCACAACGGTGACGGTTCAAGATAATAGGGCACGCAGGAGGATTAGGCCGCGTGCCCAGCCATCGGGTGAAATTCGCTTCAGAAAAGCCCCGATGGGAAATCAAGGCCGGGTGCTGGCTGCAACACCAACTACCCGGCCAGCACAGTGAAGGAATGGGAGACTGATGAGAAACCCATGCCAGCAACGCTGGCAGCGCTGTGCAAAGGGAACATGTGCCCGGTGGCGGTTCGGAGGCCAGAACGGGCACACGGAGAACACACCAGTTTGCGCTGGTTGCGGTGTCACCCGCAGTTCTCAAGCTTGTTCAAATTGTTTTGGGATTCGATTCGCCGTCAGGTGAATAACGGTGCCGAACTGTACCACCAACCCCGCAAAGGGTGGGTAGGCATAAAAATACCCGCACAGTGTGCGGGTGAGGAATGGATAAACCTTTTTCTATCCATTCAACTACTATTCTACACCCACTTCTTATGTTGTCAAGCGTTTGGGGGTGCCCGAATGCACGAATACCCGCATAAACATTGACGAAATCGAATTGTTCAGATGTGTGCAAAATTCACGTGCCTGCCCACGTTTGGGGTCAAAATGTGGGTAGAAACAAGAAAACCGCACAGCGTGCGGTCAAAGAGTGGTGAGCAGGAGAGTAGTAACCTGCTAATTCCATTCATACTGATAATTGCACGAATTCTTTTTGTGTCAAGCATTTTGGGGTCATCGAACACTGGAACCCCGCATAAACACTGGCGAAATAAATTTTCAGGGTATGTACCAGAAACGCCTTCAGTTTATGCTTTGGCTATGCCGCCACCTGCTCCTTCACGGTCACGGCCTTCGCTGCCGCTTCATAATCTGCCGTCAGGCTCTTCCAGCTTCGCCTGATGACGTGGGGCCCACGCAATGCTGCCGCCCTGTACTTCTCCGTGCCCAGAGCAAAACGAAGCCTTTTCCTCAGCAGTTGTTCATCGCCACCGCACTTATCAAGCAGCGTCTGAAGTCTGTAGGCGTATCGCTGCTCCGTACCCTTCCTGAAGACGCGCTTCGGCTTTGCCGCCCTCTGAACAGTCATGTAGTTCTTGGCAAGCGTGACCGCTGCATCGGTGACAACAGTTCTGCGCAACTTTTCTTCAAGTGGTAGTTTTCCAAGCAGCACGAAGTACTTGTTTGACTGCCACCTGCCTTTGCCTGTTTCCAGTTCCAACCACCCGGCTTCCTTCAACCGCTGACTGGCAGTGTTGATGGTTCCCTCAGTGCAGCCCAGTTCTCTTGCCAGCGTGCCTTGGGACGCGTACACGGGCCGTTCGTCACCGCCTTGCAGCAACAACCTAACCGTCAGTAGCAGGTCAACTGGCAACAGACCTTCCGGTCTTCCTTCATCACTGGCTAACAGCTTGCGCAGTGTTTCCAACAGTGCTTGGTCTTTCATTTTCCTTTTCCGTTTCCTAAAGATGACCGCACGGACGTGCGGCGTTCAATACCGCAAATTTTGCGGTCTTAATCGTTCAATACCGCAATTTTTAATGGATTAAAATTTGCTGACAAAGCTCTATAAGAGCGTAGCGCAAAGTTCGTGACCATTGGACTGACTTCCGGCCAAACGGTCAGTGATTGCGCGAAGGCCGGGAGGCAGGAACCAAGGTGGGCTTTTGCCCACCATAGTCTTTGTTCCGTTCAATACCGTGAATTTTGCGGTATTGGAAGCCGCACCGTGTGCGCCTCACTCTTTCAGCAGGTCTTTAACGAACTCAGCGAACTTGTCACAGGAACAGACGTGGCACCGCCTACAGAATCGGTCACCGCACGTGTAGCATTCGCTCAGGTCATCTGGGCCGATGATTGGCTTGTCACAGGCCGGGCATCGGTGCTTCACCGGGAAGCTCAGAACAGTTGTGCTCATGGTTGGTTCTCCTATGCCTGAAACCGTACCAATGCGCCGACCTGCTGAAAAGTCTCTGCCTCACTATAAGTAGCAGCGACACTCTGCACATGATGTGTGTGTGAAGCAGTTCTGCTCAATTTGCTAACTTGTGTGGTGGAACAGGATTAATATCGATGACAATCGTGCGGACTGTTCCAGCAGCTTTCTTGATTGAAGCCGCGACTTTCGTTTTAGAGGTGGATTTGCGTGTGTCAAACAGTACCAACCAGCCCTCATCTCTTTTCTTCTGCCTCATGTAGACGGCTAGTTGAGAAGGGCCGGGAGTAGCTCCGCCTTTCAAAATCTTAAGTTCCACAACATGCAAGAGGCCGGAAGAAAATGTCACTAACACATCCACAAATCCAATTCCCGATTTGGCCTCCCGAATTACTGCGCCCCTCTCCTTTAACTTCGCACTTCCGAAAAATCCCAACAGTTCTTGGCCAAGCTTCTCTGGCTTTTTGTTCAGGATGCCCTTCTTCCGCGATTCCCAAAACGAATCAACAGCCTCTGCTTCAACGGATTCCTTGAACGATTCCAAGAACATGCGGATTGAGATGCGGGGCCCCTTGGCTAAACGCTTACCTGAAGCTTCAATTCTCTTGATGACCTTTTGGGGGACGGAATGAAGTCTTTTTTTTTAAACTTAGAATCCAGCACTTTCAGAAGCTGCTTCTCGAACGATACTCGCGAGATATTAGAGTTTCTTTTGTAAAAAGTAGTCCGCATCCGTTTCATTGCGGAAAGAAACTTCCCCTCACTCTCAAAGTGGCGTTTACGGTCATAAAGGGAAGCTAGATTCACTGCGTATCGGTCTTTGTCCGCAAGTCCGGTTTGATTGAAATAGTCTTCCAAGTAGGTTTGGATTGAAAAAATCACAAGTCGTATTCCTATTTATTTTTCTTCTTTTTCTTCTTCGTTTTGTTCAAACGCCCATTGGGCAAGAGATTGTACATTGCACAGAGATACTGAGTGATTCTAACGGTTCTGTCGATTGCTTTTTTTGTCCAGAAATCCTGTCTTCCGGGTCTGTCCATGAGTTCAAGCAAACCTTCGTTCTTCAGGAATTTCAACTGACGGCTTACATGGGGTTGTTTCATGTCAAGATGGTCGGCGATTTCAACAACTCCACGTGTTCCGTCTGCTGCGAGATACACCTGTGCCCTTCGCTTTCCATGCTTGAAAATCTCGCGGATGCTCTGCTGATGTGCGGATGCTGTAGCCCGAAGCGCGAAGGCATTCGTTTCATCTATAGACTCAACTTTGTGTTCTAGTTGTGCCAGCCGACTCAAAATCTGCTGATACGGACCGTCTTTGTCTTCTTTCTTCTTGGCACTCATTTTTTCTTGGCCTTTCTTTTGGCCCGACTCAATGTGACGTTCACCGTATTCGGCGTGGTTCCAAGTAAGCTAGCTATTTCGGTCTGACCGCAACCAACAGAATCAAGCAAGGCAATCATTTCACTTTGCTTGCGGTCGCCCTTTGAGTTTTCCAGATTCAGGCGGACAAGAACTTCCAGAAGCCGCCCAATTCGCGTAAGCAGGGAGATTTCGTCAAGTTCCACGGCCTGACGGCCAGCACCCTTACTCCTCTTTTGTTTTGACATGCCGTGCTACCTTTGTGACCCGGGCAAGACCAATGCCAAGAATTGACCGTATTTCATGGCGTTTTATTCCCGCACGCGACGCTTCAAGTATGAATAGGTCTTGAAGGCGTCGGTCGACGGATTCCAAAGCAGAGAGAATTTGTTCTCCTTCAGTTTTCTGTTTCGGCATTCTCAATCCTTTCCTTTTGGCAAATGCTTGAGAACGTCATTGACCCTGTTGATGCTGCATGCAGC
>Ga0307479_10005575_pt1 | contig 11515 bp, 5 predicted proteins | sample atmos_gasesECM4C_FD_203743 | JGI IMG/M metagenome (GOLD analysis project Ga0307479, IMG submission 203743) | Hardwood forest soil microbial communities from Morgan-Monroe State Forest, Indiana, United States - atmos_gasesECM4C_515 | ecosystem: Environmental > Terrestrial > Soil > Temperate... | reverse complement strand
GTGCCATGGGTAGGCCGTGGCTGAACGGATCAGGCAACTGCAGTTCGGGAACGTGGTATCCTTCGCCATTTCACGGGCATAGGGATCACGCTTGTAGCCGCTGGATCCCGCGCCCACCACCCAGAAATGATAGGGATCGCCGTCTGCGGCGTTAGGGATGAAGCCCGTCCAGTATCCCGCCGCATCTTTTGCCATCAGCAGATCGTTAGTCTGGCCGATTTTTGAAACGCCTCCAAATATGCCGTTCACGTATACCGCGGTTGCTCTCGGGGCCCACACGCGAAACGTTGCGCCACCCGCGGCTAAGAGGTTCGCGCCCATTGGAGTGGTTGGGAGGATGTTGGCTTGAGAAATCATGGAACTCCTCGCGGGCGTTTCAAGTGGAAATTATCTGAAACGGGATAAGCCTATTTAATCACACAACTAATGTGTCAGACGTTCCGCGCTGACAGGCCTTCATAGTCGGCATACAATCCAATGAATCGCTGATGGTTGTAAAGGTTCTAGAGGTTGGCTGAATGACATACACACGACGAACTGTGCTCGCAAGCTTGGGACTGGCAGGACTCGGAGCCGCTGTTCCGCGACTCGTTGGCGAAGTTGCGTTAGCCTCGCGGCCCCCGTTCACGGCCGGTTCAAGCGCCTGCCCGTTCCGGCTGGCGGTGATCAATGATGAGATCACGCAGGACTTCGAGAAGGCTTGCCAAATCGTCGCCGGCGAATTCGGGCTGGGTTGGATCGAGCTACGTTCGATGTGGAACCAGAATGTGACGGAACTTGACGCGAAGCAGATTGAGGAGGCGAACAAAATCCTCGGAGAGCATAAGTTGCGCGTCACCGATATCGCCAGCCCGCTATTCAAGACCGATTGGCCTGGGGCGCCGCGGTCATCGCAGAGCGAAAAGCGTGACCAGTTCCATGCCGGCTTCGATGCCACCGAGCAGGACAAACTGCTCGAGCATTGCATCTCGCTGTGCAAATCGTTTAATTGCGACCGGATTCGATGTTTCGACTACTGGCGTCTGGACGATCCCAAGCCATACCGGGCCACAATTAACGCCAAACTGCAGCGGGCGGCGGAGCGCTGCGCCAAAGACAACATCGCCCTGCTGCTGGAAAATGAAATGTCATGCAACACGGCCACCGGCGAAGAGGCGGCCGCTGTGCTGAAGGCGATTCCGAACAAGAACTTCATGTTGAACTGGGATCCGGGCAATGCCGCAGCGGTGGGAAGCACGCCTTATCCGACCGGATATGATTTGCTACCCAAAGACCGTATTGGGCACTGTCACTGCAAAGACGTGATTAAAAAGCTGGACCACAAATACGATTGGGCGCCGGTGGGCGGCGGCATTGTGGATTGGGTTGGTCAACTGCAAGCTCTGCAGCGGGATGGTTTTCGCTACGGGTTGAGTCTTGAAACCCACTGGCACGGAGCGGGCACACCGGAAGCGTCGACGCGCGTCAGCATGGAGGGACTGAAGAAGGCGCTGGCGAAGGCGGGATTATCTTGTTGAGGCGTAGCGATAAGGAGAGACGATGGTTACACGACGTGAGTTTCTCGATGCCCTCGCCGTGGGAGCGGCCGGACTTGCTCTAGGAACTACGGCAAAAAGCTATAACCAAATTCTCGGTTCGAATGACCGGCTCAACTTTGCGGTGATTGGCCTTAATGGGCGCGCCTATGCGCACCTGGCAGCGCTCAAAACGAACCGCAGCGCTGCTCGTATCTCGCATGTTTGCGATGTGGACAGCAACATTTTGAAAAAGTTCGCGGTGCGTACGCAGCAAGAGATGGACGAAGCTCCCGCAGCGGAGAAGGATTTCCGGCGCATTCTCGAGCAGAAGAACGTAGACGCGATCACGATTGCCACTCCCGACCACTGGCATGCGCCCATGGCTATTGCCGGATTGCAGGCTGGCAAGCATGTTTATCTGGAGAAGCCGTGCAGCCACAATCCCGCCGAGGGCGCCATGCTGGTGCAGGCTCAGCATAAGTACGGCAAGCTGGTGCAGATGGGCAACCAGCAGCGCTCTTCGCCGCATACCATCGAGATCGTCGAGAAAATTCATGGCGGAATAATTGGCCGGGCCTACTTTGCGAAATGCTGGTACGCAAATACGAGGACGTCGATTGGCACTGGAAAAGAAGCGCCTGTGCCGCCCCAACTGGATTGGGACTTGTGGCAGGGGCCGGCGCCGCGGCGTCCGTACCGGGACAATGTGCATCCTTATAACTGGCACTGGTTCAAGATTTATGGCACGGGTGAGACGCTCAACAATGGCACGCACGAGGTTGATGTCTGCCGCTGGGCGCTGGGCGCTGATTATCCGCAGCGACTCACTGCGTCAGGAGGCAGATACCATTTCAAAGATGACTGGCAGTTTTATGACACGCTGACCACCAGCTTTGAGTGCGAAGACAAAACGATTACATGGGAGGGCAAGAGCTGTCAGGGAATGAAGTATTACGGCCGCGACCGTGGCTCAACGATCATGGGGACTTCGGGAACGGTGCTCGTAGATCGAGGCGGGTATGAGGTCTACGACCTCAAAGGAAATAAGACGAGCGAGTTCAAAGCGGGCAGCAGTTCTTCGACGACCGATCTGGTGGGCGCCGATTCCATGACTGACGCGCACTTCGCGAATTTTATTGCGGCGATCCGCAAAGGCGAGAAGCTGAACGCTCCGATCGCGGAGGGCAATGTCGCGGTCACCATGCTGCAGCTTTCTAATATCGCGTGGGAAGTGAAGCGCGAGTTGCGTCTCGACGCGAAAGACGGACGAATTCAGAACGACGCAGAAGCCATGAAAATGTGGGGGCGCGAGTATGAGAAGGGCTGGGAGCCGCATGTTTAAGCCCAAGATTCTCTCCCGTCGCGACTTTGTTCGCTCTGGTGCGCTGGTTGCTGCTGCGTGCGCGGCTCCGCGCGAAATATTCTCTCTTGCCGCGAAGCCGGAGTTATCTGGCGAGCCATCGCCGATTCGATTAGGTCTGGCCAGCTACACGTTTCGTAACTTTACTCGGGCGCAGCTGATCGGCTTCATGAAAGAACTCAAGGTGTCTGAGTTGAATGCGAAGGACGTCAAAGATCATCTGCCGATGGATGCCAAGGAGGAAGCGGTCGCGCTGGCGGATTATGCCGCGGCTGGAATCAAGCTGCACGCTGCCGGAACCATCTATTTTCCTAAGGATGAAGACCCGGACATTCGCAGCAAGTTCGAATACTGCAAACGGGCGCGCATTGGCGTGATTGTTGCCGGCGATCCCACGCCGGAGAACCTGCCGCGAATTGAGAAGTTCGTAAAGGAATATGACATTCGCTTCGCGATCCACAATCACGGGCCCGAAGACAAGTTGTGGAAGTCACCGCTGGACGTGCTGAAGGCGGTTAAGGGCATGGATTTACGCATGGGGTGCTGCATCGACGTGGGACATACGGTCCGAGCAGTTACGCATGTGGTGCAGGCGATCCACGAAGCCGGTCCAAGGCTGCATAACCTGCATATGAAAGATCTCACCAACTCTCAGGACAAAGAAAGCCAGGTTGCAGTAGGGGAAGGACGCATGCCAGTGCGCAAGATGTTTGAAGCCCTTATCGCGATCAAGTACTCGGGCTTTGTCGATCTGGAGTACGAGATCCATCCCGACGATCCCATGCCGGGAGTTGTCGCCAGCTTCGCTTATATGCGTGGTGTAATGGCGAGCCTGGAGCTGGCGAGCCATAGCTGAAAAGCCGGTGGAAGCGCCTAAAATCGGTCCAGAGTGGCGCAGATCGCGGAAACTGCACGGAGCCGCGATTTCTGGACTATCATAAATAATAAGGGCGGCTCCATAGGCGGCAGCGCTGACGCGTCGCATGCGGCGCCCGTCTTTTTCGCAGCGCTTGGCGATGGTTGCGACAAACCTTATCTACGGTTTGGGCATCTTTCGTGAGTCGCCAATAGGGCGGCACCCAGCTTCAACGCGCGCTTTGCGGTTTCGTCTGTCTTGCCGGTAAATGATTGAAACCAGTAGGAGAAGCATGGCAGAGCCAGGAAGATTGTGGACGAGTTGGGGAGAACGCATTTCCGCGCTCCGCAACGTCCCGGCCGTGCTTAAGATCGTTTGGGATTCTGGCCCGGCGGTTGTCATCTTTGGGCTGATTTCGCGCCTGTTCTCGTCGCTGCTGCCGGTAGTTTTGCTATGGATCACGAAGCTGATTATTGACGGCATTGTTAATCATCAGCCCATGCAGCGGATTTGGTGGCTGGTTGCGGCAGAGTTTTCCCTGGCGGTTCTGAACAGCGTTCTCATCCGGGCCATCGATTATTCGGATTCCCTGCTGGCCGATAAATACACGCGGTACGTCAGCATTCGCGTGATGAATCATGCGGCTGGACTGGATTTGATCGCGTATGAAGATCCAGTTTTTTATGACCGGCTGGAGCGGGCGCGAGTGCAGGCCACCGACCGGCTGGTGATGATTCAAGCGATTGGCCGGCTGGTGCAGCAGGCAATTACCACGATTACGCTCTCGGTGTCGATCATGCTGTTCTCGCCCTGGCTGATGCTGTTGCTGGTGGCTGGTGTGATTCCAGCATTTCTCGGGGAGAGCCATTTTGCCCTTCTGGGTTACGCCAAGAACTTCCGCCAGACGCCAGTGCGACGGCAACTCGATTACCTGCGAGTATTGGGGGGAAGCCGCGAAGCCGCGAAGGAACTGAAGCTTTTTGGGCTGAGAAATTTTCTCAGCGAGCGGTTTACGCGCCTGTCGGATGAGATTTACAAAGAAAATGTCGGGCTATCGCGGACTAAGTTGATCGCGGGGTCGGCGCTCTCGGTGATCGGAACGATGGGCTATTATTCGGCCTACGTTTTCGTCATCTGGCGAACCGTCAGGGGGGAGCTCAGCATTGGTACGTTGACGTTCCTGACTGGAGCCATTCAGCAGGCCAGCAGCAACATTCAGCAGATTTTCTCCACCCTCGCCGCCATCGGCGACCAGGCGCTGTTTCTTACCGATTTGCTGGCCTTTTTTGAAATGAAGCCGACCATCCGCTCCAAGCCGAATGCGTTGCCAGCGCCTCGGCCCATCGTTCAAGGCATTGAGTTTCGCAACGTCTCGTTCATCTATCCCGGGAACTCGCGGCTGGTTCTCGATCACCTTAATTTCAAGCTGCATCCTGCGGAGCGGCTGGCCCTGATCGGCGAAAATGGCGAGGGCAAGACCACCATCGTAAAGTTGATGACGCGCCTGTATGATCCCACGGACGGGCAAATCCTGCTGGATGGCGTCGATCTCCGCGAATACGATATCGAGGATCTGCATCGTGAGATCGGAGTTATCTTCCAGGACTTCATGCGCTACGAGATGACGGCCCGCGAAAATGTCGCGGTGGGCAGGATTGAGGAAATCAACAACCTGGACCTGCTGCGAATTGCCGCGAGCAAAAGCATGGCCGAGGACGTGATCGGCCGGTTGCCCGGCTCGTACGAGCAAATGCTGGGCCGGCGCTTTGAGCAAGGAGTGGATCTCTCCGGTGGGGAGTGGCAGAAGGTCGCACTGGCGCGGGCCTACCTGCGCGATGCGCAACTGCTGATTTTGGACGAGCCGACTGCTGCACTCGACGCACGCAGCGAGTTCGAAGTGTTCCGCCGTTTTTCCGAGCTCACCGCGGGAAAAATGGCTCTTTTTATTTCACATCGGTTTTCAACCGTACGCGCAGCGGACCGCATCTTAGTTCTTGCCAACGGCAAAATTGCTGAGGAAGGAACGCACGACCAACTGTCCCGGATGGGTGGCCGTTACGCGGAAATGTTTGAGATGCAGGCGTCGAGCTATCGCTAGGAACTTTGAAACAGCAACTTCGAAACATGAGAATAGGCAGCCATCTTGAAGTGCTTACTGCGGAGGCGGAGGACCTGCATTTGAGCTTCGAAGAGGTGTCCCCAGACGCGAAAGGGTTGCGTTCGAGAGCTGCCGAACTCGCCCTCAGCCTGGCATGGGTGCCGAACCACCGGCAGTCGTCGGCATTTCGCGATCGTAGCCAAACCCTCGCGCGTAGGTTCAAGCCGTTGCTATCCGCGCTTCGATCTCAGCCCCGTAGGACTGAGGCCGGTGATTTCCGGCTCTTGCAGGAGAGCGCTTTCCTATTGGCTGCGGAAGTCCAAGACGTTTGCGCTACGTTCAATCTGCCTACCGACCTTCCTCACGTTCGGACGCCCAGCGATGCCGTGGTTCCGAAAACAGCCGCCATCGCTGAGAACTATCTCGCCAGTGCCGGCTATCGCTTCAGCGAAGCCGGTTTCAGTGACTACGTTGAGAGCTTTCAGGAGGCTGACGCGCTCAAGATGGCTGAGCTGTGGGGGCTGATCCCGGTCTTGAAATTGGTGTTGCTGGAACAGATTGCGGAGCGTGGCCGCCGCCTGCTGCAGGATCCCTCTGGATCGTACGACATTCACACTCCAATCAGGAGTCTCAAGGACATCCGGCAAACGACCTGGAAATCCCTGATCGAGCCCCTGATCATGTTTGATCGCGTGCTTCGCGAGGATCCGGCAGGGGCTTATTCCCGGATGGATTACGAGAGCCGCGATCTCTATCGCAGGAAGATTGTGAATATCGCCGAGCGCTCCGATTGTACCGAGATAGTAGTTGCCAGCGAGGTTCTCGCCCTTGCACGTGAGGCGCAGAACGAACGGAATGACGACCCTCGGGTTACCTTGCGGGCTTCGCATGTTGGCTACTATCTGCTGGCCGAGGGAGCGCCGGTTCTTGAAAAGAAAGTAGGCTTCCATCCTACGTTTGGGGAGCGCGTGCGGAATTGGGTGGGCCACCACCCTGACGAGTTTTATTTGCCGGGCATTGCCGCCCTCACCTTCGCAATTGTGTCTGCAATTGTGGCTCTGCTGACTTCTCCCGCTACTTCATTGCCGCTGGTGCTGCTTTCGATTCTCGCTGTCTTGTTGCCGAGTTCGCAGAGTGCCGTGCAGATCATGAATTACCTGGCAACGCTGCTATTGCCGGCGCAGATCCTGCCCAAGCTGGATTTTTCCGAAGGCCTGCCGAATGATTGCGTCACCATGGTCGCCATCCCCACCTTGCTTTTGAATGAAAGGCAGGTTCACAAGCTGGCGGTTGATCTGGAAGTTCGCTTTCTGGGCAATCACGACCCGAATTTGCATTTCATGTTGCTCACCGATCTGCCAGATTCGGTGGAGGAGCCCTCGGAAGAAAACCCTCTTGTCGACCTGTGCGCAGATTTGATACGCGGACTGAACGAGAAGTATCGCGGCAAAGAGATGGGATCGTTCTTCATGCTGCACCGGCACCCCGTCTACAACCCGCGCGAACGGCGCTGGATGGGATGGGAGCGCAAGCGGGGAAAGTTGATGGATCTGAATAACCTGCTGTGCGGGCAGTTCGACAGCTTTCCCGTCAAAGTTGGAAGTCTATCGGTGCTTCCGAATATTCGATACGTAATCACTCTGGATTCCGATACCGAATTGCCGCGCGGCTCGGCGCGCCGGATGGTTGGAGCTTTGGCGCACTCGTTAAATCAGGCGATTATCGATCCGCAGAAGGGGGTCGTGGCCACAGGCTACGGCATCCTGCAACCTCGGGTCGGAGTGAGCGTCCAGAGTTCGGCGCGTTCGCGGCTGGCCAGCATCTATTCCGGACAGACGGGACTCGACATCTACTCCCGAGCCGCTTCGGACGTGTATCAGGATCTCTATGGCGAGGGGATTTTTGTTGGAAAAGGAATCTACGAGGTCAAGACGCTGCACCGGGTTCTTGACCGCCGGTTCCCGCGCAACGCCTTGTTGAGCCATGATCTGATCGAAGGCGCTTATGCGCGCGCCGGCCTGGTCAGCGACATCGAAATCATTGAGGACTATCCGTCTCATTACAGCGCCTACAACCGGCGGAAACATCGCTGGTTGCGGGGCGATTGGCAGATCGTAGAATGGCTGCTTCCCTTGGTTCCCGAGGAGTCCGGCCGGCAAGTGCCCAATCCGCTCTCCGTGGTTTCCCGGTGGAAGATTCTGGATAACCTGCGGCGCAGTTTAGTGGAACCGGCCTTTTTCTTGCTGTTCGTCCTGGGATGGATCGTGCTGCCCGGGTCGCCATGGGCCTGGACTCTGGCAACCATCGGTCTCCTTTTTCTGCCTGCGCTTGTGCAGCTTGGAGTAGATCTGGTTCTTGCGGCGGTTATGGGGAGATGGACGAACGTCGTTGGCGCCTGGGATGCGTTTCTGGAGTCGGCGGTCACGAACTTCCTGGGGCTCACGTTTATCGCGCACCAGGCGCTGTTGTCTATCGATGCCGTGGTGCGAACTGTGGTGCGGCGTCTGATCACGCGGCAGAGGCTCTTGCAGTGGGAAACCGCCGCCGAGGCGGAATTGAGGGGCGGCAGGACCACGCTCGACATTTATTTGAAATGGACTCCTGCGCTCGCGCTGGCATTGCTTCTTTCGGTGTGGCGCTTTCGTCCCGCGGCGGTTTCCGCGGCGCTGCCGGTTTTATTTTTGTGGGCCTGCAGCAATCCCATCGCACGCTGGCTGAACCGGCCCTCACGCGCTCCGCACAAACAGATATCCGAAAAAGATCGATGGCTGCTTCGCCTGGCAGCGTTGCGTACCTGGCGGTATTTCGCCGAGTTCAGCACGGAAGATCACCACTGGCTGATCCCCGATAATTTTCAAGAGCCCGGGACAAAGATCGCGCCTCGCATTTCGCCGACGAACCTCGGCTTTATCCTTAATGCGCGGCAGGCTGCCTGCGAATTCGGCTATCTCACGGTGCCGGAATTGGCGCAGCAGACGTTGCGCACCCTGAACACCGCGTCGCAACTGCCGCGGCATCGAGGGCACTTCTTCAACTGGTATGACACACAGACGCTGGTTCCACTTACTCCGAGGTTCGTATCGAGCGTCGACAGTGGCAACCTGGTAGCTTCACTATGGACTCTGCAACAAGGCTGTTTGGAACTGCTGACTCGGCCTCTGTTGCAAGCGGAGTTGCGAGACGGCTTTGTGGACCATCTTTATGTTCTGACGAACCTCCGCGGCCTCGCCAGGCGAAAATTCTCTGCCATACAAAGTGCACTAAGGCGGGAGGGCTGGCTTCAATACCTCCTGGATATCCCCGATAGCGTTCTCAAAGACATTCATCAGCCGGCTTCCGCTTCGAAGAATGCCGCTGATATCGAGTGGTTCCAACAACAGGCGGAAGAGCGGATAAGGCAGATTAGCCGCACGGTGCAGATGTACGCTCCCTGGCTGCTTCCGGAGTTCGAGACTCTGCGGCGCATACCAGCGATCTACACGCAGAGCGGGGCCGACAATCTTCCCGTTCTCCAGCGTATGCCGGCTTTCATCGATAAGTTGGCTGGCCGGTTGCAGGCCACAGTGGATTCGATGGAAGGCGGAGAAGCGAACGAGCTTTGCCGGCAATTGCTCGGCCTGCTGCCCGACGCGCGCGCGAAGGTGGTTCGCCTTATCGACGATCTCAGGAAAATTGCGGATGAGGCCAGCGCTCTAGCCGATGAAATGGATTTCGGATTTCTTGTAAACCGAAACCGGGAACTGCTCTCGATTGGACTTGACGTTGAAACCCAGCAGCTCAACGGCGCCTGTTACGACCTGCTGGCTAGCGAAGCCCGGATGACGCTCTTTATAGCGATTGCGCAAGACGACATGCAGCAGGAGAGTTGGTTTAAGCTGGGACGGCCGCTGATGATGGATCAGGGAATCGCCGGAGTGCTGTCGTGGACCGGAACAATGTTCGAGTACCTGTTGCCGACTCTGTGGATGCGTACCTATCCCAATACCCTGTTGGAGCGCGCAGCAGTCGCTGCGGTGCAGGCGCAACAGGCCTATGCCTCACACAAACGAATTCCGTGGGGTATTTCCGAGTCGGCGTATTGCCGAATGGATGAGATCGGCAACTATCAATACCACGCGTGGGGCGTTCCGCAACTGGCCGTACACAAGCTGGACGAAGATGGGCCTGTGGTTTCGCCCTACTCCACGTTCCTTGCCCTGGAGACTGACTCTCTGGGAGCGTTGCAGAATTTTCGCAAGATGCAACGCATGCGTGCGATCGGAACGTACGGGTTCTACGAGGCGTTGGACTTCAATTCCTCGCGCTGCACGTCCCGCTTCCGCCGGTTTGAGTTCGTGCGCTGCTGGATGGCCCATCATCAGGGTATGAGCCTGCTCTCGTTGGCAAATTTCCTGCACGGTAAAGTGGTGCAACGCTGGTTTCACAGTCATCCGCGAGTGCAGGCGACGGAACTGTTGCTGCAGGAAAAACCGGCTGCTCAGTTACCGCGTTCCCAGGCAGCGTAACGTTCTTACCGGTCCACGGATTTTTGGCGTCACATTTCATCTATTATGCGAAATCGTCTGATTCTCGGACTGACTGTTCTCTTTGTTCTTGCGGCTAATGTGTCGCACCTAAGCGCGCAGCAAGCGCCTGTACCGGAGACGATTGTCATCGACGCGAAAGCTCCAGCTCATCCCTTCCCACACTTTTGGGAGACGATGTTCGGCTCAGGACGGGCCGTCTTAAGCCTGCGGGAGAGCTATCGCGACGACTTGCGCGCCGTTAAGCGGATCACGGGTTTCAAGTACGTTCGCTTCCACGCTATTTTCCAGGATGAGGTGGGCATTTACAGCGAAGACAGCGATGGACGCCCCGCCTATAACTTTTCGTACGTCGATCAAATCTATGACGGCTTGCTGGCGAACGGGGTCCGGCCTTTTGTTGAGATCAGTTTTATGCCCAACCAGCTCGCCGCCAGCAACGCCCTGCACGCATTCTGGTATAAGCCGAATGTGTCTCCGCCCAAGGATTGGGGCCGCTGGGACGATCTGGTCGCGGCGTTCGTGGAGCACCTGATCGAGCGCTATGGAATCGACGAAGTTGCGCAATGGTATTTCGAAGTCTGGAACGAACCAAACCTCGACTTTTGGGCCGGACAACCCAAGCAGGAAACTTACTGGGACTTGTACGATCATACTGCGCTTGCCGTCAAGAAAATAAATTCACGGCTGCGAATCGGCGGGCCTGCGACGGCGCAAGCTGCCTGGGTAGATGCGTTCATTCGGCACTGCGACGGGAAAAATATTCCGCTGGATTACGTGTCAACTCACGTCTATGCAAATGACACATCACAAGACGTTTTCGGGACGCAAGAAGACATTCCTCGCGATCAGATGGTCTGCCATGCGGTGAGAAAAGTACATAACCAGATCACGGCGTCGAGTATGCCGAAGCTGCCGCTAATCTGGAGCGAGTTCAATGCCAGCTATAAGAATGAGCCCGAAGTGACCGATGCGGTCTATATGGGGCCATGGATGGCCGACACCATCCGCCAGTGCGACGGATTGGTTGATTCGATGTCTTACTGGACCTTTTCCGATGTCTTCGAGGAACAGGGCGTAGTGAAGACGCCATTTTACGGCGGCTATGGCCTAATCGCCGAGGATGGCATTCCGAAGCCGGCCTTCAATGCCTTTAAAATG
>Ga0307479_10005574_pt1 | contig 11515 bp, 9 predicted proteins | sample atmos_gasesECM4C_FD_203743 | JGI IMG/M metagenome (GOLD analysis project Ga0307479, IMG submission 203743) | Hardwood forest soil microbial communities from Morgan-Monroe State Forest, Indiana, United States - atmos_gasesECM4C_515 | ecosystem: Environmental > Terrestrial > Soil > Temperate... | reverse complement strand
GGAAATAGACCACATCGACGACGCCGAGCGTCCCCCGCAGGAACCCCGTGACGTGGCTGGCGGGCGAGAGGTAGTCGAGGATCACCCGGGGACGGCCGGTCAGCCCGCCACCGACCAGTCCCCCGAACCACAGACCCATCAACACCGCCACCGTCCCCGTGGCCGCCACCAGGGGGTTGCCGGTGGCGGCCGACACCGCCAACCCTGCGGCCACGAACGCCGCGCCGACCAGGACCAGTCCGATGTAGCCGGTGATGATCGGTCCGGCGTCAGGATGCCCCATTCCGGCGACGAGGAGCGGGCACACGATGGTGGCCGCGGTGACCACCACCAGCACCCCGAGGGAGCCCAGCAGCTTCCCCATCACCACCTGGCTCCGGCTCACCGGCGCCGTCAACAGCAGCTCGAGGCCGCCACTCCGCTCCTCCTCGGCGAAGCTGCGCATGGTGACCAGCGCCGCCAGCAGCCCGACCAGGACGAAGAGCGAGGCGAACCAGGCGTCCAGCCGGGCCTGCCCGGACCGGAGGTCGATGACCAGCAACACCCCGGAGCCGGCCACGAAGCCCGCCGTGGTGCCGATCCCGAATGGCGAGAAGTACGTCGTCCGCAGGTCCCGGCCCGCGATGGTCAGCGCCTGGCGCATGCCGCCAGCCTGCCAGCGAATCAGTCGCCCACCAGCCGCAGGTAGGCGTCCTCGAGGTCCTGGCCACCGGCACGCAGCTCCACCAGGGCCAGCCCGGCGCCCACCACCGCGGCCGAGGCGCGTTCGGCCAGGTCCTCGCCCCCGCTGTCGCCCTGGACCACCACCCGGTCTCCTCGGCGCTCGGCTGAGGTCACCCCGTCGAGGGCGCCCAGGACGGCAGCGGCCCGATCAAGGTCGCCTTTGACCCGGATCTCGAGCCGGACCAGCTCGACCGCGTTGGTGAGCTCGGCCACGGGCCGGGTAGCGACGATCCGGCCCCGGTCGATGATCACCACCCGCTGGCACAGCTGGCTGACCTCCGACAGCAGATGGCTGGAGAACAGGACGGTGTGGTGACGCCCCAACTTCCTGATCAGCGTCCGCGTTTCGGCCACCTGACGGGGATCGAGGCTCGCCGTGGGCTCGTCCAGGACCAGCACCGGCGGGTCATGCACCAGGGCCTGGGCCAGCGCCACCCGTTGCCGGTAGCCCTTTGACAGCGTCCCGATGACCTGGCCCGCCACCCGCTCCAGACCCGCTCGCTTGACCGCGGACCCGACGGCCGGTCCTCGCCTGGACCGCGGCATCCTCCGCAGCCGGGCGCAGTAACCGAGAAACTCCCGGACCGTCAGCTCACGAGGGACGGGCGCAGCCTCGGGCAGGTAGCCCATCAACGCCCGGGTGCCCACCGGGTCATCCATGGCGTCGGCCCCGTCCACCAGGAGCCTGCCTGACGACGGGCGGAGATAGCCGGTGAGCACGCGCATGGTGGTGGTCTTCCCGGCGCCGTTGGGCCCGAGCAGTCCGAGCACCTCTCCTGGCCGGATCTCGAAGCTGATGCGGTGGAGCACCTCGGTGCGCCCGAAACGCCGGCTCACCTCCTCGAGCGCGACAGAGACGCCGCGGCTCAAGAGCCGTCCGGGGTGAAGGCGGCGGGGACCTCTTTGGTCGTGTAGCAGGTATCGAGGCCGGCCCTGGTCACGAACGTGCCAACCGAATCCTGCCACTGCACGTAGAGGTCGCAGGACGAGATGTTGGCCGGATGTGGCACTGGGCTCCAGGCCTCGGGCGTGTAGAACCCGCCGTCGGACCACCCGCTGGCCTTGGTGAACCCGTCGAGCCAGGCGATGAAGCCCTTCCGGGTCGGCGACGTCCCCATAGCTTTCACGCCCTCGACCAGCGTCTGGCCGTTGGCGTACCCCTCGAGCGCCCACTGGGCCTGGGTGTAGCCGTTGCCGTACTTGTGGTAATCGGCGATGTACTGAGCCACGGCGGGGATGTTGGTGTCGGCGTACGACGCCGACTGGCCGACGATGAAGATGCTGTCCCGGCACGGCTTGCTCCAAGCCGGAGTCCCGATGTCCGCGCTCCACACCTCGATGGTGGACACCTTGGCCTTCACGGTCACGCCGTAGCGGTCCATCGAGGTGCAGATCTTCTGGTTGCCGTTGATGTCGACGGCGTCGAAGATGCCCTGAGCCCCCGACGATTTCATGGTCAGGACGTCGGTGTCGAAGTTCGGTGCGGCCAGGTTCTCGCCGTTGTGGCCGCCGGACTCATAGGCCGTCTGGATACCCTCGGCCTGCGCCTCCTGCTCGAAGATGTAGGCCTGCTGCTGGGACGACGCCTCGCTGTAGAAGAAGTAGGCGGCCTTGTTGATCCCAGTGACGTTCTTGAAGTAGTGGAAGATCTCCGTCGTGTTGTAGTTCGAGCCGTTGTAGCCGAGGGTCTTGCCGTCCCGTGGGAAGAGCGAGCCGTAGACCGAGAACATGTTCGGGTACTTGTAGTAGCCGTTGTTGAGCGGATACCCGAGGTCGGGGACGTTCTGGGTGTAGACGTAGTGGGCCGAGGGCGCGGTGGCCAGGCTGTTGTTGTCGACGAAGGCGAAGATCTTGTCCTGGCCGACGAGCTTCTGGGCGCAGGCCAAGTTCTGGCTGCCGTCCTGGTTGTCGTCGCAGCTGTCCAGGATCAGCTTGCGGCCGTTGACTCCTCCTCGGGCGTTGATGGCCTGGACGTACACCTGGAGCCCGCGCAGGGTGTTACCGAAGGCATCGGGGCCCAGCGGACCGCCGACGCCGGTGATGTTGCCGACCTTGATCGAAGTCGGCGTGACGCCGACGTCGCTGGCCGTGTTCTGGCCCGGACCCGGGCCGCCGCCCCCTCCGCCGCCGGCCACCGTCCCTCCGCCCGGGGTCGTCTGGCCGGTGCCGGCTCCCTGGCTTGCCGGGCCGGTGCCCGCGGAGCCGGCCACCGTCGTGCCGGTGTCGCCATTGGCGCCGTTGTCACCGGCGGCCACCTGGTTGTCCTGGTTGGTGCCCGAGCCCCCGTTCAACTGGGTGAACGCGGAATTGGGCAGACGGGTGCCGCATCCCGGCAGGAGCAGGCCCACGGCGGCCACCGCGACGGCCGCGATCAGCCACTTCCTCGTCCCCCTAGACACTACGGGCAGAGTACAACGGAAGTCGGAAAGGATGGGAACGCCCCTACCGATTCAGGCCGAAGATCCGGACCGCGTTGCCGGCGACGATCTTGGCCCGTTCGTCCGCCGGCAGATCGCCCATGGTCTCGTTGATGACCTTGCGGGAATACGGCCAGTCGTTGCCGTGGTGGGGATAGTCGGTCGACCACATGATGTTGTCGAGGCCTACACCGTGGCGGTTGGCGATGCCGTTGCGGTCAGTGATGAAGGTGGCACTGAAGTTCCGGAACCAGTAGTAGGAAGGCGGCTCGGAGATCGGAATGTTGCCCCAGGACCGGTTCCGCCAGTATCGATCGTCGATCTGCTCGAGGAAGTGGGGTATCCAGCCGACTCCCGTCTCGATCATCGAGATGTGCAGGCCCGGGTGGCGCTCGGGCACGCCGGTGAAGATGAGCTGGCCGATGGTGCCGGGCACGCTGGCGAACACCCCGCCCAGCCCGGCCACGGCCCGGGCATTGGCCTTGTTCTCCTTGCCGCCGTACAGGCTCGCGTGTCCGGCTTCGGCCGCCTTCCGGGCCGCAGCCCTGACGGCCTGGCGTTGCCGGCGGCTGAACAGGTTGATGTGGATGCACACCGGCAAACCGGTCTCGGCCGCGGCGGCCCAGAAGGGCTCGTCGTCGTCCGAGAGAGTGTCCCGGCCCGAGGGCCAGTTCGAGATGACCACACCCCGGGCGCCACGGGCCGCGGCTTTCAGCAGATAGTCGACGCTGACATCGATGCCGACGCTCGGGATCTGGATCATGCCGACCAGGCGCTTGGGATCCGGCGAGCAGAACTCCTCGGTAAGGAAGCTGTTGTAGGCGTCGACGCCGGCCAGGACGAACTCGTCGTCGTCATCGCCCAGGAAGTGGCCGATGGTGCGCTGCGGCGCGAACAGGATCTCGGCGTCGACCCCGTCGGTGTCCATGTCCTTGAGGCGATCCCGGCCGCTGTAGCAGCCCGCCCGGGCGTCGTCGTAGGTCACGCCCGTCCACCGGAACTGGTCGAAAGGCATCCCCGGTGTCGCGGTCAGCCCGATCGGGTCGGGCTCGGTGGCGCCCGCGAAGAGCCAGGCGTCGCCGCCCTCGGCATCCTTCACCAACTGGGGCGCCCGGTCACGGTATTTCGCGGGCAACCAGGTCTTCCAGATGTCCTTGGGCTCGAGGATGTGGGCGTCGGCCGAGACGATCCGGTAGTCCATTTCCCCAGTGTCCCCATTCTCTGACGCTCGTGTCAACGTTTGGCTACGGTATGACGCCAACGTCAGAGATCGCGGAGGAAGACCAGGCCGATGGCAGAACGCCTCCTCGCGGGCCTCAGGGTCATCGACCTGGCCGGCGAGCCGGGCCAGTGGTGCGGCCGGATCCTCGCCGATCTCGGTGCCCAGGTGGTCAGAATCGAGGGTGCGGACGGCGATCCCCTGCGCCACCTCCCCCACCGGTTCGCGGCCATGAACGCCGGGAAGGCCGCGGTGACCGCCGCACCGGGGCGTCCGTCCGTGGCCGCGCTCCTGGCCGGCGCGGATGTGGTCGTCACCACCCCCGGGTGGCCGGACCTTCCGCATGCCGGTCCCGATCTGGCGCCCGAGGCCATCTGGGTCGAGATCACACCGTTCGGAGCGAACGGACCGCGCGCCGGATGGCGGGCCAGCGATCTCGGTGTCATGGCCGCGACCGGGAACCTGTACGCCACGGGCGACGCGGACCGGCCCCCGGTCCGCTGCACCGAGCCCGTCGCGTACGCCCACACGGGACCCGAAGCCGCCATGGCGGTGTTGACCGCGCTGGCATCGGGCCGGCCGCAGCGGATCGACGTCTCCATGCAGGAGACGGTCCTGATCGCCAATATCGGGGCCGTCGGCCGCTTCGCCCGCGCCGGGTTCCGCGGCAAGCGGTCGGGGGCCGCCACGGGCCGGACCCGCGAGATCTGGCCCTGCGCCGACGGCTGGGTCTCCTTCGGGCTGCGGGGCGGCCGGGCCCGGCTGGCCAACCTGCAGACCATCACCCGGCTGGTCGCTGAGGCGGGACTGGGCTCGCCGGCCCTGACGGAACGAGAGTGGTCGAGCTACAACCCGACCCTGCTCTCGGACGACGAGTTGCGGGCCATCGAGACGCCCATCGCCGCCTACTTCGCGGCGCGGACCATGGCCGAGCTGTACCGGATCGCCTGCCAGACCAACCTCATGCTGGCGCCGGCCAACTCGCCCCGAGAGCTCTACGCCAGCGAGCAGCTGGCCTTCCGCGGCTTCTTCGGCGACGTGGACGGCGTCAAGGGACTGCCGCTCGGCTTCGTCCAAGTCCGGAGCCCCGGAGATGCGGTCGAGCAGCCGAGGGCCCGGCGTGGGGCCGCGCCGGCGTCGAGCGAGGCGCCCGATTGGGCCCAGCGCGACCCGGGGCCGCCATTTCCTCAAACGCCGGACGAGGGCCCCTCACCGAATGGCGCGTGGGAAGGCACGCGGATTCTCGAGTTCGGCTCCGGAGCCGCCGGGCCCATCGCGACCCGATACTTCGCCGAGTACGGCGCCACGGTCGTCCGGGTCGAATCCCGCAGCCGCCCGGATTTCCTGCGCGCCTACGCTCTGGGCCCCGACAACCCCCATGGCCTCGAGGGCTCTGACATGTTCGATGCCCTGAACGCGGGGAAGCGCAGCGTGACGCTGAATCTGAAGCATCCGGACGGTGCCGCGCTGGCCCGGCGCCTGGTGGCGTGGAGCGACGCGGTCAGCGAGAACTTCGCGCCCAAGGCCATGCGCGGCCTGGGCCTCGACTACGACTCGCTGGTCGGGGCCAAACCCGACCTGGTCATGATCAGCGCCTGCCTGCTCGGCCAGACCGGCCCGCACCGCGACTACCCCGGTTTCGGCGGCCAGGGCTCCGCGCTGGCCGGCTTCAACTGGCTGACGGGCTGGCCGGACCGTGCCCCCCTGGGTCCGCACGGAACCATCACCGACTCCCTGGCCCCTCGGTTCGTGGCCTGCGCCCTGGCCGCGGGCTTGCTGTACCGGCGCCGGACCGGCCGCGGCGTCTATCTCGATCTGTCGCAGGTGGAAGCCGGCGCCTACACCCTGGCCCCGTGGTTGCTGACCTACGCCGCGACGGGGGAGGTCCTGACCCGAATGGGCAACCGGTCCGATCGCGCCGTGCCCCACGGTCTGTTCCCGTGCAAGGGCGAGGATCGGTGGGTCGCCATCGCCTGCTGGACGGACCGGGAGTGGACGAAGCTGGCCGGACTGACCGGTTCTCCGGTCGCGGCGGCCACCTTGGCCGAGCGGCTCGACGCCATCGACGAAATCGAGAAGACGGTCGGCGCCTGGACATCGGGCCGATCGCCCCTCGAGGTGGCCGAGGAATTGCAGCGGATGGGGATCGAGGCCGTCCCGGTCTTCGATTTCGGCGATGCCTTCGCCGACCCCCAGCTCGAGCATCGTGGCCACTTCATACCGCTGAGCCATCCGTTCCTCGGCGAAGGCGCCTACGAGCGCAACGGCTTCCGGCTGTCAGACTGCTCGGGTGGCTATCAGCGGCCGAGCCCGACTCTCGGGCAGGACAACGAGTGGGTGCTGGGCGAGGTGCTGGGCATCTCGGGCGTCGAGCAGGCCCGGCTGGCCGAAGATGGCGTACTGGAATGAACTGAGAGGAGCCAGACCATGCCGCTGAACGGACCCGAAGTGCTGGGACCGGCGCTCCGGGATCCCGACCAGAAGTTCTGGGACCCCGAGATGCAGACCATGGACCGGTCTCGCCTTCGCGCCCTCCAGGACGAGCGGCTGCGTGACATGGTCCGCCGGGTATTCGAGCGGCCCGTCCCGATGTTCCGGCGCAAGCTCGAGTCGGCCGGGATCACCGGCCCGGGCGACGTCACGAGCATCGACGACCTCGAACGCATCCCGCTGACCGTCAAGCAGGATCTACGGGACTCCGAGGCCGCCGCCCCCCCGTTCGGGGATTACCGGTTCACCCCGGCCAGCGACTGCGTGCGCTATGGCCAGTCCACGGGCACCACCGGTACACCGACCGCCATGCTGTGGACGCGCCACGACATCTGGGTCGAATACGAGTCGGCGGCGCGCAACTGGTGGCGGATGGGCTACCGCCCCGGCATGAGCGCCACTCACGCCCACCCTGCCTACCTCTACGGCGGCGGGCTGATGTTGACCGGGACCTACGAATATTTCGGGCTACTCAACATCTGGGTGCCGCCACCCGACACCGACGAGCTGGCCGAGCTGGGCATCAACACCTGGCTGCGCCTCAAGCCCGACATCCCCTTCGTCGGCTTCTCGCTCGGCCGTTACTTCGAGGTCATCGGCAAGATGGGCCTCGACCCCTTCAAGGACGTGGGCCTGAAGATTCCGTCGATGGGCGGCGGCGGCCGCGGCATGCCGCTGATGACCGCCGGTCTGGAGTGCTACGCCTACCTCGGGGGCGCCTGTGGCAAGAGCCCGGGGGCCCATATCCACGAGGACTGGTGCGTCGTCCAGGCGGTGGATCCGGAAACTGGCCGGGAGGTTCCCGACGGAGAGTGGGGGAACCTGGTGGTGACCACGCTGGGCCGGGACAGCGGGCTGATCCGCTATGACCTCGAGGAGGCGTGCGCCCTCGACCGGGGCCCGTGCTCTTGTGGCGAGTCCACCATCCGCGGATTCTGGGGCGGACGCTTCAAGGATCTGGTCGCCAGCCAGGGCACCCGTTTCCAGGTGAGTGAACTGGAGAAGGCGCTGCGCGACATGGTGCCCGAGGTGGCCAAGCCTTCGCTGGAGTACGTCGTCGTCAAACCCCGAGCCGACGAGCAACCCCTGGTGGTCCGCGTCGAGTTCGGCGGCGACGGCGATCCCGCCGGGGTGGCCGATCGCTGTGCCGGCGCCATCAAGGACAAGCTCGGCGTGACCGCCACCGTGGAGATCCTGGCCCGCGAGACCCTTCCCCGCGCGGGCTACAAGGCCAACCGGGTGGTCGACGAGTAGGGGCCACCGGGGAGGGTTCTGCTGCGTCGACGGCGAACCCCGAGGTGTGGGGACGGGGGCAGCCGCAGGGCGGGACGTCAAGCTGGCGGCCATCGACGTGCTGTCGGTGTTCGCCGGCGCCGTGCTCGGCGCCGGCGTGATGTCGGAGTGCGCCAGGGCGCAGGCCGCGTCGGCGCAGGCCGCTTCCACCTTCATTGCACTCGCCGCCCTGTGCGGGCTGGCTGTGACCGCAGCCACCCACTACGCCGGCCTTCGGCTCCTGGGCGAGCCCCTGGCCGGTCCGTCCTCGGCCGTCCTGCTCACGGCGTTGCCGCTCGCCCTGGCCGCCGGTGCCGGCGCAGCCGCCGTCATCTACGGCGCGCTCGGCAGCTCGATGGCTAGTGCGGCCGCGGCCCTCAGCCTGGCGACCGTGACCGCCCTGGCAACGCCCGGCGTCACCCGGCGGCTGGTTCGCGACTTCTGCCAGCTGGCCTGACGCCGGTTGTCATGACGCCGGTGGTGACGCCCCCTGGCTCCGGCTCGGGCCGGCGCTGACTCCGGGCCTAGGCCGGCCGTCGCCGGAGCCCGGAGCGAGGCCTCAGGAACTCGGGCTCGAAGACAGCCGGCAGCACCGTGCCGTCAGACATGCGGCGCAACCGGTAGCCGTCTCGCTCAACGGTTGCCACCTCGAATCCGCCGGCCCAACCCATCGAGAGCCCGTTGCGGACCTCTACAGGCGTCCCGGGGTCGAGGGTCCCAGCTGAGTGCGGGGACCTTTCCATCGCCATCCTCCCGCTTCTTGAGAGAAAATCCAGTGTAGCCCGGCACCCCTACCCGTTGTGCCGGGCGTCACTCATTTTGATCGGGCCTCTGGCGATACTGGCCGGGCCGGGTCTGGCCGTGCTGGCCGGGCCGGGTCTGGCCGTGCTGGCCGGGCCGGGTCTGGCCGTGCTGGCCGGGCCGGGTCTGGCCGTGCCTGGGGCCGGTCGTGTAGACCTCCGACCGTGGATTTCGCTCTCAGCCCGACGGCGGCCGCTCTCCACGAGAAGCTCGTGGACTTCATGGACCGCCATGTGTACCCAGCCGAAGCCGTGTATCGGGAACAGATGGCGGCGTCCCCCGACCCCCACTATCACCCCCCCGTCATCGAGGACCTCAAGACCGAGGCCCGCAAGCAGGGTCTGTGGAACCTGTTCCTGCCCCACAAGACGCAGTGGACCGACGGCCTCTCCAACCTCGACTACGCCCCGCTGGCCGAGGTCACGGGGCATTCCATCGCGCTGGCTCCCGAGGCGCTGAACTGCGCGGCTCCGGACACCGGCAACATGGAGCTGCTCACCATCTACGGCACGACCGAGCAGAAGGAGCAATGGCTCCAGCCCCTGCTCGAGGGCGAGATTCGCTCGGCGTTCGCCATGACCGAACCGGCGGTGGCGTCGAGCGACGCCACCAACATCGAGTGCCGGATCGAGCGGCGAGGCGAGGAGTACGTCATCAACGGCCGCAAATGGTGGACCTCCGGCGCTGCGAATCACCGCTGCAAGCTGCTCGTCCTCATGGGCAAGACCGACCCGGGCGGTCCCCGGCACCTTCAGCAGTCGATGGTGCTCGTCCCGATCGACACGCCGGGCGTCACGGTGGTCCGCGACCTGACGGTCTTCGGCTACAACGACCGCGAGGGCCACTGCGAGGTGCTCTTCGAGGACGTGCACGTCCCCGTTGCGAACCTGCTGGGCGACGAGGGCGGCGGCTTCGCCATGTCGCAGGCCCGGCTGGGACCCGGGCGGATCCACCACTGCATGCGCTGCATCGGCATGGCGGAACGCGCCCTCGAGCTGATGTGCCGGCGGGTTCGGTCGCGCGTGGCCTTCGGCAAGACCCTGGCCGAGCAGGGGGTGATTCAGGAGTGGATCGCCGACAGCCGCATCGAGATCGAGCAGGCCCGCCTGCTCACGCTGAAGGCCGCGTGGCTGATGGACACGGTGGGCAACAAGGGAGCCCGGACCGAGATCTCGGCCATCAAGGTGGCGGCACCTGACGTCGCCCTCCGGGTGGTGGATCGGGCCATCCAGGCCCATGGCGGCGGCGGCGTGAGCGGGGATTTCCCGCTGGCCGCCATGTACGCCGGCCTGCGCACCCTGCGCCTGGCCGACGGTCCCGATGAGGTGCACCGCATGCAGGTCGCCCGGCGGGAGCTGCGCCGCTACGAGGAGGCAACGGCGCAGTAGCGCGCTGGCTAACTGTTCACGGTGAGGACCTTGACGTCCCTGCTGGCTGGTCCCGTACAGGAAGACCCAGAGCGGATTGCCGATGGCGCCGTCCACCGACCCCGCGACCACGGGAGTCCCACTGCAGCTCGTGTCGCTGTCCGGGTAGGCGGCCACCTGGAGGGTGCCGGGGTCGACGAGATACGTCACCGTCTCGCCTTCGTGCCGCTTCCTCCGCAAGATGCCGTCAAGGCCGCGATCATCAGCGCTGCTGCCAGCTTGCGGAACATCTGGACGTCGTCGATTCCGTCGAAGGGCGGGACCCTAGGCTTTGGACGCCCGGTGGATGAGGTTGAACCGGGTCGTGACCACCGGCTGGCCGGTCTTGTCGTCCTTCCAGGTCGTCTCCGACACCACGAAGGTCATGACGGCGTTGCCCGTCTCCTTCTCGTAGGCGTCGATGACCTTGCCCTCGCCGATCAGAACGTCTCCCGCCACGATCGGGCGGTGGTACTCGAACTCCTGCTCCCCGTGCAGGACCAGCCCCCCCTTGGCCTGCAGCTTCCCGATGATCTCGAACATCGGGTTGCCCTCGACCTTCGGCAGGTCCTCCTGGAGCTCGGGATAGGTGCCCCATCCCCCCATGGCGAAGGACCAGGTCGGAGGCGCGGGAACGGCGTCGAATCCGGCGGCCTGGGCGGCACGCGGATCCTGGTAGATGGGATTGTTGTCCTTCACGGCCTTTGCGAAGTTCGACAGCGGCTGGCGCTCCACGACCACCCGATGGGTGCCGGTGGACTTCCCGATGACGCTGGTGTCGACGGCCATGGGCGAGGCTTCCCTCCTGCTCCGCGGGCCATGTCGGGCGACATGGCGGGTGACCGAGCCGGTACCGTACTCTGACACGAACGTCATAATCCACTCGTCAGGAGAGACACACGATGGGACTGCTGGACGGCAAGGTCGCGGTCGTCACCGGCGCCGGCCATGGCGTGGGACGTGGCGAGGCTCTGGCCCTCGCCGGGGCCGGGGCAAGGGTCGTCGTGAACGACCTGGGCGGCTCGGTCACCGGTGAAGGGGCCGACAAGCGGCCGGCTGAGGAAGTGGCCCAGATCATCAAGGACCGCGGCGGCGAGGCCGTCGCCAATTTCGACGACGTCGCCGATTTCGCGGGCTCCAAGAACATCATCGAGCAGGCCATCGAGGCCTTCGGCCAGCTCGACGTG
>Ga0307479_10005573_pt1 | contig 11516 bp, 11 predicted proteins | sample atmos_gasesECM4C_FD_203743 | JGI IMG/M metagenome (GOLD analysis project Ga0307479, IMG submission 203743) | Hardwood forest soil microbial communities from Morgan-Monroe State Forest, Indiana, United States - atmos_gasesECM4C_515 | ecosystem: Environmental > Terrestrial > Soil > Temperate... | reverse complement strand
TGCAGGCGTCCTACGAGCAGTTCAAGCAGAAGTGGGGACAGCTCTTCCCCAACGCCCCCGACACCTTCGAGGAGTTCCTCGAAGACCTGCAGCGGCAGATGGCGCGCATGGACTCGTTGATGCAGTCGCTGTCGCCGGAGATGCGCCGCCAGCTCGGTGAGCTGATGGAGTCGGCGTTCGGCGACCCCGATCTGCAGGCCGAATTGGCCCAGCTCGCCGGCGCGCTGGAGCTGCTCTCACCGCGGCAGCGCCTCGGCAGTCGCTACAACTTCTTCGGCGGCGAGCAGCTGCCCCTCGACGAGGCGATGGACCTGATGGGCCGCTTGCAGTCGATGGAGGAGCTGGAACGCGCCCTCCGCGACGCCTACCGCGGCGGTGAGCTCGACGAGCGCACCCGGCAGCAGCTCCGCGAGGCGCTCGGCGACGAGGCCGCGCGCAGCGTCGACCAGCTCTCCCAGATCACCAAGAAGCTGGAGGACTCCGGGCTCATCCAGCGCGACGGTCGCGGCTTCCAGCTCACCGCACGGGGCATGCGCCGCATCGGCCAGAAGGCGCTCGGCGACCTGTTCGCCCGGCTGCGCCGCGACCGCTTCGGCAACCACGCGGTGCGCCACGAGGGCGCCGGTGGCGAGCGCAGCGACGAGTCCAAGCACTACGAGTTCGGCGACCCGTTCGACCTCGACGTCGAGAAGACGATCATGAACGCGCTGCGCCGCGAGGCCGCGGACCAGCACGTCGGCGCGCACCGCACCGCGGGCGGAGCCTGGCGCACGCCGTCGCTGTCCCCCGATGACTTCGAGGTGCACCGCAACGAGTCGCTGGCGCGGTCGTGCACGGTGTTGATGCTCGACATGTCGCGGTCGATGCCGCTGCGCGGTTACTTCTACGCGGCCAAGAAGGTGGCGCTGGCGCTGGACTCCCTGATCCGCACCCAGTTCCCGCGCGACACGCTGCATGTGATCGGCTTCAGCGACTACGCGCGGGAGATCACCCCGTCAGCGCTGCCGCAGTTGAGCGTCAACGAGTACGTGTACGGCACCAACATGCAGCACGGGCTGATGCTGGCGCGGCACCTCCTCTCCCGCTACCACGGGCAGAACAAGCAGATCATCATCGTCAGCGACGGCGAGCCCACCGCGCACATGGAGGGGTCGCGCGCGGTGTTCTTCTACCCGCCGCTGCCGGAGACCTTCCAGAAGACGCTGGTCGAGGTGCAGCGCTGCACCCGCGAGAACATCGTCATCAACACCTTCATGCTGGAGTCGAACTACCACCTGGTCCAGTTCGTCAACCAGATGACCCGGCTCAACCGCGGGCGCGCCTTCTTCATCTCCCCCGACCGCCTCGGCGACTACATCCTCGTCGACTACGTCTCCCAGCGCCGCAAGCACACAGCCGGGGCCGCCTAACGCGCGCGGGCGCGCTCCCATGCCTCGCGTGCGTTGCGAGCCATCGGGTCGCCCATCGAGCCGGAGCGGACTACGCTGCCCAGCAATTCCGCGTCGTGGGCGCCGCTGCGCACGGCGAGCCGGTGCGTGTACCGGCGGGCGATCCCGGGGAGGCTCATGACGAATCGCCCGCGTCCGGGATAGACGACACGGCTGCGCCCGCGTTCGACCGCGTCGGCGATGCTGGCGGCGAGGACCGCGGGATCGCCGAGCCGCCCCAGGTCGAGCATGCGCTCGATGCCGGGGAGCAGGCGAGTCTCGCCCTGGACCGGGGTGTCGACGGCGCCGGGGATCACCTCGATCACGTGCACACCGGAACCGTGCGCCTCGGTCCGCAGAGTGCGCGTCGCCAGCGCGAACGCCGCCTTGGTCGCCGCGTAGGCGCCGAACCCGGGCCAGGCGGTGACCTGCGCGAGCGAGGTGACGTTGACCACGGCACCGCGTCCCCGCGCGCGCATCTCGGGAAGGAATTCCTCAACCAGGGCAAGGGGACTCCAGTAGTTGACCTCGAACGCCTCGCGGCCCGCGTCGGCGTCGCCGACCGCCCAGATGGCGCCGCCCACGCCGCCACCGGCGTTGTTGACGAGAATGTCAACATCTCCCAGCGCCTCGCGGGCCCGCGCCGCGACGTCGTGGGCGACGCCGCGAACCGAGAGATCGGCGACGACGAGCGCGGGACGATTGCAGCCCGACGCAACCATCTCGTCGGCCAGCGACTCCAGCAGCTCGCGGCGGCGGGCGAGAACGGCCAGGCGGGCGCCGCGCCGGGCCAGCTCCAGGGCGGTGGCGCGTCCGATGCCGCTCGACGCGCCGGTGAGCAGTGTCCCCGCTCCCTCGATGGCGATGCCCTTCATGCCTGTCTCCTTCCTGTTCCGGCCGTCGAAATCTTGGGATGGTCCCAAGACTCTACGCGTTATGTTGAGAGCGGGTCAACACCCGGGGGGACACGTGGAGACGCCGTGCCGAGGAAGCGCCAGGAGCTCAATCGCGAGGAGAAGGTCGAGGAGATCCTCGCGACGGCCGAGCTCAGGCTCCGCGAGGGCGGCTACCCGGCGCTCTCCATCGCCGCCATCGCCCGCGACCTGGGCGTGGCCCAGAACGCCGTCTACTGGTACTTCCCCTCCAAGGACCTCCTCTTCGTCGCCACCCTGCGGCGGATGCTGACGGCGCTGATCGCCGCCAAGCCGCCGGTGACCACCGGGCTCCACAACCAGGTGCTCTGGTTCGTCGAGGAGCTCCAGGCGCTCCACGAGCTCCGCGCTGCGCTGGCCGAGCGGGCGCGCGAGTCGGTGGTCGCCGCCGCCTTCGCCGAGGAGCTCAGCCGCGGGATGCGCGGCATGCTCAGCAACGCGCTCGGCGACAGCATCGCCGAGGCGGAGCTGCCCATCGCCGTCGATACGTTCATCGCCACCGTCGAGGGCACGGTGATCAAGCACCTCGACGCCGACGAACGCCGCCGCCTGCTGATGTACGCGCTCGACCGCATCCTGGGACAGCCCGCGCCCGCCTGATCCCCGCGCATCGCGGCCGCCGACCGTCCCCATGCACCGCTGCGGCACACTGGGATGCGTCGATGAGCACGCCCGACGACCGCGCCGAGTTCGCCGAACGCCTGCGGCTGCAGCTGCAGGCGCGCTACCGGGAGCAGGCGGTCAGCGTCGACGCGGCGCGGTTCGCCCTGCGCCTCCACGGCGCCGGGGTCGACGTGACGCTGCCGCTCGCCGCGCTGCACAACGCGGTGGTCCGCGAGCCGCAGCGGACGTCCTCGCTGATCGCGGACTTCGTGCGCGCGGTGGAGGGGCGGATGCAGCCGGCGCCGGGCGCGGGGTTCTCGCCGGCGCGGGTGCTGTGGTGCGTGCGTAGCCGACGGTACCTGGAGGAGCTGAGCCGCGCCGGGGAGCTGCTGCAACGGGAGGTGGGCGGCGACATCGTCGCGTTCGTCGCCGAGGTGCTGCCGGGGTCGATCATGCGCGGCGTCCCGCGCGGGGAGTGGGAGCAGCGCGGCCACTCCGACCCGGACGTTGCTGCCGCAGCTGACCAGAACACGGCGGTGCGCTTCGCCGGCGTGGCCGCGCGGGTTCGCGCCGCCGACCGGGTGCCGCGCGACGGCTGGCAGTACGCGGGGGACGTGCTCTTCTCGGGCAGCGCGATCCTGGTGCCCGACGTGTTGCGCGCGTTCACCGAGCGCGCCGAGGGTGAGGTGCTGCTGGGGGTGCCGGATCGGGCGCTGCTGCTGGCGATTCCGGTTGACGCGCCAGGGGCGGAGCGGTTCGGGCGCCGGGTGCAGCAGGCCTACCGGGATGCGATGACCCCGGTGAGTCGGGACGTGCTGGTCACCGACGGGAGCACGGTGCGGCTGCAGGCGCGGGGCGACCGCAGGCGGAGGGGGCCGACGCTCATGGCGTGGTTGAACGACTAAATTCTGACTATCTTGCACATCATTGCTAGGCCTGCCAGACTTGCACCCTCTCGCAAAGAGCACGCGCAAGGGAGACACGCAATGGCACTGCCCGGGAGCGGTTTCCGCTTGGTGGACTGTGACGGCCACATCCTTGAACCCCTGGACATCTGGGACCGGTACGTACCCAGGAAGTACGTGGACGCGGCCAACAACGCGTGCAGCGTCTACAACGATCCCGACGGCGGCGCACGTGCACGGATCAACGGCGAGCTGAAGACCAAAGGCATGCAAGGGGGCGGCACGTACGGCCTGAGTCCGGAGGAGGGCGCCAAGCGCCGTTGGCTGCCGGGCGAGCTGGCGGACGGCGGCTTCTATGGCAAGTCCCGAGTGGCGGACCAGATGGACCCTCAGGACATCGAGTCCGTGGTCATATTCGGCAGCCTGGGCAACGTGCTCAACGGCGTGAGGGATGGGGAGCTCCTTGCGGAGATGTGCCGCGGCTACAACAACTGGGTGTCCGACGAGTACTGCGCCCCGTTTCCGCAGCGCCTCTACCCCATGGCCTACCTTCCATGGCAGAACGTGCCGGAGGCCCGCAAGGAACTGCAGCGGACCGCAGAGAAGGGCTTCAAGGGGATCAAGGTCCCGGCCAAGCGCAAGCTGGTCGAGAAGCCCGTGTACGATCCGGCGCTCGACGCCGTGTGGGGCGATGCCCAGGATGCCGGCATGACCCTGGCCGTGCACCCGTCCGCGTCCTTCGATGGCATGCCGGAGATGGCGGACGTCCTGACCCGTGAGGCGGGCGCGCTGCCCGCCGCGGGCGGCATCGTCTCCCCGCTGAACGGGATGGTCATGCTGACGTACTTCATCTACGGCGGCATCCTGGACAAGTATCCGAAGCTCAAGCTGGCGATCATCGAGTGCAACGGTGGCTGGATGCCCCTGCTCCTGGACCGGCTGGACCGCCAGTACAAGATGAGTCCCGAGAACTTCCCCGGCGTGAAGCGGCTCCCCAGCGAGACGTTCATGCAGCAGTGTGCGGTCGCGTTCATGGCGGAGGAGACCACCCTCCCGGCCTTCGCGGAGAAGTACCAGGACCAGATCATCTGGGGCACCGACTTCCCCCACCTGGACGCGGAGAACGTTGCGGAGATCTGGGAGACGCTGGAGCCTGTAGCAGAGGACATTCAGGCCAAGATCCTTCGCAACAACGCGATACGGTTCTTCAACCTGCCCCTCGAGCCCTATGGAACGCCCGCGGCAGCCGCCTCCTCCGCCGGCACAGCGGCCATGCGGTCGTAGGGCATTTCCAGACGCGCCGACGGGGGCGGGTGCTACGAGAGCCTGGGCGTCTCCCGAGGCGCGGGCAACCGGGGCTGCCCAACAGGCTTTTCGGCCAGCCGCGACACCAACGTCGTCGCCGCCGCCACAGCCGCAGCACTCAAAACCCCCGCCCCTACACGCACCGCCGCTCCACGCCCGAAACGTCCGCCCGCCGCAGGCAGTGCAGGCCCCTCCCCAAACCACATCGTCACCGCGACCTGCTCAGCCTCCTCCCCCCGCCGCCGCACCCGCGAGCGCTCCACGCGCACCGCGGCGGGCGCCATGGCGTGCCGCGACACCACCGGCGCCACGCCCTGCTCGAACCGGGTGAGCGCCTCGACCACCGCGCGCCGCCGCGCGGGGTCGAGCACCGTGGAGACCACCGCCCGCGTCACCGAGGGCGCGCTCCTGCGCAGGGCCCGGGTCAGCAGGTGGCTCGCCGAGGTGGACGCCGACACGGCAGGAAAGGATAGCGTTGCTCGCGACCATGCTCTACGCCGTCGACGACCTGGAAGGCCGCATCCTCGCCGCGCTCGCCGGCGCGGTGGAGGGTGAGCGCCAGGCCGGTCTCCCGACCGGAGCGGCGCTGCTCGTCGCGGCGGCCGAGTCCGCGGCGGCGGTGAGCGGGTACGACCCCGACGACCTGCGCAGCCGCAGCCTTGACGCCGCGCCGCCCAGCGGGCTGGCCGGAGTGCTCCTGCCCGCCCTCGCCTACGGGCTGCTCACCCCCGCCGACCGCCCCACCCTTCGCCGCAGCGCCCATCGCGTCGCCCGGCTCGCCCAGGCGGACGAGGGCACCGCCATGACCGCGGTCGCCGCCGCCGTGCTCGCCGCCGACCTCCTCCGCTTCGACGTGGACTGGTGCCTCACCCGCGTGCACCAGACCCTCCTCGAGGAGGCGCCCGCCGGACTGCTGGCGCGGCTGCAGCCGCTCCCCGACCACGTCCCCTTGCGCGGCGACCAGGACCCCGGGGCCGCGCTGCAGATCGCCATCACCGCGCTCAGCCGCACCGACGCCACCGTCCCCGCGGTGCTCGAAGAACTGCAGAGCTACGGCGAGGACCTCGGCGTCGCCCTCAGCCTGGCCGCCGCTCTGGCGGGTGCCCACACCGGCACCGCCGCCCTCGATCCCCCCGCCAACGACTGGCTCGCCACCACCCCCCAGCACGTCCGCGACGGCGCCTCCGCCCTCGCCGCCAGGGCCCGCGAGCTCCTCCCGCAGACCGCCCGCTCGCTGCCCGCGAACGCGTCGGCGATAGAATCGCCGGGCCATGACCGCAGCTGACGCGTCCGCGGCCTCCGGCAGGAAGATCCGCATCCTCACCGCCAAGGTCGGCCTCGACGGCCACGACCGCGGCATCAAGGTGATCTCCCGCGCCCTCCGCGACGCGGGGGTGGAGGTGATCTACACCGGGCTCCACCAGACTCCCGAGATGGTGGTGGAGACCGCCATCCAGGAGGACGTCGACGGCATTGGCATCAGCATCCTGAGCGGCGCCCACATGACCCTGTTCCCCGAGATCCTGCGCCTGCTCAAGGAGAAGGGCGCCGAGGACATCGTCGTCTTCGGCGGCGGCATCATCCCCGACGACGACGTCAAGGCTCTGACCGACATGGGTGTCGAGAAGGTGTTCACGCCGGGCACCTCCCTCGACGAGGCGGTCGAGTTCGTCCGCCGGCGCTTCGGCCAGAAGGCCACCGCGTAAGCGCTCCCACCCCGGCTCACAAGGACGGCCACACACCATGGACAGCATCTCCCTCACCGCGCGCCCGCGCAGCGAGACCGGGCGCCACGTGCACGCGCTGCGCCGCGAGGGCGCCGTGCCCGCCGTGCTCTACGGACACAAGGTGGCCGCCGTCGCGCTCGCCATCGACGCCAAGGACCTGGAGCGCACCTGGCACCACGCCGGCAGGACCCACCTCGTCGACGTCCACGTCGAGGGGCAGAAGGGCGCTCGCAAGGCGCTGATCAAGGACGTGCAGGTCCATCCCCGCAGCGGGCGGATGCTCCACGTCGACCTGTTCGAGGTCAACCTGCGCGAGAAGATCACCTCGGAGGTGCCGGTCATCCTGGTCGGCGAGTCGCCCGCGGTGCGCGACCGGCTGGGACAGGTGCAGCAGGTGATCTCCTCGGTCCGCGTCGAGGCGCTTCCCGCCGAGCTGCCCGCGCAGCTCACCGTGGACATCAGCGGCCTGACCGAGGTCGACCAGTCGGTCACCCTTGGCGAGGTGGAGCTGCCCAAGGGGGTCGCGCTGCTCCACGCCGACCCGACCGAGACGGTCGTGAAGATCGCCCAGGTCCGGGTGCGCGAGGAGGAGCCGAGCGAGGCCGAGGCGGCGCCTGCCGCGGAGGCTGAAGCCGGGACCGCGTCTGCCGGCGTGGAGGGCGAGGGCGGAGGCGAGTAGTCGGGAGCAGCGGCGAGTCAGCCAAGCTGATACCGCTGATCGGCGATTTTCCCACGGTTTTTCCACAGAATCCAACGGTCGTTCCGACGATTTCCACCCCGCCGGGAACGGCGAAAGGCTGAGGACGCGCCTGTCGCGTCTTCGACCTGGGCTCAGGCGGACGGTCGTCGGGCGTCCAGGTTGAGCCGGCGGTAGTCGAGCGACCAGGGCGGCTCGTCGCCCCGCGCCTCGGAGCACATGGCGTCGAGGAGTGCCTCGCCGAGCGCACCCTCGTGGAGGGCGTCGAGGTAGGGACGCATGATCACCGTGGCCAGGAACTCCCGGTAGGCGGGCTCGGCGTCGAAGACGGTCAGGGCGTCCTCGCCACCGGTGCTGACCTCCACGAACCCCGCCGCCGTCAGGCGTCGCGCGGTCGTGGCCGGGTCGGCGTACTCCCACGGCGGGACGAATGTGGCCATGGATGGCGCGAACTCGGGGGCCTCGAGCAGGCGGCGGGCCCTGGCGCGGATGCGGGCCAGGTTGCCCTCGCCGCCGCACTGGGCGAGCAGGCGTCCGCCCGGCCTGAGCGCTCGCAGCAGGACGGCGAAGAGGGCGGGATGGTCGAGGACCCAGTGGAACGTCGCAGTGCTGACGACGACGTCGGCGACCTCGTCGAGGTCGAGCCGCAGCAGGTCGGACTCCACGAAGGCGACGCGGTCGCCGTAGCGCTGGAGCTCCTGGGCGGCGACCCGGAGCATGCTCGGCGAGGCGTCGACGGCGATGACCCGACCCCGGGGGAGGCGGTCGAGCAGCTCGGCGGTGAGGCGCCCCGAGCCGCAGCCGGCGTCGACCACGGTCTCGTCGCCGCGCAGGTCGAGGCGCGAGAGAACCTTGCGGCCCCAGCCCAGTTGCGGGCCGCTGACGCGGTGGTAGGTGCTGGCGTCCCAATCGCTCTTCGACATCGCTGCCGGCAGCGAGGGTAGCAAGCGATCGCCCGTGCTCATTGGCGAGAATCGACGCCGGACATGGACGTCGCCATCCCGATCTTCGACCGCATCACGGCGCTCGACGCCGTCGGGCCGTACGAGGTGCTCAGCCGCCTGCCGGGGGCGACGGTGCGCTTCATCGCCGAGCGGCCCGGCCCCTACCGCACCGACAACGGGCAGCTCGCGCTCATGGCCGACGCCTCGCTCGACGACGTGCCCGCGCCGGAGATCGTCCTGGTGCCCGGCGGCTTCGGGACGCGGGAGCTGCTGGGCAACAGCGCGTTTCTCGACTGGGTCCACGCCGCGCACGCCACCTCGCACTGGACGACGTCGGTGTGCACCGGGTCGCTGGTGCTCGCCGCGGCCGGAGTGCTGGACGGGGTCGAGGCGACCACGCACTGGGCGTCGATGCAGCTGCTCGGCGAGCTCGGCGCGGTGCCCGTGGAGCGGCGCGTCGTCGAGGTGGGCAAGGTGATCACCGCTGCGGGTGTGTCGGCGGGGATCGACATGGCCCTGCTGCTGGCGGCGCGACTCGCCGGAGACCGCGTCGCCCAGGCCATCCAGCTCAGCATCGAGTACGACCCGCAGCCGCCGTTCGACGCGGGATCGCTGCGCACCGCGCCGGCGGCGGTGGTCGCGCTGGTGCGTCGCGGGTTGCGATAGCCGGCACGTTGCTGCCGCTGTTGGCCGGAACGTGGGGCGGCCTGCTCAGCTGAGCAGGTGCGAGACCTCCTCCATGTCCTCGGCGCCGATCACCAGGCGGCCGCGGGCGTCGAGGTAGAGCAGGTCGCAGTTGACGTCGGCGTCGGCGAGCTGATGGAGCAGCCGCCCCATCTCGCCGGGCCGATCCACCAGCTGGGCAACCCAGACCTGGCGCTCGCCGTGCAGCTCGAGGCGCGCGCCGGCCAGCGCCTGGCGCGCCGTGTCCACCTCCTGCGGTGAGACCAGCACGTGGAGGATGGCGATCCCCGCGGTGGTCGACAGGCTGAGCCCGTCGATGTTGACCTGCGCCTGTCCCAGCGTCTCGCCGACCAGCGCGGCGGTGCCGGGGCGGTCGTCCAGGACCACGGTGAAGTCGGTCTGCATGGCCATTGGCGGCACATGTTATCCAGCCTGCTGCACCGGCTGGCCGGTGAGCAGCGCGTGGTGCAGGGGCGACACCTCGACGTGCACCGGCAGACGCCGCGCCCCGGCGAGGAGCAGGAAGTCGCCGCGGCCCGCGCTCTCCAGGAAGCGCCGCTGCGCGGTGGTGAGCGCGTACGCCTCCTCCATCCGCGCCGTCTCCGCACCGCGATGACCGCCGAGCAGGACGATCGCCGGGTTGGTGGCGACCACCGTGCCCTCGGGCGTGGCCAGCAGGTCGCCCGCGTTCTGGGTGGCGACGACCAGCGAGGCGTGGTACTTGCGACAGCGCCGCGCCAGCTGCACCAGCAGGGTGCGCAGCGGTGGGTGCGCGCAGAGCAGGCCGACCTCGTCGAAGACCACGTGCCGCTCGCGCCGGTCGCGACGCACCAGCGACCACAGCCACTCGGCGACGATCAGCGTCGCGGCGGGAACCAGCTCGGCGTTGAGGTCGCGCAGCGAGACACCGACGACGCGCGCGTCGAGTCGCGCCGACGTCGGTCGGTTGAAGAGGTCGCCGAGTGGACCGCTGCAGAAGCGCCGCAGCACCAGCGCTGCACGCGGGGTGGTCGCGGCGAGGGCACCGAGGCAATCGCCGAGCAGTGGGACGCGGCCTGCTCGCTGGGCAGCCGCGATCGCTTGTGCGACGGCCGCATCGACGTGGGCGCGCTCCACCTCGTCCAGCGCGCCGCCGCAGAGGACGGCGATCAGCTCGACCACCGCGGCCGCGGTGTCGGCACGCGGCTCGTCGCCGCTGACGTCGAAGATGTTGAGCGACGTGTCGCAGCCGGGCGCGAGGGACGCGTAGTCGCCACCCAGTGAGCGGACGACGTGCTCGTACTCGCCCTCGGGGTCGATGATCACGCTGCCGACGCCGTGCGCCGCGGCTTCGAGGACGAGCGCGCCGATGGCGTAGCTCTTGCCCTGACCCGAGGCGGCGATCACGGCGACGTTGGCGTTGCCGTGATGCGCGGTGTCGAAGGGTGCGACGCGGATCGGCGTTCCCGTGCTGATCGCGCTGCCGAGCGAGTAGCCGCCGGGGTCGTCGCAGGTGGTGCTCGTCCACGGCAGGCATGTGGACAGCGCCGTGGAGTCGAGCAGCTTGGTGGCGTCGAGGAGATCGCGTCCCAGCGGTTGCGCGGAGGTGGCGGCCTCGAGGTGTTGCAGGTGGGCGAGCTCGCAGTGGGCGAGCGTCGCCGTGGATGCGGTGCGCAGCGCCTCGGTGGCCGCGTCGAGCTCGGCGGGGTCGTGGCCGCGGGCGACGGCGACCAGGGAGAGGCGCGCGGCCCTGCCCTCGTTGCGCGCCAGTCGCGTGCGCAGGTCGAGGGCGCTGTCGACACCGGCGGCGAGATGGGCGTCGCCGTAGGACTCGCGGTCGAGCGCGACGAGCTGGTCGGCGCGCAGCGTGCGCAGTCGCCGGCCGATCGCCGAGATGGCGTCGGCGACGCCGACCGGGGTGATGTGCAGGCTGATGTCGCACTCGGCGCGGACGTCGAGCAGCGGCGCCAGCCAGCCCGGCTCGACGGCGACACCGGGGAGCCGTCGCAGCACAACGGCGCGGAGGTGGAGATCGCCGACGGTGGCGTGGGTGCGCCGGCGCGTCCACCGTTGCGGCTGGTCGTGTCCGGCGGCGCGGCGCAGTGCGTCGTCGCGCAGGACGTGGCCGCCGACGCCCGCGGTGTTCAGCGTGTCGAGGACGAGTCGCGCGGCCCGTTCGGCGTCCTCGACGCGGGCGGCGCTGGGCACGAAGAGGATCGCTCGCCGGAATGCGGGGCGGCGCCGCAGCATGCGCCGTCGCTGCACGGCGCCGGCATCGCGCAGCGCGACGCCGAGGGATGCTCCCAGGGGCGC
>Ga0307479_10005572_pt1 | contig 11516 bp, 8 predicted proteins | sample atmos_gasesECM4C_FD_203743 | JGI IMG/M metagenome (GOLD analysis project Ga0307479, IMG submission 203743) | Hardwood forest soil microbial communities from Morgan-Monroe State Forest, Indiana, United States - atmos_gasesECM4C_515 | ecosystem: Environmental > Terrestrial > Soil > Temperate... | reverse complement strand
CGGTGATGTATCTCGGCAAGATCGTCGAGTATACCGACAAGCAAACGCTATTTACGAGCCCGCTGCATCCTTACACCGAGGCCCTGTTGGCGGCGGTCCCGGTCCCCAATCCAAGGGTCAAGCGCAAGAAACTTTTGTTGCAAGGCGATGTTCCGAGCCCGATCAACCCGCCGCCGGGCTGCACCTTCCACACCCGCTGCCCCTACGCCGAGGCGCGGTGCCAGAGCGAGGTCCCGGCGCTGCGTGAGGTCAGCCCCGGCCACCAAGTCGCCTGTCATTTGCGCTAAACGCGGCGATCGGACGCACTTCATCGTCGGGCACCCGGACCGGCCGCAATTTCCTTCCCTCCACGCCCCTCTACCGGGAGCGGCAGCGGTGCTATTTACCGACAGATTTTCGGGTGAGGAGAATCAAATAGGTAAGGCGTGCGTTAAGGTTAAATGTGGTTTTAGCAAGAGCGATAGTACAATCCATCCGGAGTTTAATCCGGTAGCTGAATCTAAGCGGTTACCGACAGAATATTAACCAGTCATTAACTCCCTCGTAACATTCGGTTGCCTTTATGGCGGAATTATGTTAAAGTGTTAATATTCTGATGGGATGCTGAAACATCGGTGGCTTAGCGAGCACGCAGTGAGAGACGCGAGAGATGTCCGGACGAATTCGGGCCGGCCCGTTGATCGATGAGCTAGCGGCGGAAGGCGGCGTGCAGCCCGAGTTCGCCTCGCTGGGTTCCTCCGATCCAGCGGACCTTTCCAATACGCTCGGCGCATCGTCCGGCATGCTCTCCGATATCGGGAGCCGGCGGCGGCTGCCTGTCCTGGTGGCTCGAACATCGCCCCCGCGCCGCGTAGCGAGCGCTCTTCCGGTCGGTATCCTGCTCTACCTAGTCGCCGTCGGGATCGTCGCCACTGCGACAGTGGGTGTATTCTTTGGCATCGGTTTTTTCTTGCTCGCGCAGCCAACGGAGGCAATGAACGCGAATGCCGGCACCGGGGAGCATGGCTCCGACACCAAACGTCGTGTCTGGCATGCTTTGAGCACGGCATCGTCGACCTCCGGCGACATTGCATCGGTCCCAATCGAACCGCAGATCGCGCGCTCGGCCGCGACCGCCGCTTTGCCCGTCGTTCCCCTTGCGCTGCCGGCGGGGCAACCATCCCCAGTCGGGAATGCGCCCGCAAGTGACGCGCAGGATCAATCCCTCGGCAAAGGGGCGCCGGCAGCCGAGGCCCGCGAGGCTTCGCCGGATGCTGCCCCGCCAGCCGCACCGGCGGCAGAGACGGTACCCGGACCATCAGCTTCAGCGCCGGAGTCTACCGGAGCCCCGCGGCTCTCCGCCGGGCAAATCACGGAGCTCCTGGCCCGCGGTGACTCTTTCCTTCACGCCGGTGACGTCGCTTCAGCACGGCTCTTTTACGAGCGCGCCGCCGATGCCGGCGACTGGCAGGCGGCGATACGGATGGGGGCAACCTTCGATCCTACCTTTCTTGGCAGAGCAGGCGTGCACGCGGTCGGCGACCCGACCAAAGCGCAATTCTGGTTCCGCCATGCTCTTGACCTCGGTGCGCCCAGGACCGATCGTCGAATCGAGAGCCCAACGACGAAATAGCCACAGGGAACGACAATGAAGCGTCCGACCATCGCGGCCGCGGTCGTCGCGGTCCTCGCGACGCCGATCGCTCTTGCAACTCCAGCGAGCACCGCCGGCCCGGCGGATATTGCCGTCGTCAACAGGGGAGTCGTCGAGCTTGAGACGGGCCGCGCCGCCGGCATCTCGGTGCGCATCGCCGAGGATCTCGCCAATGTCATCGACGACGGGGCGACGCGTCGAGTCTTGCCGGTCATCGGCAAAGGATCGCTGCAGAACATCACCGACCTCAAGCTATTACGCGGCGTCGACGCCGCCATTGTTCAGGCCGACGTTCTCGATTACGCGCGGCAGCAGAATTATTTCCCCGGCCTCGAAAGCTGGATAACTTATATCGCCAAGCTCTACAATGAAGAGTTCCATCTGCTCGCTCGGCGCGACGTCAAAAGTGTCGCAGGGCTGGCAAACCAGCAGGTGAACGTTGATTTGCGGGGCGCCGGTACTGCGATCACGGCAGCCCGGCTCTTCGATCTTCTGAACATCCCGGTGATCCCCACCTATGATGGTCACGAGGTGGCGCTCGAGAAGCTCCGCAAGGGCGAGATCGCCGCCATCGCCTTTGTCGCTGGGAAACCGGCGCCGCTCTTCCGTGACATTGCCGGTGAGGACGGCCTCCACTTCCTTGCCATCCCACTCAACCCGGCCGTGACCGCCGTTTATGTCCCGACGCGGCTCACTGTACAGGATTATCCGGGTCTGGTGCCTTCGGACCAAACGGTCGACACTGTGGCAGTCGGTGCCGTGCTCGCGGCTGCTAATCTCCAGTTCGGCTCCGAGCGCTACCGTAATCTTGTGAACTTTGTCGACGCGTTTTTTACCGGGTTCCAGTCGCTGCTCGAGCCCGGCCACCATGCGAAATGGCGCGAAGTCAATATCACGGCAGAACTTCCCGGATGGCGCCGATTTCCGCCCGCTGACCAGTGGCTGCAACGCAACATGCAGGCAGCCGCCCCGCCCAATCTCCAGGATCTCAAGACGATCTTCTCGCGGTTCATCGACGAGCGTCAGCAGGCTGCCGGCGGGCAGCCGATGAGCCAGCAGGAGAAGGATCAGCTCTTCGGGCAGTTCGAACTCTGGCAGAAACGCCAAATCCGGTAGCCTGTCGCAGCGAGCAGAGCGATCCCTTTCGGCGCCTTGGAAGGGCTCTGTGTAGATGAACCAGCTTCTCATCGTGAAAGGGTGTCGCTCGGCTACGATGCTGACCAGGCGGCGCCTGGTCGCCTCTGCTGTCGTCGCCACCGTCCTCGCCTTCGGCGGGCGGGCCGTCGCCGACACCACCCCCAAGCACGGCGGAACGCTCGAATTCGCGGTCACCGTCGAGCCCGGAAATTTCGATTGTCACGGCAACATATCCTTTGCCTTCCTGCACCCCATCGCACCGCATTACTCGACCTTGCTCAAATTCGATGCCGCCAACTATCCGCAAATCATCGGCGACTTGGCGGAGTCGTGGAGTGTTTCGGCCGATCGGCTCACCTATACATTCAAGCTACGGTCCAATGTCTTCTTTCATGACGGTTCGCGACTGACGTCCGCCGACGTCAAGGCGAGCTACGAGCGCATAGCTCACCCGCCGCCGGGTGTCGTCTCGTCGCGCAAGGTCGACTATGCCGCGATCTCGAGCATCGATACTCCCGACGCGCTCACCGTCGTGTTCCATCTGCAGTGGCCGGAGGCGGCGATGCTGGCGAATTTTGCCTCTCCGTGGAACTGCATCTACAGCGCCGCCAAGCTTGCCCTCGAACCCGATTACCCTAAGACAAACATACTCGGCACCGGAGCGTTCTCCTTTGTCGAATACGAAAAGGGGAAGTATTGGCGAGGCCGGCGCTGGGACAGATATTTTCTGCCCGGCAGACCCTATCTCGATGGCTACCAGGCGGATTTCGTCTCCGCGAACGCGGTGATAGCGGGGTACAAAAGTGGCCGCATCGCCGCCGAGTTCCGCGGTGTGACACCCCCGCAACGCGACGACCTAGTCGAGTCGCTCGGCGACCGCATAGAGATCAGTGAAAGCCCATGGCTCTCCAATCTTCTGATCGTGTTCAACACAAAGCGGCCGCCGTTTGACGATGCGCGGGTGCGACGCGCTCTCTCGCTCGCCATCGACCGCTGGGGCGCTGCGGCAAAGCTGCAAGGCTCAACCTTCCTCAGATATGTCGGCGGCGTCATGCGGCCGGGGTCGAGCATGGCCACGCCGGAGGCGGAATTGGTCAAGATACCCGGTTTTTCCCGCGATATCGCCGCTTCACGCGACGAGGCAAGGCGGCTGCTCGACGAGGCCGGGGTCCACGACCTCAAGGTGACGATCACCGTCCGCGATATCCCAATGCCGCATTACGCTGGCGCCGATCTATTGGCCGAGAGCTGGCGCCAGATCGGCGTCACGACGACCCAGGACCGCCGGAACATCTGGGATTGGCAAAAGGAAATTGATGCGCGCCAATTCGACATCGCACTCGATTTCTCCGGTGATTTCTATGACGACCCGACGATCCAGTTGACCAAATATGTGTCGCACGATCTGTCGCCGGTCAACTACTCCTATTCCACCGACCGTTTTCTCGACGCCCTTTTTATCGGGCAGGCGGTCATCAACGACCCCCGGCAACGCGCAAAAATCGTTCGTGATTTCGAGCAACATGCGCTATCCGAGGCTTACACGGCTCCGCTCTTGTGGTGGAACCGCATCGTCGCTACCTCAGCGAAGCTCAAAGGGTGGAGCATCACGCCGAGTCACTTCATTGGACAAGATTTGACCGACGTTTGGCTTGACCAGTAACTTATCCTACGAGTGCCGCCACCCCCTGAAATATCGGGGCAGGTTGATCGAGGCGGCGATAGAATTTCGACCGGAGAGAACGGAATGGCGAACTTAGGAGCCGCCGATCGAGCGCACGGAGCGGCAGCCCGTCGCTCGCCGTTGAAGAAGCTCTATGTCCAGGTCCTGATCGCGATCGCGATGGGCGTCCTGCTCGGGCATTTCTACCCGAGCCTGGGGGTCGAGATGAAGCCGATCAGCGACGGCTTCATTACGCTGATCCGGGCCGTCGTGCCGCCGATTATTTTTGCGACGGTGGCGGTCGGCATCGCCAAGATGGGCGACATGCGCCGGGTCGGCGTTGTCGGGCTTCGCGCGATTATTTATTTCGAGGTCGTTTCGACCTTGGCGCTGTTCATTGGGCTCGCCGTCGGCAATCTTGTGCAACCGGGTGCTGGCCTCCACATCGATCCGGCGCATTTGGACGAAAAAGCGATCGCCGGGTATGTGACCAGCGCCAAATCGCTGACGATCATCGATTTCCTGATCAAGATGATTCCTGCCAATCTGGTTGGCGCCGTTGCCCAAGGCGACATTTTGCCGGTGCTGGTGATGGCGGTTTTGTTCGGCTTCGCGCTCTGCCACATCGGGGAGCGCGGCCAACGACTTGTCGCTTTGATCGACGACTTCACTCATGCGCTGTTCGGGGTCGTGCGGATCATCATGTATGTGGCGCCGCTCGCTGCTTTTGGCGCGATGGCGTTCACGATCGGCAAGTTTGGCTTCGGAATGCTCGCCAGCCTCGGGCAATTGTTGGCGAGTGTCTATCTGACATCGATCTTGTTCGTGCTTATCGTGTTGGGGCTGATCGCCCGGATCTTTGACCTGAGCGTGTGGAAGATCATTCGCTACTTCAAGGACGAGCTGCTGATTGCCTTCAGTGCGACCTCGGGGGAGGCGATGATCCCGCGCTCGATTGTCAAGCTCGAGCGGATGGGGTGCTCGCAGGAGACCGTCGGGTTGGTGTTGCCGACCGGCTTCTCATTCAACACGGATGGCACGGCCATCTATATGACCATGGCGGTGCTGTTCATCGCGCAGGCGACCGATACTCACCTGACGACCGGGCAACAGCTGACGATGCTGTTCGTGATGCTGTTCACCTCCAAAGGTGCCGCCGGAGTGGCCGGTGCCGGCTTTGTTGCGCTCGCCGCGACGATGCCGGCACTGGGAATTTTGCCGGTCGGTGGCTTGGCGCTGCTCCTCGGGGTAGAGCGGTTCATGTCCGAGATCCGCGCCGTTACCAACCTGTTCAGCAACATTTTCGCGACCGTGGTGATTTCGCGATGGATGAACGAGCTTGACGACAAGCGTCTGAATCTCGTCCTCGACGGCGAAGCCGAGGACGATCCGCTGGCGGCGACGGCGTAAGGTCTAGGTCTAAACGTTGACCGGTGCGAGCGGGGGCCGGCCGCAGATCAGATCGGCCGCCTTTTCGGCAATCATGATGACAGGCGCATTGATGTTGCCGCCGACGAGGTCCGGCATCACCGAAGCATCGACGACACGCAGCGCGTCGGTACCCAGCACTTTGAGTTCGGGGTCGACGACAGCCATGGGATCGCTCGCCCGCCCCATCCTGCAGGTGCCGAGCGGATGGTGAACGGTAATCGCGGTCGCGCGGATATGAGCGTGGATCTGGGCATCGGACCGGCAGGTTGGGCCCGGCGCGATCTCCCGCGAGGCGAAGGGGACCAGGGCTGGCCGTTCGCCGATCTCGCGCACAAGACGCACGCCGGCGCGCAACGTGACCCAGTCCTTCTCGGTGGCGAGGAAATTCTGGTGGATGCGGACCGGGACCTGCGGGTCAGGTGAAGAAAGCTCGATCCGGCCGCGGCTCTCCGGATGCAACAGCACAGCGCGGCAGCCGAAGCTATCGGTATAGGGCGGCACAACGGGTGCGAAATAGGCATGTGCCGTCATCGGTGCGGCATTGAAGAGAAGCTGGATGTCCGGGAGATCCAGTCCTGGGCCGCTCTTCAGAAAGGCCATCACCCCGCCCGGCCAATCGGCTGCGATCCCCTCGCCGCGCAAGTAGGCCTTGCCGAGCTCCAGAGCAATCCGGTCGGCGCGCATCTTTGCATGCAACGGGCCCGGCTCTTTGCGGGCGTAGGCGACGGTGACGGAGACGTGATCCTGAAGATTGCCGCCGACACCCCGCAACGGCACCTTGATCGGGATCCCCTGCTTGCCGAGCCCCTCGGGATCGCCGATCCCGGACAGCATCAAGAGCTGCGGCGAATTAATCACGCCGCCAGCCAGAATCACCTCGCGCTCGGCGCGGGCGGTCAACCGCTCGCCGCCCTTCAGATACTCGACTCCAACAGCGCGATTGCCTTCGAAGAGGATGCGGGTCGTCAGCGCCTGGACCTCGACCGCGAGATTGGGCCGCGCCAGCGCCGGCCGCAGATAGGCGACGGCCGCACTGCATCGCCGGCCATTGCGAATCGTTTGCTGCGAACGACCGAAGCCCTCCTGTTGCGCGCCGTTGTAGTCATCGGTCAGTGGGTGCCCAGCTGCTTCCCCAGCCGCACGATAGGCTTCGACGAGCGGATCCATGTAGCGGGTCATCCGCGTCGTCAGCGGCCCATCGCCGCCGCGATAGGCGCTGGCACCGCTCTCCCAGCTTTCCTGGCGGCGAAAATAAGGCAGCACATGCGCGTAGGACCAACCGGTCAGCCCCCCTTCGGCCCAGCGCTCGTAATCGCCGCGATGACCGCGCACATAGGCCATGGCGTTGATCGAGGACGAGCCGCCGATCACCTTGCCGCGCGCGCATTCGACCCGTCGCCCGTCCATCGTCGCCTCGGGCTCGGCGAAATAGCCCCAGTCGTGCTTGCGCCGCTGCAGCATCCGGCCCCAGGCCAGCGGAATGCTGATCCACGGATCGCGATCCCAGCCCCCCGCCTCGAGAAGCAAGACCTTCGCGTCCAAGTCTTCGCTGAGCCGGTGGGCCAAGACGCAGCCGGCCGATCCGGCGCCGACGATGATGTAAGAATATGCCCGATCCGGCATGTCGGCATCGCCCTCCCTGCATGACAATCCGGAGCTATCCCTCGATGGCAAGCGTTACCACATATCGGCAAGCGCAAATTACCTTGTGGTGAAAAATGCCGTCCGCCGAAAAAATCGCGGAATTGCCCGACCTAGCCGAGCTCATGCATGAACCCGCCGCCGCTACGGTCGCTCGGTTCGAGATCCGTTACAGCCGCTTCCTCGACCCCAAGGGCAATGCCCTGCGCCCGCTGCCCGATTTTGCCGCCGACCGCGCCGAGCTGGTTGCCCTTTACCGGGCGATGGTGTTGGCGCGCGCCTTAGATGCCAAGGCGGTGGCATTGCAGCGGACGGGCCGGCTCGGCACCTTTCCTTCGGCGCTGGGTCAGGAGGCAGTCGCTGTCGGGATCGCCGCCGCGATGCGCAAGGATGACGTGTTTCTCCCAAGCTTCCGCGAGCATGGCGCCCAGCTGTGGCGCGGGGTCAGCCCGGTCGAGCTCTTCCTGTTTTGGGGCGGCGACGAGCGGGGCAGCGATTTTGCCGTGGCGCGCGAGGATTTTCCGATTTGCGTGCCGGTCGGGACCCACGCGCCACACGCGGTGGGTGTCGCGCTCGCCCTCAAGCTGAGACGCGAGCAACGGATCGCAGTCTGCGCTTTCGGCGATGGTGCCACCTCGAAGGGTGATGTCGCCGAGGCGCTCAATATCGCCGGCGTGTGGCGTCTACCACTCGTCTTCGTCATCAACAACAACCGTTGGGCGATCTCGGTACCGGTAACCGAGCAGACCGCAGCCGAGACATTGGCGCAAAAGGCGATCGCCGCTGGCATCGACGGCGAGCAGGTCGACGGCAACGATGTCATCGCAGTGTGCGAGGCTGTGGCCCGCGCCGCCGGCAAGGCGCGGCGGGGCGGCGGGCCGCACCTGATCGAGGCGCTGACCTACCGGCTGAGCGACCATACGACGGCCGATGATGCGCGCCGCTACCGCAGCGATTCCGAAGTGAGCCCCCATTGGAGCGAAGACCCGATCACCAGATTGCGCAACCATCTCGTCGGCCGTGGCCTATGGGCAAAGGCGGACGAAGAGAGGCTGCTGGCCGAGATTTCGGCCGATGTCGACAAGGCGGCCGAAACCTATCTGGCAACCCCGCCGCAGAGACCGGAAACGATTTTCGATTTTACCTACGAGACCCTGCCCAAGGATCTCGCCGAACAGCGCCGAGCGGCACTCGACTCGGTGCAGGAGTGAGGCGCCGATGTCCGAGGTCAACCTCGTCCAGGCGGTCAATCTGGCACTCGCCCGCGCCATGGCAGAGGACACCAATGTGCTCATCCTCGGCGAGGACGTCGCTGCCGAAGGCGGCGTATTCCGCGCCACCGATGGGCTGTTGAAGCGGTTCGGGGCGGATCGCGTCCTCGACACGCCGCTCGCCGAGAACGCGATCGCTGGCTTGTCGGTCGGGCTCGCCGCCCAGGGCTTCCGCCCGGTCGCGGAGATCCAGTTCACCGGCTTCATCTACCCGGCGATCGACCAGCTGGTGAACCACGCCTCGCGCCTGCGCACCCGCACGCGCGGGCGGCTCACCTGCCCGATGGTCATGCGCTCGCCGGCGGGCGGCGGGATCCACGCCATCGAGCACCATTCCGAGAGCCCCGAGGCGATGTTTGCCCACATTCCGGGTCTGCGCGTCGTGATCCCATCGTCGCCGGCGCGCGCCTACGGTCTGTTGCTCGCCGCAATCCGCGATCCGGACCCGGTGGTCTTTCTCGAGCCTACCCGGCTCTACCGTGCCGCCCGTGAGGAGGTCGACGACGACGGTGTCGCATTGCCGCTCGACCACTGTTTCGTGCTGCGCGAAGGCAGCGACATCACGTTCGTCACCTGGGGGGCGATGACCAAGGAGACCTTGGCCGCGGCCGACACCTTGGCGGGGGAGGGGATCAGCGTCGAGGTCATCGACGTCGCGACCTTGACGCCCCTCGACAGCGACAGCATCCTCGAATCGGTCGCGAAGACCGGGCGCTGCGTCATCGTTCACGAGGCGCCGCTGACCGGCGGGTTCGGTGCCGAGATCGTCGCGAGAATCGCCGAGCGCGGGCTCATTTCGCTGCTCGCCCCGATCGAGCGGGTCACCGGCTGGGACACCGTGATGCCGCTGCCGCGGCTCGAGCAGCATTATCTGCCGGGCGAGGCCCGTATCCTCGCGGCCGCGCGGCGGATCATGGCGTACCAATAGAGCCATGAGCACTTTTGTCCTCCCTGATCTCGGCGAAGGCCTGCAAGAAGCAGAGCTCGTTGCTTGGCATGTCGCCGAGGGCGATCATGTCGTGGCCGACCAGCCGCTGGTCTCGGTCGAGACCGAAAAAGCGGTCGTCGAAGTCCCTTCACCACAATCCGGCCGGATCGCCCGGCTCTGCGCTCAGCCGGGCGAGCGGGTCAAGGTCGGCGCCGCCCTAGTCGAATTCGACGAAGGCCCGAGCGCCGACACCGGCACGGTGGTCGGCGAACTCGCCGCTGCCGTCACCGCACCGCCGGCCCGAGCGGCCGAAGCCGCGCCGGCAGGAGCCGCGGCTGTACGGGCGACCCCGGCGGTGCGCGCATTGGCGCAACGGCTCGGCGTCGATCTGAAGATCGTCGCGGCGAGCGGCCCCGGTGGTGCTGTGACCAGTGCAGATGTCGAGCGCGCGGCGCGGGCGCTGACCGACGCCGGCCCCGCCGAGCCGCTCGCCGGCGTGCGCCGGGCGATGGCGGTCAACATGACCCGTTCGCATGCCGAAATCGTCCCGGCGACGGTGTCCGACGAGGCCGACATCGAGGCTTGGGCGCCGGGCAGCGATACGACGATCCGGCTGGTCCGCGCGGTGGTCGCCGGCTGCACCGCCGTTCCCGAACTCAACGCCTGGTATGACGGGCGCAACATGGAGCGCCGCCTGATCAAGCAGATCGATCTGGGCTTGGCGGTCGACACCGGGGACGGGCTCTTCGTCCCGGTGCTGCGCAATGTCGGCGGCCGCGACGCCGCCGACCTGCGGCGCGGGATCGAAGCGATGAAACGGGATGTGCGGGCGCGTTCGGTGCCCCTCGCCGAGTTGCGCGGCCAGACCATCACGCTGTCGAATTTCGGGATGTTCGGGGGGCGATTCGCTGCACTCGTTATCGTCCCGCCGCAAGTCGCGATCCTCGGCGCCGGCCGCGCCACGCCGCGTGCGGTCGTGGCCGACGGCAAGCTCGTCGCCCATCGCCTCTTGCCATTGTCTCTGACCTTCGACCATCGCGCGGTCACCGGCGGTGAGGCGGCGCGTTTCCTGAAGGCGGCGATCGAGGAGCTCGAACGCCCCGAGTGAGCGCCTCGGCCGAGCCGTTGCCGGCGGGCCAGAGACGACGAAAATCTCGATCTCGCCCCCAAACCGACCGCACCGCCGTTGAGAATCGTCATTCCGGCGGCGGGATCGGGCCATGGCTGCCGAGCCGGTGGTTGCCGCAGCGCCGAAGGGGCGCAAGCGGGTAGGGGTAGCGTCGCCTCTCCCGTTCCCTGCCGTGCGGGAAAACTCAGGGTAAAAAAATTTTTGGGGCTCCCCCGATCCGAAAAAACCGCATGCGATCATAGACTTAGGTGCGCCGCTCGGCAAGAATCGAAGGCGTGGCAGGGAACCGGCAGGGAAGCCTGCAAACCGTCGGCCACGTCTTGGCATCTGACCGATCATCTCAAATATGCTAATTCATTAATTGACTAATCCGCATCGTGACCTGCTATATGATGCGGAACTTCGCGGTGGCAAGAGGACGACGATGGCACCCGCGCCGCGCGGGTGAAAAGGATGACGAGGGCCCGGCGCGCGGGTGACGAAACCGCGCCATGACGCCGCCTATTTCGCGCCACTGTCGCAATGGCGGCAGCATCGGGAGACACGGCTCTATCTTGGCCTCCTTCATTCCGACGATCAGAGGGGCGATGCCGCGCGCATCACCGTGGCGCGCCGGGTCGCCGCCGAGTCGGCATCCGCTCTCGGGCTCGGACATGCACGCGACCTTGCTACGGTTCATGGGC
>Ga0307479_10005571_pt1 | contig 11516 bp, 8 predicted proteins | sample atmos_gasesECM4C_FD_203743 | JGI IMG/M metagenome (GOLD analysis project Ga0307479, IMG submission 203743) | Hardwood forest soil microbial communities from Morgan-Monroe State Forest, Indiana, United States - atmos_gasesECM4C_515 | ecosystem: Environmental > Terrestrial > Soil > Temperate... | reverse complement strand
TCCTAAACTCCGAAAAGCAGTGCTAGAAGCCAACCGTGAGCTGGTGCGTAAGGAACTGGCGCTCTACACTTTTGGGAACGCGAGCGGAATTTCTCGAAAAGACGGATTGGTGCTCATTAAACCGAGCGGCGTTCCTTACGAGCAGATGAGGCCAGTGGATCTGGTGGTAACGGACCTCGAAGGGAAGGTGGTTGAAGGCAAGTCCCGTCACCGAAGAATTGAAGAATGCGGAGATTGGCCCGGATTATGAAGAAAATACGGGACAGGCCATACTCCGGGCATTTGGTGATCTGGATTATTCGGCAGTCCCCGCGGTTCTGGTGGCTAATCACGGAGCGTTTGCCTGGGGACCGATGCTGAAACGTCGGCTCACAATGCCGTCATTTTAGAATGCGTCGCGCGCATGGCCTATTTTACTTTGGGCATAAATCCAGGAGCGGATGCCATCGGCCGCCCTCTGCACGATAAGCATTTCTTGAGGAAGCATAGCAAGGATGCCTATTACGGACAACTCAAGGAGAAAAAATGACCGCTGCTCTGGCGTTGAGCTTACCGACCACGCTCGTGCACCTGTCTGCGGTCGACATTGCAATCATTGTCTTTTATTTCGGTCTGGTGCTGGTAATCGGTTTGTATTTGCGGCGCCGGGCCAACACCGGCGAAGACTTCTTCATGGCCGGGCGCGAAATGACCGCATGGATTGCCGGGCTGAGTTTCCTTTCCGCAAATCTGGGCTCGCTCGAACTGATGGGCTGGGCGGCTGCCGCCTACCAATACGGAATTCTCGCCGCGCACTGGTATTGGATCGGCGCCATCCCGGCTATGTTGTTTCTGGGCATCGTGATGATGCCGTTCTACTACATTTCCAAAACGCATTCCGTGCCCGGCTATCTGAAGCTTCGTTTCGGTGAATCGAGCCGCGCGCTTTCCGCTGTTTCCTTTGCGATGATGACCGTCCTCATGAGTGGCATCAACATGTACTCGATGGCGCTCGTACTCAAAGTGGTTCTCGGTTGGGACATCCACTTCAGCATCTGGGTTTCCTCTATCACGGTTGCGATTTATGTCGCCCTCGGCGGGTTGCGCTCCGCCATCTTTAACGAGGTTCTGCAATTCATCCTGATTTGGGCTGGCGCTTTGCTGATTCCGATCCTTGGTCTGGTAGAAACAGGCGGCTGGAGCAATCTCCGCCTACAAATCGCGCGTAACGCTTCAGCGGAGTATACGCATCTTTGGTCTACTTTGGGACATTTCAAAGACAATCCGATGGGCATCCACTGGACGGGAATCGTCTTCGGACTCGGCGCCATCATCTCCATGGGTTATTGGACCACTGACTTTTTGGTTGTCCAGCGCGTTCTTTCTGCCAAAGACCTGCGCGCCGCGAAGATGGCGCCTATCATCGGCGCCGGCTTCAAAATGCTCGTCCCGTTCATTGTTATCCTCCCCGGTCTTCTGGGCCTCGCGTTGCTGCCTATAAAGCTCACAGGAGAAACCGCCGCTGTTGCGACGGGCGGGCACAGCTACAACGAAGTTCTGCCTCTGATGCTGGCGCGCTACTGTGGTCCGGGCCTGCTCGGCCTTGGCATTACTGCGCTTATTGCCGGTTTTATGTCCGGGATGGCGGGCAACGTCAGCGCCTTCACCACGGTTTGGACGTACGACATCTATCGTGCACTCATCAAGAAGAACGAATCAGACGCGCACTATGTCGCCATGGGCCGCTGGTCCACGATCGTCGGAGTGGTCATTTCCATTGGCACCGCGTATCTGGTCATGGACTTCAAGAGCATCATGGATTATGTGCAAGCGCTTTTCAGTTTCTTCATCGCGCCATTATTCGGCACCGTCCTTTTAGGGATGCTGTGGAAACGCGCCACCGCTGCCGGCGGGTTCTGGGGACTGTTTACGGGAACGCTGTCGTCGATCGGCATGTGGGCCTGGGTAAAAGTCGACCCCTCCGCGCTGCGGTATGTCGCGCTGTCCTCGGACGCACGAGACATGGCCGAGAACATGTACCGGGCCTTGTGGTCCTGCATCATTTGCTTCCTGGTGACGATCCTTGTCAGTCTTATGACCAAACCCAAAAACGATGCGGAGCTCAACGGGCTCGTTTATGGCGTGACGGCAATTCCTCACGAAGCTGTGGTACCGTTCTACCATCGCCCGGCTTTTTGGGCCGTGATTGTCGCCGCCGTCTTTATCGTCTTGAACATCCTTTTCTGGTGAGGAAAGGAAAGTAGGAAATATGAAGCTGCATGAAGGCGGAATCTCGATCTGGTTTTTCATCGGAATCTCACTGCTGGTGAACGGCATCCTGATTTTGGGGGCCGGAATCTGGGAGCTCTTTTATCCCCCTGCCAATCCCGTCGCTCTTTTTCAGCTTCACGCCAGCGTCTGGTGGGGCGGACTCTTACTGATCTTCGGCTTGATTTATTGCGCCAAGTACTCCCCCGGACGCGGAGCCTCATTCGCGTCGGTGAGGCGGGAAGGGCCAACACAGGGCAGGCAACCGTAGTGGTCGTGCCTCACGTTGACTTGACGTGTGCCGCTCTCATGTTAGAGTAACTCGCATAATCTGGTTTGCGCGCACAGTGGACGCGCTTATCTATCCGCCGAGGAGAACAATCTGTTATGGGACGCGCGAAGACCGCACGAATTATTTCCGCTGCCTCACGGCCGCCAGCGGCGCGAAGGCATTCGGCAATCGAGTTGGGCTGGACCCAGCCCCGGGGCAAGCGGGCAGGCAGCAGCGAACCGCTCGGCCTCAGGGAACGCAAGAAGGCACGCCTCCGTCAGGACATCATAAGTACCGCAGTTCGGATGTTCCGCAAGCGCGGATACGAGAAAACGCGGATTGACGATATCGTGCAGGCGCTAGAGATCAGCCAGCCGACATTTTTCCGCTATTTCCCGAGCAAGGACGCAGTCTTGGGAGAAGTCGGGCAACGGGGATTCGCCTGCATCACCGACCACTTAAGAAAAGAGCTCTCCAGCGAGGCCACGACGAGTGAGCATTTGCGCCGGCTGTATCAGGAGTTGGCCCGTTACGCGGAGGAGGACCGTCCGTTGTGGCAGGCGGTGGTGTTGTCCGGTGCGATGGATCCGGTGCGTTCCCCGAACATGCGTGAACACAAGGAATGTGCTCTTGGGCTGCTTCGAGAGATTCTGGCGCAGGGCCAGAATCGCGGCGAAGTTTCCCGAGCTTTCCCCGTCGAGCATCTCGCCGAGTTTATGGAGGGGCTTTACAACACGGTCGTTCGCCAGTGGGCCGTGGATCTCACCGGCCCTCATAAATTGTCGGACCGGGTCAACAGTGCCGTCGAGTTTTTCCTGTGCGGGGTCCGGCCGTGACGAACAGGTTCAAAAACAATTAGAGACCTGCGCGTTGTCTTAAATGGAAGGAGACGATCGCGTTGTAGTTGTGTCCATGGTTTGGATTCTTCCGGCGTAATGAATCAATGACCCTCGCACTTCCTCATCGTAGCTCCACACGTCCCAAACCTTCTTTGGGGGAACCGAAATGAAGGCAGCGGTTCTGTATGAATTCAAGCAGCCCCTCGTATTCGAGGATGTCCCCCGGCCACAGCTGGGTCCAGGCGACGTCCTGATCAAAGTGGAGGCGTGCGGGGTATGTCATTCGGACTTGCATGTAGCCGAGGGAGACTGGAGTCAGCTTTCGGCCATCGTGAAGAGACCTCTCATTCTCGGCCACGAAATCGCCGGCCGGGTTGTCGAAAAAGGTGGAGATGCCGGCGAGCTGGAAATCGGAGACCGAGTGGGAATCCCGTGGATCCATTGGACATGCGGTGAGTGTGAATTCTGCCGGGAAGGGAATGAAAACCTCTGCTCCAAGCAAAGGATAACCGGAGTGACGGTGGATGGCGGATACGCAGAGTTTGTAAAGGCGCCAGCCAGCCACGCGATAAAGATTCCCGACGGTCTTTCGCCCATTGATGCTGCGCCGCTGTTCTGCGCAGGAGTGACGGTCCTTCGCGCCCTTAAGAAGGCAAGGCTATCTCCTGGCCAGCGTCTGGGTGTATTCGGCGTGGGTGGATTAGGACATCTCGCGCTGCAGATTGGGCTGGGGCTGGGCGCGGTCGTCACGGCAATAGATATTTCAGACGAGAAGCTCGCGCTTGCAAAATCGCTCGGAGCATCGAGCGTGGTCAACTCAGCGTCGACGAACGTGGTAAAGGAATTGCGTGGCAAAGGCGGCATCCATGTCGCGCTTGTCGCTTCCGCGGCGAGAGCCGCGTACGATACGGCGTTTTCTTGTGTGCGACCGACAGGAACCCTCCTGGTTGTCGGATTGCCCGCTGAGAATATCTGTTTTCCACCAATCCTAATGGCAGCCGCGGAGATTCGCGTCCAGGCGAGCGCCGTGGGTACGCGGGAAGATGTGCGCAAGGTTCTCGCGCTGGCTGCAGCGGGGAAAATCCGCTGCCGGGTAGGCACGCGCCCGCTGTCCGAAGCCAATGAGGCACTCGAGCAATTGCGAAGTGGGCAGGTCTCCGGACGGCTCGTGCTGGTCATGCCATAAATCCCTCCCCCCAAAAATAATCTCAATCGAAAACTGTAAGGAGTCGGCGTGTCCCGGCGCCGAATTCGCAGCCGGAGTGTGGGTTGGAGAAGCCCGTTCCGCGGGGGAGCGCTGGGCGGCTTCCGGGGACCCACAGCGGAAGGGTATTGACGTTAGTTGCTAATATGTGATACGGACTATCACAAATTTCGATGGTTCGCCGGGGGAGCGGGTCCAAGAGGCTAGCGAGAGTCTTGAATCCCTTGTCCGGCTGGTGCTGCATTCTCTAGGTCGAGTTGAACTTGGTGGCGGCAACAGTTTCGTTTGTCCGTCACGAACTCATCTTACGGGGAGCGCGCAAACTTGGGTCCAATCAAAACCATAAAGAAGATGCCTTCGAGGAATTTAGGAGGAGCAATGAGATCGACCTTTCTGACAGGTCTGTTCGTATTCGTGTTCGGGCTGTTCATCATGGCCCCGGTGGCCTCGGCTCAGGGTGTGGGCTCGTCGGGAGACATTCGAGGCGCTGTCACTGATCCCGCTGGCGCCGTCATCCCAAGAGTTTCCGTCGTTGCCGAGGATACCGAAAAGGGTATTCGGCGAACTTCCGTGACCGACGAAAACGGGCAGTACGAGTTTACTGGTCTTCCTCCAGCCACTTACCGCGTAACCGCCAAAACCTCCGGCTTCCAAACGGAAGTCTTCAAAGACGTCGTTGTCAGCGTTGGCCAGACTGTCCTTCTCGACATTCGCATGAAAATATCGTCGGGACAGGAAGTCGTTGAGGTGTCCACTGAGCCCCCGGTTGTGGAAACCGAGCGTGGACATCAGGCGGACACCCTCAATGAACAGTACATTACCGACCTTCCGATAGACCGTCGCGACTATCTCACCTTCACCTTGCTTATGCCGGGTGTGTCCGACTCCACCAGACTCGCTTCTGATCAGGATTTTCGCGTCAAGCAGACGCCGCAGAGCGGACTCTCCTTCTACGGGAGCAACGGCAGAGGGAACAGCGTGACTGTGGATGGCGGTGAAGCCAACGATGACTCGGGCGGGGTACGATTGACCCTCAGCCAGGAGGCCGTTCAAGAGTTTCAAGTCAACCGAAGCAACTATTCGGCGGAATTGGGAGGTGCCAGCGGCGCCGCCATCAATATTGTCTCGAAAACAGGCACGAACATGCCTCACGGCAGCCTATACGGATTTTTCCGCAATGACGCCCTGGACGCAGCCGACCCCTTCGCCATCAGTCAGGCCCTCAAGCGCGGAGATACCTTCAACCCCGGCGTTGCAGATCTCCAAGGCAAGAATGTCAAAAACTCCCTCAGTCGCCAGCAATTTGGTGGCACGGTTGGTTTTCCCATCAAGAAAGACAAAACCTTTCTATTCGCGGCGTTCGAGGGACTGCGCCAGGAAGCACAGAACGCCGTCCCAATTCTCGCCAGCACGAATATTTTTCGGCCGAACGCAGGTCAGGGGGCGACCATAGCTGGATTAGGAACGGAAGCAGGCAATCCTAACGTCCCCTGTCTTACTCCTCCAGGCCAGCCCGTAGTGGTCCTGCCTGCGCAAACCTGTGCCTTCGCGCTTCAAAGTATCTTGACCGTCAATCCAAATCCAGGCGCGAATCCATTTGTCAGTGCCGGCCAAGCTGCGCTCAACGGATTCCTCGTGAATCAGTTTGAAAATAATGGCGGGGAATTCCCGTTCAACACGCATCGCTATCAGGCATCTGTAAATCTGGATCATCATTTCAGCGATGCAAACCATGTTTCCCTCCGTTACAACTATTCGCACGATTTGGAGGAGTCTCCTGACGTCCAATCCCTGACGGGCTTTACACGGGGAAGCTCCATTCATGCCTATGACAACACCATCCAGGCCCACTGGTCGCACCTCTTCAGTTCGTCGCTGCAAAATTCGCTGCAAGCGCAATTCAACTACGCCACTTTCGATGTGATCCCCAATGTTCCGGGCGAAGTGGGCCTCGATATTCCAGGATTTGCCAATTTGGGGACCCAGATCTTTCTGCCCAGCCTGACGATCATGCGCAGGCCTTCGGTCTCAGATAGTTTCACGGTGATCCGTGGCAGGCACACCATGAAATTTGGCGGCGAAGAACTCCTTAGGGGTAACCACTCCGAGTCTCATACTTTCTTTCCGGGGCGTTTCGTTTTTGGCAACCTCCCGGGTGCCATTCTCAGTCCATGCTTCCTGCCTTCTGCCTCTCCTACTACCCCGAATCCCTGCGGATTAATTTCGCAAGGCGCGTTCATCAACTCCATGCAGTCGGTTTCCCTGGGAGTACCGCAGTTCTACGAGCAGGGTTTCGGCAATCCTAATTACAACTACCCGAGAAACTTTGCCGCTTTCTTCTGGCAGGATTCATGGAAAATCAGCCAGAATTTCACTCTGAACTATGGCCTCCGTTATGAACTGGACTCGCAATATGGGCCTCTGAAAACGGACAAGGACAACTTTGCTCCGCGCCTCTCGTTTGCTTGGGATCCTTTCAAGAATCACAAGACCGTGATTCGCGGCGGCTTCGGGGTTTTCTACTCTCCAATCTACGGCCAGATTGCGGATGTGATCCAGACTCTCGGCAACGTCAACAACACGCGCCAGATTGCAAATTTCCTCGCGCCCGCCAGCATAAATGCCCCTTGCGCCCCTGCGGGAGTGAGCACGCCAACCGTCCCGCTGTCCGCCTGCATTTTTCAAACACTCTTTGCGCAAGGGAAAGTTACTTGCACAACTCCGGCAGCCGGCGCTGCGGCGTGTATTACACCAGCAGACTTGACACAATTCGGCATCACCGTTTCCAACACCGGCCCGCTTCCTCTATTGACCGTAATCTTTAGCGGCCAGCCCGGCTACCAGAATCCCTACTCTGAGCAAGCTTCCTTTGGGATTGAACGTGAAATCGCGCCGGGCTTCTCCGTCTCACTTAGCGGCATCTATTCGCACACGCTCAGGCTGCCCACGGCTATTGACACGAACGCCGTCGCGCAACCCTTCCAACTTGTCACCGAGACTCTGGCAACGGGAAAAACCGTCACGTATCGCGACTGGAATTCAAATCCGCTTCTTGACCCGATCGTGTTCTTTGACCCATCGCACGCTGCACCCTGCCAGGGGGCACTAATCCTTCAGTGCTTTGTAAATCCCGCAATTCTCCAAGCTGATCAATATAGCTCGAAAGCCTCCGCTCTCTACGAAGGTGGAATTCTCGAAATCAAAAAGCGCTTCAGCAACAACTTCACCCTGATAGGGAACTACACCTACAGCAAGGCCTTCGATACGTCCACGGACTTCAACAGCGATTTTGGTCCCGTTGACAACACGAACCTTGGTGCTGAGCGTGGTCTTTCCGACTTTGACCAGCGGCATAAAGTTGTCGTCGCGGCCATCATTAATAGCCCATGGAAGAACGCCGTGCTCTCCGGCTTCGAGTTATCCCCCATCGTTCGATATAACTCCGGCCATCCCTTCAACCTCCTGGCCGGTTCTGACGTCAACGGCGATCGCCACTCCACGAATGACCGCCCCATCGGCGCAGGGCGCAACACGGGCCTCGGTCCGGACTACGCTGATTTCGATATGCGCATCTCGCGCCGATTTAAGTTGACTGAGAAGGCGGGACTGCAGCTGATCGCCGAGGGCTTCAACATTGCCAACCATACAAACTTCGCTAGCGTGAATAACATTGTAGGACTCGGTTTCGGACTTCCAACGGCAGTCGGGGGTGGGGGAGCTACCACATTCCGCGTTTCAGGCACCAGTGCGGCCGGGCCGAGCCAGCCGCTGGGCTTTACTTCGGCATTCCCGAAGCGGGAGATTCAGCTTGGCCTGCGACTCAGTTTCTAGTCTGTGGGAGGCCGACGCAGTCGCGCGGCTGCAGCCGACCGCCAAATGTCCGGGTTGCCGGTAGAACGTGATATTGAAAATTTGCCCGCAGAAGGAAGCCAAAATGCGGCCGGTGACGAAACGAGCGATTTTCAACTTGGCGGCAGCGGCAATACTTTTTCTTTCGGTTGCCGGCACCACGCGGGCGCAGGCAGGCGTTACTAAACTTCCCGGAAACCTGAAAGACGACGCCACTTTTCTGATTGAGGTGCCGGCAAATTGGAACGGCACGTTATTTCTCTACAGTCACGGCTACGTGCCTCCCGGCAGTGCGAACCCGGCGCAAGACGTCGGGGATCTAGTCACACGATGAATATCAAGAAACTTCTCGATCTGAGCGGCCGTGTAGCGATCATTACCGGAGGCTCTGTCGGTCTGGGCCGGCAGATGGCCGAAGGCTTGGCAGAAATGGGCGCCAACCTTGTGCTTTGTGCTCGTAAGAAGGAACGCTGCGAACAAGCGGCGGAAGAACTGAGGCAGCTTGGCGTGAAAACAATGGCACTGGGATGCGACGTCAAGAATCCCGACCAGGTGCAGGCAGTTGTGAACGCGACGGTCTCCCAATTCGGCAGGATCGACATCCTGTTCAATAATGCGGGTACGTCTTGGGGCGCTCCCGTCGAAGAAATGAAACTCGAGCAATGGAATAAAGTGATTGAGACGAATCTGACCGGGACCTTTCTCTTTTCGCAGGCGGTTGGCAAGGTTATGGTTCCTCAGCACCGTGGAAAAATTATTAACATCGCTTCTGTTGCAGGGCTACGCGGCGCGGCTCCGGAATTTCAAGCCATCGGCTATCACGCAAGCAAAGGCGGTGTGATCGCTTTCACCAAGGATCTGGCGTGCAAGTGGGGAATTCACAATATCCAGGTGAATGCCATCGCTCCGGGATGGTTTCCCACGAACATGTCGCAGGTGGTCATGGAACGAAACAAAGACGCTTTCCTGGGCAAGATCCCCCTGCGGCGTTTTGGCAACGAGCACGATTTGAAATGCGCTGCCGTGTATCTTGCTTCTGATGCTTCCGACTACGTCACCGGCCATGTGCTGGTAGTGGACGGAGGACAGACCGCCTAATAGAGCGAACTACGTTATGAACATTCCACTCACGCCTCTTCGGTGTCTCCGATATGCGGAACAACAATATCCGCACAGGACTGCCGTGGTTTGCGGGAGCGAGCGATTTACATACGGGCAATTTGCGGACCGCGCGGCGCGGCTTGGCAGCGGGCTCAAAAATGCCGGCGTCAAGCCGGGTGACCGAGTCGCGTTCCTCAGTCTGAATTGCCACCGCTTGCTCGAAGCTTACTACGGTGTTCTCGAAGCGGGCGCCGTGTTGCTTCCACTCAATGTGCGGCTTGCATCGCAGGAACTTACGTACATCTTGAACGATTCCGGAGCGAAGGTGCTCTTTCTGGAAAAGGAGTTCCTCAGCCTAGTGGATTCTTTCCGCAAAGAACTCTCGACGGTCGAGTCCTTTATCGCCCTTGATGGCCCGCCCCAGGCCGATTGGCTATCTCCTCACAGTTATGAAGATCTTCTCGCCGCGGCATCGCCGTGCCAGGCAAACATCATGGAAATTGACGAGGACGCGGTCGCCGAACTGTTTTACACCAGCGGCACCAGTGCCAATCCCAAAGGTGTCATGCTGACGCACAGAAATGTTTATCTGCATGCTCTGCATGTTTGCCTGACCTTTGATGCCACGCGGGACTTCGCCCAGCTTCATACCATTCCGCTGTTTCATGCCAACGGCTGGGGCGTCGCGCATATTCTCGCGCTTATCGGCGGCAAACACGTTATTTTGCGCCGTTTCGACTGTGCGCAGATCTTCAAGCTGATCGAGCAGGAGCGCATTTACACGATGTGCCTTGTGCCGGCGATGGCTATCGCCCTGGTCAATTCACCGGACTTGCAGAAACACGATTTGAGCAGCCTCGAGAGAGTTCTCATCGGTGGTGCTGCCTCTTCCCCGACTTTGGTGTGCGAGGTCGAGGAAAAGCTTGGCGTCAGCTGCTTCTCCGGCTATGGCCTTACGGAGACTTCGCCCGTGCTGTCGCATTCCTTCATCAAGCACGGGTTCGAATTCGAAGGCGAGCAGAAGTTCGCACGCCAGGCCATGACGGGATTTCCCGACCCTGGTATCGAAATGCGCGTGGTGGACGACCGGGATGTAGATGTTCCCCGCGATGGCAAAACAGTGGGAGAAATCATCACGCGGAGCGACGGAGTCATGAAGGGCTACTGGAATCAACCCGAAGCGACCGCTGAAGCTCTGCGCGGCCAGTGGTTTCATACAGGGGATATGGCCACCATGGATCGAGACGGCTATCTGCTCATCGTGGACCGCAAGAAAGACATTATCGTTAGCGGCGGCGAAAACATCTCTTCGCTCGTCGTGGAAAAGGTTCTCGTGGCTCATCCGGGAGTTTTGGAAGCGGCGGTGATTCCTGTGCCAGACGACAAGTGGGGAGAAGTGCCGAAGGCGCTGGTAGTTCTGAAGTCCGGAGCGCAGGCCAGCGAGAACGAATTGATTGAATTCTGCCGATCACATCTGGCGCACTACAAGTGCCCGCATTCCGTCGAATTTCGAGAAAGCCTACCGAAGACCGGGACCGGGAAAATCCTGAAAAAAGACCTACGCAAGAAATATTGGGAAGGCCAGAAGATGTTGCGGCCGGAATTTGCGGTCAATAAGGCAAAAGGCATTACGGGTTAGGAAGGAATCTTTTCAATGGACCTGAATCTCTCGCCGGACGAACTGCAATTCCGCGATGAACTCCGTGCATGGTTGAACGTCAATGTGCCGCGCGATTGGACTGAATGGCGGGAAAAACCCATCGAAGATTCATTCCCCTATTTAAGAGCATGGCAACGAAAACTACACGAAGGGCGCTGGACCGCGGTGTCGTGGCCAAAGGAGTATGGGGGGCGCAGCGCTTCGCTAACACAGCAGGCTATTTTTTGGGAAGAGATGGCACGAGTGGAAGCGCCGCCAATGGCCAACTCGCTTGGTTTGGGGTTGATTGGTCCGACGATCATCACTTTTGGGACGGAGGAACAAAAGAGACGGTTTATTCCCAAG